>Ga0310121_10003439_pt1 | contig 14453 bp, 12 predicted proteins | sample CB27_Tmax_986_MG_FD_203504 | JGI IMG/M metagenome (GOLD analysis project Ga0310121, IMG submission 203504) | Marine microbial communities from Western Arctic Ocean, Canada - CB27_Tmax_986 | ecosystem: Environmental > Aquatic > Marine > Oceanic | place: Canada: Western Arctic Ocean | collected... | reverse complement strand
TTGGTGGGCCAGTTGCAAAAAGAGCAACAGCAACAAAACCCAGGCCAAGAGAACCAGGACCAAGAGAACCAGGACCAAGAAAACCCAGACCAAGAAAACCCAGACCAAGAAAACCCAGACCAAGAAAACCCAGGCCAAGAGAACCCAGGCCAAGAGAACCCAAGCCAAGAAAACCCAGGCCAAGAAAACCCAGGCCAAGAGAACCCAGGCCAAGAGAACCCAGGCCAAGAGAACCCAGGCCAAGAGAACCCAGGCCAAGAGAACCCAGGCCAAGAAAACCCAGGCCAAGAGAACCAGGACCAACAAAACCAGGACGGGCAAAACCAGCAGCAGCAAAAACCGGGCCAACAGCACCAGCAGCCCCAGAGTCAGCAGGGTGCCCAGCAGCAACAAGACGAGCAGGAGGCAGAGTCCGGCGCGCCCGAGGACGAGCAGGCTGGCTCACCCGAGACACCCAGCGGTGACCTGACGGCGGTCAATCCCGAGCAGGATGCAGACCAGTCGGACGAGTCACAGCAAGCGGCCATTACCGGTGAGATGACCCGCGAAGAGGCGCTTAAGATGTTGCAGTCGGTCCGCGACCGCGACATGGTCCGCAGGCTTCAGCAGCAGCGGCGCAACCGTTCCCGTCGGGCACACGTGGATAAAGACTGGTGATCCCTGGTAGTCGTACGAGGCATGGCCCCCCAGGTGTGAACCGGGCCACGCGAGGAAGTCCCATGAATAACATACGTATGAAGGCCGTGTTGGCTCTATCGTTAACCTGTGTGGTGGCGCTGGCCGCAGCAGCCGAGGCCCAGCACGTTACGGCAAAAATTTCGACCCGCGAGGCCTACGTGGGGTTGCCGGTGGTGCTACAGGTCCAGATTACCAATGCGGAAAACTACCAGCTGCCGGACATTCCCGAGATTGATGGCTGCCAGGTAACCACTACCGGTACACCCTCGCAAAGTTCACGCATTACGATCATTAACGGCAATCGCACCGAGAGCCGCAGCATAACGGCCCAGTACCTGGTAACGCCACGGCGGGCCGGCACCTTTGAGATCCCATCGCTTGGTGTTGAGGTCGATGGGGAAATCCAAAAAACGGCACCGATCAGGTTTGTGGCCACCAGGAGCGAAACGGGTGACCTGTTGTTTGTGGAGATCGAAGGGGACCAGGACGAAGTCTATGTGGGGGAGCCGCTCGATTTGAAGCTCAAGATATGGATCAAGCCGTTCCAGGACCGGGAAAAAGAGATTGTCGTCGGGGAAGGTAATGGGCAATTAGAGGATCGGGAGAACAGGATTGTCTTCTCCGAGGGAAACATGTGGCAACTCGTGTCGCAAAATTCTTCGTGGGGTAGTTTTGCCGAGACCATTCAGGAGATGGCCGAGAACAACCAGCGGCCTCGTGGTAAAGAAGTGCTGCGGGCCGATAGCCAGGGAAGCGAGCGCAGTTATTTTCTGTACGAAATTTCTGCGACCATCTATCCCAAGCGGGCAGGAAAGATCGATGCCAGTGACGTACAAATTGTTGTCAATTACCCGACCGCACTTGGCAGGTCGCGAGATCCGTTCAGCAGTTTTTTTGGCGGGTCCTCTTTTGGCGCCAGCGGCCTTTTAAAGCAAATGATGGACGATGACCTGTTTGCCTCGCCGTTCGGTCGGCGTTTAACGGTTTCTGAAAGTCGCCCGATCGTGGCCGAAGCCAAAACCGACTCGACCCGGGTGCTCCCGGTCCCGACCGCCGGAAGGCCGGCCGATTACCGCGGAGCCGTGGGGCGGTACCGAATCGTGACCGAGGCCGAGCCGGTAACCGTCGATGCGGGTGACCCAATCACGTTGCGGATTGGGATTGTGGGCGACGGGCCGATGGACCTGGTTGAAGCACCACCCCTGGCTGATATCGAAGCGATCACGAGCGACTTTAAAGTGACCGACCAGTCCCTGGCCGGGTTTGTGCACGATGAAACCAAAATATTTGTGACCACCCTTCGACCCCGGCGAGAAGGGATTTCTGAAATTCCACCCATTCCGCTGAGCTATTTTGATCCTGCTACAGCATCGTTCGAAACGGTCACCAGCAACCCGATTCCCATTACGGTCCACGCAGCCGAAACCCTTTCGATGGACGGCATTGTGACCAACATCAAGGCAGGTTCCGGCACCACAACCGGTGATGCCACCTCCGGCGGTTTGTTGGGGGCAGGGCTCGCGAAAAAAGTGTCGCTACAAAACAGTTTCTTGGGTGACCTGCTCCTTCACGAGTCGCCATCGGCCGGTGGCAACAGTTGGTGGTGGTTGCTCCTTGCACCGCCGGTTCTTTGGGTGGCGCTTGTGCTCGACCGGCTGCGCAGATGGCTGGCAAGTCACCTGGCCGGTATGCGTTCGGCCAGGCGCGTTTGCCTGGCTGCGGTCGAGGCTGCCAGTGATCAGGCCGGCCTGGTCAAGGCGCTGGTGCGATACATCCGCTCGCGGTCCAGAAAATCATGTGAGTCGCCATCGCAGGCAGTCGGCCTGTCGCGCATGGCTGGGCTGAGATCCGAGGCCAACGAGGTGGAACTGTTTTCCGAAAACCTCCAGCGTCCAGGTCCAGCTGACCGGCTCAGCGAAAGTGACCCACTCGCGGGGCAAAAGGCGGCTTGTTGCCGTTTGGTGGACCAGCTGGAAACTTCGTTTGTGGCGATCGCCAGCCGACACCTCCGCAGTTCGTACAAAAAGACCCGTGGCCATGTGCGCAAGTTGCGACGCGCAGGCAGCCAGCTGGCCGGCATGTTTTTGCTGCTTTTGGTCGTACCCGCGATGGTCACCGCCTCGGAGCCTGCCGGCCAGTTGGTATGCCAGGCAGCCGGTGCGCCTGGGCTGAACCGGGCGCAGCAGCAGGTCATTTTTGACGAGGCCAATCAACGTTATCAGCAGGCCGAAACGCTCTCGGCTACCGATCAAGCCGAAGCCAAGTCGCTCTTTTGGAGTTCGGCAAAAAAATACCAGTTGCTAGTCGACGCGGGACTACCCAACAGCCGGCTCTACCAGAACCTGGCGAACGCCTGTTTGCAGAGCGGCCAGTTGGGCCGCGCAATTGCAAATTATCATCACGCCCTGCGGCTCGACCCTGCCAACCAGCAGGCGGCTGCTAATTTGCGCTTTGCCCAGGCAAAGGTCGCCGCAACCGGCCCGTCACCGGCAGCCGATGAACGACCGGGGTCAGCGCTCTCCTGGATGCGGTCGGTCAGCCGGGTTCTCATGGTTTGGCCCGGGTCGGGCGCCATTCGGGCCCTCCTGGTGACCGCATCGGGACTGTTCTGGGGAGTGTTGATTTTCAAACTCCTGGGATGGCAGTTTACGGCCTGGAAATTTGCCCTCGTGCCGGGTGTGTTGGTGGTGGTGTGCGGCCTGTCGTTAATGTTGGCCGGTGCCCCAAGTGACCAGGCAACGGGGATTCTGGTCACCAGCGAGGTGGCCCTGCATGAAGGCGACGGCAGCGAGTTTCCCACGCGGCTCAATCTCACCGGTGCCCAAGGGCAGCAGGTCACGATTCTCACCAGGCGGGGGACCTGGGTTGAAATCCAAACCGCCGCGGGCGCCACCGGCTGGGTTCCGGGCAAGGCCCTCGAGCAGATTTAGCCCGACTCTTCTTGTGGCCCACCGGTACTGTTCAGGTCGGGCACCAAAATCGGCTAGCCGGCACTTTGCGAGCCGGACCAATACAAACCGGGTGAAGCTGGCTGATTCTCAACCAACGGACTTGGGTGTTTGCGCTTGTTGCCGGTATGCTTTATTTCTGGCCAAACAGGTATTCGGCTGGCAGCTTGGTTGCCTGTACGAAACCCTCCATGAACCGGGGTTGCCATTTCTATTCACACACTCCTTCGATTGCCAGATGCAGTGATGATGGTACTTTTTATTTCGACCGACAAAGACCGCACGATTAAAGCGCCTACCAAAGAACAGGTCGATGAGTCTTTGAACGAGTTGCTCAATTTCACCGACGACCGTAACCTCAAAAGCGAAGGAGTTTTGGTGCTCGCGCTCGAGCAGCCAGGTCTCATGAAGCCATTGCGGCCACCCCTCTTGCAGGTGTTGGCATCGGCCTACGGTTGGTTTGTTGAGCACATCGACCAGAATGACGTGCAAAGCCAGACCGTGAGAAACTCAGTTTCGGAGCCGGAGCTCAATCGCGTGTTTGTGGAGTTTTCCGAGACGGTCACCCGTCCCGAGAACCTCTTGTGGCGCGGCGAGTAGCAAACACGTTATTCAGCAGCAGCTGCCGGTCTTCGTCGCCGAAGGGCCACCCCGGCGAGGCCAGCCAACAGCAGCACGGCCGATGACGGTTCAGGAATCAGGCTGGTGAGATTTAGCCGCACGCTTGAGGCGGCCGGGCGAAACGGTTGTGTCGCATCGCCGATTCTGATCTCGGTCCAGATGTCAAAAAAACTCTCAAGCTCACCGGCGCCATCACCCAGGTCGGTAATATCATATTTCCCGAGCGACGCGGCGGTGGGCGACTCGCGAATCGTAATGGTCCCCAGCGTGGGATGTTCTCCTGCGATTGACATTGCGAGCAGTTCAGTGGTCCATTCTCCGGCGACGATATCCTCGCTATCTGCCGTGTTCGGCTGATAGCCCTCCCCGTCGGTGGCGGAAATCCGATGGGTGATGTCCAGGGAGGCGTTCCACTTAAAATTGTCACCATCGACCGCTAATTCCATAAGCACATCGAAAAGGTTCGTCTCGTCGACGCTGTTTCCAGCTGACGGCAGGTCGCTTTGCTGCGGGTTGGGTGCATCGGAACCAACAAGGCTCATGCTGATCAATTCGACCGGCACCTCGGTTCCAGGATAGGTGGTTCCGCTGGTGACTCCGTAATGACCGCGCCTTATGAGAGGCCGGCCGAGGAAGTACCCCGATGCACCCAGTGCTGCCCGTGTGTAATTGTTCGAGTCGAAACTTGGAGCAAGCAGTAGCCCAGCCACCCAGATCGCAACAAACGTGATGTTAAACAGGGCTTTCTTTTTTGCCAGCTTACCGAGGGTCATTGGATCGCTCACGAGAGGTTGTGATAGAGATTACAAATCACGGGCTGCTTTTAGACCGGTTGTGAATTTCTGCCGGAGAAGGTTGGTTTTATTATAATCGATCTTTACTGGGAATTTTTAGGAAGTAACGGGCGGCAACAAGCGATTTGGGAAGCTGCGGTTCGATCGGCACTGCCGGTGCGTACGATTAGCTCCCAACTCCCCAAACTTCCGCTGGCGGCCAGCAGGTCCTGGAGCAGTTCGGCGGTCTATTTGCCGACCGCAACATCTAGACGGCAACCTTGATTACAACTTTGCGGACTTCGCTCGGAGTGCCAGCGGCGATCTGTGGCATGTGTGCATCCTGTGGACCCAGGATGATGAAGGTTCCCGGTACCATCGCCAAAAAATCGCCCTCGCCCTCCAGCAGCAGGTAATCATCTTTCTCCTGGTAGTCCTGGCTGACGGTCAGGTCACCCAGGTTGGCGTAGCCCATACGTTCGTTGCCACGTGCGACGTACTGCACATCGATGTACTGGCGGTGTGCTTCCCACTTCCCCTGGCTGACATCTTTGGTGGTGTAGTGCTGCACCATCGCGTAGATCTCATCGCCCTCGATGTCGTAGCGGCCCGGTTCGGTGCTGGCGAAGTCCGTGTCGCGGAGATACGCAAGCGCAACGGTAACACGTGGCGCCAAGTTGCTGTACAGGGAGGCATTGTCAAGACGGTCGATAATCATGATCGAGGGGGTCCTTTTGGGCTGGGTTGAACTGGGAAGTCTACAATTCACGGTCTTCCGCTACAAGCCACAGGACTTTTGTCAGGGTAGGGTTCTCCCGAGAGTCACCTGGCGGCAGGGGAAGGTCAATGGTTACCCCCCGGGCTTGTACGCTACGGCTTAAGGTTGTGGCGTGTACAATAATTGCCCGGCTCAGCAGTGCGCCCGGTCACCAACAATTGATTTAGCCCAGGGCGGGGAAATAATAGAAAGAGATGGATTGCAAAGCGACAACTGGAGATTTACAAGAAAAGACCCGCCACACCGGACGTGTTCAGCGAATGCAAACCAAAAATATTTTCGGCCTTGCCGCGCTGGTGGCGATTTTTGTTGTTGCGCCGGGTCGCTCCGCCAGTGAGCAGCACCTGGGTGGGCGGTGGTTTCTTGATGAGAAAGACTCTGCCACCTATCCTGTTTGAAGATGGGATTGAACTGGTGGACCTGTTCTCTTATCACGCCGCCGACACGAACGAAGATGGCATCCCGAACCTGTGGCTGGGGCACGACCAGGGTAGCCTGGTTATTCGCTCCCAAGGCTATCCCAACCATGCGACGGCCGTTTTTCCCAACGACAAGAACCCCAACGAAGTGCGCGTACAGAATTTCACGTTCCGCCTGCCGCTGCGGCCGCAGCCGGGCGAAAAGATTACGCAGCTTCCGATGGGTCCGATTGGTGTGGCGCTCAACGGGGTGGTCTTCTTTAACCCGTTTGAACGCGGGGGCATGAACGCGGTCGAGGGATACAGCCAGGAGTGGCTCGACAGTTGTTGCGGCCACCCTGAGATGCGCGGCATTTACCACTACCATAAATTTCCCAGCTGTTTGAAGTCGCCTTTTCCCGACGATAGCAAGCAGCACTCGCCGGTCATCGGCTTTGCCTTTGACGGTTACCCCATCTACGGTCCCTACGAGTCAGCGGGCACCATGGCCAGGGATTTAACCGGCCAGGCGAAACTCGATGTGTGCAACGGCCACACCGATCCCGAGCGGGGCTATCACTACCACGTGACGCCTGGTCAATTTCCGTACATCATTGGCGGCTATCGTGGCCAGGTGGAAGTTTCGAACAATCGGCAACTCGCCCGCGGCGGAAGTGGCCCGATCAAGAACAACGCCCGCGGAACAAGCAACCGCATTGGCCGGGTAATTACCCGCCTGGCGCCGGCGGTGGCCAGGCCATGCGAGACGCTCAAGGTCCAGATGACGCTCAACCCCCAGCGGGCCACGCGGGCACCGGTGCCGCGCGAGGCGCCCAGCTGGTTTCAGGTGGGGTCTTACAAGGGCCAGAACATTGTCCGCCGGGGTGATACGGTAGAGGCGGAAATCACGATCCCCGCCGACGCGCCGGTGGGCGTGCCGCTTGACTCTCACATTGAGTTCAAAACGCCCCGTGGTCACATGGTGGTCTACAAGAAAGACGGGGCCTTTACCATCGAGTGAACGGCGGCCGGGCCAGAGGGTTGCTGTTGCCTGGCAGCTGCATCCAGCAACTGGGAGCCTAGTCTGCTCGCCAGGCTGAGAGGATTTTTTTACCCCCCCCCCCGGTCACCAGGCAGCGTGATCGACCGGGAATTTCTGCGAATGACTGTGAAATGGGCGTGAAATCGGCTACCATCCAGCTAAGGTGGTAGCTATGAATCTTACCCAGCTAAGGTGGCAGCTATGAATCTTACCAGCCGAATCAACCGCCGGGACTGCCTGAAATATGGCGCTGCAGCGACACTTTGTGGTCACGTTTCCGCACTGCCCAGAGCCCAATCTATGACCGAGAGTTCCGCTCTGATTCAGCCGAAGTCGGTGGCTGCGGTGATCACGGTTTACAGCAAAAATCTGCATGCCGACTTACTGATTGGAAAAATCCTGGAGGGGTGGGAGCAGGATGGGGGACCGGGGCCGGCCTTGACGCTCGCCTCGATGTACGTGGACCAGTTTCCCGAAAATGACCTCGCCCGCCCGATGGCGGCCAGGTACAACGTTCCCATCTTCGATACGATCGAAAAAGCGGTAACTGTCGGCGGCGATCGCATCCCGGTCGACGGGGTCATTAGCGTCGGCGAACATGGCAGTTATCCATGGAATGACAAGCAGCAGCATCTTTACCCGCGCCGCCGTTTCTTTGAAGAGATTACCGACACGTTCAACAAATACAACCGCGTGGTGCCGGTGTTCAGCGACAAGCACCTGGGACCAGCCTGGTCGGACGCAGAGTGGATGTACCGGCGGGCCTGCGAGATGAAAATTCCGTTCATGGCCGGCTCGTCGCTGCCTCTCACGTTTCGCCAGCCCGAGATCACCGTGCCGATGGGGTGCGAGATCGAAGCGGCCCTGGCCGTCGGTTACTCAGATCTTGACATTTACGGCATCCACGCACTGGAGGGTTTGCAATCGGTCCTCGAGCGGCGGCGTGGCGGCGAGGTGGGGGTGAAGTGGGTGCAATGTCTCGAAGGCGAGGCGATGTGGAAAGCGGTGGACGAGGGCGTGGTGCGAGCGGACTTGCTGGAGGCGGCGCTGGATGTGGTGCCAAAACAGCAAGGGGCCAAGTTGCGCGACGGCGACCGGGGTGCGTTGTTCTTGTTTGAGTATACCGATGGATTGGTCGGGGCGGTGCTGATGTTGCCACAATTTTCCCTGGGAACTTCCGTGGCACTGAAACTCAACGGCGAAGATCGACCGTTGGCCACCTATTTTGAAGAACGGCCAGAGCCCCATTGTCCGCACCTGGCTTACCTGTTGAAGGCGGTTGAAAAAATGATGCACACGGGCCATCCCACCTATCCGGTCGAACGGACCCTGCTGACCAGCGGAATTTTGGATCGGGCTCTCACCTCGCGCCTCGAAGACCAGCGGAAGTTAATCACTCCGGAACTGGCCATTCGGTACCAGCCGGTCGACTATCCCCATGCGCCCCAGCCCGAACTGGGCTCGAACCCCGCTTAGAATTTTACAGCGTAGAACTTCCCAGCGTAGAACTCGATCGATGATCTAAATCGAGTTAAAATTTTCGTAGCGTGACCATAGCGCTGGTTCGCATAATTTTGTCCGATCCTTGTTTGCTGGAGTGCGACCCGTATGAACGTGACCACAGCTGCGCAAACCTGCCTGGTCTTCTCTGGCTGGAGGGGAAAGCTTTGTGTTGCTGGGTTGTTCATCGGAGCAATGGCTTTGTCCGCTTACGGCAGTGATGATTTGGAGGGTCCCCACCGAGGCGATTCGCCAAGAGTCATGAAATCAGCAGCAGAGTTTGATTTGAGTTTTCCGGCTGAGTGGGAAGAGCATGACGCGGTCTGGCTCGCCTGGCCTTCGTACGTCAACGAAACCACGCTGCCGGCCGGGCCGGTTTACCTGGAGATCGTCAAGAAGCTCAGTGAAGTGGTAAAGGTCAAGATACTTACCAACGGCAAGCCGATGCGGGAGGAGATTACGGGGGCCCTCAAACAGCGGTAGGTTCCCCTCGACAAGGTCGAGTTGATCAGCGGGATTGACTACACCGAGGCCTGGGTCAGGGATTTTGGCCCCATTTTCCTGCGCAACAGCGGTGGGACCGAACTGGGGATGGCAATCTTTACCCAGAACACGTGGGGATTTCAATCGCGTTAGGCACCGGAGTCGAAAATGCTTTCGGCCGTCTCCGGGACCATTGCCGAACGGTTGGGCCTGCCTTGCGTGAAAACGAGCATTGTCAGCGAGGGGGGAAACCGCTCGTTCAACGGTGCGGGGGTCATGATTGGTGGCGAAGCGGTTGAGCGGCAGCGCAATCCGGACCTGTCGCTGGAGGAAATCGAGGCCGAGTTGAAGCGCGTTTTGGGGGTCGAGAAGGTGCTCTGGGTGAACGAGGGCCCCGTCAATGACCAGTTGCCATTTCGGGGGCGCGTTCCGGGTTCCGATGGCAAAACCGGTGCGTTTACGTTCGGCACGGGCGGTCATGTTGATGAATTCGTGACGTTCGTCGATGAACACACCATTTTGCTTGCCGAGGTGACCGAGGAAGTTGCCCGGCAGAATCGAGTCAGTCGCATCAACTGCCAACGGTTTGAGGATGCGTACCAAAGGTTGAGCATGGCCACCGACGTGGCCGGCAAGCCGTTTACGATCATCCGCATCCCCGAAGCGCCGCTCCTGTACCAGGTTTTTCGGCCGGGTGACTATGTTTACGAAGCCTTGAAGGACCTTCATTACGAGGATGGGACTGTTTTTCCGGCGGGCGAGCCGATCGAGGTGATGGTGGCGAGCAGCTACAACAATTTTTTGATTACCAACGGTTTGATTCTGGCCCAGAGTTACTCTCAGGAAGGGATGGTGGAGTCAATTCGCGCGCAGGACGAGCAGGCGATGAGTATCCTTGCCAAAGCGTACCCGGCGCATCGAATCGTGCCGATCAAGACTCTGCCGGTGAACAGCCGGGGTGGTGGGATTCACTGCATCACTCAGCAGGAGCCACGTCTGAATTCAAAAAACTAGTCCGGCCATCGATTCCGGATTTTTTTGTTCGTAGCCGAGTTGTTCGCCCCATGACTCCTGGCTGAAGCTGGCTGGATGGCCATTCACCGGGAGACTCGATAGACTAAAATCCCGTGCAGAGGTTTAATCCGCAGGCAGCCCTCCATTTGTGCCCACTCCTGCGACGCTCGAAGAAGGTTGGGTGATGCGGTTCGATGCGCCCCAACCAGGTCCGGCGGGCGGGTCTCGCTACGCTGCCGCGTGGAGTGAAATTCGATGAAGTGGGTCGCGCCGCACAGATATCGCGCAAACTGCGAAGTTTGCCAACGAACCAGGGAGAATTAATGCCCAACAAGTATCGCTGGAGTTGCGTGAGCTCGGAGGTGGAATGGTCGCCCCGCGACGGGGCGCAGCTTGTCTCCTTCCAGGACAGGCTCTTTCTTCTGGGGGGCTGGAACCAATACGCGGGTGAGCAGACCGATCTCGCCGGCACCGGTGCCGGCTCTTTCGAGTCGGAGGTCTGCTCGGAGGTGTGGTGCTCTGATGATGACGGCGGCAGCTGGGCTCTGGCGACCACCGCCCCGTGGAGCGGCAGGCACATGCACGGAGCCGTCGTGCACGACGACCACATCTGGATCATCGGGGCTGAGAACGAGACGCCGGACGATGTGTGGAAGTCGAGCGATGGCGCGAATTGGGAGCGCGTCGCGGCGACCGTACCCTGGCAGGATCGCGGCAACCAGCTGGTAGCCGTCTTCGACGGCGCGATCTGGGTGATGGGCGGTCAGGCCGGTGCCGCCGGCCAGACCAATTTCGTAGCCGACCTGAAGGCGGGCAAGCCTTTTCCGCCGGCACCGCCAGCGCTGAGTGACGTCTGGCGCACCGAGGATGGTGTGCAGTGGGAACTGGTCACTGACAAAGCGCCCTGGGCCCCCAGGGGTATGATCACCGGCGCCAATGGCGGCGTGGCCGTATTTGAGGGTCGCATGTGGATCCTCGGCGGCGGCTATGTCGGATCGGGGGGGACCACGCTCAGTTCGCTACGCTACGACCTCGCGCAGCAGCCAAGACTCAAGACGCGGCTCTACCACAACGATGTGTGGTCGTCGGCAGACGGTCGCGAATGGGTTTGTCATTTGGCCGAGGGCGAGGCGCCCTGGCCGGCGCGCTCGTATCACGACACCGCGGTGTGGGACGGGAAGCTCTGGGTGTTGGGCGGGCACCGGGGAATTGCCGACCATCGGGAGGAAGTTGCGACCGACGGCAATCGTAACGACGTGTGGTATTCTGCAGATGGAAAAACTTGGGACCAGCTGCCAAACACACCCTGGAGCCTGCGTCATGCGTGTGGTGTGCATGTCCACCGCGACGCTCTGTTTCTTGTGGCCGGAAGTGCGCATACCATCTCGGCCGAGCAGGTTGAGCTGAGCAAGCAGGATTTTACGCACCGCGTGGAGTCTGCGTGGCGGCCGGGGGATGTGTGGCGCCTGGACCGCACTGCGGCTGCCGGCCCGCTGTGATGATAGCGCATTCGATGCGCATTGTACGTTGGCCCCTCAGAAAAAATAGTCCGCCCAGGCCCACAGCGGCCAACAGTAGCGAAGCGGGCTCAGGCACGGGAAGGCCAGTTGGCGTCGGCACGAAGTCGATGCCTTCAAGGTCTTTGAATTCCACTCCACCAAGGTCCGTGAAGCCGTCGGATGTGGTGTTCAGTTGGAACAGGCTGTTGGACTCATTACTGAAACCGATCAGCCTGTCATTTTGAAAGTCCCAGCCGAGCGATTCGATTCTGTGATCGTCGCCGGTATTGTTGACGACCTGTATGGATTGCAGCGTGGGAGTAGCGCCGGAACGGTCGAGGACCGCCAGGTGCAAGATGTCCTCCTCATTGCTCTCGCCCCCATCGTCGTTGATCAGGAACAAGTTGCCCTGGTCGTCGAACTGAATGTCTTCGATATCGTTGGTACCATCCATCGAGGTCGCGATTTCTGTGGCTGCTGCCGTCACCGGGTCGATCACTACCAGGTCATCGCGTCCGCCATTCTCGACCACGCCAAAAAGAATGCCACTAATGGGGTCAAAGTCAATTCCGTTGATCGGGTCATCGTCGTTGCCCGATATGGCACCAATCAACTCGACGGCATTGTAGAGGCCCGATGCTGCGCCGTCGTCTTTGCGGACCGCCTCGGTACCATCGGCATTGAAGATTCGAAGCGAGTACAGGTGAGAATCTGAGAAGGTGCCACCGCCGTCGAACGCCACTGTGCTGCTGCCAACCATGAAGGCAGCCCCCTGGTCATTCAAGGTGAACGATTCGATGTCAGTGAACACGTTGGACTCGTCAGTATCGGTGTCCGGGAAAGGGCGAATGGTTCCGCCGTCGTTGATGGACAACCGGCCGTAGTCGGTGACGAGAGGTGTCGAGTTGTAGTTCTCAACCTTGACGAGATGGCCGGTGTCTTCGTCCGTGCCCCACATCACCGGTACGGCCAGGGCGGTTCCTGCCACGGGCAAGAGAAGGAAGCCTAAAAACAAGCCGCACACCACTGCAGCTGCGTGCAAAAACCATGTACTACTTTCGAAATCATTAGCGGACCTCGCTGATTTTTGTGTCGTATAAGTTTGTTGAAGGACTTATCCTTTCCTTTCTCTCTGGCAGCAAGGCCTGTGTCAAATCGAACGGGGCTCTTCCTTAGCCGCAACGTAACCGTGACGTAACTTGTTTGGCCACAACAGGAAAATGCTGGTGGCCGTTTTTTTGTTATCAACCTTACCGGTACTGTCGGTAGGTTAATGTGGCTCAAAAATCCCAAAGAGTGGGTGAAGACAACCCACACAACTGTTGGTAATTTTGACCTATATAAATTGTCGGTTTTGGCAACCAGTTCGATGCGAACCGGCCGCAACAAGCAAAAACCGGGCGGGTCGGCATTGCCTGGCTTAGAGCGTTTGCCGTCGACTTTGGTGCAAGCGAAGTCCAGGACCGCTGCCTGGTGTGGCAGGTGAAGGCCACATGCCACAAGGTGAATATCATTACGGCGGGGAAGTTATAAGGTCGGTACCGGCGGTAGTGACCGCGCTGGTGTACTCGCGAGAATTCGAAGAGTAGCCGCTGGGGACGCGGTGAGTGGCTCGCCTCTCGACTGGCCACCCGGTCACAAAGTACAATTGAGTATTGCACGGGACTTGGGTCCGGCTCGATGCTTTTCGAACTTACTGATCTGTAATCTCTTTTCATTGGCCGCTCTCGGAGATTCACCCAGATGACACTCGAACAGGAATTTCACAACCATCACTTTTCCAACGGCTACGAGTTGGTCGACGGGGTGGCAATGCACGCCGAAAACGGCGATCAATTTCAGATTCCGCACGATGTGCTGAAGAAACACGTCGGGATTGGTTATTTTGTGGAAATCCGAATCGACTCGCCCAGGTTCTCGGTGCACGAAGATACTGCTGAAAAGTGCTACTGCGCTACTTGCAATGGCGAAGCGACAAAGCCGATCCTAAGCCACAACCAGCCTGCTTCTTTGTTGCCGATTCCAAAGCAAAATGTTCCATCGCGCGGTTGGGGCGAGGATTTCTGGGCACAGGTCACCGGGCGAGAGGGCCCTTTTTTAAAAGCGGTCGTGGACAATCCACTCTACGAATCTCGGCTGCACGAACTAAACCAGGGCGACGCTGTCTGTTTTCACGAAGATCACATCCTGGCCATCCACGACAGTCATCGGGAAGAGATGGTGCTGAGCATGGACGCAGGCGAAATAAAAACGCTGGCCCAATGGTTTGAGTCACAGCGGCCGTGAAGAAATGAGTAAGCACCCATGGGCCACCGGCCGGCCGGGAGACTGTAGGGGACGGGGGTTGCGGATTAGGTCGCCAAAACATGCAGGGCTGGTCGTTTAGGTTTTTTAATCCCGCTCCCCACTCTCTAGAAAATGGCTGCAAAAGTCGTGGGTGATTAATGAATTGGCCCTGCCGTTGTCGAGGGATGGACAACGTCATCAGTTAGGGATTTTGTATAAGTGTTTCATGACCCCATCCGGAGCATTGCACAGTTGTTTACGCCTCTCAAGAAAACTAGTGCCGTTGGTCAACTGTTCGATCACTTGGTCATCGGCACGAGGTCTTGCTTTGTTGGGCTTCCCCCGATCTATGATCCAGGGCCTATGAGAAAATCTAGGTCTAGGGATCCGCTGGCTTGCCGTAGCGGAGAAGATTGCTGAGGCGTAGCCGAAG
>Ga0310121_10003436_pt1 | contig 14459 bp, 12 predicted proteins | sample CB27_Tmax_986_MG_FD_203504 | JGI IMG/M metagenome (GOLD analysis project Ga0310121, IMG submission 203504) | Marine microbial communities from Western Arctic Ocean, Canada - CB27_Tmax_986 | ecosystem: Environmental > Aquatic > Marine > Oceanic | place: Canada: Western Arctic Ocean | collected... | reverse complement strand
CGGTAACAACTTCAAGACGCCCGATCCACATGGCCATCGTTAAAACGAACTTGCTTACCGGGTGTAATACTCCATAGTTCGCCATCGGCCCAACCTCGCCAAAACCAGGACCAATATTTCCAAGCGACGCGACTGTCGCCGTAACACCAGTTCACCGTTTTCCGGCTACGCCAATCTAATCAGCAGGAAATTTAGTGCTTCCGTACCGAACCCCCAAGCAACTGCGCCCTATCTACACCACTAAGTGATTGCGGAAAAATCCCACTGTACGATTCCAAGCAAGTGCCGCAGCGGCTTCGTTGTAGCGCGGTGTCGAATTATTGTGAAAGCCGTGCAGTGTCCCCTCAAACAAGTGCATCTCATGCGACACGTTATTTGCTTGCAGCGCCCTCTCGTACTCGGGCCACATCGCGTTTATCCGCAGATCTGAACCTGCGTAGACCACCATGAGCGATGCTTCTATTTTGGGCACATCGTCACTCGCCGCCGACACTCCGTAAAACGGTACGCCTGCCTGAAGGTCACTTCCCAGTTCAACGGCTAAGCGGTTCGTCATCCCTCCACCCCAGCAAAAGCCTGTGGCTCCAAGAAGACCATTCGACAATTCGTGCGCTTTGAGATACTTCGCGCTGTTGATCATGTCCTGGTCGAGTTCTGCGGGAACAAGACCGCGTTGCAGTTCTCGCCCATCATCGTCATTCCCGGGATAGCCCCCCACTGGAGACAGTCCGTCCGGCGCCAGTGCCAAAAATCCAGCGACCGCCGCGCGTCGTGCAACGTCTTCAATATGAGGATTTAACCCACGGTTCTCATGAATCACCAATACGGTTGGAAAGGGACCCTCTCCGGCTGGTTGGACAAGATACCCACGCATGGTGCCCGAAGTACCGCCGGGCGATGGGTACTCAACATACGTGCCTGTCATACGGGGATCTGTGAAGGAAATCGTCTGCGCCTCTGCATAGCGAGGCATTAATGCCTGTGCCATCCACAGCGCCGAAACGCCTCCAACTGTCATTACAGCCGCGCGACTTAAAAACTCGCGCCTATCAATGTGGCCATGGCAGTACTCGTCGTAAAGATCGAAAATCCGTGGATCAATTTTGTCTTTTTCAGTCATTGGTTGCGATCCTCTGTGTGAACGAATTCCTGTTTGACGAAATCTTGTTGGTGCGCTTTATCGGACTCCGACTGCGACACTGCGTTAAATATATGCGAACTTCTCTCTCCCAGCGACCTTAAAGAGTCAGCGGTTTCTCAAGTCGTCGGTTGTGCTTTGTTACCATTAGAAACACATGCCTCTTGACGAACAAGCTCTTTTTAACAAAAAACCACAAACCCGCTCGGGAAAATATCAGTGCCCTAAGTGTCAACGGATAGGCAGCTACAACGTTCAGTGGGTGCTCCATTCCAAGAAGTCCAAGATCCCACCCGGAGCAAACCGAGACGATCGCGAGAAGTTCGACAAACTACGAGACTACCTAGTGCGTCTTGACGACCATGTCACGTGTAAAACCTGTGGCAAGAGATTTGACATTCCTTCTCAGCATTCGATGATGTTCACAGAACAGCTCTCAGGATTACCGAACGAAGAAGAACTCGAAAGAGAAATTGAGGAGGCTGCCGGAGAATCAGAACCTGTTCCTGAACGTAAACCAACATTGCCCACTCGATTCACACGTAAATCGAGTGGTTGGAAATGACGCAGGTTTCGTTTCGGCGGGTCGAATGAAAATATGGCGGAGGGACAGACCGCCATTCAACGGCTGCAAGCGATTGTACAATAAGGTCTTAGACACACCTACCTGCGCTCAATACCACGTTCATTCCCACATTGAAACCACGCCTGAGATAGGACAGAATCCGACATAACGGGACTGGTCCGGGCACACGGTGGAAAAGGTGAGGAAATGGACACAGACGGCACACCCTACGAAAAGGCAGTGCGCGACCATCTGGCCCGCAGGCGTCAAGCGGTGCCGATCGTCTCACGTGAGGATCTCTCACCCTTAGCCAAACGGCAGAACCGAATCTTGGGCATAGACCTGATCCAGTGGAACAACAACCACGCCAACAGCCTCCTCTCCGAGCGCGCTTTGCTCCTGCACCACAAGGACCCCGTAATCTTTTTCATATCGACCATGCCGGGCCTCGTCGCCAGTCAGGAAATCATCGGCGATGAAAAAGAGCCCTTCGTCTGGGGGTTACCGGAAGACTTCGACTCGTTCGACGAGCGGGATGAAGAATTCATCTTCCATGTCGAGTACAGATCACTCTTCAAGGAACCAGAGAGCGCCGCTGACGTGAACGAACTCACGAAGTCTCACCCGCTGGAACCTGGCGAGAGCTATTTCATCCACACTGTTGAGAGTGTGATGGGGCCGCTATTCGCACGAGGTGGGGAGCACGTATGGAAGTGGGACGGGGAACAACTAGAGTTGCTTGAGGAAGCGTGGCGGACGTGGGTTTCGTGAACCTCGTCAATCAAGTCAACTTGGATGGACTCGTCGCTGAGGATGGCGTGTTTGAGTTCGGGACGCTGGAATAGTGACCGACCGGTCATGGATGACCACGTAGATCTAGCCCCGCGCTCCTGAACGTGGTTCTCCCGCGAGCAGCATATCGAACACGACTCTTTGAAACCCAGCCTGCAACGCCTTGCTGTTGAGATATTGCAGCATCTGGTTCTGGTGCGCCTCGCCACTCTCCATCACCGCCGAGTCCAGGGCTTTCTGGAAATCGCCGAGGAGCGCCTGGTCGGCGGAGTTGTTGGCGATCTGTTCCATCACGTGCTCATTCTCCCGGACTTTGTCGCGGATGGTGTGCGCGTAGTTGACCAAATCGTCTGTGGTCAGGCCCTCGGTAACGAACAGGTCATTCAGCCGGGAAATGATCTGCGAGAGCCATTCCTCTTCTTTTTCTCTGGCTGTGCGCGTGCCGAGCGCCGAAATCGAGTCGAGACCGCCTGCACCATCCTTGACCATGCGGAGGTCCTGCTGCTTGATCATCGATAGCCGGTAATGGCTGAGCTCCACGGAGTTCAAATCGATCGGGTCCTCCTCCAGGGGTGTCTCCCGCAGCAGCGGAGCCAGGTGCCGCGCGTAGAGGCTCAATTGCTCCAGGTCGGAGCTGTCATAGTCCACAAGCTGCGACATGAACTCGTAGTATCGCGTGAACGCGGTCAGGTCCTTCTTGAACAGCCCAAGTGCGTCCAGCGCGACCTTCGAGTCCTTCATCGCCGATTCGGCGTTGGCGAGGGCGACCGGGTCACCGCCTGATCTGGCAAGGGCGACGTCCTGTTTGTGCGTGGTGTCGTCGGCCTGCGCCTGCGCGTAGCGTGTCTGCCACCGCTCGACCGCAAGCCTGCACACATTACTGAGGGCGGCATTGGTCTTACTCTGGACGAAGAACATCTCACTGAACTGTGTGACCTCCGTCCACAGAAAGATGCCCGGGGCTCGGAGCTTCTCAAACAGGTCCCAGATGAGATTTGGGTCCGACACGTCGAGCAGGTTGGCCGTCTGGTAGTACTCCTGGAACGCCGCCAGTACGTCCTCGGGCTCGTTGAAGAAGTCGAGCACGTACGTGTCTTGTTTACCCGGGTAGGTTCGATTCAGGCGCGACAGAGTTTGCACGCAGTCCACGCCGCCCAGCTTCTTGTCCACATACATGCAGCAGAGCTTGGGTTGGTCGAAGCCCGTTTGGAACTTCTGGGCCACAATCATCACGTTGTAGTCAGGTGCGTCGAAGGCCTTCCGCATATCCCGTCCCTTGAGGCCGGGGTTCATGTTGAGCTCGGTGAATTTCTCTCCGAGGAGGCCCGCGCTCTGTGGGTCGGTGGCATGGAAGGTGACTTCCCCCGAGAACGCGACCATGGCACGCAGCTGACTGTACGCCTTCTTCTGGACGTATTTCTCGAACTCCAACTTGTAGCGCACCGCTTCCTTGCGGGAGCCCGTCACGATCATCGCCTTGGCGTGGCCGTTCAGGAGTCCCATCACGGTGCGCCGGAAGTGCTCGACGATCACCGTCACCTTCTGCGCGATGTTGTAGTCGTGCAGCCGCACCCAATGCTTCAGTTTGACGCTGGCTCGCTGGCTATCGACTTCGGTGTCCGCGCTGGCGACCTGCTGCGCCAGGTTGTAGGCCACCTTATAGCTCGTGTAGTTCTTGAGCACGTCGAGGATGTAGCCCTCCTCGATGGCCTGGCGCATGCTGTAGACATGGAATGCGTGCGGCCTGTTCGTCTTGGAGGGCGGTTCCTCGGGGTTGGGCAGGCGGCCGAACAGCTCCAGGGTCTTGCTCTTGGGCGTGGCGGTGAACGCGTAGTAGCTGAGGTTCGGCGAGGCTCGGCGTGACGCAACACTGGCCGCCAGCAGGTCCTCGGCACTGATCTCGACCTCCTCGTCAGTCCGTTCACTCGTCAGGACCGTCTTCAGCTTGCCCGCCGTTTGCCCCGACTGCGACGAGTGCGCCTCGTCGGCGATGATCGCGTAGCGGCGCTCCTTGAGACTGCCACTGTCCTCGATCGCCTCCAACACGTGCGGAAAGGTCTGGATCGTGACGATGACAATCGGCTGGCTGTGCTCCAGCGCGTGCGCAAGCTTCTCGGACTTGGAGCCCTGACCTTCGTCCCGGTTGATGCGTCCCACCACGCCATCCGCGTGCTCGAACTGAGAGATGGTGTCCTGCAGCTGGTCATCGAGCACGGTCCGGTCCGTGACGACAATGACGGAGTGGAAGACCTTCTCGCCCTGGTCGTCATAGAGCGACGAGAGCTGGTGGGCAATCCAGGCGATGGAGTTGGACTTGCCGGAGCCCGCGCTGTGCTGGGCCAGATACTTGTGGCCGGAGCCTTCCTCGCGGCTGGCTTGAACCAGTCGGGTCACCAGGTCCCACTGGTGATAGCGGGGGAAGATCAGGGCTTCTTGCTTCGTCTTGCGCCCGTCCCACGCCTCCTCGGTCGTGATCTCCAGGTGGATGAAGCGCCCGATGATCTGGAGGATGTTGGCGGGGGACAGTACCTCGGTCCACAGGTAGGCCGTGGCGTAGGTGTCGAGGTCCTGGGGGACATCGTTGCCCGCACCGCCGTCCTTAGTGCCCTGGTTGAAGGGCAGGAAGCGCGTCGCCTGGCCCTCCAGCTTGGTGGCCATCCACGCCTCGTATTGACTAACCGCGAAGTGTACGAGCGCACCCCGCTTGAAAGTGAGTAGGGGCTCGGGCTTATTCGTCTCAGGGTCTTTGGAGAGGCGGGTCTTCTTGTACTGCTTGATCGCGTTCTCGACGGCCTGCTTGAACTCGCTCTTCAGCTCCATCGTAACGATGGGAATGCCGTTCACGAAGAGCACAAGGTCGATGCGCCACGCCTTGGCCTTGGTGCCGGTGGCTTCAAAGTGGGCGGCGGTCGCGTAAGGGCTGTAGACCAGCTCGGGCACCACCCGCAGGATGTTGCCGTCGTACATGGCTTGGGTCTCGGGGTTCAGGCCATGCTCTGGCTTGAACTGGCAGAGCGCGAAGCGAGCGGACTTGTCGCGCAGCTCGTGGCGTAGCACGCCCAGCGTGCCAAACGTACGTAGGCTTTTGTCCGAGGCGTGGGGGTCGGCCTTGCTGAGCTGAGCGGCAAGCTTGTCGATGAACGCCTGTTCGGGGTTGCTCGGGTAGAGCGTCTTGTATTTTTCCCAGGTCTTCGGCTGGGTCGTCTTCACGTAGTCGAGGCAGTCTTCGGTATAAAGCGCCCGCTCGCGGTCGTAGTGCGTGGGGTCGCCGAGTTTCCAGCCGCCTTCGATCATCTGGTCGATGATGTCCCGCTGGAAGGCCGCTTCTTTCGCGTCCGCGCTCATGCCACCTCCCGCAGCATCTCCATGATCTCCGTGCTCAGCATATCGAGGTCGGCATCAATCTCCGCCAAGTCTCGGGGCGGCTCGTACTCGTAGAAGTGGCGGTTGAAGGGGATTTCGTAGCCGACGACGCCGATCTGCTCATCCTGCTCGTCGCATTTGCTCGCATCGATCCAGGCGTCTTCGACATGCGGCGCGACTTCTTTGGTGAAGTACGCCTCGTTCACGGCATTCACGTTCGCGCCTCGAAGTTAATCTCCTTATGCAGGCTCACGGATCTACCTTCACTGCGCTGCGTTTTAGAGCATCGAGAGTCGCGCCGTCCTTTCCCTTCCATTCCTTCCACCCGTTGGCCGTACGACCCAGCAGTGCAAGCATGGCCATGCTGGGCGACCTGAACAGATGGTCCTTCTCGAAGACGACGGTGTCGTCCGCTTCGCGCATCACGCCCGTCTCGATCAGTCTGTTCCGAAACCGTTCGTCTGAAGTGCCGACAATAGACGGCACGTTGGCCCGACGCCCGACGGACCCCTTCAGCACCACGAAACCCTCCGGCGTGTAGAGTCCACGGCAATCGGTACCGGCGCTGGTGCAAGTGAACACCTCGTCGTCATGCGGCGAGGCGGAAGGAGCCACAACCGGATCGAATAGCGAATGTCCGAGCGTGGCGAGCAGGGTGCTGCCGGTCTCGAAAATCTCGCGGCAATCGGCTTCCAGTGGCGGAGGTGTATGCGGTCGACTCCCACTGTTTCCGTTTTCGTCCGCATAGCGTCCCGCCTTCCTCGTGGCTTGCAGGCAGTACCACTCCAAAAACAGCGCGTGGGTCTGGGTCAAGCTGTTCGTTCGCGAAATCAGCACGAGGGCGCGTTGCCAGAAGTCCTTGTTCTGGTTATGGCTCACGAGGCGAGCACGCAGGTCGCCGGTCTGGCCCACATACACCCTCGGGGCGGTGGTCTCGTCCGCATCGCCCAATAAGAAGTAGACCGCTACTTGGCCACTCTCGGGCATCTTGAGAAAGTCCTGCAAGAGGCTACGGGGCACCTCGATCACCTGCACGATGCGCGTGGTGATCTCGGCGATGCGGATTCCTCTGGGATCACCGCCCGGAAGAAAGATCTGAATTGTCTTGGGTGGGGCCCTCATGCGGCCTCCGTGTCTGATTCCGTGGGCTTCCAGTCACGCACATCGATCTTACCAGTGACGGCGGCGGAGATGAGAGCGGCGCGGCGTTCTTGGAGAAGAGCCGTACCGGTTTGCGACTCCGCAATCAGCGCATCAATCTTGACCGTCTCGTCGTTGAGGAACGTGGCGATTTGGATTTGTTCGCGGATCGGCGGCACGGCGACAGGAAATCCAAGCACCGCAGTCTTAGTGATATTGTTCGCCATCCCCTCTGCGCCACTGACCGCTCGCACGATGAGTGATCGCATGTAGGACGAAGCCATCAGATACGTGAAGTATCGGCCAGCGATCTTTGCTTCGAAGTGCAGCCTGAAGATCTTGTCGGAGAGCAAATTTCTTGGCCGTGTCACATGCACGAAGGCCACTGAACCGATCAACTCAGTCGAACCACTGGCACGAGACATGAGCACATCCCCGTCGTGAACCTCGTATCTTTTTACGGGTAAAAGGTGTGATGGCAGGGCCTTGTTCTCTTGTTCGGCGTAGAGGCCTTTATTTACACAGCTTGTCTTGAGGACTCCCCACTCGGTACCCTCGGCAGGTCTGCGCTCGCATTCAGGACTCTTGCCTTGCTCCATTTTTCGTATCCAACGCCTGAGCTGGCCAACCTCCCAGTGCTCCGGCACATCGCCAAGCCATTCCACCCCGGACTCGCGCAGGGGGGCGTCGGGGTTCAGCCCTTTGGTGACCGCATGGCTGATGACCGCCTGCCGTTTCTCCTGGAGCAAGGCGATGAGCTGCTGCAGCTTCGCAATCAGCGCATCAATCTTCGCCGTCTCGTCGTCGAGGAACGTGGCGATCTGGGTTTGTTCGTCGAGGGAGGGAAGCAGTACTTCGATTCGCTCGAAGGCCGACGGGTCTAGGTCCCACTGGTTGACGCGGATGCCCTTGGAACGACTGAGATACTGTGTAATGTAAGCGGAGCTGCGAAGTAGGTAATGGATGTAATTCAGCTCGATCCTGTCATCGCCATCTCGCCACGGCTCATAAACGAAGTACGCCGGGCTCACGATCCCCCGATGCTTCGACATCGCGATGGAGCCTTGCCAAGCCTTCATTTTGTTCATTACAAGATCGCCTGGGCGAACGAGCTGATACGGTGAGAGGTCTTCGGACGCCTTGTTGAAGTTGTCGTTTCTGGAGGTCTTAGGGATCACGCCGTAGTCTCGATAGACAGACAGCAACTCTTCATCGGGAAAGCCTGAGCGAGTAACGCGCCGAAACATCCGACCAAGAGCCAAACTGCTCCAGCCAGACGGAACGTCTTCTTGCCACTCAGCCGCCGACCTTTCGTAGGTCGGGTATGGGAAGTGCCGTCGATTCACGAATGCACCTCCCGCAACATCTCCATAATCTCTGCGCTCAGCACATCGAGATCCGCATCAATCTCCGCCAAGTCTCGCGGCGGCTCGTACTCGTAGAAGTGGCGGTTGAAGGGGATCTCGTAGCCGACGATGCCGATCTGCTCATCCCGCTTGTCGCATTTGCTCGCATCGATCCAGGCGTCTTCGACATGCGGCGCGACTTCTTTGGTGAAGTACGCCTCGTTCACGGCATTCACGTTCGCTCCTCGGGCGGTCTCGGCGGTAAGCGGAACATCTTCGGTGTCGCGGAGATTGCTGTCAGGTTGGAACTGGACGACGCGCCCCTGGTATTCGAACGCCCCGTACATCGGATCGGCCTGCGTCTTGAGCACCTTCTTGATGACGGGTTCGGCCTCGGGGTTCGGCCAGGTGACGGCATCGAGAAACTGCTTCCGCTCCTTCGTGTCCAGCGTGAGCCCGGTCTGCTTGAGCGCCGCCTTCAGCGTCCCCTCAAACGCGTTGAAGTCATCGCACTGTTCGGTCCCGATCACGCCCTGAAGCTGCACGGCCTTGGCGAGGAGCTCCTTCTGCACATTCCAGGTCTTGGGAGCCAGCAGGTCCTTCACCTGCCTTTCCTTCAAGTCCGTGAAATCGGCCTTGATGCCGGCACGGACTTCGGCTTCGACCTCTGTGAGCTTACCGTAGCTCTCATCAGTCCAATCCTGACCGTGCAGCTCGGACACTTTCTGCATCACGGCGTTCAGCGGGCCGCTCGCAAAGCGCAGCTCCGCAAGGCGGTCGTCGGTGAGCTGCACCGAGAGTCGGAGCGGGCGCTCCACGGTAATACGCCGGTGCCCAAACACATGACTCTCGAAGATCTTGCTGCCGAAGGTCTTCTTCTCGGCTTTCTTCTTCGTGGCCGCCGGGCGACCACGCTTGCCGTTACCCTCGTTCTCGGGGAGCTCCGTATCGAGGCTGTAGGGCTCGATCGCCTCGAACTTTCCAAAGGTGCGAGTAATCAGGGCGATGTCGCCATCGCCGACCTCCTGCCGCTTGGAACCCAGGCTCTTGCGCATCTTCTGGTAGAGATGCACGCCGTTGATGAGCTGTACCTTGCCCTTGCGCTCGGCGTCCTTCTTGTTCGACAGCACCCAGACGTAGGTCGCGATGCCGGTGTTGTAGAACATGTCCGTCGGCAAAGCGACGATGGCCTCCAGCAGGTCGCGCTCCAGAATGTGGCGACGGATTTCGCTCTCGCCACTGCCCGCGCCACCTGTGAACAGGGGTGACCCGTTGAGGATGATGCCAATGCGCCCGCCGCTTTTGTTGCGATCGTGCGGGTCATAGTCGCGCATCTTGCTGAGGAGGTGCATCAGAAAAAGGAGCGAGCCATCGCTCACGCGCGGCAGGCCCGGACCGAAGCGGCCGTCGAAGCCCTTGAACTTGTGCTCGTTCTTGACCTCGCCCTCAACCTTCTTCCAGTCCACGCCGAAGGGCGGGTTCGAGAGCATGTAGTCAAAGGTGTCGGTATCGAGCTGGTCGTCGCTGAGCGTATTACCGTGCTTGATCCGGCTCACGTCTTGCCCCTTGATGAGCATGTCGCCCTTGCAGATGGCGTAGCTCTCGGGGTTGAGTTCCTGGCCGAACGCACGCATGACGGCCTTGGGGTTCAACTCATGGACGTACTCCATGCCGCTGGAAAGGAAGCCCCCGGTACCCGCCGCGGGGTCGTAGATAGTTCGGATGATGCCCCGTTCGGTCAGCGCGGAGTCGTCCTCCGTGAAAACGAGGCCGGTCGTTAAGCGCACGATGTCGCGGGGGGTGAAGTGCTCACCGGCGGTCTCGTTGGAGCTTTCTGCAAAACGCCGGATCAGGTCCTCGAAGGCGAGCCCCATGTCGTGGTTGCTAATGGTCTGCGGACTCAGATCGGTGTTGGCGACCTTCTGAACCACCTTGTAGAGCAGATTGGCCTCATCCAGCGTGACCACGAATTCATCGAAGCGGAAGTGTTCAAAGATCTCGCGGGCGTCCTTTGAAAAACTATCCACATAGGTGAGCAGGTTGCGCTTGATGTCGGTGCTCCCCAGTGTGGACAGGGCCATCGGCGAGGTGTTGTAGAAGGCCTGGCCTGCGGCCTTGAGCAGGAACTTCTCCCGGGCGTCCTCCTGGAGCCCGGTCATGGCCTTGAGCGTTTCGACCTGTGCAAGGACCTTAGGTTTGCGTGACTCCAGGACGCATTCCAAGCGGCGCAGGATCGTGAAGGGAAGGATCACGCGCCCATATTGGGACTGCTTAAAATCACCCCGGAGGAGATCTGCGAGAGACCAAATGTAGGCGGCAGTTTCGGAGAAAGTGTGCGCCATATCATCGGAGCTCATGTCGCGAACGCCAGGACTGATTTCGCCCGGTCGAGGGAAACGTCCCGTAGCAAGAGAGTCCTGTCTCTAACAAAGTCAGCTGCGTGTATGCCATAGCCCCTCAGACGTAAAGACCACATGCTCTCACCGTTGGAGGTGCGGGATCAATATGCATAAGGCATTTAGGGTGGAACGCCTCTTCGTTTATCTTCGGATGAGCTCGACATGAGAGGACGGACGATGGTGCAGGGTGTACGCGCGTGAGCCGTCAGCCTTACTCGCCTTCATCCACTGTTGACGTCGGTGGTGATTCCCCGGTCCGGGCGATATAGGTCTGTACGATGGCCTCGTGCCACTTAGCCACCTCACGCTCTTCCGTGTCACAAAGGTGACCGTCGAGCCAGTGCTCCAGTCGTTCAAGCTCCGCCACGGTCAGCGTGTGTAAGAATTGTGTGTGCTACTCACCCTGTCGGCGTTGGAGATCGCACTCGGCGGTGCGAGACGCGGAGAGGGCCAAAGACTCAAGTCGTTGGAGCCGGCGGTCTACACTGAGCAACCGCCTACGCATGCTGTCGCGGTGACTTCATGGCGCACTCCAGCGCGTCGAGCCGTGCTTCAATGCCAAGGAGTTCTGTCGCCCGAAACGACTGATCCAGTAAGGCAGACGCGGCGCGAACCTCGATGGCCGGGAGACCGCATGCAAGATTGCGTTTCAGCGCATCGATGGCCTCAATCGACGCGGTCTGCAACGAGAACAGCGACCGCTGGACCAAGTCACTCCGGACTTGCGTATAGGCATCCTGAAAGTCGGACCGTTTGATCCACCGAGACAGCGTCGATTCTGAGACCCCGCAGAGCCCAGCCGCTGCTTCGACGGTGGACGACTGCAACAGCGCGATGACCGCATGGTGCATCTTGCGCGTGAATTTCTGACCATGGCCTTTCATCTGTACTCACCTGGTGTCTTCTGCATCTCGCTGCCTCCAGCACCCGCACCGGCGGACACGTTCGACGCCGACAGATCGAGGCATTCCACCGCTTTCTCTTGACGCAGTCGCCCCTCATCACCGGAACTTTTTCTCGTCATTGGACGAAGAAAGATGCGAATGCGTTGACCTGCCCATGTGTCCGTCTCACGTCCGTAGCCGTCGACGAGATCACGCCGCATCCCGATATTCGGCACGATGCGCCAACCGTCTGAGAACACAATTACCGGAAGCAGCTCGTCTTCCGTTGTGAAAGGATTTCGCATCTCCGCCTCAATAACATCCACAATGATGCCCTCGTACGACCCTCCCATCTCCTGCAAAACACTGTTATCCAACCGGCGTTTCAAATGTCTCTGCATGTCCATTGCGATCTCCTTGTCCTTGGTCTTGTCCTTGGTCTTGTCCTTGGTCTTGTCCTTGGTCTTGTCCTTGGTGTTGGTGTTGGTGTTGGTGTTGGTGTTGGTGTTGGTGTTGGTGTTGGTGTTGTCTTTAGTGTTGTCTTTAGTGTTGGTTTTTAGAGTTAGGGTTGGGTCGTCCGGAAATTGAAGCCGAGACCATTCCCTCCTTAAGCTATTGAGTCTCTTGGCATTACAAGAACTGTCCGCATGTTGTTCGGATGTTGTTCGGATGTTGTCGAAGAAAGACGTTCTCATCGAGCCACTCGGCCTTCACCGCACAACCGCTGCGCGACGGGCGCTATGGAGTGTTACGACGAGTTCGTGGATTTCCGTGTCAGACCGACCGGCAATCCTCGCGGCGTTGAGAGCCGCCACTTCGCTGGCAGGCCAGCCGACCGCCCGAGGGCCGAGTCGGACCGGTGTGGTGTAGAGCCCCGTTGCGATACGGGCGTAAAGCGTTGACCGGCAGAGCCCGCTCGCCTGCTCAACGCGTGGCCGTCTTAAAAGTTCGTCCACCTATACCTCCAGACGTTCTGAGACTTCTAGAGTAGGTAGAGGCTTGGCCGGTGCCTAGCACCGGCCCACTAGCTACGGCGTGGAGGGACGGAGGGGTGCGATCCAGCGACGGATCGTTCTCGCTTTCGCGAGTTGTCCCGCTCGTTGGGCAATCGTCGAAGCCATGGCTCGACAGGACAAGTCGGGATGTGCCGACCAGGTTGCCCTGGCTATTTTTTGGGCCTGCTTTTTCTGATCTCGGAACGTCTCTGCCCGAGCCAGACCCCCACACTTGGCGCGTCGCTTCGACGCTTTGTGACTGGCGAGAAGGATCTCCTTAAACTGAAGCACAGCATCCATGTTCAGGATCCGTGGGATCCGGCCTGGAGTGTGGTCAACCAGGACCCCCCAGTCTGTAGGTTGGTTCAGCGTGTCTCGACGCCGCTGCTGTGCGTGCTTCATCATGCCTCCTTGTCTGTGGCGAATGCCGCCCAAGTTTGCATCAACTTGCGCCGATGCTCGAACAGGTCAGTTCTGAAATAGGCGGCCTCGACCTTGTCTCGGAGAGTGTGCGCGAGCGCGGCTTCGCAGACAGCACTAGGAACGTGCGTGCACTCCGCTGCCCAATCTCGAAAGCTGGACCGGAATCCGTGCGTGGTCACGTCATTGCGGCCCATCCGCCGCAGCGTCATCAAGAACGTCATATTGGAGAGCGGCCTGGTTCGTCTTCGACCAGGAAACACATACGGCGAGTCATTAGACAGAACCTGTGCCCGCGTCAAAATCTCCACACAGCGAGGTGACAGCGGGATGCGGTGTGCAACACCGACCTTCATGCGCTCGCCGGAAATGGTCCAGGTCCGCGCCGGTAAATCGACCTCGGCCCAGGTTGCGTGCAATGTTTCAGACGTGCGGGTTGCGCACAGGATCGTCAACTCCAAACCCAGCTTCACCAATTCGCTCGCGTCACACGCCCGCAAGGCGCGAAGGAAGCCGGGGATCTCGGCGTACGGGAGTGCCGCATGGTGCGCCTTGGTCGATCGATGCTTCGGCAACACCTTGGTGAGACCGTCTGTCGGGTTGTCGCCGACACAATAGCCTTGGGCCTTGCACCAGTCGAAGATGACGCGGAGACGCTGGAGGACGCGCCGGGCGGTCTCGGGACGGTCGAGCCACTTCTGGCTCAACACCGACAGAACATCGGCACTCATGACGGCGTCCACCCGCTTCGATCCACACGTTGCAATGACGTCCGAGAGCGACGAGAGCCACTGCTTGCGGTGCTTCTCGTTTCGGAATGCAGCCTCGCGACCGGCATGGACTTGGCGTGCGGCCTGCTCAAAGGTGGGCACGGGCCGTCGCTCATGTCGGCGGTCGGCAAGCGGGTCGCCACCCGTGCGAGCGATCCGACGCAATCGCCGAGCTTCCTCGCGGGCCTCAGCCAGTGAGATAAGGCTGGCGCTACCGAGTCCAAGATCGCATCGCTTGCCCTTAACCACTGTCCTCAGCACCCAACTCTTAGCACCGCTACGGGAGACGACCAGATAGAGGCCACCACCGTCGCCGAACCGCCTGGTGCGGTCTCCGGCCTGCGCGGCCTGCACAGCCCGCACAGTGAGGGCCTTCGTCTGGTGCCGGCGGCGCTTAGATTCCCCCATTCGTTCCCACATTATGAACTGGCTCTTGCGGGAAATCAACGGAACGCGCTGGACGTAGAATAGATAAGATAGACTGTAAATAGAGTTAATCTTGGAAACTAAGAGACGTTACTGGAACTGAATATGGCGGAGGGACAGGGATTCGAACCCTGGAGCGAGTTACCCCGCTAACGATTTTCAAGACCGTCGCCTTCAACCGCTCGGCCATCCCTCCGTAATCTCGAACTTGTTACTGATAA
>Ga0310121_10003434_pt1 | contig 14464 bp, 15 predicted proteins | sample CB27_Tmax_986_MG_FD_203504 | JGI IMG/M metagenome (GOLD analysis project Ga0310121, IMG submission 203504) | Marine microbial communities from Western Arctic Ocean, Canada - CB27_Tmax_986 | ecosystem: Environmental > Aquatic > Marine > Oceanic | place: Canada: Western Arctic Ocean | collected... | reverse complement strand
CCTGGATGAATACACGTTCCGTTTCAACCGAAGGCGTTCTCGAACTCGTGGCCTCTTGTTCTACCGACTCCTTCAGAACGCCGCGGCAATTGATCCGGTTCCCTACAGCCAACTCGTCGGCGGGCAGAGCGAACGCGACCACAAGATATAGTGGGTGGTAGAGCGAAGTGGATACTCTCTCTTCATGAATGATCCGGGCTAGGGTAGTTTTTATGCCTGTCAAACTCTGCCGACACCCTATGACGCATGGGTACGGTCGTTTCGGACACTTCCTAGGTATCTTTTTGAAAACCCTGTATTTGTCGCCACGACGTTCTCGAACGGATATCACATCGCGGGGGGCGACAGCGGTTCAGTGCTGCTCGGAAGTGTAGCGTTCTTGCACGCTCGACGCGACTTGACGGGCAGTCATTCGCCTACGGTAGGACGGTCGAACGGGAAGGGCACAAAATAGCATACCGTTAATCAGTGTCGGAATGAAACTTCGAAGCAGTCTAGGCAGATGAATCTTGTGCGAGTTAGCGAAATGGATTTCGCTGAGCAGGCCGGCGGTTTAGTTTTGGAAGATGAGGGCGGTAAGGCCCACAGCCGCGTCTATGCCTATCCTGAACCAACTGAAGCGGAACGAGACGCAGCGTGGGACGGACTTAAATGATTCCAGAAAAATGTACAGCAGTCCTGCGACGATCAAGGTCTTAGCGAAGTCGGTCTCGACCAGCTGCTCCAGGAAGACGAATAGGAATCAAAATAGGCACGATGCCCCAGCAGATCATCGTTGTATTTGATACGAGTGTCTTGGTGCCGCTCATTCTCCCCGCCAGCCGATCGGCTGGCCTTTTTGAACGACTGCGAACTGGCGGTCATCGCGTGGCTCTCACCGAACCCATCTACGAGGAGCGAGAAGATAAGTTATTTACTAACCAACGGCTGCGGCCCTGGATGCGACGATCGGATGATGAGATTAAGCTGTTTCTGGCCGACCGTGCGAAACTACAGGCACAAGTGTCGCATCAAATCCCGCGTTTATTCCTCTATCCGCCCCTCGCCAGGGCCCGTCTGGCTTGATAGATTCCCTATCTATGTGTGGTATTGTTGGACTTCTCGCAAAAACTGACGATATGCGGCGGGAACTGGGCCAGTTCGTGACGCCCATGTTCACCTGCATGGCGGCGCGCGGCCCGGACTCGGGTGGTTTGGCCGTGTTTCGCGACCCCGTCGACCCGCCGCTGGCCCGCTTTAGCGTCTATGCCCCGGACCGGTCGTACGATTGGAGCCGACTGGACAACTCAGTCGGCAAGCTGGCCGCTAGCCAAAACGGAAATTCGTTCCAAGTCAATCCACTGGAAAACCACGCCATCGTAACAGCCGCGACCGATCGCGATTCCTTCGAAGCGTGGTTGGGCGAGGTGGATCCGTCGCTGTATCTCATTTCCGTAGGACGGTCGATGGACGTCTTCAAAGACGAAGGTGAACCGGAAGAAATCGCGCGACGCTACAAATTCGCCTCAATGACCGGCAGCCATTGTGTGGGACATACGCGCATGGCCACCGAATCGGCCGTGACACCGGTTCACTCGCACCCCTTCACCGCTGGCGAAGATTTTTGTTTGGTGCATAACGGTTCTCTGTCCAATCCGTACATGTTGCGGCGGAAGCTCGAACGCGAGGGACTCAAGTTCGATACGGACAACGACACCGAAGCAGCTTGTCGCTATATCGAATGGAGGTTGCAGTCGGGTGAAGAGTTGAATGACGCGTTGCAACACGCCTTTCGTGAACTGGATGGCTTCTACACTTTGCTGATGGCCACGGCGGAGCATTTGACTCTGGCGCGCGATGCGTTTGCCTGCAAGCCCGCTGTCGTGGCAGAAACGGACCAGTACGTTGCCGTCGGTTCCGAGTTTCGGTCGCTGGCACATCTGCCCGACGTTGACAATGCTAACCTATTCGAGCCGGCGCCCGAGGAAATCTATACATGGCGAGTGTAGGGGAAGAGATTATCCTTGACTTGCAGAAACAGTCACTCCGAGAAGTGAACCGATCGCTGCATGAAAACTCACCAAGTTTGGCTGGCCAATCGATTCAGATTCTGCATCCCGCCGGTCATCATAGCGTCGCGGCGGGTGTCAATGTCGCTGCCCACATTGAGGTGCAGGGACACGTCGGCTATTACGCAGCTGGAATGACCCGACAAGCCACGATCACCATCGATGGCAATGCCGGTTGTGGATTGGCCGAGAACATGATGTCGGGCCAGGTGCGAGTCAAAGGCAACGCGTCCACTTGTGCTGGAGCAACCGCGCATGGAGGATTGCTGATCATCGAGGGGAATGCGGCCAGTCGTTGTGGAATTTCGCTCAAGGGTGCGGACATTGTCGTCGGCGGCAGCGTTGGGCACATGTCGGGATTTATGGCCCAGGCGGGCCGCCTTGTGGTCTGTGGCGACGCGGGTCATGGACTGGGGGACTCGCTCTACGAAGCCGTAATCTACGTTCGAGGCGAGCTGTACGGTTTGGGAGCGGACGCGCAGCAGCAAGACATGACCGACGAGGACGTTGCACAGCTGGAGCGGCTGCTGGCCGCGGCTGAGTTCAGCCACAAGCCTCAGGAATTCAAACGAATTGGATCCGCGCGGACTTTGTATCACTGGAACCCAGACGCGGATCTGGAGTATTGACGTGAGCCATCGGCCTCTCAACCTCGAAGAAAGCGCGTCCTACAACCGCCACGTCATCGAGTACATACACCTGGCTGCCGAGCGTGGCGTGTACGATATTCGCGGTCTCGGAGCCAAGCGACAACTTCCCACGTTGGACGATCTCGTCTTCTTGACCGCCTCCGCGTCTCGGTACCCGTTGGAAGGATATCGTGAAAAGTGTGAGACGAAGACGGTGTTGGGACACCATCGAGCTGAGCGCCCGGTCGAGTTGGAGATTCCTATTACCATCGCGGGAATGAGTTTTGGTTCGTTGTCCGCCAATACCAAAGAAGCCATTGGACGCGCCGCCACCGAGATTGGGACCAGCACCACGACAGGCGACGGAGGCATGACGCCGGAGGAGCGCGAATCCTCCAAGACACTGGTGTATCAATGCCTCCCGTCCCGTTACGGATTCAATCCGGAAGACGTCCTGAAAGCCGACGCCATCGAAGTCGTTTTGGGCCAAGGGGCCAAACCGGGCGGCGGAGGAATGCTGCTGGGCCAAAAGATCAGTCCCCGCGTGGCCGGGATGCGAACGCTGCCGGAGGGAATCGACCAACGGTCAGCTTGCCGGCATCCCGATTGGACCGGCCCGGATGACCTGGTCATCAAAATCGAGGAACTTCGCGAAATCACGGATTGGCAAATTCCGATTTACGTCAAGCTCGGCGCCACGCGGGTTAAGGATGACGTCAAGCTGGCGGTCAAAGCGGGTGCGGACGTCGTAGTCATGGACGGTATGCAGGGTGGTACGGCGGCGACCCAGCAGGTCTTCATTGAACACAGCGGTATCCCGACGCTTCCCGCGATTCGGCTGGCTCGGGAGGCGTTGGAGGAGATGCGCGTCTCTGAACAAGTGCAATTGATCGTCTCAGGCGGCATCCGGACCGGCGCGGATGTCGCCAAGGCATTGGCCCTGGGCGCGGATGCGGTTTCGATAGGACAGGGGGTGTTGATGGCGCTAGGCTGCAACGGTTCCCATTGGGCGGACAATGGCGAGTTGGTGGACGCCACGGCTGAATACGCACAACTTGGCGTCCAACCCGGCTACTGTCATCATTGCCAATCCGGACTCTGCCCTGTGGGGATCACAACTCAAGACGAGCAGTTGGAGAAGCGTTTGGATCCAGCGTGGGGTGCTCGTCGGCTGAAGAACTATCTCCAAGTCATGAACATGGAGCTAACGACGCTGGCTCGTGCCTGCGGCAAGTCGAACGTACATCATCTTGAGCCGGAAGACCTCGTAGCGCTGACGGTCGAGGCGGCGGCGATGGCCAAGGTGCCTTTGGCCGGTACGGATTGGATACCGGGAGAACGCGGACATGGATAATGAACTCAGCGCCTTGAGCGTGATTTTCACCGAGTTTTATTACTGGGTCACGGTCGTGATGATGTTTTTGATTCACGTCGGTTTCTGTCTGTACGAAGTCGGGATGGCACGTGACAAGAACAAGGTCAACACGCTAATGAAAAATGCGATGTTGATCCCGGTCATCACGGTTGGCTTCTATCTGTTTGGCTGGTGGCTGTATTTCGCAGTGCAGAATGGGCCAGGTATCACTGGAGGTCTGAAAGACGCGTCCTGGGCGGTTCCCTGGAGTGAATTGATGGGCACCCACATGGGCGGAAAGCCCGGCAGCGACGCGTTAACGGCAGAGGACACGGCCCTGTGGGCACGGCTAAATGGGGTGTTTTGGGCGGCGTTTCTATTGTTTTCTTGGACCGCGGGATCGATCTTGTCGGGTGCCGTGATCGAACGGATTCGCTCGGGAGCTTTTTGGCTGCTGGCTCTGTTGGTTGGCTGCGTGACGTGGGTCATCGATGCTGCGTGGGGTTGGTCGGATACAGGCTGGATGGTGCAAAAACTGGGTTATCACGACGCGTATGCCTCCGGGGTCATTCACGGTCTGGCGGGAGGATCGGCTTTAGCGATTCTGATCCATCTGGGACCTCGTGTCGGTCGGTTTCGCGAGGATGGTACGCCGCGAGTGATTCCGGCTCACAACGTGTGGATGGTCGCGATCGGCATGTTTATGATTTTCACCGGATTCTGGGGCTTCTACGCGGCCTGCAATATCCCGATCATGAATATCGCTGGCGAGGACGGAGCCTTCTTTTCTGCCGCCACAATTTATTTGACGCCGACCACGCTGAGCGCAATTACATTCAATTTCCTGATGTCGTTGGCAGGCGGTCTGATCATGGGCTATTGGGTCTCAAAGGGAGACGCTTTCTGGACATTTCAAGGTGGCTTGGGTGGTATTATCACCGCGTCGGCTGGGAATGACCTGTACCATCCGATCCAGGCGTTTCTGCTGGCGATGCTGGGCGTCTATTGCGGTTACCGTCTGCACTATTGGGTGGAACGAAAATTCAAGATCGATGACGCCGTAGGCGCGGTGGCGATCCACGGTTACTGCGGATCGATCGGCGTCGTGGCAGCTGGGTTCCTGCTTTGGGGGTACCCCAGCTCGACCCACGCGGGCTATGCCTCGATCACTCCCTGGGGACAGATTTCCGGGGCCCTTATTATGTTTTTCGGGCTTGGCTTTATCCCCTGTTATGTCGCTGCCGGAATCCTCAGGCGAATGGGAATTCTCCGGATTCCTCGAGAAGTGGAAGTGGCGGGACTGGACCATGCGATCGTTGTCGACGACTCGTATAACTTGTCTGACGTGGAAGCGGCCGAAGGCGAACTTGTGCCCTTAAAATCGAGGTGAAATGATGTCCGCAACTGGAACGTTTGATAGCTGGCCAGCCGACCCGATGGATCTGGGGCCCTTATATCCGCTGGTCGGTTCAGAAATATTAATGACGGTTATCTGTTCTCTGGTATTCGCTGGTTTCTTTATTTGGAAAATAAAATTAGAAAAGCACAAATACGAAAAAGAAACAGCTGCGCTAAACGGAGGGAATGATTGAACGATGGCTGAACGGGAACAGATCCGTAAACAGATACAGGAACATGGCATCGACTATCTGCTGGTTCAATTTGTGGACATACACGGTTCATCCAAAGTCAAAATGGTACCGGTATCGAGTTTCGACGATGCGCTTGACGAAGGTGCCGGGTTCGCGGGCGCTGCCGTGTGGGGCGTTGGCCAAGGCCCTCACTCACACGACATGTTGGCGCGCATTGACTTGGACAGCTACACGCCGTTGCCCTGGCTGCCAAACACCGCACGATTTGCCTCGGACCTGTTTGTGGACGGCGAGTCCTTTCCCTACTGCGCGCGGACGAATCTCAAGCGTGTCCTGTCCGAGGTCCGCGAACAGGGCTACATTTTCAATGTGGGAATGGAACCAGAACACTTTTTGGTAACTCGCAATGAGGATGGCTCGATCCAGCCTTGGAATCCCGACGGCGTCGATCAGCTTGCCAAACCATGTTACGACTTTCGCTCGATGGCTCCAGCGATGGCCTACTTGCAGGAATTAACGAATTCTCTGAATAAACTTGGCTGGGGAGTCTACCAGGCGGATCACGAAGATGCGAACGGCCAGTTTGAGATCAATTTCGATTATGCCGACGCGTTGACCACGGCTGATCGTATCACGTTCTTCAAGATGGCCACTTCGCAGACGGCAAAGAAGTATGGTGCGATTGCCACGCATATGCCCAAGCCATTCAGCGACCGCACCGGAAGTGGTTTGCACGTGCACTTTCATTTGGCCGACGCCAACACGGAAAAGTGTGTTTTCGACTCCGAGTCGGATCCGCGTGGCCTCGGTTGTTCGGAGTTGGGTTATCACTTTGTCGGAGGTGTGCTCCATCACGCGCGGGCCTTGTGCGCGGTGACCAGTCCCACGGTGAACTGTTACAAGCGATTGCAATTGGGTTCCGGGTTGTATTCGAGTCGATCAGGATTTACTTGGACGCCGGCTTTCGTCAGCTACGGCGACAATAATCGGACGCAAATGATTCGCACAGCTGGGCCTGGCCATTTCGAGGATCGGACTGTGTCGGCCGGCTGTAATCCCTACCTCGCATTGGCAGCCTACGTGGCGGCGGGGATCGATGGAATCACGAACAAGATGGATCCGGGCGACCCCAATTTGGGAAACCTTTACGAGAAGCCACTTAACGAAATCATGGAGTCCGGCATTAAGATTCTTCCACAATCGCTTTGGGAGGCAGTCCAAGAGTTACGCGACGACAAAATCATTCGGCAGGCACTTGGGCCGATCGCCGATGAGTTCATCGAACTAAAGACAAAGGAATGGGAGACGTATGACGGCCAGGTCACTCAATGGGAAGTGGATGAGTATTTAACTTGTTTTTAGGGAATCATTCAATACAGGTAGGTCCTCGCTCGGCAGGTGCCTAAGTTTTGTAGGCTAGAGATGGAACCCAACTAACCACAACCCCGAATTACCAACGCGCCAGCCTAAGCTCGTCCGCGCAAATGCCCCACCGTCTCCTCAAATACGGCTTTAGCAAATCCTATCCTGAGCCGCGAATGTTTCGTGCTCCGGAACGGCTCAAGGACGAGTACGATGTCGTCATTATCGGCGGCGGCGGGCATGGTTTGGCGGCCGCCTACTATCTGGCCAAGAATCATGGCATTACCGATGTTGCCGTTTTGGAAAAAGCGTACCTCGGCGGCGGTGGGACGGGTCGGAATACGGCGATCATACGGTCAAACTATCTAACGTCAGAAGGTGTCCGCTTTTACAACCGCAGTGTCGAGTTGTTCCGGGATCTTTCGCGGGAACTGGACTTTAATCTCTTCTACTCCGAGAGGGGCCATTTCACACTGGCGCACTCCACCTCGTCATTGAATACCATGCGCTGGCGAGCCGAGGTGAACAAACATTTGGGTGTCGACAGCAAAATCGTCGGACGCGAGTTTATCCAGCAATCCATTCCGGAAATGGACTTGGACTGTGGCGGGCACCAAGCTCCCGTTTATGGCGCCCTATTTCATCCGCCTGGGGCGATTGCCCGCCACGACGCGGTGGCCTGGGGCTACGCTCGCGGCGCCGATCGCAGCGGGGCGGAGATCCACCAGCAAACAACCGTTACGGACATCGAAGTGCGAGAGGGAGAGGTGGCGGGAGTCCATACCGATAAAGGCTTCATCAAAACGAAAAAGGTATTGAGCGCGGTTGCCGGTTGGACGACTTACGTAACCAAGATGGTGGGGCTTCGTACTCCGCTTGTAATCCATCCGTTGCAAGCCTTTGTCACGGAACCACTCAAACCCTGGTTGAACCACATAGTGGTGTCCGCCAGTCTCCACCTTTACGTCAGCCAGTCTTCGCGCGGCGAATTGGTGGCTGGAGCTTCGCTGGACCCTCAAGAGTTGATTTCGATGCGTTCCAGTCTCGATTTCGCGGAGTCGCTGTGTGGGCATCTGGCGGACATGTTTCCGATGGTGGGCAGTACAAATATCCTGCGCCAGTGGGCGGGACTCTGTGATATGACGCCCGATTTTTCACCGATCATGGGAAAAACATCCATCAAGGGCTTTTACATAGATGCTGGATGGGGCACGTGGGGCTTCAAAGCCACGCCCGTCAGCGGCGAAACGATGGCGGCGACGGTAGCAACCGATCAGCAGCACGAGCTCATCGTGCCGTTTGCGTTGGATCGATTTCGAAGATTTCAATTAGTTGGTGAGAAGGGCGCGGCGTCGGTCGGACACTAACAAAATGAAAATCATTAACTGCCCCATCAACGGTCCACGTCCTGCCCAAGAATTCCACTACGGCGGGCAATTTCGTGAAATGCCGGATCCTGACGCTGTGAGCGACGATCAGTGGGCTGACTATATCTTCAATCGCAATGGAGAACCGGGTATCAAACGCGAATGGTGGTATCACCTGCCCAGCGGCACCTGGTTTGTGGCGGAACGTGATAACTGCAGCGACCGGTTTTTACGAACCTATCTTTACAAGCAGGAGTCGTCGCCATGACCGAACGACTCCAACCACAGCCCGGCGAATGGATCGATCGCAACCAGCCGGTCGACTTTCGATTTGAAGGGAAATCTTATTCGGGGTTTGCAGGCGATGTGTTGGCCAGCGCCTTATGGGCCAATGGCGTGCGGATGACGGGACGAAGCTTCAAATACCACCGGCCTCGCAGTGTCTATAGCCTGGCCAATCATGATGCCAACTTTCTCGTTGAAGACGGACAACGAACCAATCTCCGAGGTGACGTGCTGCCGATAACCAGCGGGTTAGATGTTCGTACAGTCAACACCTGGGGCAGTTTAGCTAGCGATCGACTTAACTTCACCGAACGATTCGCCAAGTTCCTGCCGGTTGGATTCTACTACAAGGGCTTTCATACACCGCGCCGGCTGTTTCCGTTCTACGAGAACCGGATGCGGCAGGTCGCTGGCCTGGGAAAACTGGATCCCAAGTGGAAATCGCAATCGACGCCGAAAGACTATGATTTTTGTGAGCTGCTTGTCATCGGCGCTGGGCCCGCCGGACTTAGCGCGGCCATCTCGGCCGCCAACCAAGGTGCCGATGTGTTGGTTGTTGACGAAATGACTCGAGCCGGCGGTAGTTTGACCTGGCAATGGGCTGGTGACCCGATCTACCAAAGGCTTGTCCAATTATTAGTTTCGCAAGCTGAACGACACGATCGCATTCGATTTCGATTGTCGACCCAAGCCGCTGGTTGGTACTCCGATCACTGGGTCGCCCTGGTGGATCAACAACGGTTGACCAAGCTACGCGCGAAGGCGCTGGTCGTGGCCAGCGGCTGCTGCGAACAACCTGCCGTGTTTCAGAACAACGATCTTCCCGGAGTGCTGCTGGGGTCAGCGGCCCAGCGGCTCGTGCATCAGTATGCTGTTAAACCGTTCAGCAGCGCCGTTGTCGTCAGTGCCAACCCTGACGGATATCGAGCGGCTCTTGACCTGCTGGACGCCGGTGTTGAAGTCGCGGCGGTCGTCGACCTGCTGTCCGAGCCACCCGGCGAATTGGGCGATCAAGTATCAAAACGTGGCGTCGAGATTTACGGTGGTTTCGGGATTTACCAGGCCATTTCTGCCAGAAGTAAAAAGGGGGTCGCAGGGGTCACCGTGGCGCCGTTGGATCGTGATGGCGGGCTTGATCTGTCCCGCGACAAAACGATATTGTGTGATGGTGTGGCGGTCAGTGTCGGATGGGCGCCCATGGCGGACCTGCTTTATCAGTCCGGTGCTCGCTTTGGTTACGATGACAACCTCCAGCAACTCGTTCCGACATCCATTCCAGACGGAGTGTTTGCAGCGGGCAGAGTACGTGGCATATATGACCTTCATGACCAACAGCAGGACGGTACTGCCGCCGGCGCGAAGGCGGCTAGTTATCTTGGATACGAAGGTGATCGTGCTGAGAGCGAGATATCGGCAGGACCCGCCCGCAGCCACCCTTATCCCATCTTCTCGCATCCCGGCAAGAAGAATTTCGTGGACTTTGACGAAGACCTCCACTTGACCGATTTCGTGAACGCCCACCAGGAGGGATATGACAATGTCGAACTGCTAAAGCGATATTCGACTGTCGGAATGGGTCCTAGCCAGGGAAAGCTATCTAATCAAAACGCCGTGCGAATCTTGGCTCGACTGAACGGGAAGACGATTGATCAAACCGGGACCACTACCTCTCGGCCCTTTCACCATCCAGTTTCGATTGAACATCTGGCCGGCCGCCGCTTCCATCCTCTTCGACGTACGCCGATGCACTCTTGGCACGCTGACAACGGTGCCTCGTTTTTCCACGTAGGTGGCGGTTGGTTGCGGCCTGAATACTACTCGCAAGGCGCCAAATCCGTAACCGATTGCATTTTGGAGGAGGCTCAGAATGTCCGCGGGGGCGTTGGCCTCATCGACCTGGGAACACTAGGTAAAATACATGTGAGCGGGCCGGATGCCGTCCAATTGCTCAACCGTGTTTACACAGGTTCCTTTACGAAACAGAAGATCGGTTCACTTCGCTACGGCGTAGCTTGCGACGAGTCGGGAATCATCATTGAAGACGGCATTGTCGCGCGATGGTCGGATGACCATTTTTATATTAGCGCCACTTCCTCGGGCAGCGCCAGTTTCTTCCGCGAACTTCAACGCTGGGCACTGTTGTGGCAGCTGGACGTGGTCCTCATCAATCTGACTGGACAATACACCGCCATGAACATTGCGGGACCAGGCTCGCGCGAAGTACTGGCCCAACTGTGTGACACGGACTTGTCGTCGGCGATGTTTCCCTTTTCCGGTGCCAGACTCACGGACGTGGCCGGCATCAAGGCGATGGTCATGCGGGTGGGGTTCATCGGAGAGTTGGGCTACGAGCTTCATGTCCCAGCGTCGCGTGGACTGGATGTGTGGCGTGAGTTGCTCCGAGCGGGTGAGTCCTACGGGATTCGGCCCTTTGGGGTCGAAGCCCAGCGTCTTTTGCGATTGGAAAAGGGCCACATCATCGTCAGCCAGGACACGGATGCACTGACGACTCCGTTTCACGTCAATTTGGACGGGTACATCTACCGAAAGAAGAAGTTCTTCGTTGGCAAACGCAGTCTGGAAATCATGGAGAAACAATCGCTAGACAGGTCACTGGTCGGATTTCAGTTCGCTGCCGATTTTCAAGGGCCGCTGCCGAACGAATGCAATCTAGTGATTGACCAAAATGAAATCGTCGGGCGCGTGACCAGTATCGCGCATCGCAGTACTTTGCAGAAACCGCTTGGATTGGCCTTCGTGCGGCCCGACTTGGCGGCAATTGGAACCAAACTGGCTATGCGCACCGATTCAGGGACGTCGGCCAATTGCCAAGTGACCGAAACACCATTTTACGATCCTCAAAATGAAAGGCAGGCCGTGTGATGATTGACAAAACCACGGCTTTGGAACAAGCCAACCTCTGTGATACCAGCGATCTGCCAACCTGGTTCCTCAAGGGACACGGTGCCGAGTCGTGGTTGGCCTCCCGCGTCACGAACATTCCTTCGAGCATCTACGACACCACACTTGTCGATGGCGGTGCCCGTTTGATTCGGACTGGCTCGGATGAGTTTCTAATTGAATTCACTAGCGGCGTGCAACACTCGCTTCATCAAGAGCTTTTGACCGACGAGGACTTGCCCAACGATTTCCTTGCGTTTGAGCGTGAGGACGCGATCTTCTGCTTGACGGGAGCCTCTGCCAGAATGGTACTGGCTCAGACCTGCGGGATTAGCTGGGACGATGTAAAATCGGACACGTTGGTAATGACGCGTGTTGCTGGCGTGAGTTGTGCGATACGGCCGACGAGCATTGGGAATCTGGCAGGTTATGTTATTCGAGTCGATCCGACTTATGCCGTTTATTTGTGGGAACAGTTGTTGATTATTTGTGAGGCGTTGGGTGGTGGAGTGGTCGAGCGAAGCGTTGTGTTGCCGTAGGCAACATTTATCCGTAGGACGGATTGGCCAAGTCGTCCTACGGACTGGTTGCCTCCGGTAACTCGATAATTCGTATTATGTCACCTTATCCACCACAAAACCGCTCGAGCAACTCCACCAACCGATCCTTCGCCTGCTTTAAGTACTCCTGCGAAGTATTCGCATTCCCCTGGACAATAAACAAACAGCGACTGGTCGACTCCGACAGCTTTGTTGCATCACATTGCTTGTGGTCCAATCGGCAGAGAACTTCGTCCTGGTCATCGACGTAGCAATATTCGCCTGCGTGAACGGACTCTGGGTCGGTGCTTCCCAGCGGCACGAAGTGCTCGTCACCGCGGGCTAGACGCAGGGTAATATTTCCGGCGACCCGATCGAGGTCGTGCGCACCCAAGGTCAGTCTCGTTTCGAGCGAAATCAGGTTGTAGATGTCCACCGCAAGATTGATTGTGGGTATTTCACTTCGACGCTGGAGACAGCCCACCAATCCTTCAATTGAACAAGGGTATTTGCGTGGCGAGTGGCCGACAGCTATTCGCAGCTCGCGAAACCCTTGAACTATTGAATCGGTCTCAATAGGGTTGCCCGCGCAATATTCAATTAGCGTGGGCCAGGCGGCTCGCTTCAACTCGTCAAAGGCCTCGCAGCTCGGCTTGTTGCTCAGCTCGAGCGTCGTGTGGTAGGTGGCCACCAGCCCCAATTCCGCGGCCTCGGGAGTCACGATTAGCTGCGGACTTGCCATGAGGAATTTGTACCGCTCACCAAATTGTCAGCGAATCTCGAAAGAGTTCGGTGAAGGCTGCTTCGTCGACGGGCCTAGGAGAAAGTTTGGTGACACGGTGCTGAGGCAGGGCGCCTTGGACAAGTGCAGAAATGTCTGCTTCGGTGTAACCGACGGCGCTCAGTCCGTTGGGCATCTTCAATCGCTTCATATACCCAATGATCGTTTCGGCCAGCAACGAACCTGCATCGTCCGAATCGCAATTGGACGTGTCGGCACCGAGTGCGGCTGCCGCGCGGAGATGTCGCTGCGGACAACTGGGGGCTGTGAATCGCACAACGGCCGGGGCGTTGAGAATGACCGACATGCCATGCGGTACGATCGGATGCGGCACGTCATATCCGTTTGGGCGAAATTCCTTGACCATCCCGGCGATTGGATAGGACATGCCGTGTGGCAAGTGGACTCCTGCGTTACCAAAACCAATTCCCGCCATGGCTGAGGCAAGTAGCATATTGGACCTGGCCTCGTCGTCACTGGGGTCCTCGACGGCGCGAATCAGAAATTCAGAAACCATTTCCATGGCCCGCAACGACCAAATGTCGCTGATTGGATTGCTGCCCTGATAGGCCGGTCGCTCGATGGGACGGGCGGGCTTAGGCCGCTGGTCAAATGGTATCGCCGTGTACGATTCCATGGCATGGCTGAGGACATCCAATCCCGCTGACGCCGCCACCGCTGATGGCAGGGTCCGTGTATTGTTTGCGTCGACGATGCCCAAGGTTGGTTTCAAATAGCGATGCGCAATGCCGGTCTTGGCATGTCGCTGGAGTTCGTCAAAGATCGCGATACCAGTCGTTTCGCTGCCGGTTCCCGCGGTGGTGGGCACGGCGATCAACGGCTTGATAGGACCTGGGACTGGTTTTCCTTTGCCGATCGGCGCATTGACGTAGTCGAGAAAATCAGCTGGATACGTCGTGTACAAGTTCGCGGCTTTGGCCGTGTCAATCGTGCTTCCACCGCCGACTGCCACAAACGTGTCGAAATCCCCTTGAGCGGCTGCATCGATAGCAGCTTGGAAACTCACATCCGTCGGCTCTACGCGTACATCCAGAAAAATCTCATGATCGATACGGTGCTGCTTGAGCGACTGCTTCACAATATGTCCAACCACGAGTTCGGAGAGGTTGCGATCCATTACGACCAGTGTCCGTTTCGCCTTTAATTCGGCCAAATCCATCCCGACTTCAGCCGTACACCCCGCGCCAAAACGCACGTTGGAAGCCGCCATTTGGAAGGCGTTGTCACGTTCCATGTCAATTCCTACCTCGGTATGTCTTGTGCAACTCTAACCGATTCTCTTCGTCGGAGGGCTGTTGATATAGTGATCGCATCACCATACTAAAAGATTGCGATGTCGGTGTAGCCAGGGACTCCCGTCCCGGGCTTCAGGGTGTTCGGGATGTCGTACACCGTCACTCTAACACATCAGGCGGAAATGCGCGCCCGGGACGGGAGTCCCAGGCTACGTGGATTAGGCATTGTAGCGGCAGCCCACGGCAACGACACCGGCTGGGAATTTGGAAATCGGCTGATCAACAACTATAACCAGAACGTGACATCCGCGTCGCGGAGCAAATGTAACTAGGCATCACTGGACATAACC
>Ga0310121_10003433_pt1 | contig 14471 bp, 12 predicted proteins | sample CB27_Tmax_986_MG_FD_203504 | JGI IMG/M metagenome (GOLD analysis project Ga0310121, IMG submission 203504) | Marine microbial communities from Western Arctic Ocean, Canada - CB27_Tmax_986 | ecosystem: Environmental > Aquatic > Marine > Oceanic | place: Canada: Western Arctic Ocean | collected... | reverse complement strand
TTTGGCCCAGCGTCCAGTAGGCGATGTTCACGCCGTTTGCGGTGCGGGCGTACTGGATCGGCGGTGCGTCCATGGGGGCAGTTTAGCCAGCTGGGTGCAAGATCATCGATATCTTGTTCATGAGGGACTAGTGCAAGTGACGATGCGCTGGTTCAACAGCGCGTCGCAAGCGAGGCGGTCCAACTCGCGGTTGGAACCCGGGAACAACGGCTTGCACGGCGCTGGAGTCGCGGGAGGTGGCGCTCGTGCGCTACGGGCGAATCAGGTGGGGCGCTGCTAGGGCGTCAGGGGTTGCGTGGGGCGGTCGCTGAGATCGGGCGAGGGTTCCCAGATCGCTTCGAGTTCGTTGCCGTCGGGGTCGAGGAACATGACGTTGCATTGGACTTCGCTGTAGCCAACGATTTCGACGTCGCGCGCCTTGAGGCGCTGCTGGAGCTGTTCCAGTTCCTCGAAGGAGCCCATCTCCCAGGCCATGTGATACATGCCGACACGATCGGCGTCGGGGCCTTCGGCCTCGGGTGGGAGGGGCATGAGGGCGAGTTCGTGGGAGGAGTCGTCGCCGGCGGAGAGGAAGGCCGCGCCGCGACCCTGCAGCTTGAGCTGGAGGCCGAGGATTTCTGTGTAGAAGGCGACGGCGCGATCGACATCGCGCACGCGCAGGGCGACGTGGCCGAGTCGTTTGGGGATGCCTCGGAGCTCAGCGGTGGTCATCGTTGGTCTCCGTGTCGGACGTCGACTGGGAGGGAATAGGGTACAGGGGCTGCGCTCGTCGCTGCGGCTGTGCGAACGAGACGGCGGAGCTAGACTCCGCTCGCTGTTACGCGGTTTGGAGACGCCATGGACTTCGCTCTCACGCCGATCCAGGAGGACATCCGGGCCAACGTCGGCAAGCTGATGCAGCAGTTCGGCGACGACTACTGGCTGGCGCATGACCGCAGTGGGGACTTCCCCTTCGAGTTCAGCGACGCAATCGCGGAGGGTGGCTGGTTGGGGATCGCGATGCCGACGGAGTACGGCGGGGCAGGCCTGGGCATCGCCGACGCGGCGGTGATGATGCATACGGTGGCCAAGTCGCCGGGCGCGATGAGCGCCGCCAGCGCGATCCACATCAATATCTTCAGTCCCAACCCGATCGTGGTGTTCGGCACCGCGGAGCAGAAGGAGCGCTGGCTGCCGCCGCTGATCAAGGGCGAGATGCGGACCTGTTTCGGGGTGACGGAGCCGACGGCGGGTCTGAACACGTCGCATATCCAGACGCGGGCTCAGCGCGACGGCGATCAGTACATCGTCAACGGGCAGAAGATGTGGACCAGTACGGCGCAGGAGGCGGACAAGATCCTGCTACTGGCGCGCACGACGCCGATCGATGAGTGCGAGCGGGCTTTCGACGGGATCAGCCTATTCTTCACGGACCTCAATCGGGACCACGTGCAGATCCGCGAGATCGAGAAGATGGGGCGCCACGCCGTCGATTCGAACGAGGTGTTTTTCGACGAGATGCCCGTACCGCTGTCTGATCTGGTGGGCGAGGAGGGCAAGGGTTTTCGCTACCTGCTGCACGGGCTCAACCCGGAGCGGGTGCTAGTGGCGGCGGAGGCGGTGGGAATCGGCGAGGAGGCGCTCGATCGGGCGTCGAAGTATGCCGCCGAGCGGGAGGTGTTCGGCCGGCCGATCGGGCAGAATCAGTCGATCCAGCATCCGCTGGCGGAGAGCTGGTCGGAGTTGCAGGCGGCTTGGCTCATGACGCTTCGTGCGGCCTGGCTCTATGACGAAGAGCAGCCTTGCGGGCCCGAGGCGAACGCCGCTAAGTTCCTGGCGGCGGAAGCGGGCAAGCGCGCCTGCGAGCGGGCCGTGCTGACTCACGGCGGGCTGGGCTACGCCAAGGAATTGCACGTGGAGCGCCTCCTGCGGGAGTCGTTGATCAATTGGATTGCGCCGGTGACGCCACATCTGATTCTGTCGAACATTGCGGAAAAGGCGCTGGGGTTGCCGAAGTCGTACTAGCCGCTTCTCTTGCGGCATGGGCCAAGAGGGTCCAAGGGAGGAGGCGTCATGCCAGGGAAGTACTTCGAGGAGTTGGAGGTTGGTCTGACCTTCCGGCACGAGCCGAGTCGGACGGTGACGGAGACGGACAATCTGCTGTTCACCACGCTGACGATGAACCCACAGCCGTTGCACCTGGACGCGGAGTTCGCGGCCGAACAGCAATATGGCAAGATTCTGGTCAACAGCATCTTCACGCTGGGGCTGATCGTGGGGCTGTCGGTTGGCGACACGACGCTGGGGACAACGATCGGGAACCTCGGCTTCGAAGAGACGACGTTTCCCGCGCCGGTCTTTATCGGCGACACGATCACGGCCGAGTCCGAAGTTGTTGCGTGGCGGGAGAGCAAGTCGAAGCCGGACCGCGGGATCGTGACGTTCGAGCATCGCGGAATCAATCAGCGCGGCGAGATCGTGTGCCGCTCGCGGCGCGGGGCGATGATGCTGCGCAGGCCGTCGGACTAGCGGCAGCGACGGGGGAGCCGTGATGGCCGAGCGAGCGCAGACCGAGGCCGCACAGCGCCTGCGTCGGGCCGTGCACTTCGTGCCGGGCGCGAACGAGAAGATGCTGACGAAGTCGTTGGGCTTCGCGGCGGACAGTTTGGTGCTGGACTTGGAAGACGCGGTGACGCCGGAGAACAAGGACTCGGCGCGGGGGGTGATTTGCGAGTGGCTGCGCGAGGTCGATTTCGGCCGTCAGGAGCGCGTCGTACGGCCCAATCCGCTGGACACGCCCTGGGGGCTGGACGACCTGCGGGGGACGATGGAGACGCCGCCGGACGCCTTTTTAATTCCAAAAGTCAGCAATTTGGGCGAAGTCGAAGCAATTGATGCGGAGCTGACTCGCTTGGAAGCCGAGTACGGGCATGCGGCGGACAGCGTGTCGCTGCTGCTGGTTGCGACGGAGACGCCGGCGGGGGTGCTGAATCTGCCCAGCTTCCCGCAGTGCCCGCGCGTGGCGGGGATGACCTGGGGCGCGGAGGACCTGTCGGCGGCGATCGGTGCGCGCCGGGCGCGGGCGCCGGACGGAACGTATCTGGATGTGTTCAAGCACTGCCGCGTGCAGACGCTGTTGGCCTGCACGGCGGGCGAGGTGCAGCCGATCGCTTCGGTGTTCGTGGAGATCAAGGCGCTGGACGCTTTGCGCGACGAATGCCGCGAGGACGCCTGGATGGGGTTTACAGGCAAGATCACGATCCACCCGGACCAGATCGCGATCGTGAACGAGGCGTTCACGCCGTCGCGCGAGGAAGTGGAAGAGGCAGAGGAGCTGCTGGCCGCGTTCCGCGAGGCGGAAGCGTCGGGACGGATGGCATTCAGCTTCAAGGGGCAGATGGTGGACGTGCCGCACCTGCGGCGCGCGGAGACGATCGTCGCGAGGGCGCAGGCTGTCGGCTCAGACGACTAACGGACGTCCGTGACTGCTGTCTTTGGCTGAGCGTCTTAGGCGCGCTTGGAGGCGGGGGTGCGGTTGGCACTGCGCCCACCACTGCGGCTGCCGTTGCGGCGGTTGTCGCCATTGCGCCGCCGCCCGCCACCCTGGCCTTGACCGCGTCCCGAGCGTTGCGTGGAGCGCTCCTGCTCGGGGCGAGCGGCTACCCCGACGGCAGCGCCGCCGAGTCCGTCGAAGGCCTGGCGCGGGATGGCAGCGCCCATGCGTCGTTCGACGGCCTGGACGAGATCGTGGTCGTCCGGGGTGACGAAGGTGTAGGCGCGGCCCTGGCGTTCGGAGCGGCCGGTGCGACCGATGCGGTGAGTGTAGGCGTCGGGCGTGGTGGGCATGTCGAAGTTGATGACGTGCGAGACTTGTTCGATGTCGAGGCCGCGAGCGGCGATGTCGGTGGCGACGAGGATGTCAAACTTCTGGGCCCGAAAGCCGTTGAGGGCCCGCTCACGCTGGTTCTGCGACATGTTGCCTTGCAGGGCGATGGCCTGGTGGCCGGCGCTGTCGAGCTGGCGGGCCAACTTGCGGGCGCGGTGCTTGGTGCGGGTGAAGACGATCGCGGAGACGAAGCCGTCCTCGCCGAGGACGCGTTCGAGCAAGTCGAACTTGCTGGGGTTGTCGACGGAGAAGAGGGCATGCTCGATGGTCTCGAGCGGCTGGTCCTGGTTGAGCTCAACGACGTGGGGCTCGTAGAGCAGGGCGTCGGCCAGGTGGCGGATCTCGCGCGGCATGGTGGCGGAGAAGAGCATGTTCTGGCGGTCTTCGGGCAGGGCGGCGAGGATGCGCCGGATGTCGGGCAGAAAGCCCATGTCGAACATGTGGTCCGCCTCGTCGAGGACGAGGGTGGTGATGTTGTCGAAGTGGACGACGCCCTGGCCGTGGAGGTCGAGCAGCCGACCCGGGCAGGCGACGATGACGTCGGGGTGCTTGCGCAGGGCGGCGCGCTGCGAAGCGGCGGAGACGCCGCCGAAGAGGGTGACCGCGGTGATCTTGGTGTGGCGGGCGAGGAGTCGGATCTCTTCGCAGATCTGGCTGGCCAGTTCGCGCGTGGGGGCGACGATCAGGGCTTGAGGCCCCTCGCAGGGCTCGTCCAGGATCTGCTCCAGGATGGGCAGCGCGAAGGCGGCCGTCTTTCCGGTCCCGGTCTGGGCCAGGCCGAGGATGTCGCGGCCTTCGAGGGCAGCGGGGATGGCTTGCGTTTGGATGGGACGCGGGTCGATGAAGCCGGCCGCGGCGATGCCGCGATCGACTTCAGGATGGAACTCGAAGCCGGCGAAGCCGGCCGCGTTTTCCTGTTGGGGGTTGGACATGTGGGTCTATCTATGGCCGTTTTGCGCACGTCCATACGGGGACGGCGCAGATGTGGCGCTCGCCTACCTAAACGACAGAGTCAGGGAGGGCAGATGGTTTGGCGGCGCGATCTTGGAGAGACCCTGTAGTACGCCGCAGCCGACTGAAGTGCCGACGAACTGGTGTCGTGAAGGCAACGTACCAGCGGTCTTCATCGGGGGCTATGCCCTGGATGTAATCCCGAGTGTGAGCGGGATTGTTCCCGGCCGGCGCTAGGTTTCGCGGCTGGCTTTGGGGAGAGGGTCGCCAGCTTGCCGGCAGCCTCCTGGGGGCTGAGCTTGCCGGCTTCGACCATGGCGTCGAACTGCTGCTCCCAGTCCTCGCGGGTGAGCGCGGGCTTGCCCTTGAAGGCGATGTCCTTGTCGCCGCCCTCTTGCTGGGCGAGGAGCTTGGCTTCGGCCTCCTCGACGGTGAGCTTGCCGGCGGCAAGGGCGCCCCCGCAGGGAGGGCGCCGCCGGCCTCAGGTGGATACGCATGGTTCGCGTTTGGGAAAGGAGTCACTCTTGCGATGACGCCTCGGGGTACCGCCGTTGGGGGCGAGACCGGTACACCGTCGTAGGCGACGGCAGGGGTTTCTCGTAGTCGCGGCGCGGCTACTACGCGCTGCATGGCTGGGCGTCGCCCACCGCCGCCGGGGTCAAGCTGGCCAACCCCGAATTGACCGTCGTGGCGGCCGGCGGCGTTGGTGACGGTCTGGCGATCGGGGGAGGGCACCTGCTGCACAGCTTCCGGGTCAATCCGTCGATCACTTACATCTTCATGGACAATGGCACCTACGGCCTGACCAGGGGGCAGTTCTCGCCACCAGCCAGGGCGGCTTCAGGGGCTTTCCGGCGCGGGAGCACATTGACGGCATCTCGCTGGGGCTGAGCATCCCAGCGACGACGTTCCTGGCGCGTGGCTACTCGGGCGCCGGCGATCAACTGGACAAGCTGACCGACGCCGCGATCCGGCATGCCAACGCCGGCCGGGGCTTCGCCTTCCTTGAGGTGATCTCGCCCTGCGTGGCGTACAATGACCGCTACGACGAGTGGCCCGGGCATCTCGTCGATCTGGACCTCGATCTGTCGCACGACCTGACCGACCGCGCCGCGATTTTCGCGCGGTTGATGCAGCTTGAAGCGGAGGGGCTGGTCCCGACGGGCCAGATCTTCCTTGACGAGAGCGTCAGCACGGACCTCGATTCCGGACCTGCCCAGCAGAACATCGACCCGACCGCTAACCTCGACGCGTCTAAGGACGTTCTCCACTCCTTCCAGGCTTCGAGCGCCTGTACCGGTCTGGGGCCGCGGGTGGATACTGTGAGGCCAGTGGAAGCGGAACAGATGGCGAGCGACGTGAAAGAGGATGTAGCGCTCCAGACGCTGGCAGACGCTGGCACGGTGCACCGCAATCTGACGACTCCGGTGCTCTACGAACACGCAGTGCGGGCGGGCGAGGGCAAGTTGCTGGAGGGCGGAAGTTTCGCGGTGCGTACCGGGGCGCGCACGGGGCGCAGCCCGAATGATAAGTTCGTGGTGCGCACGCCCGAGACCTCCGAGCAGGTCTGGTGGGGCGTTCACAATCAGCCGATGGAGCAGGACACCTTCGACCACCTGCGTGAGCGGGTGCTGGAGTATCTGCAGGGCCGCGAGCTCTACGTGCAGGAGTGCACCGTCTCGCGGGATCCGAGCCGGCGTCGATCGGTGCGGGTGGTGTCGGAGCGGGCGTATCACAGCTTGTTCGCGCGCACGATGTTCATCCCCAACGACGAGAGTGAGGCGGATCTCAGGGCGGATGAGGCGGCGGATCTCACGATCCTGCACGCGCCCGATCTGGAGTTGGGCGGCGACTCTGACGGGATCAGCAGCGACGCGGTGATCGCGCTGCATTTGGGCGAGGGGATCATCTTGATTGCGGGGACGTCCTACGCGGGCGAGATGAAGAAGTCGGTCTTCACGGCGATGAACTACTACCTGCCGCTGGCGGGGGCGCTGTCGCTGCACTCGGCGGCGAACCTGGATCCGGCTACCGGTAAGACGGCGTTCTTCTTCGGGCTCTCGGGCACGGGCAAGACGACGCTGAGTACGGACCCGAGCCGGCTCCTGATCGGCGACGACGAGCACGGCTGGTCAGAAGACGGCATTTTCAATATCGAGGGTGGCTGCTACGCGAAGGTGATCCGGCTGTCGCAAGAGGCGGAGCCGGTCATTTTCGACATGACGCGTGACTTCGGCACGATCATGGAGAACGTGGTCTTCAACGACGACAGTCGCGCGGCGGACTTGGACGACGACGCGGTGACGGAGAACACGCGCGGCTCGTATCCGCTCTCCATGCTGAACAACGCGTACCAGGAGCAGGTGGCGCCGCATCCGTCGCACGTGATCCTGCTGACGGCGGACGCCTCGGGCGTGATGCCGCCGATGGCGCGGCTGACGGTGCCGCAGGCGCTGTATCACTTTCTCAGCGGCTACACGTCGAAGCTGGCAGGGACGGAGACGGGGATCGACGAGCCGGAGGCGACGTTCAGCCCCTGCTTCGGCGCACCGTTCATGGCGCTCAACCCAGTCGTCTATGCGGAGATGCTGGAAGAGCGGCTACAGCACACGGAGGCGCGGGTCTGGCTGATCAACACGGGTTGGGTGGGCGGCGCGCCCGGAACGGGCTCCCGCATCGCGATCCAGGACACGCGGGCGATGGTGCACGCGATCCTGGAGGACCATCTGGACGATGTGGAGTACCGCAAGGACGCGGTCTTTGGCTACGAGGTGCCTGCCAGCTGCCCGGGCGTAGATGCAGGCATGCTGACGCCGCGCGAGCAGTGGGCGGATGCCGTCGAGTACGACAAGCGCTACTCCGACCTGGCGGCCAGCTTCCAGGCCAACTTTGAGCAGTTCCGGCCGCTCGTCAGCGCGGACGTCGCGGCCGCCGGTCCTTAATATTGCGACCACCGCGACACTATGCGTGATGCGCTTGGGGTGCCTGATGCGCTTGGGTTGGCCGCCGACTGTTCGGCTTCGATGGAACTCTCTGGTTGCCACGTTCCGGGCAGGGCGGGCGGTTGCGGATCGAGTGAGTCGCGGGGCTGCGCTTGCTCGGCTGTCACGATTGACGGGGCACCCGCTAGAATCCGGCCGTGAACGTTTCCGTCACGCTGTTCGCTGATCTGCGGCGCTTCGGCCCCAAGGGCCACGAAGGGTCGCTGAACGTCTCACTTGAGGACGGCGCGACCGCCGAGGAGATGCTGACGGCGATGGGCGTTCCGGAGGACGAGACGATTCGCGGCGAGATTACGGTTGGTCTGAACGGTGAGCTCGGGCAGCGCGATAGCGTGCTGAACGAGGCGGACGAGATCCTCCTGTTCAGCCCGATGGCAGGCGGCTAGACCGCCACTTCCAGAGTTTTCCAGGCAGCGAAGGAATTCGATCATGGCAAACGGCTTTCACAACAAGGTCATGCACGTCGATCTGAACGACCGCTCTTGGCGGATCGAGGAGCCGGGTGAGGCCTGGTTCCGCAAGTACGGCGGTGGGCGTGGCCTGATCGCTTACAACCTGCTGAAATACGTGCCGGCCGACGCGGATCCGTTGGGGCCGGAGAATGTGCTGGTGTTCGCGCCGGGCGTGGCGACGGGCGCGACCGTGCCGGGGGCGGGGCGCCACAGCGTGGGTGCGAAGTCGCCGCTGACGGGCGGCTTCGGTGAGGGTGAGGCCGGGGGGTTCTGGGGGGCGGAGCTGAAGCGCGCGGGCTGGGACGGGATCGTGGTGCATGGTGTGTCGGAGAGCCCGGTTTACCTTTGGCTGAACGATGGCGAAGTCGAGATCCGAGACGCGACGCTCTACTGGGGCAAGTTGGCGCTGGAGGTGGAAGACGGGATCCGGGACGAGTTGAATGACAAGCGGGTCCGCGTCGCGCAGTGCGGGATCGCTGGCGAGAACCTGGTGCGCTTCGCCTGTGTCGGCAACGATCTGAATGAGGTGGCCGGCCGCACGGGCCTGGGCGCAGTGATGGGTTCGAAGAAGCTGAAGGCGATCGCCGTGCGCGGGAGCACGCCGCTCGTGGTGGCCGACGCGGAGCCGCTGAAGGAGATCGCGAAGTGGGTCTCGAGCACGATGGACGAGAACCATCGCGCGTTCCATGAGTTCGGCACCGGGGCGGCGATGCAGGCGAAGAGCCTGGAAGGCGGACTGCCGACGAACAACTATGTGCTGGGCGCGATGAAAACGGTTAACCAGGTCGATGCGATCGCGGTGCGCGACCAGGTTCGGATCGCGATGGAGTCGTGTTTCGCGTGTTCGGTGCGGTGCAAGAAGGTCGTGCAGGTGGAGCAGTTCGAGAAGGACGCGGGGACGACGAAGAAGGGTGTCCCGATCGCATTCGATCCGCAAGAGCGCTGGAGCGTGGACTCGCGCTACGGCGGGCCGGAGTACGAGTCGTTGGCGTCGCTCGGTCCGTCGGTGGGTGTGGATGATCTGATCGCGGTGCTGAAGAGCAACGAGCTGGCGAACGCGTACCTGATGGACACGATTTCGCTGGGCGCGACGATCGCGTGGGCAATGGAGGCGTTTGCCAAGGGCGTGCTGAGCGGATCCGACGCGGGCGGAGTGGAGTTGCACTTTGGCGACGGGGAGACACTGGTGCGGCTGATCGAGATGATCGCGACGCGCGACGGCATCGGGGACGTGCTGGCGGAGGGATCGGTGCGGGCGGCGGACCGGATTGGAGGCGGCCACGAGTTCCTGACCACGGTGAAGGGGATGGAGCTGGCGATGCACGACCCGCGGCACCTGGAGCGGATGCGGGTCTCCTATCTGCTGGCGCCGACAGGCGGCGACCACATGGCCCAGACGGGCAATAAGAACGGGTTGCGCAACCAGGTTGGGCTGTGCCACTTCTTGGGTTACAGCGATGAGCAGTCGCTGGAGCTGTTGCGTGGGGTGACAGGTTGGGATCTGACGGCGGAGGAGCTGGTGGACATCGCGCACCGAGGGCTGACGCTGGCGCGTCTGTTCAACCTCCGTTCCGGCTTCACGCGGGCGGACGACACGCTGCCGCAACGCTTCCGCGAGGCGGTCACGCCTCTCGAAGGCAGCAACAGCCCCGCACTGCCGGGAGTGACGCAGGAGCAGATCGACGAGATCGTGACGGCGTACTACATCGAGCAAGGCTGGGACGAAGAGACCGGCGTGCCGACGGAGGCGACGCTGGCCGAGCTCGGGATCGAGCTGGAGTTGACGGCGGTCTAGCCGAGCGGGCTAGCTGGCCTGCTCGCTTGAGGTCGGGTTAGCTACGCCAGGCCCCAGAGGTCGATGGCGTTCTGGCCGACGATGGCCTGGGCGTCCTTGACGCTGTCGGCGGCGTCGAATATTCCCTGGATGCTGGACTGGGTGTGGCCGAGGGTGCTCTCGGGGTGGGGGTAGTCGTAGGTCCAGAGGGCGTGGTCGGCACCGATCAGGTCGAGCTGACGCAGGCCGGCGGGGTCGTCCATGAAGGTGGCGTGGCACTGCTGGAACCAGTAATGGCTGGGCCGATGGGCGAGGCGGGGGTTCATCTCGGACTCGAAGGCAGTGTAGATCTTGTCCGCCTCGTAGAGGGCGGAGGGCACCCAGGCGATGCCGCCCTCGGTGAAGACGACTTGCAGGCTGGGGTGACGTTCGAGGATGCCGGAGAAGGTGAGCAGGGACCAGAGTCGGCGGTAGCCGCCGAAGGCGACGACGATCGTCGTGGCCAAGCCGCCCAGCCCACGTGCGTCGAACGTTTCGCCGACGTGGAAGGAGAGCGGAAGCTGAAGCTCTTCGACGGCGTCCCACATGCCTTCGAGCTTGCGGCTGTTGTAGTAGACCTCACCGGGCGGCAGCGTCGGCATCATCATGCCCTTGAAGCCGAGTTGCTTGAGTTGTGCGCCGCTCTCGCGCACGGCGTCTTCATCCCAGTAAGCGAGCAGGCCGACGGGGTGGAGCCGGTCGCCGTGGGGGCGGCAGTAGTCCATCACCAGCTCGTTGTAGGCGCGGAAGCAGGCGGCGATAAAATCGCGGTCGTCGTTGCGGATGAGGGCAAGGGTGCGCTGGGGAAAGAGGATGTCTTGGGCGATGCCCTCCGCGTCCATGTCCTTGATGCGCAGATCGGCGTCCCACATGCCGGGGCGTCCCTCGATCAACTCGCTGGGGAAGCCGGGGTTGTCGAGGCTCTTGCCGTCGGCGGTCATGTGGAAGCCGGAGTCGTCCCACCAGCCCTTGGGGGCGCGGTCGCGGTATTTCTCGGGCAGGTGGTCGACCCAGACTTCGGGCTCGAGGAAGTGGCTGTCGGCCGAGACGATCGAGGTGCCGGCGGGCCAGGGCCGAGAGGGTTCGTCGACGGGGCGGTGCTTGGGCCACTCGCGGGGGCTCGTGGGATCCGGCTTGAGACTGGTGACCATTGTCGTCGCTCCCTCTCGAATCGGTTGCGGACAGTATAGGCGGGGGTGCCGACTACAGCCGCCGATCAGGGCCGATCCGTTACGGTACGAGCAGCAACCGCCGCGTACGGACCAGGAGGGATCTCGGCATGACACTTGCACCATCGATCACGGATCGCGAGACCGAAAAGACGTACGCGCGGCTGCAAGATCGGATCCTGGATCGGGATCAGGCGGGCGCCGCTGATCTGACGTTCGAGCTGATGCGCGCCGGGCGATCGACGACAGAGATTCTGAGCGAGACGGTGCGGATCCACGCCCCCTACACGCACGTGCCCTACCACCAGCGGATCGATGGCGGGTTCGTTCGCTTCGTCAATAACGACCACAGCCTGCTCAGTGCGCGCGCCACGCTGACGTTGCAGCACATGATGCCGGAGACGCTTCGGGATCTGCCGCTGGCGCAGACTGCTTGGTATGTGCCGTCGGCGTTGGACATCTGGAATCAGCTCCTCGGTCACATGCCCGGCCATTACGGGCGACGTACCTATGACCCGGCCGCGCATCCCGCCGGCCCGGGGCCGCCGGCGGTGCATTGGGAGGACCAAGAGCCCGCGGCGTTGGAAGGCCCCTTTGAGGAGGAGCTGAGCCGCTGGCAGCAGTTTGTGGAACGCGGCGAAGTCGTGGCGGCGTACCGGCTTTGGCTGGGCCTGTGGCAGTTGCCCGAGCGTCGTGAGGAGCTGCTGGCGCACTCGATGTTCGCGGGTCTGATGGACGTACAGGACCGAATGCTGTGGAACCGGTCGTACACGACGGGGCACAAGTCGTACCGACAGCGGTCGTTGATCGAGCTGGGGAGGGCGATCGGTTGGGAGAACGCGGATCATGTGATCTATGCCGCGATCCCAGATCTGGCGGTGGGGCCGCGCTGGTACTCCAGCTTCGAGGCTGCTTGCCAGATCATGGCCTACGAGTTGGAGGATGCGCGACCGCAGTCGTCGTTGGGGGCGACCGAGGAGACGGACACCGATCGGCGGCTGTTCGCGAACACGGAGCCGGTGACGGAGCCGGAGGCGGAGAGTTTGATTCGGGCGTTGATGCGCGGGGAGGATGCGGACTACATCGGCGAGCTGCTGGCGCTGCTGCGCGCGGGCCGATCGCCGCGTTCGATCATGGACACGATCCAGATCACGGCTTCGCGGGTGGTGCTGGAGACGAGGGCGTCGCACGCGTTTTCGATGCCGCAGCACGTGGTGGAATACACGAACATGGTGACCTGGTTCTATGACCAGTTCGATCACCCACACCGCACGAAGCTGCTCTTCGTGGCGGCGAACTTCGTGAACCAGGCCGCGCATTGGATTCACGGCCGCGACAGTTTCTTCACGGACGACGGCGTGTTGAACGGGGCGCAGCCGATCAAGGCGCCGGAGGCTGCGGCGTCGCTGTCGGGGGCGCAGGTGTTGCAGCGTTTGGACGAGTCGCTGACGGCGACGGACGCGGATGCCAGCGTGGCCTGGACCCAGGCGTACTTGGACGGCGGCTACGAGCGTGATGCGCTGGTGGAGACGCTGGCCGTTGGCGCGGCCAAGCAGGGAAACGATCCTCACAATCAGGAGATCGGGCTGTGCACGCTGCAGGATTATGGTCGGACGAGCTCGCCGCTGCGCGACAGCCTGTTGCTGGCGTCGGCGCGCAACACGGCGGGGCACATCAAGTACGGCGATCAGTTTGAGCCGTACCGCCGCTTCGCGGAGGCGTTTGGCATCGCGACGGATTCGGATTCGGAGTCGGGCGAGGGGGCGGATCCAGCGGAGGCGCTACTGGATGACGTCGAGTCTGAGGTCGTCAACGATGTCGGCCCCGGAGCCCGAGTGCGGTAGTCCCGCACTGGGCTCCGCATTGGGCCCCGTGTTGGCTAGCTAACCGGCTCGGTCACGTGATTGGTTTCGCGGAGTGCCGCCGGCTGTACGTCCTGGTCGATTGTTTCGCTGCGTACGTCGTAGACGAGTCCTGAGACGACGAGTGCGTCCGGCGCGCCCCGTGCGCGGCGGAGCCGTTCAATGTCGGACTGGACGGTCTGAGCAGGGTCGGCGACGGCCATCGACGCGACTTCGTCGTTGGTCAGTTGTAGCTGCTGCGCGACCTGATCCTGGACGGTCGGATCGGCGAGGCGGGCCATGCCGCAGTCAGTGTGGTGGAGGATGACCAGCTCCGGCGGCGAGCCGGCTCCGGGCAGATTCGCGGCCAGCACGCCGAGGATCGCCATGTCTTGCATGACGGCCGGGGTGATTCGGCCGCCCGCGTTGCGCATGACGAGGGCGTCGCCGAGTTCGAGTTGGAAGAGGTGCGCCGGATCGGTGCGTCGAGGCAGGTCAGGACGATCGTGGAGAGGTGCGGTCGGATCGCGAGTTCGGCGGATTCGAATTGCTGTGCAAAGCCCTGGTTTCGGTCGAGAAGCGTGGGGAGGTCGGACATTGTTTTCTCCGGCTCATGAGGCTGGTTTGGTGCTGTTGGGGCGTCAGCGCGGCGTGGCGGCGCCTGCGGTCACGTCGTCGATCAGGTGGGCCAGCGCCCGCGGTTGCTCGGCCGTCGTGAGGTGGCCGCCGGGCAGCATGCGGACGTCGAGCCCGTGTTCCTCCAAGCGCTCGCGGGCTTTGACGACCTGGTTGGGCTGGAAGATGTCGCCTTCGCTGCCGACGACGTGGAAGGAGACGGACTCTCGCAAGGCGAGATACAAGCGCCGCAGATCCCAGCGCCGCGCGTAGTGCGCCTGGTGTTCTGGGCGGAAGCCGGCACCGCGGCTGATCGCGTCGTACATTTCGTCTAGCTCGTTGGAGCCGACGTCGTATTCCTTGGAGTAGAGGGACTTCATCAGCGGGCCGGCGAAGAGGCGCGTGCGCTGGCCGGCCCAGGTGACCAGCCCGCCGATCGGGGAGTTGAGCGTGGGGGTGGTCCACCTGGGGTGGCTGTGGGCGTCGGCGAAGAGGCCGCCGTTGGCGAACAGGACGCCTTCGATCTTGGTGCGGAGCGGCTCGCCATTTTCGAGTCGCTCCTGCTGGCGGCTGAGCAGTTCGAGCGCGACCAAGGAGGAGAAATCGAAGGTGACGAGGAAGCTGGACTGGACGCCTTCCGCTTGCCAGAGCGCTTCGATCATGTCGGCGCGCTCGATCGAGCTGTAGGGGTAAGGTGGCGGGCTTGTCGGAGTCGCCCTGACCGACGTACTCGACGAACAGCTTGGGCGTGGTGGGGTCGTCG
>Ga0310121_10003430_pt1 | contig 14474 bp, 9 predicted proteins | sample CB27_Tmax_986_MG_FD_203504 | JGI IMG/M metagenome (GOLD analysis project Ga0310121, IMG submission 203504) | Marine microbial communities from Western Arctic Ocean, Canada - CB27_Tmax_986 | ecosystem: Environmental > Aquatic > Marine > Oceanic | place: Canada: Western Arctic Ocean | collected... | reverse complement strand
ATTGCGTTCATGGCGAAGCCGATTGTTAGAATTAGAGTGATTGGCAGTACTCGTTGTAGCAAGTCTCCTTCGCGACCACTAATGCCGGCGGCTCCGGTGGCCAGTGCCAGAGATTGGGGCGCGATCGCTTTCCCCATCGATCCACCAGTTGCCAAGCTGGATGCCGCAAAGACTGGCGGCGTCCCCGTTTGATCACCCGCGACGGTAACCAGATTCCCGAATAGCGCATTGGATGCCGTATTGGTTCCAGCAACAGCATTACCCAAAAGTCCGAGTAGTACCGCAATGGCCGGAAACCAGAATCCGGAAGCCGCGAGCGCAATACCGATCGTGAAACTGAGACCAGCGTAGTTCATCAGGTAACCGAGAGCGACAATACTGGTTGTCGTGCGGATTGCAGACCAGAGTTGGCGAATAGTCTGACCGTAGATTAGTACGGCTTTTTGGAGGGTCAAACCTGATAATGGGAGTGAGACCAAGCCGGTCACTAGTACGAGCGTTCCCGGTGCGAGCAGTAGAGACTGACGGTACATAGCTTCGTAGGGAGTCGGCATTGGTACGACAGGAGATGTGCGCAACACTAATTCGTGCAAGCCCGGCCATGTGACAGTTACCGTAGAGACCGATGCGAGCCATTCACGGATGGGGGGCAGAGCACTGATGCCAACCATGATAGCTACCAATAGGACAACAGGTGTCCATGCCTGCACGGTCTTATCGACCGGTGGAGAATTACTGGCACCATCATCAGCGAGCGGTTCACCAGGAAAACGCCAAGTTGCCCGCGGTTGCCATATTCGAAGCCAAGCGACGGTGGTTAGAATGGCGGCGAGCGCACCAGCGCTTCCCGCAAGGTAAAGTGTGCCGTAGTTGGACATTGCGAAGGTTCCAAGTGCAAAGGCGAGTCCAGTCGCAATGGTAACGGGCCAGACGCCAAGTAAGCCTCGCCAACCTGCGACAACAACGACCATGATTGGAGCGCACAGTAATGTCAATAACGGGACCTGCCGCCCGACCATGACACCCAACGTATCAAGGTCAAGGCCAGTTGTAACCGACTGCAAGACAGTAACTGGAAGTCCCATCGGACCCCATACGCCTGGATGAGAGAATCCGACGAGTGCGACGACTGACGCAGTTACAGGAGGAAAGCCGAATCCAACAAGCATGGCTGCACCGATAGCTACTGGTGATCCAATCGCTACTAGCCCTTCCAGTAAACCGAGGAAGCCAAAACCAACGAGAAGTGTTTGTAGTCGCCGGTCTGGTGTGAGAGCTGTAAGCGATTTCCTGATAACGTCGAATTGGCCACTTTCGCGAAGAAGATTGATAAACCATACCGCCGCAATGAGTGTCCACAACAGGGGCATGAGAGCGACCGCTAATCCGAGAAACACGGCCGACACCATTAGTGTCGGTGGCATTGCCCAGACTATTCCTGTGAGCAGAAGTGCCGCGATTAATCCAGCAAATGTGGCCTCATGGGCGGGACGTTTGTATATCCCTAACAAAACAAATACGAGCGCGATGGGACAGAGCGCGACGGTTGCCGACAGCCAGATGCTATCCAGTACTGGTGCGTAGGTCTGTACCCACATCGTGGACACTCTTTCTAGCTAGTGGACGAAAAATACTGCCTTCAGTGTTAAATGATTCGATGTACCAACGGCCTAGTCGATAATCTCCTACTTGTGTCTCGGTTGCAACTTCTGCGTGCGGCAAGGGTAGGTACCAGATGAATATGATTGCGACGCGCAGTCACCTGATGGGTAGGACATCCCATTCATCGGAGTCTGTGAACTCGAGAGCTGAAAAACACCAGATCACCAAACGTTTCTTTTGCCAATAGGCGCTGTCATTTTTTGACCGGTTGAGTAGTTCCGCGCGAGACGCTGCAGCGCTTGGACCTTCTACGGCGATAAGGTCTACGGCGAGGCCCAGTTCTGCCGCGAGTTGATCAGCAAGGCCACTGCCGGTGGCGTGCATAGACCCTCCGGTGCGAAACACAAGGGTATGACTATCTCCAAGCAGAATGATCGGGCTATCAGGATCTGTAGGTACAGTCTCCAGGCCGGTCGGGCTCTCTCTACTTACGGTGCGGAGTTGTATTTCCTCGCGCTCCGTTAAGCCCGCTCGTTCTGACGTGAGATTGCCATCAATGCTCGACGACAGCCATTGAGAACGATATGACTCTGGTGTGCTCTCGAGTGAACTGAACCAGTTACGCTCACGTATAGTTTCGGCGATCTGTCGTGCGGCCACAACACATCCAGAACTGGACCAGTGTGTGTCCGTGCGACAATAAAGTGGGGATTCCATACTGAAACGTTCACGTATGAACGTTTCAGTTAGGTCAAGAACATCGACGTCGACATTCCGTAGTAAAGCGTAAAACTCCATGTGGAACTGGTCCAGACGTGGCAGGGGGACGGGAAGGGGCAATTGAGACGTATGCACTTTATCCGCAAAGATAAGAACTTTGGGTGGCACGGGGACAAGTATCAGTTCAACGCCCAAGGCCGATAGTTGGTTCTTGAAGTCTAGAATCACAGCTAGCGGATCGCCGTTGGTACCGTCTGCTGTCGACTCCAAAGGGTTCCGGTCATTGCTCCAGAACTGGCCAGAGGAGACGTGCAGCAGTTCGGTAACGGAAAACAGCCATCCTTCAGAGCCGGAAACGGTCCGCGAATCGTCGGCTTGTGCATCGGTTGCCTGGATGGCAAGTGCTGATCGGAAGTCCTCCATCAATTGAGGTGATGGTGCTGTGATACAGCCAGCCACGATCAGAGAACACAAAAGACCGAGTCGACTCCAACCGCGTTGTGTGCCTATTGCCATGTAGTTAGACCGTTTCTCTATTTCGTATCTAGTTTGGATTGTCTACGTTCCTTATTTCATTGTAGCCTCGTAAACGGACTCTCCTGGCTTTGTCTCATATCTGTGAGCCAGTAACGCTAACCAATCATGTGCGGCATCGTAGGCATCGTCGAACGGAAGACTAACCGCCCCATTGATACGGAATTGCTGAGCCGTATGGTACGCACGTTACGCCATCGCGGACCAGATGATGAAGGTCGGGTCGTGTTGCCAGGGGTTGGACTTGCGATGAGTCGGCTGGCGATTGTTGATGTTTCAGGTGGTCAGCAGCCTTTTGAGTCTGAGGACGGTGCGATCCAGCTTGTGGCTAACGGCGAGATTTATAACCATCAGGAGCTTCGTGAACTGCTGGTGGGGCGCGGTCATACATTTTCTAGCCGTAGCGATATCGAAGTGTTGGTTCATGCCTATGAGGAATGGGGCACAGACTTTCTGGGCCATGTGCAAGGGATGTTTGGTCTTGCGTTGTGGGACAGTCGGACGCGGACACTACTGGCCGCGCGCGATCGGGCTGGAGAAAAACCGCTGTACTACGCCTTAACGTCTGAAGGATTACTTTTCGCATCTGAAATTAAGGCTTTGTTATCGAGTGCCTCGTTGTCCAGAGACATTGATTTCGAAGCTCTTGACCAGTTTTTGACGTATGAATATGTCGTCACTCCTAGGACTATTTTTTCTGACGTGAAGCGCTTGGCCGCGGCTCACTATCTTGTGTATCGAGACGGCGAACTTGAGATTACACGGTACTGGGATGCGGCTTCCGTCGCTCCCCGGCAATGGACTGACGATGATGCCGCTGAGGCCGTAAGGGAGACGTTTGCGAAAGTGGTTGCGCGACAGATGATGTCTGATGTTCCGTTGGGAGCTTTTCTGTCTGGAGGTGTCGACTCGAGTGTCATTGTTGCAATGATGGTCGAAGCATCAGGTGGCAAAGGCGAGTCTGTAAACACTTTTAGTATGGGATTTACGGATGGCAGTTATAACGAGTTGCCGTATGCACGTGAGGTTGCGACTCGTTTTAATACGACTCACCGTGAGGGATTGGTTGAGACGAAGGTGGTCGATTTGTTTGATCAACTGATCGTACACTTTGATGAGCCATTTGCCGATGTATCGCTGTTTCCAACCCACTTGGTATCAAAACTGGCTCGAGAACACGTTACTGTTGCGCTATCTGGAGATGGAGGTGACGAATTATTCGGTGGGTATGATTCCTATATCGCCGACCAGCTTGCACGACGATTGGCGTACGTCATGCCTGGGGGGGTGGCACGCATTGTCTCTGGACTTACTGATTTATTGCCACCGAGTCGAAAAAAGAAGGGCTTGACGAACAAGATTAAACGATTCGTGCAAGGTGTTGCCGAGGAGCCAGATGCCATCGAGCACTACAGGTGGATGACGTACATGCCCTTACGGCTTAAGCAACGGCTTTATACGTCCGGACTAAAAAGAACTTTGGAAGTCTCAGATGTGTATCAGCCTGTTCGTGAGGCCCTTGGCACTTTTACGGGGAACGATCTTCTGAATAGACAGCTATATGCCGACTTGTGCATTTATCTTTCAGACGACATTCTTGTAAAAGTGGATCGTATGAGTATGGCCACATCACTGGAAACACGTGCTCCTTTCCTCGATGCTGAGTTAATTGAGTTGGTGAGTTCAATGCCCGGCCACCTGAAGATACGGGGCAACGAAAGGAAATACGTGTTGAAGCGAGCGTTTCGAGATGTATTGCCGCCCACAATTCTTCGACGTCCCAAGGATGGGTTTAGTATCCCGATAAAAAATTGGTTACAGGTGGAACTTTCTCCCATGCTGCAAGATTTATTGTCACGTGACAGGCTCATTCGTCGCGGGTGGTTTGAACCGACCGTTGTGCAACAACTCATTCAGGAACACATAGGCGGTCGACGCAATCACGCGCATACACTTTTCAGTCTGATGGTCCTTGAGCGATGGGCGGAAGCGTTCCTGGATGGTTCTTCCACTCACTGTGGAGGCTAGTTTTTTGCGCTAGGGTACGACCCAGGTTCCACCAATAAACCCATGGGGGTCCCAGTGAATCTTGGGGTTTGAGCCACCAGCGCCAGACACGATGTCGATACTGTAAGGGCGGCCGTCTGAAGTTTTGTATGCAACTGTATCTTTGCCGAGCGGCCCGGTAATGTTGATGCGCCTACCCCAGTTAGGATCCTCTGCGTGCAGACGTTCGGCGACGATCTGTGTGAAAGCGTTTACATTAATCCCAGAGTCTGGATACCCGGTTTCGTTGGCGACTTGTTGCACAATAACAAATCGATTTGGTGGTGGGCAGCAACCAGGTGCCGGCGAATCTGGCGGTGGTGTGGGCGTTTCCGCTGCAGGTGTTGTGAAGGATGTGGGATTGGACCATTCACCGATGACTTGCCCTTCTCTAGCATCTACAATTACGCGGCTGCGCCAGTAGTAGACCGTATCGTCCTCCAAGCTGTCCGTCATAGTCGACGTGGTATTTGCCCCTTCCGAGACTGTGCTGGACTGAGTGATAATTTGAAAGCCTACGTCGGTTGCGATCTGAAATCGATATTGCACTGAGTTAGCAGTTCCGGCAATAGAAGCGTTGTCTACGACCAAGGTTGGTGTGTTCGTACTCACCCTTGCACCGTCGTTAGGTGATACGGTCGTTGGTTTGCTCGCTTGCAGAGGAGTATAGATTTCAAAAGTTGCTGATTCTGAATAGTCTCCAGTATTGGCACCGTCGAGTGCGCGCACCCGCCAGTAGTACGCTTGATTCGCATTTAATTCAACGTCAAGGGTATAACCTTCTGCCGTCTGACGATTTGGTTGAATGTTTGAGGCCGAGTGAGTGACTGTCGAGAACTCCCGGTCTGTGGTTACATCGACTTCATACCAAAATGGCCGTTCTCCATTGGAGACGGCTCGATTAAATTCTAATTGGATCGGTTGTTGATCAAATTGAATGAGTGTCCCATTAGTGGGACTCAAAATAATGGGTGCGGATAGTTCTATTCCAGTTATTGGTCCAGCAATAGATGGGCTGAGTGGGTTCCGACTTTTTTCTGCTTCGCACGCGACGCAGCTAACGAGTGATATACCGAGGGTGAGTATTCTGAGCGTAAAACTGAGTGGTCTGCGCATGGTGACGCTGGTCGGTTCTGTGTTGAAGGGAGTTGGTGTAACTGTGCCTTCTCAGACATGTTTCGGCTGCTCCAGGCGAATCGGATAGGTCTGCGGTCCCAGACGCGAACAAAGTGTGAAGAAAAAGAAAAGGATTGCCGGCAAGGAGTGCAGCGTGCCGCGTGACATGTCACAAGTTAAATAGCTAGTAGGTTTTACACGCTGGGGATGAAATAGGCATGTTGAGCGTCGATGATCTCTTCTTCCGTTCGTGTTGGTGACCAGTTAAGTTCTTCCGACATGATGGACGCCGCAGCACGAAGAGCATCATTGCCAGGGTGACCAGCCGAACCGGCTTCGGTTCGTCGGAGGATTGCGTCGGTGAGGTGTACCGCCATTTCTGATTTGACGGCATGCCGTATTTCCGCACGGGTGATCTGACACGCAGAACTCAATTCCATACGGTCAGTGAGATGGGTGCTTATCGCGCTCAGAAGTTGACTGTGGTTCGTACCGTAGGACAGGGCCAGCCGTTTCTGCGTTTCTTTTCTGACCCCAGCGGTTTCTTGTTGTTCAGTACCTTTGAGGAAATCCGCCAAATTATCAAAGTCGGCACCAACAAGCGGTGTTGTGTCTGTTGTACACGTCGGTGACCGACGACCAAGTAGAGAAAAGACTACGTCTACAGCGTTTTGGGCGGTATGCCTGGCGGTGGTGTATCGCACACCAAGCACCGACAGCAATCCATCCACACCGTTTGCACGATGGTCGACAACGGGGCTTTGTTTTAGAAGTTTGATTATGGTGTTGTTTGCGGAGTCGGTGGGTAGAAGCCCGCGGTGTAATAGACGCACATTGTCGACCGTGATATTCAAATGGGGGAACGCAATGTTGATTTCGTCCAGAAACCTTTCGATATTCGCGCGTGTTGGGGAAAAACCACCTGTAGGCCCGTTGAACGAGTCGTGACTGGTTCCCACCAGCGTGAATCCTCGCCAAGGTACTGCGAACAAGAGGCGAGACGAGACAGTGCCTCCAAGAGCGTGTTTGCCCTCCATGGGATTTGAAAGCAACACGTTCATTGCACATGAGAAAAGCCGAGGCACTGTGTGTTTGAAACCAGGGATAAGGGTATTGAGTAACTCAACGGACCACGGGCCGGCTCCGTTGACAACAACTCGACCTCGGACGTCAAACCGCGTGCCATCTACACGGTCGCGTACCGAAATGCCCTCAATGCGCTGGCCTCGCTTCAGGGCACCAATGCACTCGACATAGTTTGCTGCGACGGCTCCTTGCGTGACGGCTGACAAGACAAAAGAAAGGTTGAGTCTGTCGCTATTCCGCATCTGGCAGTCGTGCCATTCGATTCCTCCGGTAACACCATCAGGGTCGATCAGTGGGTTGAGCAATAAACATTCTTCGCGGGACACGAGTCGACTTGGAGGTAGCTGTTGTAGGGGGTCCGTGTGAAAATTTCGGTCGAACGCCAACAGGTCATTTAGTGCGAATCCGAGCTGTAATACTTTTCGGTGCCTCGAAATATGTCCGTAGGTTGGCATAATGAAGGCTAAAGGGCGTATTAGGTGTGGTGCGATTCTGGAAAGTGATCTGCGTTCACGTACAAATTGACGCAATGCGAGAACATTGCCAGATTGAAGTTCGCGGACGCCGCCGTGGATCGTCTTGAGGCTATTAAATGACGTGCCACTGCCAAAGTCCGATCGGTCGATGATTGCAACGGACAATCCCCTGAGTGCCGCATCCCACGCAATCGTCGCACCATAAATGCCGGCGCCGATCACTATAAGGTCAAAGGTGGTATCGGAGAGTCGGCGTAAGTTCCTCTGCACAAGGCATATACTACATCTCGTGCAGCCGTCTGATGAGAGGCTTCAAACCATACAAAATTATTGGAATGAGCGGATTCATGATCTAGACATGACGACTCATCCCGTTGGCACGCGAGAATTTTTTGACGATCTAGATGATTATCGCTTCGACAAGCTCCGATACCTACCGCGCTTAGTCGACTTTAACGGGTATCGTGGTCGAGAATTGCTTGAGGTTGGGTGTGGTATCGGTACGGATCTACTTCGGTTTGCGCGTGGTGGTGCCAAGGTGACCGGGGTGGATTTGGCGCATCAATCCATAGACCTTGCTCAGGCGAACTTTCATATCCACGACTGTGCACCGTCTGCTTCTTTTCTCGTAGACAATGGAGAGGCGTTGCCTTTTGATGCAGAAACATTTGATGTGGTCTACGCGCATGGCGTCCTTCAATACACGGCAGAACCCCTGAAGATGATTTCTGAGTGTCACCGAGTTCTTCGGAGCGGCGGCGAAGCCATTTTTATGGTCTACAACAGGCATTCGTGGTTGTACGCACTATCAAAACTGACTGGTGTTGACCTTGAACATGCGGATGCGCCTGTTTTAAGGTTGTTCTCAAGAGCGGAGTTTCTTCGATTACTTGAAAAATTTCCCGAGAGAAACATTATTGCCGAGCGTTTTCCCGTTGCTTCTAGATTGCACCGTGGGTGGAAGGCGGCGCTCTATAACGGCCTTTTTGTAAAGGCTTTTACTGTGTTACCGGCCAGTTTGGTCAGGCCCGTGGGCTGGCATCTGATGGCGTTTTGTCGAAAGTAAGTCACCGGTTTTCTGATGTGACGCTTTCAATGTTGACACGAGTAAAGGCCTTCTTGTCGAAGGGCAATACTGCTGCTTGCATCAGGTGATGCAATGACTTCAATAACATGGCGACACGATGAGGCGCATGACGCTCTATAGAATGGATCTCTGTTGGTTCGGTGGGATCAGTGGGATGTTCGTCTGATTTGTCGTTCCAACGGACGACGTAGTCACTTTGTTTTGGCATGGTGGCTAGGATTGGAGTGATCTTGAGACGCTTAGCGATGACGCAGAGATAAGTCGGACGAAATGTTCGCAACTGAACGCGACCGCCTACGGAAACCGGATCCGAAACCTCGTACCACGTCGACGACGAAGTTTCCGTTACATACATACGGTCGACTTTGAACCCATTGCTTTCTGAAAAAACACGGTAAAACAGTTCCGGGCTGAACTGGTAAAAGCCATGTCCAGTCATATTATTGGCGGTGGTAATGCACAGAAAGTGTCCGCCGAGTGAAACCATTTGCATGCAGTTTCTGATTGCCGTGGGGAAATCAAAAACGTGCTCGAGTGTGCCCGCGTCGAGGACTACGCTGAAAGCATTTTCGAGTTCTTGAGGCAATGAACCGTTAAGGTCGAAGATTTGTGACGCCCCTTCGTATTCGGAGGCATCAATCGACTCGGTACGAATGGCTCCTAGTAGTTCAAGGAAGGGTTCGCTGTACCCTGCAGCGTCACGAAGAAGTCGTTTGGCGATGCCCCGGTCGGCTGGCATGCCGAAAGTTCGTAAGCGGTGCTGAAGAGTATGCTCAGCGATATAAAGATGTTGGCGGCCGATGGTAACGACCTGTTCAAAAGACACTCCAAGCTGTCGAGCGGCAAGCAAAAACTGTGTGGCTTTATCGTCGAGGCCCATCGATCTTCTGCGCTGCGAGCTATGTAGTTTAGACGGCGGCTATGGTCGCCTTTTCCACGTTCACTGTTGTTCCACAAAGAATGGGGCTAGCCCCCCGGTCGCCCCATCGATCGTTATCGTTTGATTGGACGACGCACCCGTGAGTACGCGGGTGGCTCCGCCCACAAAGTTTACTGTTATATCGACGGATGTGATGTCTCCCAGTCCGATGTGTATTACAGGATCATCCTGTCCTAGGTAGCCATTGTTACTTCGACTTTCGCGAGTGGCCAAAGGCAACGTACCCGCACTGTTTGCCGCGTAGACCAGTATCTTGGCTCCAAAGGCTCCCGCCTGTCCTTGTGGTGAGAAAAGTTTAATCTTGATCCAGTTGCCAGGGGGGGCGTCGTTTCGAATTAGCCAGTTTCGACTCCGTTTGACACCGATAGCAAAATCCTGGTCTCCATCGCCATCGATATCAGCAAACCCAATGGCTCTCGGGTCGTCGATCCCATCGACTGGAACCGCTGGTCCTGGAGAATATTCGCCTCCACCTTCATTAATGTAAACAACGTCATCGCCGGCAAAGACCAAGTCAAGGTCTCCGTCATTGTCCAGGTCGGAGAAACCTCCCATATAGCCGTCGATATTGATGAAGCTTCTTACGAATCCGAATGTTCCCGACCCAACGTTACGATAGAGGTGACCTATTGTGTCTCCCGACGAATCAAGCCCCACTAAGAGCATGTCGAGGTCGCTGTCATTGTCGATGTCAGCGGACGTCACACCGCTGTAGGCTCGATGAGTGATACCTACACTGCCAGGATCAACCAAGCTGAATTCCCCGGTTCCATTGTTTCGAAGGATGACGAGGTCGCCATCTCGATTTCCGGTAATCAAATCGATATCACCATCACCATCGAAGTCGGTGTCTGTAACGCCCTGTCCTGAGGGTGCCGTATAAGCCGCACCAGTTGAGATCGACGTGAATGAAAAATTGCCATCGTTTCGATAGAGCTCATTTCGCTCACTAGCTGGATCCCCGCTTCCTAGCCACCCATTCACAGCAAAAAGATCGAGGTCGCCATCTTTATCCATATCGAACGTTACGACACCCCTGGTGCCTTCACTACGATCGAGTAAGGACGCTCCGGTGACGTCAGTAAACGTGCCACCGTCATTTCTGAAGATACTGTTTGGAAGGCCAGTTCCGGTGGCTCCATTAAACAAGTCGTAGTCTCCGTCGTTGTCGAGGTCACCCCAGGCACCGCCGTGGGACCCGGCGTCAAAATCAGCGATACCACGGGTGCCGCCTGATTCAATGAATGTACCTCCACCTTGATTGATGAAAAATTGGTCGGCGACGGGGTCGTTCCAATTAGTTGTGATGTAGAGATCGGGACGTCCGTTGCCTGTTGCATCGGCAAAGGCAGCACCGTGCCCACCCAAGGGTATTGCCGGGGGGCCGTTGATGCCCGCAGCGACCGTGATGTCGGTAAAACTGAGTTGGCCGGAAGAACTAGCCGGTGGGAGAGGGGAGGTGTCTGAGGTACGGAAACTTGTTAGAGAGGTCCAGGGTCCAAACGCGCCATCCAGTTCGGCTCGCGCACGCCATTGGTAACGACGGCTAAAGTCAAATGGACCGGTGAAACCATAGGCCGTGTTTATAGTTCCAGCGGATACGAGCGAAGAGGCAACCAACGTTGAATCACCGGTCACGTCGTATACCTCGAATTGATAGTTAAAAACTGCCGTTGCGAATGTACCTGTGGTATTTGCTACGTTAAGTGTGACAACGGACGGAAGGGTTTCATAGACGGCGCCTTCAAGAGGCGAGAGTGCCACCGGCGCCCCTGCTTTGAGTGTAATGTCTTGGGATGTTGGGTGGAACTGTACCGTAACCAATAAACCGAAGACTGCAAATAGAGCACTTGGCCGAGAGTAATTTGACTTCAGCTTGATCAGCAAAGCAGGGCAAGTATAGACCAGCGGTTTCCTGAACACGTGTGTCGAGGCCTCGGCTAGATACTTGCTAGTGACAGCACAAGTATTTACTCAAGGCCTTTTCTGGCACGCAGGTGAAGGTAGAGTCCTGGTAGTGTTCCGAATATACCGAGTAGCACTATGAGCGTTGACAACGCAAACGACAGAGCGTCCGGGACGCCGGCAGGTCGAAAAAGCGAGACCATGACTCCTTGAGGTAGACCGACACCGGCCACTGAAATGGGAAGCATGAACGCAAGCAGGCCGACAGGCATAAAGATGAGGTAATAGGCGAGGTTGACGCCGAGACCGAGGCCGCTGCCGAGAAGGAAAATTTCAAAAATTCGCAACCCCTGAACAAGTATGGATTGACCCAGTACAGCACCTAAAACAAGTGGACGTTTCCGGTAGTGTGCAATGCCGTCGGCAGTGCGTAGTAGCCAGGTGCCGAGCCGGTTCGTTTGCAATGAAACTGGTAGCAGTAGACGGGTAGACACGTCAGCCCAAAGGATCAGGATTAGACCGCCTGCGGTTGCAACGGACAACCCGACCACTAAAGTTCTGTCCGAGAAGAATGTCTCGACACTTCCAAATGAAAGACCAACCAATACGAGGAAGATTAAGGCTGAAAGTCCGAGCAGCCTATCGACGATTACAGAGGCTAGTGCGACGTGACCCTCGGCCGTGTGACGGGCAAGGGCGTATGCGCGGGTCACGTCTGTTCCACCAGTTGGTAGTGCGATCCCGATAAAAGAGGAAATGAAGAAAATACGAGCTGCTGCCCAGGTATTCACCACGGTGCCGGTAGACCGCAATAGCAGGAGCCACCGGCTGATCATCGTCGCTCGTGCGGTTGTATCAACAATAAAGGCTGCGATCAGATAGCGGGCATCAATGGTGAAGACTGCATTTACGGTATCTCGCCAGTCTAAACGTCCCACGATGTATGCGAGGACCGCGACGCTAAGCGTCGCTCTGAACCACAGGGATGAGATTAGTCTTGTAATCACGAGCCTTGAAAGACGTGAGGACGGTTATCCTTTTTTGGTTTCCGCGCAACGAAGGCCAACGTCTCGAATAGATTTTTTCGCACTCGAAACAAAAGCTCTTCTGTGCCGGTATAGCGTGACACCGCATCGATCCCCGGAATGTTTGTGAGAAGAGACCCTGCAGCCAGAAAATCTCTGGCGATACCGGTCGCTGCCCCGATACTCCGAACAACTTCCGAAATTTCAAATCCGCCGTCGTAAAGCAATTGTCGTACGCGACGTTCTGTGGTGACAAAATTGTGCGTGTAATCAACGTCCCAGAAGAACGTCCGTTCTTTGAGATAGTCTGGCACCACAACAAACAGCACTCCGTTCGGGCGTAGGGTTCGTAAAGCTTCGGAGACAAATAGTCGCGCATCATCTATGCCAGACATGTGCTCAAGAACCTGGTCAGCGTAAATAACATCGCAACTTTCGTTCGCTTCCGGAAACGGTGGAACCCACGCTTCTGTAACACTAATTCCACTACTGCGAAGTTTCTCGGCCAAGATACCGCTGGCTTCAATAGCTCGATATGTCCAACCGGAATCAATGGCCAATCGACAGAGAGTTCCGTGACCCGGTCCTATTTCAACCATTTCACCGGGGGGGCTGGTGTGCCGGCTGAGCAAGGCTAGACGTGATTGCTCGGTCCTATTTCGACGTTCGTCACCAAATTGTGTCAGCGTGCGTTCGGAGAACGAGCGGTAAAAAGTATCTGCCATAACGCGGTTTACGCTGAGGACAGTTACATCAAACTCGACTTTTTACGGTGCTACCCAGGTTCCACCAATAAAGCCATGGGCATCCCAGTGGATCTTGGGATTTGAACCAGTAGCGCCAGAAACGATGTCGATACTGTAAGGGCGACCGTCTGAAGCTTTGTATGCAACTGTATCCTTACCGAGTGGACCTGAGCTATTAATCCGACGACCCCAATTGGTATCTTCGGCATAAAGTCGTTCAGCGACTTTCTGTGTGAAATCTCTTACGTCTACAGAGCCTGGGTAGCCAATTTCGGCGCCGACGGATAGAGCAACTGAGAGACGATTGGGTGGTGGACAACAAGAATATGTCCCAGAGCCACCGACGGCTGGAGTAAGGAAATTGAAAGCCGCACTCCAATTGCTAATGACCTCTCCTAAAGTGGATAGCCCCGGACGCAGGGAGGTCTTGCCTTGGCCATCGTTACGAGCGCGTACGCGCCAAAAGTACTCGGTCGAAGCTGTAAGAGAAGTTTGCAGGGGGATATTGGTGTCCCCACGCCGTCGCGCGTGAGTACCAATTTCCTGCACGATCGCGCTAAACAGGTTATCTGTCGAAATCTGAATTTGATAAATCACCTCTCCGACTGTCCCGTCATTCGTTCCATTAGTGACATTGAACACAGGCAACAGGCTACTGACAGTGATTCCATTGATGGGTGAAGTCGGTATGGGGATTCCAACCGTATTAAGCGTTGATGTCGAAAACGATGCGTAGGCAGACCAGGCTCCATAGACTCCGTCGAATAGGGGACGAACCCGCCACTGGTACGTAGAACTTGATACGAGTTGTTCGGTGACCTGATAAGACGCTTTTCCTCCACTACTCTTCACGGTTGCTGTTTCAAGAGCCGTGCTTATGCCGCCTGTTACACGTGCAAGCTCAAATTCGTGGTCAAAAGCAATTCCTTGCTGGTGTGGGCTGCTGGCACCGACGGCTACAAGCGTCGGTGATTGGCTCGCCACGACCGCATTATTGATCGGCGACTCCGGTGCGGCTGCTACCGTCTTAAGGCTAAGTCCTGTCGTTGCCGTTGCACTTGTATTTCCTGCGCCTGTCGTCACCGTACTCGGCGCGACGGGTGAAGAGGGGCCATCATCACCACCGCATCCAGCTGACACGAAGATGACTAGAGTTAACGTTGGAAGTATGTTCAGGTGGTATGTATTTTT
>Ga0310121_10003429_pt1 | contig 14476 bp, 10 predicted proteins | sample CB27_Tmax_986_MG_FD_203504 | JGI IMG/M metagenome (GOLD analysis project Ga0310121, IMG submission 203504) | Marine microbial communities from Western Arctic Ocean, Canada - CB27_Tmax_986 | ecosystem: Environmental > Aquatic > Marine > Oceanic | place: Canada: Western Arctic Ocean | collected... | reverse complement strand
GACAATCTTTTGCATCCGACGTTCGTGACGATCGGCGAGATCAACACGCGCTTTGAGGGATTCGGAGCAGCCTGGTGGGCAGCTACCGCGGCTCACAATCCGGCCACTTCGAACGCAACTGCAATCACCCCGAGTCCCTAGTGTCTCGGGTCTGAGAAGCGAAAAAAAGGGGAGGCCACCTAGCCTCCCCTTTTTTTTTGACGGAATCCTTGTGTCACCGGTGAGAGAAGTTCTCTGAAGGTCCAGGCGCCGATCATGAAGCCATCCGAAATCCCAGGCATGAAATGACAAAGAAGAGTTTCCTGAAGTGTTCCCAGGGCGTCCTTTTGGCTTTGATTCTGGCTGTGCTATCCGAACCGCTAGAGGGATCGGGCCTCGAGGTTCTCTCCCATTTTCGGCTGAACTCATCTGACGTCAGCGCCTTCGAAGAAGGTGGTGCCAATCGCAATCGGATCGAGGTCGGTCCTTCGGGAACTCTTCATGTTGCCTTTTCGGGCGTTATCAAGGGAAAGGCGCTAACCGATGTTTTCTTTCGCAGATCCCTTCCAGAAGGGAAGTGGGATGAGTTGAAACAACTCAGCGAGGAGAAGCTTCAACACCGCGCCCCAGCTATCTGGGTGGGGGATGAGGATAAGATCCACTATGCCTGGTTGGCCCATGATGACAGGCGGCAGCAAGAACGAGTGGGTCTCAGGTATCGGAAGTCTGAAGATGGGGGGGCTAGCTGGTCGAAGGTCCACGAATTCGATGTAGGGATTGTCGTGGCCCGGGTGCCCGTTCTGGAAGGTGATAGTCAGGGCAACCTCTACCTCTGCATCTCCAACAGAGGGCAGAAAGAAGACCAGGAGAGAATCATTCTCTTCCGGAGCGGGGATGAGGGTGAGAGCTGGGAACAGGTCGACGTCCACAACGGAGAGGAGAGGCTCTTCGCGGTGAACCCGCCCCGACTTGTATCGGGAGGGGAGGGGAAGGCGTATCTGGCCTGGTTAGATTCTACCCCCGGGGGCAGGGCAGTGGTCTTTGCCCAGACCAGCGACGGCGGAAAGTCCTGGAGCAAGGCTGTTCCTCTAAACGACGATCTGACCCGGGTTCTCTCCGATCCGGTAATGACGTTCGACCAAGGCAAGATTCAAGTGACGTGGGTCGAGAGTAGCGGCCGAAGGAGTTCGATCTATGTCGACTATTCCGATGATGGAGGCGAGTCCTGGCATCCGGATCAGCTGCTTTACCAGGAACCTGTCAGTGCGGTCAGTCTAAAGAGTACACAGGTTCATGGTAAACTGCTGATCCTGTGGCAGGACTATCGGGAGCTGCTATGGCAGCGAGGGGAGCGTTTGTTGTATCGGCTCTATCCCCAGGATGAGGTTCCTGAGCAATTAGAGCAGCCCAAGAATAGATCATTAACGGGCAGCCTGGACAATCTACTCAGCTTTCGCGGCTTTGAAGTGGTACCTGTCGGCGACGAGGGTTGTGTCGGAGTTTACTCCAAGAAGACGTTGGATGGGCGGCCTACTATCTATGTGTCTCGGAGCCAGAAGCTGATCGAGGGCTTCGAGGAAGTGGTAGCAGTGAGCAAAGACAATGGAACCATGGAGAGTCTTTGGCCCCACGTCCGCAAAGTAAGTGACAAGGAACTTGTCATCCTGTACAATCAAATCCAAGTTCTGACTGGCCTGGAGCAGAGACCGCGTAAGCTGCTGGGGAATTTGATTCTGACTCGGGTTCGGTTACAAGACCGGGAGCCTAGTTCTGAGGCTGAGCAGTCGGAGTGAGGGGGAGGTGGAAGGAGTGCGCGATGCCGCCTCTGTGTAATCGCAATTTTCTGGCCTTTCTGCTACTAGTAGTTTTGGTCTCAACGCCTGTATTTTCCCGACCCATTGTCGAAATCGTAACCCCCGGTGGCATCGTCTCGGCTGTCGACCTGGAAAATGGTAGATTGGGTGTGCCTGCTGGCTTTGTGGGTACCCAGAGCAATCCGATTCCGCTCCAGGACACGAACGCGGTTACGCTCTGGATTGGTGACACAATCAATCCGGGGTTTTCCACTGGTTCTCAACAGATCAACGGCCTCAACCCACAGACTACCTTTAATGCCAACCAGTCCCTTATTGGGCAATTGGACGTACTCTGTTTTGGCTGCAATGGACCAAGTCCTTCGATCAATATTCTGAATTGGCTGAGTTTGCCCCTCAATTTGGCCAGGTCGATGGTCGCTCGGGTGAGCCTGGGGGTCGACGCAACCAGTCCCTACCCGCCCTACAACGCCGGTAATTCGGTGCTGGTAGAGGTCTGGTTTGCCCGGACTGGTGCTGCTGTCAACGGGCCTCCAACCGCGGGTGCCGGGCCGAATCAGTCGGTTCAGTTCAACCAGACGGTAACGCTCCAGGGCAGTGTTTTTGATCCGGATGGAGATTCCACCTCGGTGTCGTGGACCCTGGTCGGAGGCACCGGGGGAAGTGGTGGCATTCAGCTCAACGGAGCCAATTCACTCACGGCAACCTTTATCGCTCCCAGTGATCCCAAGATCTTGACCTTCCGGTTCTGTGCCGATGATGGCCTGAACGGACCAGTTTGTGACGACACCATTATAACCGTGGTCGCGCCGGGTGGCGGAGGTGGTGGCGGCGGAGGAGAAGGCGAAGGCGAAGGTGGGACAGATCCCGACCCCATAGTACTTGACTGCGGTGTAGCTGGGAATCAGCCGGCTGAAGGCGCCATTGCGGACGGAGCACCCCGGACTGTCGGAACTGGCGAACTGGTCACGCTGACAGGAAGCGGATTCGATCCCGACAATTCGACCAACCAATTCGGGATCACGGGGATTTTCTATCAATGGACCGTCACGGATGCTGCCGGTCTCCCGATCACCCTGCAGACCAGCACCTCCACCGCGAGCTTCGTAGCACCTGACGTGACCGCGAGCACCACGGTCATTATCAGTCTGGTTATCTCTGATCCCCTCGGCTGCGGCGTCAGGGACGACATCCACATAACCATCCAGGCGGTCTACGGTCCGCTGACCGTGGATGCCGGACCCGATCAGACGGTGGCGGAAGGGGCGACGGTTACTCTGACGGGACAGGCCAGTGATCCGGACCAGGACCCCGCAACCTTACTCACCTACGAGTGGGCGCAGTTATCCGGTGCCAGCGTTGCTCTTTCGTCCTCGAATACGGCGGCTACGACCTTTGAGACGCCCGATCTTTCCCAAGGCGGGGAAGATGTAGTTCTGGTCTTCGAGTTGACCGTGAGTGATGGCTCGGAAGTCGCCAAGGACCAGGTTGCTATCACTGTCACCACCAACACTGCGCCCTCTATCGATCCTATTGCGGATCAGAACGGGGTCTCGGGCGGCACCTTGACCCTCAGCGGCTCCGCCGTTGATTTTGACGGTGATTCCCCTCTTTACTATCTGTGGACGCAAGTGGCGGGCCCGGCCGTGGCGTTCGACAAGACCGATCAGATTACCACCACCATAACTTTACCCACGATCGAAGAGAATACGGAAGTCTTCATCAAGTTTGAGGTACACGACGGCATCGCAGGCTCTGAAGTCACCTTCAAGATATCAGTGGAAGTCGTGCTACTCAACTCCGTGATCCTCCCTGCCGCGCTGGGGACGCAGCATCCCAGCTTCCAGGGGAGTTACGTCGGTGTGGCACTGGTGAGCCTTGGCTCGAGCTCAAACCAGATCACTCTTTCGGGTCGGGATTCAGACGGAAACGAAACCTCCAATGTGTCGCTGGTGCCTCCCTTGGAGCCCCAGGGCCAAGATGCCTTTTTGACCCAAGACATCCTGGGCCAGGGCGCTGATGCTGTCTCAATCGTGGCTCAGGGGCAGCAAGGTCCCATCCAGGGTTTCTTCATGGTTGGCACGTACGACATGAAGAACCTGGACGGCATCGGTGGGACTCTGCACGAATCCAATAAGCTCTACTTCCCTCTCGCCCGCCAGAAAGGGACGACTGAGGCGACTTTGCTCTTTATCCTGAACGTGAAGGAGGAAGGCGATCCGGCCGTCCGGATTAGGCTCTTCGACCAGTCCGGTACCCTTCTCCGCGAGACCACACTTCCGATTGCCGCGTTTGGGTCTATCGTGGGAACTCTGGACGAGATCTATAACGACCCTGGACTCGAGTGTGAAGAATGTTTCGTGGAGGTCACTACCAACGTCGTGCCGGTGAGCGGATTCCTGTTTTACTCGCAGCAGCAGAACTTCTCCTCCATGACCGCTCAGCTGGGGATCAATACCCGATTATTGCTAGTCCCCCACTTGTTCGCCGATGCTGGTGATGGAGACACCGAGATCCGGATCCTCAACACCGGCTTTAACAAGGCGACTGTCGAAATCATGGCCTACGACGACCTCTCCAACGAGCTGGGAGCCGCCTCGTTCGAGATCGAGCCAATGGAGTTGTTCGTGGCGAGTGCCAAAACTCTGCTCAACCTGCAGCCAGTAGGGCTCATGAGTGGTCATCTGAAAGTGCACGCAAGCGGCGGCACCGTGGGAATCGTCGAGCAGTCCGCGACCCTGGTGGGCGTGGTCAGCTTTACCGGGAACAATAGCAAGTTCCGTTCCACCCTTCCCATGATCAAGGATGGTCAAAAGGAGACCTTGCTGCTTCAAGTAGCCCAGTCGAATAATGCCGAGCTGAGGATGTTCACGGGATTGTCGATCCTGGTGCCGGGAAACAACCCCGCCGTGGTCACGATTCAGGCCTACTCCGAAGACGGTGTGCTCACCGCGGAGCGGACAGTAACGATCGCCGCCGGGAATCGTTTGGTCCAACTCCTCGACGACGCCCAACTGTTCGGTGTCGGTTTTGAGCAGGTCAAGGGACATTTGAAGATAATCAGTGATGAGCCGGTCCTGGTTTTTGCTCTCTTTGGTGACTATCTCTCAGAGTTCCTGGCTGCGATCGAAGGTCAGGCTCCGATCAATTAGGCTGAAACTTCAAGAATTCGTCGCACGTCGGATTGTCTGAACGTCGCACGTCTCTACCCTCCGAATAGTGCGGTGAACGGGAGCTGTCTCCTACGCCGAAGGCGTCATTTCGCGTAGCCCAGAGTTGCAATGCGAAGCGAGTTACCCTGGGGCTAGGTCGGTCGAGAAGATGCTTTACCCCATAGGGGTTATTGCCGCAATGTTGCTTCAGACAAAAGGTAACCTTTTGGCAATAACACTTTCAGTGTAGAAAAGGAGGACATCTTAAACCCAGGGTAGATCGCTTCGCATCGCCAACCCTAGGCTACCCGCAATAACACCTTCGGTGTAGGTCATGAATTCAGACGAGAAGTTTCTTTCTCGAACGGGGCCAAGGCTTCCTGGGGGCGGGGCTGAGCTGAAACTTCATTTGGTTCCAGGTTCAGGATTCCCAACCGTGGCACGGCCTTCCAGGCCGTGATTGTCGAGCCCTTGGCTCGACGGATCGGTCATCCCGGGCAGGGATACCCGTGCCACCGCAGGACACTGAAACTTCCTTCTCGAATGGGGCAGCGCAGCGGGCGCGGGACTGAGCTGAAACTTCATTTGGCGAAAGGATAAAGTGTCTCGATTAAAGGTTTTCGATCCGCTGGAAAGCTGTGAGGCCGTCCGATAGAACGTCGAAGCACCAAGGTCTGCGAGGGACATACGCGACTTGCTGAGGCGAGATTGGGCTGCAGCAGAATTGGTCTTGAAGCTACCTGATCGTTCCTTCGAAACCAAGCCCAATCTCCTTCTAGACTGACCTTCACTCCTTCAATTGTCACGGGGTCCGGGTTGAATTTGGCCCGATCGAAGGCGTTTCTGGAGACTGGCTGACGCTTTACCGTGGAACCCGACTAACATCCTCTGTTTAAACAGGTTGTTTGATCTCAGCTGGGGCACTTCGGTAAGCTAGACGTTGAGAAGGAGAGGAAGAATATGATGCTGAGATCGATGATGTTGCTATCCTTTATGTGGCTGTTCACCACTGCGCCGCTTTGGTCAGGGAATGCACCCTCGGGCTGGGAGGGGCTTTGGCGGTTTGAGCAGCGATCCACGTTGACGGGTGCGATCGTTTTTCATCTGTTCGTTCCAGACGCTGCCAAGGACTCTGAGCCGGTCCTCTATCGCGATGGGTGGCAAACGCAGTCCACGGTAAAGCTGGAAATACGTGGGCAGGAGCTCAAGATTCAGTTGGATCTCAGCGGGAAGCCCATCAAGTTCGATGTGAAACGGAACGAGAATCAGCTGACTGGTGAGTGGCTGCTCTTTCACCCGCAGTACCAGCATGACGGTGATCTTAAGGGATTTCGAGTACACGGATCGGGAGACTGGGAGCTTTTCACGGGTCTAAAGAGATTGCGTACTGATGATGGCTTGATTGACTTCGCAGGTTTTCTGGTGCGAGAGGCTCCGACAGGAGAGGAGGCCTTCGTCAAGTTCTGGGAAGAGACGGTAGTTCCGGAATTCTATACGATCATCCATGATTTCCTGTACGTTGGAAAGACACTCGAGACGAGACTCCCCAGAGAGCATCTTGGAAGCATTCGACGGGTTGTTCAAGGGCCAGAGTTCAGGGCGGAAGCCTCCAATTTTGCAGAGGTATACGCGAAAGTTCGAAGTGACCTGGCGAAAGAGTACGATGAGATAGGGCTGCTGAACTCGTTGATAACGATGCCCCCGATCAAGGGCTTCGAGAGCCAGACCAGGGAGCTTGCCGGGGGCCTCGTCACATTCGTGAACGTTCACGAAGAGGCGAAACGATGGTCTTCTGAGCAGCTTCCCTATTTCGTTGCTCAACAGGTGTTCATGACCCCGATTCTCCTGAGCTTTCCCAAGATAGGGGCGCTTTCCCTGGAGATCTACAAGGATGGTGTCCGTTCTTATCTGGCCGGTAGGTTAAAGTACTCGTCGGATCCGTCGTCTCGCCTGTTGCTATCTGAAGGTGAGTTCGAAAAGGTAGAGAGCGATCGTTTGAAGTACGCCCGCGAGATCGAAGGGAACTTGATGAAGGGGGCCCCAGTCTTCATGGAAGCTCTGTTCGAGAGGGAGCCCCACCCGGGGCGAGTACTAGCCCATTCTCTCGCGGAAAGCTTGGCCAAGAAGTTTAGTCCGAAGGAGCTCTTGGAAATGCAGGTCTCGGAGGTATACAAGGAGGTTGCGGACTATTTCGGCTCGATCCAGTAGTGATGAAGTCTGACCAGACCGATACCCCGATCGGTAGAGGAGACGGTGAAGGTCTGGGCGCGCTCGACGATGTCGTAGGCCTGGAGCTTTTCCTGGTCGGTTGCAACTACATTGAGATAGTAACGGCCTGATAGCAGAGGAGTTTCGGGAAACACGACCCGCGCATGATAGTGATGGAGACTCTCCTGGCGCAAGGAATCTCCCGCTGTATTGCTGCTGGCGGTGTAGACACAGACTCCGTCGTTTCGGACGAGCGCTACCGCAACCGCCGGGATCCCTTCAAAGCCTGGGCCGAAGTAACACCAAATATCGACCTGAAGCGGATCCCCGCTCTCGAATTCACTACGGGGGCGATGCTCAGCGTCGCTTAGCACGGTCTTCTCGATCCAACAGATCTGCCTTTTGGAATCGCGGTCGGATTCTACCGCTGGGGAAGATACCGGGGACGACTTCGACTCATCCTCCCGTACGTAGTCCGTATAGCGATCCACGACCTCCTGTGCCACGCCTTGGGCCGCAATGCGGCCTTTCTTCAGCCAGATGGCCCGCTCGCAGAGTGTCTTGACCTGGTACAGATTGTGAGAGCAGAACAGGATGGTGCAGCCCTTCCGCTTGAAGTTCAAAATCCGATCCGTACACTTTTTCTGAAAACGTTGATCTCCTACCGCGAGAGCCTCGTCGATGACCAGGATTGAGGGGTCGAAGCCGGTGGCGAGGGCAAATCCCAAACGCACGTGCATTCCGGATGAGTAGGTTTTTACCGGTTTGTCGATGAATTCCTCTAATTCGCTGAAGGCGATGATTTCCGACTCGCTCTCCTGAATCTGGGAGCGACTGAGACCCGCCAGTGCGCCGCTGAAATAGATGTTCTCCCGACCCGTAAAATCAGGATGAAAGCCCGCCGTCAACTCCAGCAGGGCGCTGGCTTTGCCCTGGACGTTCGCCGATCCCGAGGTAGGGAAGGTCGCGCCAGCCAGAATCTGAAGAAGGGTGGTCTTGCCTGCTCCATTTTCTCCGATGATGCCAAAAGCCTCTCCCTCGCTCACCTCAAAGCTGATTTCCTTGAGAGCCCAGAACTGCTGGTGAGAAGGCACCCTAAGTACCATTTCTTTGAAGAGACTTCGGGGGCCCCAATAGAGTTTATAGACCTTGGACAGCTGTGAGACTCGAACGGCTGGCTTCATAGTAGGTCAACCAGTTCGCGGCGAGTTCGACTCAGGACGAATTGTCCGACGAGGTAAGCTCCAAATGAGAACATGATCCAGTAGAGGACGCCCCAGGCTGAAGGTGTCGGATTTCCGAGAAATACAAATCGATAGGCTTCCACCATATGAGTCAATGGGTTGCAATTCAGGAGGGTCTGGAACAGGCCGGTCGCCCTGTTCTTGGGATAGACGATTGGAGTTATCCAGAACATCAGCATGAAGAGAACTCCAATAATCTGAGCGATATCCCGAAAGAAGACATTCAGACAGGCCACCGTGACGGCAAGGCCGTAAGTCATGACGATTTGAAAAACGAATAAAAGGAAAACCAACGCAAAGAATCTGGTGTTGAAGGCTTGAATAGCAATGAGGACAAGGACGAAGACGACTGTGCCCAGAAGCTGATGGATGAAGGAGGAAAACACCACACTGAAGGGCAGCGTTTCGAGGGGAAAGCGTAGCTTCTTGATGAGGTGGGCATTCTCAATAAAACTACGGGAGGATCGTATGATGGCTTCCTGGAGAGCCATCCAGGGCAGCAAAGCGGCAAAGAGATAGAGTGCAAATCGTCCCCAGGAAGGATCGTCTCCAAAGCGCATGTTCATAACCGTGGAGAACACGACGGTGTAGAGCGTAAGTTGGAGCACCGGGTTGAGAATAGACCAGAAGACGCCGATGATCGAGCCAACATAACGACCTCTCACGTCCCGGGTTACCAGCTCTCGGATCAGGTATTTATTGTACAAGAGCGTCGCAAACATCTATTCTAAGTACTCCATCGCAGCCAGACGGGAGGGCCCACAGATGAGGCTCGAGAGTAGGGTGTGAAGACTATTCCAGGCCCTTGGCCCGAAGGATTTTCCGGTACGCTCGCCGCTTCACCGGGCCTACAACACATCGTCCACGGAGTATAGCACCGGTTCCTTGAAATATAAGAAGGTAAAGAAGAAGCGATCATCGAATGGGCTCGAACCGCTGCTGTTTTGGGTAGTCGTCGCCTTCTTCGTCCTTTTGCCTTTCGTTGTCAGTTTAGACGGCCTGGAGAAGTTTCGTACTCCCAAGGATGTCTTCAGTGTTGCGGTGATCGTGATTCTGATAGCCATCTTTCTCTTGAGCCGGCGCTTCCGCATTCGCTTCTTCTCCAGAAGTTGGGAAGCTCTGGTAGGTTTGTCGGTGGCCTACGTTGGTGTTCACAGCCTTCTGGGGGAGAGGCCCGAAGTGAGCCTGGCGGGGTTTGTTCAGATCGTCTATTTCGTGGCTCTGCTCTATATTCTGATCGAGTTTCTTTCGCCCAACCTGCAGCGGAGATTGTGGCTCTGGATCGGGGCCGCCATGGCTTTGAACGCAGTCCTGACCATCGTCCAATACTATGGCCTCTTCTCGCTGATGGAGCGTCCGACGGGCGAGCTACTGGAAGGCCGATTGATCCCGGCTGGATTCATCGGCGATGTGAACAGCGGTGGCTTTCTCTTCGGTCTCAGCGCCCTCATCCTGCTTCATGGAGTCGTGGCTCGGGAGGGGACCAAGATCCGAGTCCTGTCCGGCCTGCTCCTGATAATCAATCTCGCCGGTCTGATCTATACGCGTACTCTCACAGCTCTCTTGGCATTTGGGCTCGCTTTCCTGCTCTGGGCTGTGTTTCACTGCTGGTGGGTATTGAAGACGCAAGAAAGCGGAAAGCGGGTTTTGGTCTTCCTTGGATCTGTGGCTATCATCGCCATTCTCATTCTGGGTCTGGTGCTTACTGGGCCCGGCCTCCGTTACCGTATACAACTGGTCTGGGACCAGGTGAAGAGCGGTCAGCTGGAGGTGGCAACGGCGGGTCGCTATCCCATCTACCTCCTCACCTGGGAGATGATCAAAGAGCGTCCCTGGTTGGGGTCCGGCCTGAATACATTCAAAGAGGACTTTTTCCATCATCGGGCGGGAACCGAATTCGGACGGGGACTCAAGCTCCTCTCCGAACCCGGCAGTTACCGTGAGACCCACAACGAGTATCTGCAAATCTGGGATGAATTGGGGTTGGTTGGGCTAATCTTGTTTTTTCTGCTGTTCCTGATCCCCTTGGCCAAAGGGGTTAGGCACTTCTTTCGGACTCGCGATTACTGGGTAGGGATGCTTTGCGTCGGGACTGTCTACCTGGCGTTCGGCTGCCTGGGCTTTTTCCCTCTTCATCTTTCGGTGACTGCAGCCTTCGCTGTTCTTCTGTTCGCAAATCTACGCTACTTTCAGAGTCAGGAGCGCCTCAGCATCGAGTCGGTCGATCCCAGCCGGTGGTTGCATTGGAGGAGAGGCTTGAAACCGGTTCTCTTGTTGGCAGTCACGGCTTTGCTTCTGTATTTCCAAGTGGGAAAATGGCGGGCGAACCAAGAGGCGGGATTGGCCGCTGCCCTTCTGAACCGGGCCGTCAGCGCCAGCTCCAACAACTTGCGTCTGAAACGGGCAATTGCCGAAACTGCGAGCGAGAAGCTTGCTTTAGCGGCTGAGCGCTTTCCTGATCTGTACGAAGTCCACAACTTAAGGGGGGCCGCTGCGATGTTGCTGGGAAGACATCAGGCGGCAATCGGCTACTACGGAAGGGCTGCACTGTATTTGCCGAGCCCCGAAACCCTCACCAACCTGGGTGCGGCCTATCTGGCTGCAGGTCAACCGGGTTTGGCTCAGACCAACGTGGAGTTGGCCCTGCACTACAATCCTTCCTACCCTCGTGCACAGGAAGCACTCGACTTCATAAAGAAGGGACACCGTTAGTTGAGTGGAATAATAAGTGAGCAGTGAGCAGTGAGCAGTGAGCAGTGAGTCAAATGAGTTCCCGATAGACTCGAACGGTTGCCTCGGCTGTTTCCTTCCAATTAAAGAGTTGAGCTCGTGAGAGACCCCTGCTGATGTAGGAATCGCGATCTGAACGAACCTTCTCGATAGCCGTAGCAAACGACTCCGCATCCGGCTCAGCGAGAGCTGCTGCGCCCCCGCAAACCTCGGGTAGACACGATCGATTGGATGCCACTACGGGGACCCCACAGGCCATCGCCTCCAGCACTGGAAGCCCAAAGCCCTCGTAGACCGAGGGGTACGCGAACACGCTGGCGGCCGAGTACACACCCTTGAGTTGGAGCTCGGACAACCCGGAATAGAGAAGTGGCCAGTCAGCAAAGCCCTTTCCCCCCCGCAGGATTCGACCAACCAGAACCAAGGGCAACCCTAGACGCTCTGCCGCCCCAGCGAGAGCCTCTAGATTTCGTCTTGGATGTATATCTCCGACATGCAGAATGTATTCAGAAGGAAGATTCAGCTCAGTGCGAACCTTCTCTGCCAGAGAGTCATCTCGAGAAAAGGACTCAGAAACACCGAGATAAACGCGCCTCAGCCGCGGTTCTAGCTCCGGGAATCGCTGCAGGATCTCGTTTCGTGAGAAATCCGTTGGAACCAGGATTCGGTCAGCTCGCTTGAGTGATGCCAGATAGTACCGTCTTCGAACCTGATCAAGGTGATACGGATACCACTCCTCGCGAACAAAGTACGAGATGTCCGCCACCGATAGGACCAGAGGGCAGAAGTTGAATAACGGACAAGTGTAGGAGGGCGCATGGTAGAGGGACCAGCGGCGCCGACGCTGAGCCAGCAAAACTTGAGAATGGTTCCAAAGGAAATTGTTGCTGGGAAAGGGAGGATCGAAACAATCCAGAACCAAAACGTGCCGAAGCAGGTTGCTCACATAGGTCGCCATTCCAGCGGGACCTGATCGAAGGGATCTGCCATCAATTCCGACGCGAATCTCGTCCTTCTCATTCATTGCTGGACGACCTCTCAGGAGTCTTTGTACCGCCCCTTGATCCAGACCCCGAGATCACTCATTCACCAAGAAATCGCTACGACTGCTCACTGCTCACTAGTAAGGCGACCCGACATCTCTTCTGCCGGTGATCACGGTCCGCAGCAGCGCCGACCAGTATAGTAGTCGAATTCCCGCGAGCACCAAGGCGTTCTTTAAGGGACTGGACTGAGCTCCGTAGTGTTTGCGATAGAAAATGCCCATGGCTTCATAGTAGTGATAAAGACTCTTTCGGGAGCGGTGAGAGCTCCGCCCTTTGAAATGGGTGATTTTCGCCTCAGGATAGTAGATAACGTTCCAGCCCTTTTGAAGGGCTCGATAGCAGAAGTCCAGATCTTCTCCGTAGAGAAAGAAGCTTTCGTCCAAGAAGCCGTCTCCCTCCAGCAGAGCTGCTCGAAACATGAGAAATGAACCAGAGACCGCCTCGACTTCGTGCACCGAATCTTCATCCAGAAAAGTCAGGTTGTACCGCGCCAGGACCTTGCTGCGTGGAAATAGGAGGCTTAGTCTGAGGAGTCGGTAGAGCGCGGTGGAAAGACGCGGAATGCTGCGGCGCGAAGCAAGCTGCAGAGTTCCGTCCGGGTTCAGGACGCGGCATCCCACGATACCGACATCGGACCGCGAGCGAAGGAGCTCCAGGCTCTGGTCAATGGCTCCATCAAGGATCAGCGAATCCGGATTCAGGAGCAAGTAGTAGCTGGCGGGGCGCCGGCGGATCCCTTGATTGCAGGCGGTTGCGAATCCTAGATTCCTCTGGTTACACAGCAGATCAATTTCGGGGTGATTTCTCTTCAGGATTGCGGTGTCTTGATCCGTGGACGCGTTGTCGACGACCACGATCCGATAGCTGCAGCGTCGAGTCTCTCGAGCAACACTGTCGAGGCATTGGTCCAGATAGTCGGTGGCGTTATAGTTGACGATCACGATCGTCAGTTCAGTCACAGTTTCACTCTGCATCGATATTTTAGCCAGTTCCGTTCCAGGTGGGCCCGAAACTCGGCGGTGCTCACTTTGCGACTGGCTTGAATCCGTTGTCGTTTCTGCATGATGTCCGGGAACTTCCTGATGAAATCGATCTTTCCCTTCAAGAAGGCCCCTCCTCTACCCTTCGAGAGAAAGAAAAGCAGGCTCAAGAGATTGAATAGGAGCCGCTCGGGCATAAAGCTCCAGAGGAGTCTGGGGGGCATGTTCTTCCAGAAAACGTATTCCGAGTTACGATGACCGAAGAAAACATAAGTTGTGCTCAGGCTTCCGATGCTGGCGTTTACACGGTGCAGGACCACGGCGCCGGGAACGTAGAGGCAGCGAAAGCCCAGCAGCCGAGCCCTGACGTTCAGATCGGCGTCCTCGTAGATCAGAAAAAAGTCAGGGTCGAATCCACCAACTGACTCCAGGAGAGAGCGCCGATAGAGGGCGGCGGCGCCACAGGCACCAAAGACCTCGCAAGCCGTTTCGTGATGCCTTGCCAAATCTCCATGACCTATCTTGAACCCGCTGCCTACTACCGCCATCCCATCTCCGGCACTGTCGACACGGCTGGGATCCGAAGCAAAGAGGATACGGCATGCCCAGAAATCCCAAGCGGGAGAGTTTTCCTTCAGCAGAGACTCGAGCCATCTGGAATCAAGAACTAGGTCGTTATTCAAGATGGCAATCAGCTCGCCTGTGGTTTCCCTGATTCCCCGATTGCAGGCCCCTGCGTAACCCAGATTCTCCCGAAGTGCGAGCAATGGGATGTCTGGGAACGAAGTCTGAAGCAGGGAGAGGCTTTGATCGGCCGACGCGTTGTCCACTACGAGGATCTGGTCAGGGGATCGCGACTGATCTAGGACGGACTGGAGGCACGCTTCCAGGAAAGCCTCCCCATTGTAGTTCACGACAATCACACTGACCGTATCGTTCACGGGTTCCATTATAGACTTCGACCTGTCTCCGGTCAGATGATTGCTGCGACTTAGTACACCGTTTCACTACTGTCCGGTTTTAAGTCAAATGATATCAATCAGTTATAGATGTGTCCTACCTGACTTTTCGAGTTCAAACGTCTAAGCGATTGAAAAAGAGGACTTTTGCAAACGGAGTCCTGCTGACGATTGGAAAGGTTCTGGCATAGTTGCGGACACCGAGCCGGTCCCAAAGAGGTGAATCCTGAAGGGATTTCGTCCTCTAGCCCAGGGTTTCCGAACCCTGGGTAAATGGTTCTGACCCTGGATTTCAACCCTGAAAGGGTTGTGGGAACATGGGTATGTTCCGGGCACATAGGTAACAGTTTCTCCCAGGCACATA
>Ga0310121_10003427_pt1 | contig 14476 bp, 6 predicted proteins | sample CB27_Tmax_986_MG_FD_203504 | JGI IMG/M metagenome (GOLD analysis project Ga0310121, IMG submission 203504) | Marine microbial communities from Western Arctic Ocean, Canada - CB27_Tmax_986 | ecosystem: Environmental > Aquatic > Marine > Oceanic | place: Canada: Western Arctic Ocean | collected... | reverse complement strand
TTTGAGGACGATGCGATTGCGGCCGCGAGCGTGCTTGAGGAAGCCCGAAATTTGGGGCGGATCATACATCTGAACTCGCCCAACCCGGGCATCAGCCCGGATCTGGATGTGATCGTAGGGTGGAAAGAGACAATGGATCTGGGTCCACCCGTCGCCGCCCGGGCAGACGTTTGGGCTCACTATCGCGAAGAGCCGGACGGACGGTGGTACGACGATCAGGAGAAATGTCCGTCCGCGCCGATTTTCCGCCTGGGCATTTACCAGGTCAACGATCTGGTTCGGCTCTTTGGTCCGGCAAGATGCGTCAATGTGCTGAGCACAAGGTTATTCACGAAACGGCCTACTGCCGACAATGCGCAGCTTGGCATCGAGTTTGAGAATGGCGCCCTGGCAAATATTTTCGCGAGCTTCTGTGTGCGTGACGGAGACCAGTACCGAAACAGCCTCACCGTCAATTACGAGAGAGGGACAATCTATCGCAGCGTAGGACCGCATCGCGAAGGAAACGGCGCCGAATTGAGCGTGATCATGAATGACGATGTTCTGAAGCCGCGCCGGATCGCCGACTCGGTCCTGGTCCAGACCCGAAGCGGCGACTACAACTGGAGAGGATTCGCAGCCGCCGTTCGCGGCGAACCCGATGCGCCGGGCTACGAGATCGAACACATCGTGGAACCACTCCGAATCGTCGCCGCAATGGCCGAAGCGGAACGAACCGGAACTAAAGTCGACGTGGCACGGGTATCCGGCCCGTGTAGCGGAGTCCCGGTATAGGGACGAGGGCGAGGTGCGGGGGGAATGAATACGTAGCACGGGTATCCGACCCGTGCTACTTGGGGGGCCTTCGGAAGAGCTTCGCTCGTGGCTCAAACCGCACGTCTTGATCCAGCGGAAATACGGGCCGCCGGCATTTTTTATGCCCTAGCTTCCTCAGATTTGCGCTGGTGGCGCCGGGAGTGTCGACGACCAGCCGGCGGGCACACCAGTCGTCGAACATGTGCGGCTGCGCATGTGGCGTCTTGACCACAACTACATCGAACTGCTTCGGGTCTTGCTGGTGGGCAAGAAAAAGTGATCGATCATACAGGCTGACCGGCCGGGTCGTGGCGACGATGATGTGAGTGCCGACTTCCAGTACGGCCGTAGGCCCGGCATCCCAGGTCGTCCCGTGTGACTCGTTGATAAATTTTCCATCGGAAAGCATGAGAACCCGCGCTGTCACCTCAATCGGATCGAATCTCTTCGGATCCAGGACGCCACCCAGCACGGTCTCAATCGATTTCCCTTTTCCTGCTGCAAATGCCAGTTGCACTGCCGGAGGATCCACCACGGGGGATAACACCGTTCCCGAAAAACTTGCCTCCATAAACGCGCGCATCACTGCATTGCTGTCTCCCGAGGCGCCGGAGCTGGTGGCATCCGCCGGATCGAAAATTGCCACCGTGCCTTCCGTGTTCTCCGCAATCCGGATCGCTTCCGCCATGGAAGTAAGAGGCTGCTGAAACTTCTCGTGCTCCCGCCAGAAATCATCAGCCAGGCGAAGCGCCTTGCGCTCCGCCATGTTCGAATCATTGTCGGTGACCACGAGACTGTAACTCCGCAGATCCGGTACATCAGTGAAAGGATTCCCGATCACCATTCCGGCCGAGAGTCCCGGGCTGGTGGCCTCGACCTGCTGCGCTGACTTGACGATTTCACCAAAGAGACCGGTTTCGGTTCTCAATTCGTCGCCGCGTACCAACGCGGGAATCTCCACTCTCGCCGATACGGGATGCAGGTCTTCATCCAGGATCCGTAGCAACAGACGCGCTGCCCGGGCGCCGGTTTCGAAAAAATCGACATGAGGATAGGTATGATACAGCACCGCTGCGGTGCTGTGCGTCAGCATTTCATCCGTGAGTACGCAATGAAGGTCCAGCGAGATTACGATGGGAATCGATTCGCCCAGGATCTTTCGCGACTCAGCGAGAAGAAAGCCCTCCGCATCGTCGAACTGTTCGGTGGCCAGCGCCCCGTGGAGACAGAAGTAGAAGGCGTCCGGGGGGGGCGCGACGCGAATCTGCTCGAGAAGCTCGCCGGCGAGACGATCGAAATCGGCGGCGGCCATCGTTCCCCCGGAGGTAATGTAACGTGCAGAGTAGGTTGGATGGACTTCGACGTCCGGCCGCGAATCGAACACGCTGAGGGCGCCGCTGATCTCCAGTCCACCGCCGCGATAGGCCTGGAGAATTGTATCGCCGGAGGTGATCACGAAATCTTCATACCGGGTCAGGACCGGGCTAAACGTCGAAACTTCCTTCGAGCACTCGGCAATGAGAATTTTCATTTCAGCGGGGCCTCGGGACGCGGTTGTCGGTGTTCGGTTTTCGGGTCTCTTGGTCTGAGTCTTTATGGTTAGCTGAGTTATCCTCAGAAACAAGCCCCGGCCCCGGGGCGCTCCTGATCATGCATATCGAAAGTTCGGTCATCGTTTTCCGTAATCGTCAGCCCAATCTCCCGGATCACGATTCCGAAGTACGATTTTTTTCCAAGGCCCGCAGGCGAACTCTCAGGTTAGACTGCGGCTAAACCCTAACCACGGTTACATGCACCGCATGGTATCCCCCCGATGCCGGCGCATCAGCCGGATCCGCTCTTCCAGGTGTCCCGGAAGACCCTTGTGAGCTGAATACATCACCCCGGGGTAGGGCGCCAACCGGACCCATTTGTCCGGGCTATCCCCAAGACCGGTCCGCCACTGTTCGGTATTCTCAATTTCTGCTTCGACGATTGCCGGTGGATCCGGTACGTCGACCCCTTCGATACGCAGCCAATGGACGACCATCTGGGCGAGGTTGAAGGCTGTCCGCTGCAGGCACTCGTAGATGTGTGTGTACTGCTCGATCTCGTCGATGCAGGCGATGCTGTTTTCGTCCCCGGCTGCTTTCTCCCGTGCATCCTGGAACGCTGCATAGGAACTTTTCAGAGAGGGGAATGTCGATGCATTGAATTGGCCGAGCACATAGCCGGCAGAAGGTTTGTCAAGTCGTGGGACCCAATGCATCGGACCATGCAGCCGTTGAAGAGTCTCATGGCCGACGGTCCAATAATAGGACTTCTCCTCCTGCGTAAGCGCGGTAGGATCGGGGACCAGCGGACCCGGGAAGAGGGGCATTTCTCTCTCTATAAAATTCCGGTAGTGGGGGCGGTTTCGAACCGCCGTCTCCACGGCTCGCAATGCTTCTTCGAGCGGCGCAATGACCGGCTCTCGTACCCACGCCGCCAGCGAATCGTGAACCGCTTGCGTTGCGGAGCAATCCCTGTCCGACAAGAACCGGCGCAGGGCCTCCTGATTGATGTCGTAGGGATTCTCTTCGTCCGACGTGAGGTACCCACGGAGAAAAATACTGTCGGCATCCCACTGTTCATACCGTTCGAGGATTTCGAGTTGTTCCCAGGGATTGGGGACGACCTTGAGTTCAAAGAACAGGTCATTGGGAGCTTCACTCATGCATCGCGGTCGGCGGCCGTGCTGCCGGGCCAACTCCATGGTTTGCCCGAACTTGGCCACGCGTTCCTCCCGGGCTGCTTCGAAACCGATTTCCTCCAGTCGCTGCGCACCGCACTGGGCGTAGGCCCACTGGTCTTCCAGTCCACCACACCAGGACTCGGCGCCGTGAACCGCGAGATGAATTCCTTCCGAGTCATCCGCATGAATACCGCGGCGCTCAGCCATGGAAAAACTGGTTGTCAACGATACTTCGAACTTCGGCTGCGTTTTCCGCCCCTCGTCCCGCAGAACCGAGCAGAAATCGATCACTCGTTGAACAAGCGGTTTCTTCGCATACAGTCGTCCGCCATGTGGTCCCGAGTAGAGATGTTCGGCAAAACTGAATCCCGCTCCGCTATCCTGGGAGAAGAAGACGATGTCGCGTATTCCCGGCGCGGCGTCCAGCACCGTGCGCAACATCCGACAGTAGTGATCCTGCACTTCGGGAATATCGGTATTGAGCGAATAGACGGGCGTGGTGCTGATATTAGGATTGTCCACTCGAGGTCCGCGCCAGGATGGATGCCGGTCAAAGATCCCGGGATGTTGCATGCGCGGTTCACACAGAATAAGCAAACCTGTCAGCCCGTGGCGCTCCGCTGCCTCGCCCATCAACTGAAGCCGCTCCAGGTTCTTTGCCAGATACCACTGCGGCCAGAGGTCGCGGTTGTACGATGTCGCCGCAAACATATCCAACGACGCACCATATGCGCCAAAGAACATATAAACTTCTTCAGGATACAGATGAAACAGCGGGTGGTATGGGGTCATGATGTAGTTAACCGGAATGGCTGTGCAGCCGATGCGCTTCATTTGTCCGGCAGCGAAATCGCATGCCTCCAGAAGCGATAGATCCGGTCTATGGAATGGCGGCGTCCAATCTCCTGCGAGATGAACATGTGAAAATCTACTTGTCATTAGGTAATCAAAACACTTCACACTCTCCCGTCGTGATTTGCAACTGGATTTGTCAATGTTTCCGCTAGCCTCCCGGGGATGTGGAGGCGGAGCAGCACAAACAAGGCTCGTTTGAAAATCGTGGGGCGGAGCGCGCTGTAGGTTGGCCTTCCAAGGCCGACCTGGAGCAAGGGGAGATCATGGCAAGTGAATGTTGGAGCAAGCTCTTCCCATTCGATTGAGCGAAAACCGCCCGGGCCGGCGGTTGGACAGTTTGTTCCGTAGTATACTATATCGTGTTTTTGAAAGAGGTTGCGTGCTTGGGGCTTCGCTACACGGGTCGGATACCCGTGCTACGCCGAATATTCCGTGCACAATAAATGCACCGGTTCGCAATCCTCTTCGATTTCCGGGAACCGGCCGATCGGATCGAGGAAGAAATTGTCGGTGTTGTCGTCGTTGGTCTTTGATACTTCGCCGACAATGGCCGTTCCCGTCCCTTCTTCTGCCCAGAACTCGTGATACACGTGCGGCGTCAAGGTAATGGACTCGCCCGCTTTCAAAACGAATTCCGTTCCCGCGGAAACCGTGTGCGTGATACCATCCAGAACCACTTTTACATCAGTATCCGCCAGTTTGCCGTCCGCCGTCGTGTTGTGAACGTTAATCACTAAATTTCCGCCCACTTTGCTGATGATGTCTTCGGTTTTGAAGACATGGTAGTGATTCGGCGTAACCTGTTTTTCACCAACGATCAAAAGTTTTTCGCAATAAGTTTTATTCTGGTAGGCCGGCAATTTCTGGTGGCCGTTGCGAATGGTAAAAACGACCAGCCCGATCTCATCGAATCGTCCCACCCCGAAATCGGTAATGTCCCAGCCCAGCATACAGTCCCGGATCTCGTCGCACTCCGGCCCCTTCGTCTTCCAGTCCGCCGGGGACCAGTAGGCAAAAGGAGGGAGTCTGATCTCGTGTTCATGAATCAGCTTCTTCGTCGCTTCGATTAATCTATTCACTTCCGATCGCTTCATGAGGCCGACTCCAAGGTTCAGGTTCTTACGTTGGCAAACTACACCGCGAGGGGTGCACGTGTCGCGCAATTTCTGCATGGTAGCCGTCCGTCGCCGGGGATGGGGATGGGGAAACAGAAATTTCGAATATCGAATGAGCAATGTCGAATTTTGAAATTTTCAAGACAACCTAACAGCTTCGAACCAGGTCTTGCTCGCTCCATTCGCGTTTCTTGAACCTGATCAACTACAACACGGGCGAATAATCTGTACATCGAGCCTCGGATAGCATGGTATCGAATATGTCCCAAGCCCCCATGCGTCTCCTGTACCGGACAAATTCCTCTGCGGTCTGCGCAGTTCTGCTTCTCCTCATGACACTTTCGTCTTCCGCCGGTGATTCCCCATGGGAAATTGAAGTCCGGACCGATCGCGTGGTTTACCTGCCTGGCAGCCCCGGTTCTGCGGACATAACAATGACTGCCGCCGATGATGATTGGCCTGAAGACCTCACGCTCAAGAGCAGCCTTGAGTATGGTTTACATGAACGCCGGTTGCTTCCCGACATTTCCATCGCCCGATCCGCCGGTTGCACCGTGTCGATGCCGTTCCCGCCCCCGGCCGAGGCCTGGGGATGCACCCTCCAGGTCCGCCTCGTTCGAGGTGACGAGGAACTCGCTTCCGGGCAGGATGTCTTTGCGGTGGGCACCGATCACTATCGGCTGGGACAGGATGCCTCGTGCTGGTCGCAGGATCTCTCCGCAGAGCGCGTAGGAGACTTCAGCGGCGCGGAATCGGTCTGGCCCGCAAGGTGGCATAGTGAAAAGGGGACCTGGCTGGAGATTTTCTGCAATGGCCCCGGCGAGTTTTGCGGGTTGAAAACCGACTGGGAACAATGGATCAGCATGCAGGGCAAATACAAGCGGTCCAAGGCGGGGATTCGCGGGTTCATCGGAGCCGCTCATACCCTCGGCATGAAGGTGATGATGTACAACAACGCCACGCCGTCCGGCTGGCTGGGCACGGAATGGGCCCGCAAGCATCCCGAGTGGCTCTCGTACAAGTACATGGGCGACATGCGCGGCACCCCGAGTGTGCGGGACATCGAGAAGATGAAGACGTGGCACCAGACGATGGAGCCGGATAAGATCCGCGGATTCCAGCCGTTCCAGATCAACCTGGCCGTCCCGGAACTTATCGACTTCGGTTGCGATCAGATGCTGGCCGCCTGCGAGGACCTGGGTTTCGACGGGGTGCGTTTCGACGGGCACTGGGTGCTCGGGCAGTTCTGGACCGGACTCGGATACGACATAGAGGGGAGGCGCCCGAATCGGGAGAAGAGCCTCGACGCCGTGAACGCCCGGATCACTCGTCAAATGAAAAAGTATGTCCTGGAGCGCATGCCAAATTTTGAATTCGGCTACAATTACGGGCTCAACTATGAATACGGTGGAGGGAAAGGTCCGGATGCCTACCGGGAAGCGTGCGCGGGAAACGGGATGATCCTGTGGGAAGGGTCCACGTTCGGCAACGGGCCGTTCTCGGAATGGCGAAACGGCGCCGCGGAATTACGGGAGAACGCTTTGCGCATTCACCAGGGCGGCGGCGTTCACTACGGGCATTTGCGGTTGGTGCATGCATCGGAACAATATCCCGTCAACGATTTCTCCCTCCGCTATTTTCTCATCACTAATTTCGCGGCGGCGAGCCACATCTACGGAAGCGTCTTTCCCGGTCACCCGAGTTACCGTCCCATCCTGGGTCGCTACTACCGGTTTGCTCTGCGCTACGGTGAACTTCTTTACGATGAAGATCTTCGCCCGGTCCTGAACCCCGGGGATCATCTATCCATCACCGTGAATGGCGAGGAGACAGCCGATCTCTGGTGGGAAATTTATACATTTAAGCGCCCTCTCAAAGGCAGGTATCAAATCATCACGCACCTGGTCAACATGCCTGCCCCGGGAATCACCAAGCCGATCTCTACCGCCGACAAGCAGCCGGCGCCCCTGGAGAACGTGCTCGTCACGCTCAAGGAAACCCCCGAGCGCGTTTTTCTGCTCGACCCGGAGGATGAGGAGTGGATACGCGAGCTGGGGACGGAATCGCCGGTAGCGATTCCACAAGTGAACGCCTGGAAGATCCTGGTGCAGGAGTTTTCGGGATCCTGCGATGATATTCCGGTCGAGATCATTCCTGAAAAATCTTTTCATGGCGAAGACCTGGCCCCGAATCCCCGGGACGGCAGAGTAGATTTCCCCATCCTGCTTTTTGCGCGTGGCGAATTGGGCACTCGGCTGGTTGAAGATGAGGAAGCCCGGTTCGGCCATGCGCTCCATTGCGACGCGGATGCCATGGTGGGCGAAACCCGCGTGATGGACGGGCCGCGAAAAGAAACTCCCACCGCTGCGCCCGGTCGGGCTCGCGTTACGTTCCGACTCAAGGTGGCGGACAACACAAGCGCGGAGCGCGTATGTACTTTCACGGGTCGGTTCGGCGAGATGGACATTGCCGGCAATGCATTCGCGGAACCGCGTGTGTACCAGGACTTCGCGTTCGAGTACGACTTGGCCGGCGGGGATTATGACGTGGTGTCCATCGACTTTTACCCTGACGGGGAAACCGACCTCTGGGTTGACAGCCTGATGATGGAGCAAATTTCGATCGGAACGGATCGCGACCAGTTCGAAGAGAAAGATCTCGAAACGACGACACTTCCCTCGCGCAAGTGTCGCACAAACAAGGCCCTCCTTGTACGTGGACTGTGGCACGATTTTTTCGGCTTTGACGATGCCCTGCGCCGGGCCGGGATGTCGTGGACCGACGCCTGGGAGACACTCTCCGATCACCGGGGCATGATTCCGGAGAATCTCCCCGACAGTACAGGCTTGTGGATGGAATATGACCTGGTGACACTGTTGAATGTGTCCGCCGATTCGCTGGGTCTGAACGGGCGCAAGAACCTGCGGGAGTTCGTAGTTCGCGGCGGAACACTTTTCGTGGGCGGCGGTACTCGCGCCTTCGGCCACGGCGGCTATGAGAATACCTTCCTTGAAGAAATCATTCCGGCGGACGTGGGCCGGTTCGATCTCATGAAAGCAGTCGGAGACGCTCAGCTTGTCGGCCCTGGTATAGAGGATGAGCTTACCCGTGGTATCTCCTTCGCGGCGGAGCCCCGGAATCTCTTCTACCATGATGTACAGGTGAAACCCGGCGCCGGAGTTCTTCTTACGGCGGGCGACGCACCCATTCTGACGGTGTGGAAAGTAGGGCAGGGCACGGTGTACGCCATGACCGGAACGCCCCTGGGCGAGGCAGGGAAGGCCGTGCCATGGTGGCAATGGGACGAGTGGCAAACGATTCTGGATCGGCTGGTGGAGCAGGCCGGCCGATAAGGCTGCCGTTTACACCAGCCCCGGATGTCGTCTTGGGGTCCGGGGCGGGGAGGCAGAAAATGTCGAATTTTCAAGTCTGCAGGGAGCGCAAAAACAATAAAGCCGCGGCAACGAAATATGCAGCTGAACGCATCATAAAAAGGCGGATCAATTATCCGGATACACCCGTTGGCACCAATCCAGGCTGTCCACGATGTATTCGTCATCTTCTCGCAGGTCCCGCAGCACCCAATCGAACGCCTCGGTGCCGCTCAATGTGGCCGTCGACGTAATCACCAGGGGAAATCGGCCCGACTCCCGTTGCACGTCGTAGCGAACGTCCGAGATCGAATGGGTATACCCGAAGAAGGCAAAAGATGAATCCAGGCCAGCTCGGGATCTGCGCCGGGCTCCATGCACTAATCCTTCTCCGTCAGCCGCTCGCTCCTGTCCAGCCGGATGATTTGATTTCCGGCGTGGTAGATCCCCGCAAGATCGCCGTTCTTGCGAAACTCGAAGTCCATATCGCTCACATTCTTCCGATGTCCGTCATGAGTTCACGGTAGTGCTCCTGCACTTCAGGAATATCCGAACGCAACGTCCACGTTATCGCCTCCCAGTTCTCTTTCCCTCAGTGGGCCGAGTCTGATAAATTTCGTCGCACATCCCCCGTACTAGGTACAGCCCAATCCTTGTCGCGATCCTTGTCGAATTCGACGAAGATCCGGACATAGACTCTTCTCCCTATAATATAATTGCACGGTAATTGCGAACCGTGATAAGGAGTGTCGAATGACGACGAAACTCCTGGGGAATTATCTATCCTTTCTAATTTGCTCTGTCGCATTCGCACAGGCGATGGGCGACGGGTTGGGCTTTACTATTGATGTCGATCGAGTCGTCTATCTTCCCGGTGGAAAGGGCGCTGCCACCGTCCGTATCGAATCTCCGGATGTCGGTTCTGACACCTGGACAATTCGTAGCCGTCTGGAACATCGCCTGGACGAATTCATTCAACTTCCAGACGCCGTAATCGATCTGACAAAAACCACCTCGATCGTCATCCCCTTCACCGTTCCTCGGCACCACGGCGGCTGTACGTTCCGGGCTGAATTGGTGCAGAACGATCGTCCAATCGCCGAGGCGGAGGATGTTCTTGTCGTCGGGAAGAATCCGTTCCGGCTTGGACAGCAAGTCAGCCACGGGGGCGACCTGGCTCTGAACAAGTTGCCATTATACGAACCGGTGGAAGGTGTCTGGCCGACCCGGTGGCGGAAGATGAAAGGCACCTATCTCGAAATCAACTGCCTGGGCCCGGGAGAGTTCTGCGGCCTGAAGACGGAGTGGGACCAGTGGGTCAGCATGCAGGGGAAATTCAAACGGAACCGTAAAGTGATCGACGCTTTCACCCGCGAAGCAAACCGACTGGGCATTCAGGTCATGATGTACAACAACGCAACTCCCTCCGGTTCCATCGGAACGGACTGGGCGCGCAAGCATCCGGAGTGGCTCTCGTACAGTTACCGGGGCGGCATGCTGGCCATGATGAACGTGCAGGACATCGAGAAAACCAAGTCCTGGCATCTGACCATGCAGCCCGACCAGATCGGAGGCTTCCATCCGTTGTTGATTATGCTGAACGACCGGGAACTCATTGAGTTCGGCTGTGACCAGATGATTGCCGCCTATGACGACTTGGGATTAAACGGCGTGCGATACGATGGGCATTGGATCATCGGTCAGTCCTGGACCGGATTTGGGTTCGATATGCAGGGCCGCCGCCCGACCCGGGGCGAAAGCCTGGATACTGTGAATGCCCGCAATACACGGTACATGGAGAACTACATCAGGGAACGCAGGCCTGATTTTCAGTTCGGTTACAACTACGGGCTCAGTTACGAATACGGCGGGGGCAGGAGCCCCGATGCCTATCGTACGGCCTGCGAGGGCGGAGGCATGGTCCTCTGGGAGGGCGCGACCTTCGGAGACGAATCCTACTCGGATTGGCGAAGCGGCGCACTGGGCCTACGAGACAATGCATTGCGCGTCCAGCAGCACGGCGGCGTTCACTTCGGCTCCTCGCGTTTCCTGGGAAGCGGGGACCGTTATAGCCGCGGCGATTTCTCCCACCGGTATGTCTTCATCACCAATTTCGCGGCAACGAGTCACATCTTCGGCGGACTCTATCCGGGCCATCCCGGCGAGAATTGGTTGCAGGACCTCTATTTCCGATTTGCGCTACGCTATCAGCAAATTCTTTACAATAAAGACATCCGGCCAATCCTCAAACCGGAAGATCATCTTGCCGTCACCGTGAACGGGAAGAAGAGCGACGATCTCTGGTGGAAGCTCTACTCTTACAAACGGCCGATAAAAAACGGGTATCAACTTATCACTCACCTGGTCAATATGCCGGCTCCCGGCGTAACCAAGGAAACGTCGACACCCGATAAAGAACCCGCGCCGCTCAAGAACGTTCGCATCGCGCTTGCCGACAAGCCGGCGCGTATTTTTCTGCTGGACCCGGAAGCGGAACAATGGATGCGGCAAGTTGACTCCGCGAAAGCGATCACGATCCCTGAGCTGAAGGCATGGAAAATCCTGGTGCAGGAATTTTCCGGTTCCGGTGACCACATCCCGCTCGAGATCATTCCGGAGAAGTCTTTCCTCGGCAAGGACCTGCTTCCGGATGTGGAAGACGGCAAGATAAGTTTTCCCATCCTGACTTATGTGCGCGGAGAGTTCGGAACAAGCCTGGTCGCGGATAAGGATGCCATCCTCGGGCACTCGTTCCTCTGCACTCCTACGTCCATTGATGGCGTAAAAGTCATTGATGGCCCCCGCAAGGATACGCCCACCATGATGCCGGGCCGACTCCGCATGACGATCCGGCTCAAAGTCGCGGACAACTCGAGCCCGAACAAGGTGTGCAAGCTTACCGGACGGTTCCCGGACCAGATATTTACCTGCGACCAATTCGGGAAGCCCGGCGTCTATGAGTCTTTTACGTACGAGTATGAACTGAAAAATGGAGAATCCGACGAAATCGCTCTCTATTACTATGGTGAAACCGACCTGTACATGGACTCGGTCGTCGTTGAACAGCTCTCCCTCACGCAGGATCGTGATTTGTTCAGTACGGGGAAACTCGAAGTCGACTCCCGTCCCGTCCGCAAAGGCTACTCGAAGAAAGCTCACCTGGCCCGTGGTCTATGGCATGATTATTTCGGCTTCGACGAAGCGCTCAAGCGGGCCGGTATCGATGCGACCGAAGCATGGGAAACCATCTTTATGGACTTTACCGTCATTGCGCCCGGTCTTCCCGCTGCCCTGTCGGATCTGATGCAAAACGATCTCGTAGCATTGTTGAATCTCTCGAGCGACTCACTCCAGCCGGTCCAGCGGAAGAATCTTCGGGAGTATGTTCATCGAGGCGGCACCTTGTTTGTAGGCGGCGGCGCGCGCGCCTACGGTCACGGGTCGTACATGAACACGTTCCTGGCGGAATTGCTTCCTGTGGAAGTGGCGAAATTCGACTTGCGAAAAGCGGAAGGCCGTGAACAGGTAATCAGGGCCGCGGATGACCATACGGTGACCCGGGGGATGGATTTCACCGATGCGCCACGAAACGTTTTCTTCCACCAGGTAAAAGCGAAGCCGGGCGCCGTTGTTCTGTTGCGTGCGGGCAACGAGCCGATTCTCGCTACTTGGAACGTGGGCAAGGGCACGGTCTACGCAATGACGGGAACGCCGATGGGTGAGGCCGATGAGGGTTTGCCGTGGTGGAAATGGGCTGGGTGGCAGACTCTTCTCGATCGCATCCTGGCGGAGGCAAGCCCGGGGAGTGAATCGACGTTTGTTGAGCCCGATCTGGAGCCGCTGCCCGTGGTGGGTCAGGTCACGGAAATCAGGAAGGATTCCTTTGTGTTCGATGATAACCCGCTTCAGTCTTTCGGCTCAATCAGCTTCTCGATTGCGCCCGAATGGGATACGGACAACGAATCGCTCGAACCGTTGGTGCCCATTTCACTTTTTACCGCGCAATCCCCGGATGGCGATAGTCGCTTTCAAATAGCCATCGATGGAGTCGGAGTTCGAAATCACCGGACCTATGCGCTCCGGTTTTCGATGGCCACCGGATCGCCGGGTGGAAAAAAAATCGAGCACTCGGTTCAGTACCCGATCCGTTTCACGCCGCAGGGTTCTCTCCGGTATGAAAAAAGCTCGGAATGGAAAAAGGGGGAAGCTCGAAACATTGCAGTGGAGTGGACGCCGTCACAAATTCTCATCAAGGAAAATGGGGAGACGATGGCTGCTCGAGGATTTTTAAAGGAAGTCGATGCAGGCAGTTTTGACGAACCGCTCTATGTCGGAGCGGATCCAACCGGCAAGCTGGCACACGTAGTGATGAAAGAAGTCGTGATTCGGGGAGCGGCAAGGAAGTTTTGATCATATGAACCAATTCAAAACAATTCACATAATCTCCACCTGTCTCCTCCTCCCGGCCACAATCTTCTGCCTCGACGCCAACGGCCAGATGGCGACCTTCGCCGATCCCCATCCTGTCAAGCGCGAACTCACGGTCCACTGGATTGAAACTCCGCCGGCCATCGATGGCTCGCTGTCGGATGACGTCTGGCAACGCCTGCCGCGGGTCACCGGGATGGTGGATATCACGTTTCGCCATGCCTATGTCGTGGACCAGACCCTGTTCACCGTGGCCTATGACCGCGAAAACATGTACATCGGCGTGGACTGTCGCGACCGCACACCCGACCAGATCAAGGCGACGGTAACCGAGCGCGATTACCCCTTCTGGTCCGCCAAGGACGACACGCTCGAACTTTTCTTTGACATCGACAACACCGGAAAGAAATTGATCCAGATTGTGACCAATCCGCTGGGGACCGAGTGGGACTGGCGGAAGGATCAAAGCGGCGGCGGCGGGTCAAAGACCCGTTGGAATGGAACCTGGCGTGTTGGCGCGCAGCGAACTGCCACCGGATGGACCGCCGAGTTCGCGATTCCCTTCGTCGATATGGAGATGGGGACTCCGGCCGCGGGCTACCGACTCAAGTCGAACCTGGCCCGGTACCGGCGAAGCAGCACTGCAGATCCCTTTTCATCCTGGGCGGTAGTGCAGACCAGTTTCCACTTCTCCAAATACTATGGCGATTGGATTTTCGGATCTCCTGGTGAAACCACGGGACGCAAGGACGAAACCGTAGTGAACGAAGAATTCGTCCTGAGCGAACAGCGGAAACTCCGCTGGCTCCTTAAGCGCGCGGAACACGAACTCGATCAAATTTCCCGGCTCGCTCCTGAGACGCAAACCGCGACGGTGAAGGAACTGGCGAAGCGTATCGGGATGCAGCGAACGAAGCTGCAGCTCCAGGTACAGGATGCAGAGACACTCGGCAAGCTCGTCCATGCGCGCACGGCCGGTGTTCGATTCGAATCCCGACTGGGTGATCTGGCGTGGAACATGAGCCTGGGCGGCCTCGCCGGCCCGCTGGACCCGCGGTCCGTGGGGACCGGTCAGGTGAAGCACATGGGAAATTACTGGGTCCTGGGTGGTACGCGCGGCATTTACGCCATCGTTGCCGACAGTGGGGCGCTGGCAGGCGTATGGGACCGCAAAACCGGCGCCCGGGTGATTGCCGCCA
>Ga0310121_10003426_pt1 | contig 14476 bp, 14 predicted proteins | sample CB27_Tmax_986_MG_FD_203504 | JGI IMG/M metagenome (GOLD analysis project Ga0310121, IMG submission 203504) | Marine microbial communities from Western Arctic Ocean, Canada - CB27_Tmax_986 | ecosystem: Environmental > Aquatic > Marine > Oceanic | place: Canada: Western Arctic Ocean | collected... | reverse complement strand
TCCAGGGTCCGTTTGCCCGGAATTCATCCATGGGATAACCCGCGACGCGGCGCATCACTTGCGGGTACCGGGTATCGATGTCTTCCCGGTTCCTCTCTATGATGCCGCGAAACGCTCCGTAGATTTGCGCTTCGCGTGACAGGCCCTTTCCCCGCTCTGAAAAATCATCCAGAGAGATTTCGTCGCAGAGGAGTTCGGTTCCGTCCATCAGCAGCACTCTTGCCTCGAGCACATGGTCGATCGTCTTCCCGTATAGGATGCTTCGCGTGCCGGATGAATTGTTTCCAATCATTCCTCCGACGTTGCAACGGGTTGCGGTGGCGGGATCCGGCGCAAACTGAAGGCCGTGCGCAGCCAGTTCGGCGTTCAGGTTGCCGAGTACAATGCCGGGTTGAACGCGTGCCCACCGCTCCTCCACGTTGAGCTCCAGAATCCGGCTCATGTGTTTCGAGAAATCAAGGACCATGGCCGCGCCGACGGTACTGCCGGAGAGGCTGGTCCCGCCGCCTCGGGGCAGAACCGGCATCTTGTGCCGCCGCGCGACCTGCACCGCGGCACGGACATCCGCATCGTGTTTCGGCAGGACGACAAGTTCCGGCTGAATCTGGTAAACGCTTGCGTCGGTGGCGTATACGCCACGCGACCATGCGTCGGTCAGGACCTCGCCCTCGATCGCCTCCACGAGGTCGGATTCAATTTTGCCATGCAGGGTATCAAGCATAAAAGAGCGGGGTATGATGAGAGAAAAGAGCGATCAAGACAATCAAGAACGTTGCACTAGCCCGTATCTACCCCTGTCGGCCCCAGAAACAACCCGTAGGCTGGATTTCCAGTTTCCTCCGCATAAGCGTACCCGACCCGATTCAAGAACGCACTAAATTCCCCGGAATCGGAAGGCGGAACCTGCATCCCGACCAGTACTCTGCCATTTGCAGCACCATAGTTCCGGTAGTGGAAGAGGCTGATGTTCCAGTCGTGCTGCATTGCGGTGAGGAACTGTCCCAAGGCCCCGGGTCGCTCAGGAAACTCGAACCGGAATAGCCGCTCATTTTTAATCTGAAAGGCCCGCCCGCCGACCATGTGTTTGATGTGGATTTTGGCGATTTCGTTGTCGGAGAAGTCCCTGGCAACAATTCCCGCTTCGGTCAGGTCATGAATGAGGGTTTTCACTTCGCTCCGTCCGAGAACCTGGAGTCCGACGAACACGTGGGCTTCCCCGGCCTCCGCGAAGCGATAGTTGAACTCGGTGACGCTGTGATCCCCGAGCAATTCGCAGAATTTCCGCATGCTGCCCGGTTTTTCCGGAATGGTGGCCGCCAGGATCGCCTCCGTCTCTTCCCCCAACTCAGCCCGCTCTGAAATGTGGCGTAGCCTGTTGAAGTTGACGTTCGCCCCGGACGCGACGGCCACGAGGAGTTGATCCCGCATCCCCCGCTCCTGAGCGACGGACTTGAGACCTGCGATGCTAAGCGCGCCCGCGGGTTCCAGGACGGACCTGGTATCTTCGAACGCATCCTTGATTGCGGCGCAAATGGCATCGGTTTGTACGAGGACGATCTCGTCCACGTACTGTTTACAGAGGTCGAACGCATTCTCGCCTACTTGTGATACCGCGACGCCGTCCGCGAATAATCCCACCTGGTCCAGGGTCACTCGCGTTCCCGCCTCCAACGAACGGGACATGGCATCGGCGTCGACCGGCTCCACCCCGATGATGCGAGTCGCCGGTGCGAGACTCTTGAAGAATGCGGCAATGCCCGCAATCAACCCGCCGCCGCCGACCGGAACAAAGATCGCGTCCGGCGGCCTGGGAGACTGCCGGAGGATTTCCATTCCAATCGTGCCTTGTCCGGCGATGACGTCGGGATCATCGTATGGATGAATGAATTGGAGACCGGTTTCCTCCTGACGTTCATGGGCTCGTACGGAGGCCTCATCGTAGGAGTCGCCGAAAAGTTCCACATCGGCCCCTAAGGCTCTGACCGATGAGATTTTGATTTGCGGAGTTGTTACCGGCATTACGATGAGGGCCCGGCAGCCGAGGCGCCGGGCCGCGAATGCGACCCCTTGTGCATGGTTGCCGGCAGACGCAGCGATCACGCCGCGGGATCTTTCCCCCTCGCTGAGCGCCGCCATCCGATTGTACGCGCCGCGAATCTTGAACGAGAATATGGGCTGCAAATCCTCTCTTTTGAGACGAACATCGTTTCCAAGCCGATCCGAGAGTCTCGGTGCAACGTCAAGGGGGGTCTCGACGGCCACGTCATAAACGCGAGAAGTCAGGATTCTTTGCAGGTAATTGTGGTCCATCACAGATCACTATAGCGCACCCCCTTGAACTGGTATAGTTCGTGCTAATTGTCCAGCAGCAATTTGGCTTTAACCCGCAGCATTGCGGGAAAGGATTGTAGGCGGCCAGTCCTGCATCTTACCGTGAATGAAGGCAAAAGAATCCTGATCGTTGATGACGAACCCTTGGTGCTCAACGCGATTTCGCGCGTGCTCCAGGAAAAGGGGTTTTCGGTTCGCACTGCGCACAACGGAGAAGAGGGCCTGGCGGAAGCGAAACGGTTTTTGCCGGACCTCGTGCTGACCGACGTTCGGATGCCGGTGATGGATGGATGGGATTTCATTCGACACCTCAGGTCCAGCCCCGAGTTCACCCTGGTTCCGGTGGTGGTTCTCACTGACACCGATTCGTTTGACAGTAGAATCCAGGGGTTTCGGCTTGGTGCCGATGATTTCGTGGGGAAGGGCACCGTCGTCAACGAGCTTGAAGTCCGCATCGTTCGTGCACTGGATCGCAGCAATGCCATCAGCGAAGCGCTCAACGGCGCGCGAAAGGCGATTAGTTGGGCGCGGGAAGCGCTGGATGAAGCCCTTACCCAAGCCACTCCAGTCGGCCTGTCACATCCTGCTGGCGGCAATCCGCCCCCGCAGCAGGGTGCTGCGCCCGATGATCCGTCGAATCGCCGCCAAACAACCATCAGCGAGTTGTCGACGATGTCTCAGCAGCCACAGACCGCTGCTCCACCGCCACAGACCGCCCGAAGCGCCGATTCATCATTCGGAAGTGATGAATTTACGGTTTCGGTGGGAGCCCAGCCTGCCGCCGCTTCGTCGTCGGGCGGCCCCATGATTTCCTCGGACAAATTCAGTGTGTTGGATCCCGCTGCCGTTGCTCTGACAGATGATTCCTCTGACATCGCCAGTCTCGCCAAATCCTCACAGGGGTTGCCGGGGAACAGGATTGCTTCGCCGTCTCTCGAAGCACCCGAACAGGACGCTGCCGCCGGCGCCAACCCGCAGGATGACGAAGGGTCGCCGGGCATGCGAGGAAGTCTTTCGAAGATTGGACTGGCGACCATCCTGACTCTGCTGGCTGGAGGGGAAGAAACCGGAATTCTTACCTTGAGCCATCCCGACGGGGGAACCGGTCGAATCCTGATGCGTAGCGGAATCGTTCTAAAAATAGAAATCGACGGAAAACCCGAAATGGAGCCGGTTGGCGCAGTATCGGAACTGATCAAGTGGAAGGAGGCCGCATTCGTTTTCCAGATGATCGACGTCACTGCCGCTGACGAAGTCAAGATTCCTGTCCAGCACCTTCTCATGGAAGCGGCCCAAATTTTTGATGAGGCGTAGAGGAAAGGCATGGTTGGCCTGCCCTTAGCTTTTTCCTGCTGCTTGATCGGACGTCAGATTTTATGAGCCTCGCCAAAATTCTCGCGCGGATCCCGGCCCGTTCAAGGCGCGCGTCCATCATGGCCATCCTCCTGTTCGGATCCGTGGCGAGTTACTCTTTTATCAATACATGCCTGTTTGGATTCGTCGAGGTGACCGGCACGAGCATGTTGCCTTCCCTGCGACAGGGGGAATCCTATTTGCTGCACCGGTGGCGTATCTTTTCGGGGAAGCCCGCGCGGCTCTCGATCGTAGCGATTCGCGACCCGCTCGATGACGCACTTTCCGTGAAGAGAATTATCGGATTGCCGGGGGATCGTATTATTCTGAAAGACCAGCGGGTATTCATAAATGGAGATTTATTTGAGGAGTCCTATCTCTCGAATGGAATTCTCACGGAGGTGATGTACGAATACGCTCGGGATTTCACACTTTCAGGGGATCAATATTTTCTGCTGGGCGACAATCGACCTGTCAGCGTAGACAGCCGGATCTATGGAGCGGTCGAAGAAGACCGGCTTCTAGGCATGATTTATCCGTAGCGGCTCAATCTAGTCGAAATCCAGCCCATATTCATGTATCGTTTTCCCGCCTTTGGGAATTTTCACATGAGCTGCACAATCGACACGGATTCCGCTGCGATGCGCCTTGCCCAACCCATTCGAGTGGGTCGGTTGGAGCTTGCGAATCGTATGTTTCTTGCCCCCCTGGCCGGGGTAAGCGATGTCCCCTTTCGCCGAATATGCCAGGAAATGGGCGCGGGGTTCACATCCGTGGAAATGTTGTCCGCTGCAGCCGTACTCAGCCACGCGCGTCGTACGTCCGCGATGCTTGCTAGGCATGAAGATGAGCCCATTGTGGGGGTTCAGGTAACCGGGCCTAATCCGGAGAAAATTGCCGCGGCAGTGAGAGATCTCGACTCTTATTCGTTCGAAGCGATTGACTTGAATATGGGATGTCCCGTGCGAAAAGTTGCAGGGCGAGGAAGTGGAGCGGGACTACTACGGGATCCCGCGGTCGTTGAGGATGCGGTCAGGCTATCCCGCGAGTCCACGGCGAAACCCCTGTCGGCGAAAATCCGGCTGGGCTTGTCCACCGGTTCCGTAAATGTGGAAGAAATTTCGGAAGCCATTGCCCGGGGCGGCGCGGATTTGATCACGATTCATGGCCGGACCCGCTGTCAGCGGTATGACGTTCCCGTCGATCTTGAGTTGATTCGCAATGGAATAATGGCGGCTCGTCGGCACGGTTCGGACCACATGGTGGCGGTTGGAAACGGCGATATTCTGGATCGGGAATCCGGGTATCGAATGTTGGAGGAGACCGGCTGCGACGCAGTCATGATCAGTCGCGGCGCACTAGGGAACCCCTGGATTTTCGGTCACATCATTCAGCCTGCGGCGCCGGAGCCCACGATAGATGAGTGGTCAGAAGTCCTCTTGCGACACGCGTCCTATCACGAAGCCCACTACCAGAATGGAAAACTCGCACCGATCCTGTTTCGAAAACATTTGCTTTGGTATTTGCGAGGATTTCCCGGGGTGCGCCGGATGCGCGCAGCGTGTAGTGTGGTCGAGAGTATGGAGGAAGTGACGCGAGTTGTTCTTTGTTTCGCGGCGGCGTTGCCTTCGGACTTTCGGCGATTTGAAGCGCGGGATGTCGGAGCGATCGCAGATGGCGAGGCCTTCGACCCGAAAAATTCGATGGATCGTTGCCATGATCGGGGTGTTGGCGAAGTAGAGTATTCCGCGTAAGGCGTCTGAACTGTTAATCCCCGACGATTCAATTTCGGTCAATTTCGTCGCGGATCGCCCGGGCAAGAATTCCGGCTTCCGTCGGTTTTACGAGATACGTATTTACGCCCAACGTCTTGATGGAATTGACCATGGCGGGTCCAGCGAATCCGGAGAGAACGATTGCCCGCTGGTGCGGGTTGATGTCCTTGATGCTTCGAAATGTTTCGATGCCGTCCAAACCCGGCATGAGAAGATCCAGTACGATTAAGTCCGCATGGTTGTTCCGCAAGAAGTCGATCGCTTCCTGTCCGCCAAGAGCTATATCCCATACGTCCGATCAAACGGGAGTGCGCACGCAGCATCGACGCGTCATCGTCCACCACGAGAACGGTCTCGTCCCGGCCTTTGGGTACCGATCTTGGTTTCTCTTTATTTTGCGAACGTTTAACTACCCGCTTCCCAGTTTTTCGCGCATTTCCAAACCGCGGAGCTTTGTTTCCTGCTATCAGGATTGCCAGTCCAATGGCAACAATTCCACACCACTCCAGCGCATTCAGGCTGCCAAGTTGAAAACTCTTTAACTGGTCAACAAACTCAGTGCCCATGGTAACCGATCATTGTGCGCACAAATTTACTAAGATTTTTTTGGATTTTCGCAGCACCGGCGGTTCGGAACTGCTTCCATACGGGGAGCTGAGCAGAATGTATTCCATATTGAGACGGCCTCAAGCCCGACTTCGCCGAGGGAATCGCAAGATGCGTGCCTACAATGGCGGATAAGACATGCCTCCGTTGGATCGAGAGCCTGCTGGCTGCACTCGCCTGCTGGGGTCTCGGCTTGGTCACGTACTGCCTACTCGGGGTGTCCCCGGATTTTTCAGCGCTCCTGCTCCTGGCTGTCTGCACCTTTCTCGTCTACACCCTGGACGGCGAATTGCCCTTTTCTCCGGAGGATCGAACGTCTTACTCCGTACTCCGGCTTGCCCCGGTCGTCGTGGGTGCCGTGGTCGCGGTGCTGGGTGCCGTTCTGATTTTTCGCAGAGAGGCCCTCTTCGTTATCGCCGTTCTTGCCGCCACAAGTATGCTCTACATGCTGCCGATCCTTCCCGGTAGGCGTAGGCTGAAGGAGCTCCCCATGGCCAAGACGGGCATTGTGTCGATCGGTTGGGGATTCTCTACCGTACTGATTCCTGCCCTCCAGTCGGAAGACGTCTCGGTTGCAGCAGTTCTGTGGCTGCTGGCCTATCGAATTGCATTCCTTGCTCCTAACATTCTTGCATCAGACTGGCCGGACCGCAGCTCGGACCTGGAAGCAGGGATTCGAACTCCCGCGAACTCGCTGGGTACGCCGCAATTCATGATTCTTTGCCGGGGCGCGGCCGCATCCGCGGCGGGGATCGCTTTGGTGAGCGTAATCGGGGGGTATTTTCCGGTCTGGATTATGGCGGATGCGCTCGGCGTGGTGATTTCGGGCGCAATTATCGGCAGCCGGATGCGCCAAGATCCAACCCGGTATCGATTGATCATCGATGGAATCGCCCTCTGGCCGCTGGCTCCAGCCCTGATCTCTCAATTCAGCTTCTGACAGCTCGAATTGTCAAAGTTAAAAAAATCTATAATTTGATAGAAATTCGCTCTTCGTAATAAAGCGCCAAAATCAAATGGTCCCTGGCCTGTTTCTGGTTAATCAACGTAGCGTGGTTAAAAATAGGTAGAATCAGTGTCTTCCGAGTCCCCTCGGTTCAATCCGGCAGGTGGCAAGGGTTCCCGGATGGCATGCTTCAAGATCCCCATGTCGTTGGACCTTAGAAGACCAATCGCAGGAGAAAGTGAGAGATGAGGAGCAAACTTCGTACATTTATTGTCGGCGCAACTGCATATGCCGCAGCATCAATGCTTTCAGTGGCTGAAACCAGTGGTGTTGATGACCGTACCTCCGGCTTTCTCAAGGCCTTTTCATCAGTCGCCGAGCATTTTGAGACAAACATCGGGCAAATGGATGGTGACGTTCTGTGTGCGTTTCGCAAGGACGGATATCGCCCGGAGTTGCTGCAGAAAGGCGTTCGACTCGCGATGCCACAACCGGATTTCGGCGGACCGGAGCCAATGCAGATTCAATTCCGCGGCTCAAGTGGAACTGCCACTGCCAGCGGCGTGAACCCCCTCCCATTCCAAGTCATGCCACGTCCTGTAAAAGGCGGCATTCTCCAGGTTCTGCAGGCCGGTGTCGACGTTCGGCTCCGTACTGATTGAGAGCGTCTATGAAGGCCGCGTTCAGTTTGACTTCATCGTAGAGCCCGGGGCCGATCCTTCGTTAATCCGGCTAGGCATGAGCGGCGCGGATCATGTCGCAATTGGCGGCTACGGTGATCTTATTGTCCATTTTCAATCGGTGGAATTGCGGCAGTCCAAGCCCTCTGTTTTTCAAAATGTAGAAGGACAGGAAGTTCAAGTGGACGGCTCCTATATGCTGGGCGGGGACGACTCAGTGCCATTTGCCCTTGGTTCCTATGACAATAGCCTCCCACTGATAATCGACTCCATTTTGACTGTGGTTCCGAAGACAAAAATCACGGACTTGGTAGAGTAACTGCTTAGCTATTCATTGGATCTTCTCCCACACCGGACGGGTACCCTGCGACGCAGTCGCATGGGTGCCCGTTTCGATTTTACTCCCCCCTCATATCACGGTCCTTGTTTCGAATCGTCTCCGGGCTTCGATCTGCCGTTTCAAGTCCATGGCATGAAACTTGTTCTAGTGCATATGGTTTCCGGTGGAAATCATAGCAATGGGGCCGGCATAGAATGGCGCTGACTTAAGGCCTCATAATGATCAATTCATTCTCGGGAACGGCGGGGATCGCCGTGTCCAGAGATACGGCAACATCCTGAAAAGCACGAAGATATGAATTTGGAGACAGCGGTCCCCGCCGTAGTGAGAATGGATGGGTCATGAAGGGACTACATCGGAGCGACAGCTTAAGTCAGTGCCACTCGGGCCGACATATAATGAGCAAGAATTGATAGGAAACTCTGCGGCATCGAATTTTACAGCCCTCACCAGTGCATCGGGGCATCACCTTGAAACCAAATTAAATGTCCCAAGCCATGTTGCACTTGGCACAAATACGGCTACACTTCAATGGCACAGAATGACAGATAACGACGCCGGAAGAGGCTTAGTGATCAAATCATGAAACGCAGACAAACAGACTCAAAACCCATCATGCAACGCGTCCTTTATTTCGTCTGTCAGCTACAGAGCTGCGGCGATCCTGAGTTCATGAGTGCAATGCGGCCGAATGTCGCAAAGGCGCTCCGTACGCAGGAAGGCAACTCCGAGCGAGTTGTCCTGTTCTCGACGAACTGAGACAGCGAGGGCCCGGCTTCCGCATCAACTCGTGGAGGCGTTGCAATGAGCGAGCACCGATTCGGTCATCTCTGATGTTCCGACTTTTCGGTAACCCTCTCTCCACAAGTCCGCGGTCCTGGCGCCTTCTTCCAGCGCCGCATCCACGCCAGTGCGAATCGTTTGCGCTGAGTCCCGCTCACCAAGGTCATCGAGAAGAAGCGCTGCGCTGAGAATCGCAGCAACCGGGTTGGCTATTTCCTTACCCGCGATGTCCGGCGCGCTCCCATGAACCGGCTCAAACACACCGACAGCTCCTCCCACGCTGGCAGAGGGCAGAAGCCCCAAAGAGCCACCCAGCGTAGCCGCTGCATCCGATAGAATGTCTCCGAAAAGATTTCCCGTAACGATGACGTCGAATTGCCGAGGATTCAGCACGAGTTGCATCGCTGCGACGTCGACATACATATGTTCCAGCTTGATTTCCTGAAACGCCTCAGCGTGTAGCCGCGAAATGACGTCACGCCATAGTTGGGACACGACAAGAACGTTGGCCTTATCGACCGACATGACCTTGCCTCTTCGTCGAGCGGCCCATTCGAACGCAATGCGACCGATACGTTCAACCTCTCCTGCCGTATAAACCATTGTATTAAAAGCGCGCTCCGATGGACCGCTGCCGGAGCGGTCCCTAGGCTCACCGAAATAGATGCCGCCGGTGAGTTCCCGCACCACCAGAAGATCCGCCCCGCGTACCGCGTCTTCTCGGAGCGGAGATGCCTCCGCGAGGGACGCCGGAACGGAAACCGGGCGGAGATTCGCGAAAACGCCGAGTTCTTTGCGTAGTTTGAGAAGGCCGCTTTCCGGGCGCATTGCGCCGGTCAGATGGTCCCACTTCGGCCCCCCGAGCGCACCCAGAAACACAGCGTCAGCGTTCCGGCAGGCTTCGATGACTTCATCGGGCATGGGGTCGTTGCACGCATCGATGGCCGCGCCACCCGCGGGTTCGGTTGAAAATGAAATAGAGAAGCCGCTCCTGGCCGCCGCGTTTTGAAGCAACTCGACCGCCGCATCCGTTACTTCGGGTCCTATGCCGTCTCCCGGCAGCAGAACTATTTTATAGGTATTGCTCATAATTCGATAATTCCCAGCTCGATTGTTCTCGGGCCGGGTACTCTACGATGTGTGCGGGGTTGAAGCAACATCACGGCACAATTAAGGTTCATTTCTTTTCGAACAGAAGGGGTTTTCTCGCGGTCGGAGTTTTCAACAATCGCTCGAATTGTGTTCCCTGATGATTTCCACAGGCAAAGCCCGTGCAGCACGGAGAGCCGCGCTCATCATGTGCATAATCCTGGTGCTCTGCCTGGGCTGGTATGTCCAGGCTCGATTTTCGCTCCATTGCGCGCGGTTGCAACGCACCAGCTTGCCGGAAGTGGGCAGGAGGGCGTCATTCGCGTCGGAACCTACAACATTGCGCGTGGCCACGGAGGGGCGCTTGGCACCAGTAACTGGACCGGATCGAATCGCACGCAGGTGACTGCGCATCTTCGCAAGACCGGCGATTTCATCAGGGGCCAGCAACTTGATCTAATCGTTCTCAATGAGGTCGACATCTCCGTGGCATGGACCCGGCACGTGCATCAGGCCAGGGTCATCGCTGAGACGGCCGGCTTTCCCTATGTGGCGGAGCAGAGGAACATCGATATTGCGGCCCCTTTTTCCCGTTTTCGATTTGGAAATGCCGTATTGAGAAAATACCCGATCGACGCACGCGGACATGGTTGAGTTCCCACCACTGTCGCGGCTCGAGAAACGACTCGCGGGGAATCACGATGATCTTCTCACTTCGGTCGATATGCCGTCAGGTTCCTTACAGGCTCTGGCCGTACACTCCGAGGTTCGGGACGAAAGTACTCGAGTAGGGTACAGTGATCAGGTCAGCAGTATAGCCAAAGAATTCGGGATACCGTTCCTGGTGCTGGGTGATTTTAATTCAACGCCGTCGGGCTATTCCGGACATCAAAGCGACGCAGAAGGAAGGAATGCCAACGACCATTTGCTTCGCTTGGGTCACTTCCCGGCCGGACAAGTACCGCCGCCGGATTTCGGATACCTGATCTTTCCCTCCGCCGGTCCTGACCGTGCGATTGATTGGATCCTCGCGACGGGAGATTGCGAACTTCGAAATCACCGGGTGATTTCTGCTGATTTGTCGGATCATTTGATGGTTGTGGCAGATGTAGTTGTTAACCGCCACCGGTGAAGGAGAAAGATTACTCCGTGCCGCCGTGCCGCCGTGCTGCCTTTGCGTGCGCACCCGGGATAGATTCTCGCGGGCGGTTTCGGATTCGGGATTCATCTTCAACTCTTCTACCAGCAGGGTCTCCGCCGTTTCCAAATCTCCCGCCCCGGCAAAAAGAATGGCCAGGTTTGAGCGAGGGCCTTCCAGGTGCGGCGCGGTTTTGATGGCCTTTCCGTAGGACTCAGCCGCCTTCTGGGGTTTTCCGGTTTTCTCCTGCGCGTCAGCCAGGCAGAACCAGATTTTCCCGTTACTACCCTGGTAGTCGAGGCTCCTGGCGTACGAGGATTCAGCAAGGTCCCAGAGTTCCCGGACCGCAAAGTAGCCGGCCCTTCGCTGGTACAGCATGGCCCATGCTTCCTTTTCCCATCGATGTAGATCCGGAAGGGGCTTAGGCGGTGTTGATGCCGCGCCATCTTTGCGTTGCAGGGCCCTGAAAACATCTTCATTGGAAACCGGTTCATCGGTGACTTCGAAGAGGAATCCCGCCGGTACAAGGAAGGTGGCGGAGCGCGGAAATGTCGGGTCATATTCGACGTACACCGGCCGGTCCATGAGTTCGTCGGCATTGGGCGGGGCAAGCTTGAAAGGTTGTACTTCGTTTGCGGAGATACGGTTTCGAATGGCGTTAACAAGGTATTCACGGCTCCAGCCGGCGCTGCCGATTTCCGCGTTGAAACGAGTGCGGTCCTGGCCGATCCAGCGGTTTTGCGGCTTTGATCCGGCGAGAATCTCGTATCCCAGCATGTAGGAGACGTTGTCTGTCTGCGATAGAACTACGGCATTTTCCGGAAGCGGGTTCAACAGGGCAGCAATGAAGGTTCGTGCGCCCTCGTACCCGCGAAGGGACTGCTTGTGAATCGTGACGAACGCAGAAAATGCCAGTACTGCGGCACACGCTGCAGCGACGAGCCTCCCGGCTGCCGCGCTTTCCAGCGCCCGGATCGGGGTCGTCGTCGCATACGACAGAAGACGAGCGACGCCGATGCCCGCAGCGAAGGAAGCGAGAACATACAGGGGCACATGCCAGTCCATGACTCCGTAGTGTCGAATGTAATTGATGTCGATATTTGCCTGTTTCATGTGGCTTAGCAGCATGCCGCCGGCGTAGGGAACCGCGACGGCAATGAGGATGACGAACCACCGTTTTCCGTACCGGAGTAACGTTGTCATTCCAAGGATAGACAACAGCGCTCCGAGCCAACCCAACTGTTCAAGAGGAGCGTAGGTGGCAAGCCACTCCCCCAGGAATCCCGGGGGAGCTTCTGCCATCGGCCTCGATGTCCATTCACTGCGTGAGAGAAATTGAATCAGCCCCGAAAAGCTCTCCACGTTCGCGTGATCAATGAGAGGGTGGGTAACGGATCGAATGGGGACCCACAGAAATATCAGCAATCCGAAGACGAAGCCGGTGGAGACGCAGGCGGCAAGAAGTGCGCGTGATCGCGTAGGATACGGGCAGGCCGATCCGGCAAACCACACGAAGGCAAGGAGAGGGAAGAGAAGCGCAAGTTGGCTTGGGTGGTTACCCAGGGCCAGTCCCCACAGGATTCCGAGCGCAGTACTTCTCCACTTGGAGTCGTGGTCCTTTGCGGCGCGGGTCAGCAGCGTATCCCCCAGGAGGAGCGTGGCAAGGAGCAGCGCAGTCAATAAGGTATACTGCTCAGTTGACAGCGACAACTCGACGAATGCGGAGGATGTGAGGCAGACCAGGACGCTGCACAGGGCGGCGGCGTGTGGGCACCAGGAACGCAGTTGGAAACATCCTGCGCACGGTGGAGGCGCACAAGGCATAGAGGAGGGCCAAAGTAATTGCGCCGCAGAAAGCCGAGAACAGATTGGTCGCACGAGTTGCGTCGTTCACGAGGATCAGCCGGTAAAATGCGGAGGCGGCCATGATCCAACTGGGAGCGCCGGGGGCATGAGGAATGCCTGCCGAAGCGGCGGCGAGCGCAAACTCGCCGCTGTCGTGAAACGTTACTCCGGGGGCGGCATGGTACCAAAGAACCCCAAGGCTGGCGGCAAAGACGGCGAGTGGCGCAGCCCAGCGTACTCGGTGTGACCTGGCGCCGGGCGTAGACACCGTATTAGTCGCCGTTTGTTTGCAGAGTCTGTTCTGATCGGACTGCCGAACGATGAATCACCCAATATGCTAGGGCCACCAGGATGCCGCCCAAAAGCGTGGCGAAAGCCCAGACCCATCCACCCACAGCAAACGTTGATCCGCCCTGCGCCCGCAGTTTCCGCGCGTCGTCATAAATGCCGGCCGCGAACACAATGTGGACGAACGCCGACACGGCGAAAATGATCACGGTGATGGTCATTTGCAGGATGGGAAGGTCTTTCATCGAATTCCTTTTTTCCCCTTATCATTCTCATTCGTTCGCTTTTAATAACAGAAAAATCAACACCCCGGTCACTGAGACATAGAGCCATGCCGGGAACGTGATGCGCGCCAGTTTCCGGTGTCGTTGGAATCGTCCTGTTACGGCGAAGAAAACAGTGGTCAGAATCATGGGAACGATTGCCATCGACAGCAGGACATGAGAGATCAGAATGAAAAAATAGAGCCCCCGAATCGGACCTTCGCCGCCGAACTTCGTATCACCGTGAAATGCGTGGTGCAGGATGTACGAAGCAAGAAACACGGTAGACCAGAACAGGGCGGTTAGCACCAGCGTTATGTGCAGGGACTTGTGTCCCCGCAGAATCGCCAGGACGGCGAAAACCAGGCAGGTTGCGCTGAGGGCGTTGAAGATGGCATTCGCAGCAGGAAGCGATGCGCTCCAGGCCGGCGGTTCAGAAACCGGCGGCCTCAAGTAGATGAGCCACAGCAGGAATCCCAGCACTGCGGCACTGACCGCCGCGATGCCAAGATAGGCTGTGCGGTCGGTCCAACTGCTGCGCCGGTCTGGCATTGCATCATTCAAACTGTCTGCTCGATATACTTCTTCGCGGTGTGGCGGTCCAGGCCGACGATGCGGGCGACCTCCACGTAGTTGCGGTGCCGGTCATAAAGAATCCGGCAGTACCCCTGCAGGACTTCGGTTGCGCTCATGGACCCTGATTCTCTTTCGGCGACCAGCGCGTCCCGCGTATCCGTGGCGAGGAGACGTTCGTCGCCCTCGCAAACCCGGTTCAGGATCACCCTTCGTATCGCCTGTTCGAGCTCGCGAACATTGCCGGGCCACGTGTAGTCTTTTCCTGGTGATGTTTGAAGCGACTCCTTCACCATCGCGGTTACGTCTGTCGCTCCCTCACCCACCATCCGTCCCACTAGGTGGGTAACCATGTCGTCGAATTCCCGTGGGTCCTCTTGGATTCGAGTACGGAGTGGCGGAATCCGGATGACATCGGAACAGAGGTGATAGTAGAGATCGTCCCGAAATACACCCTGCTCGCGAA
>Ga0310121_10003424_pt1 | contig 14477 bp, 12 predicted proteins | sample CB27_Tmax_986_MG_FD_203504 | JGI IMG/M metagenome (GOLD analysis project Ga0310121, IMG submission 203504) | Marine microbial communities from Western Arctic Ocean, Canada - CB27_Tmax_986 | ecosystem: Environmental > Aquatic > Marine > Oceanic | place: Canada: Western Arctic Ocean | collected... | reverse complement strand
TCAGAGAGAGTGGAGCGTATTACCGCCCTGGCACTTCGGTATGGGAGATCACCTCGGATCAGGAGCCTGAACTGGCGCTGGGTCTGGTAGAAAACGGCGCTGCGCAGATGCTTTACCCGCGCCATATTATCCTGGCAACTGGTGCGATGGAGCGTCCAACACCCTTTGTGGGCTGGACCTTGCCTGGGGTGATGACTGTGGGTGCGGCCCAGACCCTGCTCAAATCATCCGGCTTACTGCCTGAAAATGACGTGGTGCTCGCCGGCACCGGTCCACTGTTTTATCTTTATGCAAATCAGTTGATTGGTATGGGCGTAACGCCCCAGGCGATTCTAGATACCCGACCGAGTGCATCCTGGGGTACATACTTATTCGGATTGAACGCGCTGTTGGCTTGCCCAGGGGCTGTGATCCAGGGCAGCCGCTGGATGCACGGCATAAAAAAACAGGTCGAGGTGACCTCCCACGTGACTGACCTAAGAGCCAAAGGTGACGATCAGTTGCGATCCGTTAGTTACCAGTCAGCAGGACGTTCGTACGATATGGCAACGGCACTGCTGTTGGTCCATGATGGGGTGATTTCCAATACCTGGCTGTCGATGTCAGCAGGTATTGCACACCATTTTGATCCTCTCCAAGGATGTTGGGTTCCGGACATCCGGGGTGTTGGTATGACTCGCCGCGAATCCATATCCATGGTGGGAGACTCTGTGGGTATTGCAGGTGCCGAGGTGGCCATGCTGCAGGGTGAGCGGGTCGCCCATGAAGTACTCGGGCAATTGAGCGGCATTGGTAGTACACAGCCTTTGTCTGAGCCCGCGGTGTTGAAACGCCAACGCCGTTTGCGGCGTTTTCTGGATCGATACTTTCCGCCAACCTCGCAGTTTCAGTTGCCTCTCGATGACGATACCATCGTCTGTCGCTGCGAAGAGGTTACCGCGGGGGAGATCCGCAGCGTTGCGGCACGTGGCTGTATGGGGCCCAATCAGGCCAAGGCGTTTACCCGTTGCGGTATGGGCCCTTGCATGGGTCGCAAGTGCGCCGCTACCGTCAGCCAGTTGATGGCGCAGGTGCATGACATGTCGGTGACTGATATCGGTCACTACCGAATCCGGCCACCCATACGACCCATCACCGTTGGCCAACTTGCCGATATGCCAATCCGGCGCGAATCGAGCGACCCAGCACAAGCCGGTGCAACCATTTACGTTACCCTTGCACCGGGGAAAAATCCCAATCGCTGATTCTAAGGGCCGTTAGCCCGACGCCGAATAGCAAATCAACGAGTAAAGTGGGATACGTGTTTTGCCGGTTCGCGCTGTATTTGCAGTCGTATCGAGTGATTCAGCGATCCACGTTTGCTTGTTGTCGGCGCGGATTGTTCTGATAGGAATAATCTATCAAACGATCAAATTAAAGCATTTTACAAATCATTCCACCTTGGCTGATATTGGGGCCAGCAATAAAGCGATGCGTTCCAGCTCTGCTGGAAGAATTTGTTTTTTGCAAAACCAATATTGGATTCACCAAAGGGGGAAAGATATGTATAACTTTAGTAAGCCCATATTATCTGTCAGTGTTGGAGCCGCTATGCTCTGCGCGGGGGCTATACAGCCAGCGGTTGCCGAGGTTGGCTTTGGTAAGCCGGGTGAGGCCGTCAACCTGGTAGTTGGGTATCAGCCTTATTACACCGAATCATGGTCCGGGGTTGTGATCAATGGCCAGAATTCCTGGAAGAAGTATCTGCCAGCCGGGTCCGATGTGAAATTTGAAATTGGACTGCAAGGCTCCGTTATTGTTGGCAAGATGTTGGGTGAGAAGAACCATCTGGGTTACATGGGCGATATGCCTGCGATCGTATCGACAACCAAGCAGGATAAAGTCGACATTCGTATGATCGCTGTGTTGGGAACGTCGCGCCAGCAGTGCAACGTATTCCTGGTCAAAAATGATGCACCGGAGTTCGCAAATGGTATGGACGCCGTTAAGTGGATGGATGGTAAGTTAGTTGCTGCCCCCCATGGCGCATGTACTGACCGTTTTGCCCGTTGGGCATTCGAGCAGGCTGGCATCAAGCCCAAAAAATACCTCAACATGAACATCGAGGTTATCACCTCCAGCTTCAAGAACAACAAACTCGATGCCGCAGTTATCTGGGAGCCTACCGCTTCGAAGATTCAGTTGCAGGGTATTGCGCGGCGCGCAGCATCTGGCGAAAGCTTTGATGGCGTAGAAGGCGGTGATGCAGGCTTTTTGGCGATGCTCTACGAGATCATTCGTGACCGGCCCGATGTACAGCGTGGCTGGCTCGAAGCTGAGTTAGACGCCCAGTTGTTCCTGAAAGATCTGGGTAATGCCACGGCGGTATCGCAGATGGCAGACGACCAGACCGAAGGCATGGATCGACGTACACTCTGGGCATCACTATATGGCCAGAACTCACCTGCGATCGGTGGCGGAGAAGAAAAGCTGACGCTGCGATACGTGTTTGATGATACAGCCAGGCAACTGGTTTCTGCGGCAACTAGGTTCTTGAACGGCCGGAAAGTGGTACCGAATGCGATATTGCGACCAGAAGCCATCATGGATGATGTAGCAAAAGCAGTACTGACATCACGAGGCTTGTCGGCGCCTATCGGATTTGTGGGTGAGCAGCCGGATTCTGCATACCAATAATTAAGATGTTAGTCTAGTAGATTGATTGAAAAGCGGGCCTCGAGAGTATCTCGGAGCCCGCTTTTGATTTCTAAGTTAAAAAAAAGTTAAAGTATCACCTGCCACAGGCAAGTCTGCCTGTAAAAATCTCGCCCGGTGGTATGCATAGTAGTACTTACTATTCACCCGAAACATGGGCAAAAGGGGAAGATGTGAATGAGTAATCAAGGTGTCAGCGGGCACGCTCCAACAGGCTTTCAGTATTTTCTGTACAAGACCTGGAAATCATTGAAGACGCCCATGCCGTACCTGGCGTTCGCGGGTATCGGGCTATGGCTACTGACCTATTTTCTTTTAAATGAGTATTGGAAACTTTTCCCCTTTTTTAAGATCCCGGGCCCGGTCGAGGTAATAACCGAATGGCTAAGTAGAGACCCGATCTGGGGTACCTCGATTTTTACCGAAGACTACTATATTAATATTTGGGTCAGTTGCAGGCGAATCTTTATTGCCTTCGCTCTGGCAACAGGTCTCGGTGTGCCCTTGGGCCTTTTTATGGGCTGGTCAAAGAAGTTTAAGGATTATACTTTTCCAGTGCTGGAGACCTTACGGCCGATTCCGATTCTCGCATGGGTTCCGCTTGCAATTGTGATGTTCTCGGGGTTTGAGACGCCAATCATCTATCTGGCAACCTTAGCCTCTTTTTTTGTGACCACTTTAAACACAATGCTCGGTGTAGAGTCCATTGATGAGTCTTATTTCCGGGCGGCGGGCTGTCTTGGCTCTAAGAAACGACATGTCTTCATCAACGTGGTCGTGCCCGGCTCATTGCCATTTATATTTACGGGTTTGCAGATCAGTATCGGGGTAGCTTGGTTTTCTTTAGTGGCAGCAGAGATGATCTCTGGTGATTATGGGTTGGGTTATATGATTATGGCTTCGTATATGGTCAACAAGTACGTCACCATGGTTATGGCTATGTTAACGCTGGGGTTCGTTGGTTGGATAACCTCAGCAATGGTGCGCGCTGCCGGCAATCGTATGATGCGGTGGCGAGAAAAGGCGCTTGGCCAAGGAGGTGTGTAGATGACTACAGCAGCTCATCAGCAGCCGGCAACAGATAGGAACGCTTCCACTAAGGGGGCGATCAGCATACGCAATGTCACCAAGATTTATGACCCAGAGGGTGCAAATGTCCTTGCGGTGGACGATTGCTCTTTAGAAATAGCGCCGGCTGAGGTCTGTATGATTGTTGGGCCATCCGGCTGTGGTAAAACCACCTTGTTGAACGCGATTGCTGGTTTTCATTCGATCACATCAGGCCAGATAGATCTTGATGGTGAAATGCTCTGTGGACCGGACAAACCGCTGGCCGATCAGGGTGCTGATCGGGTTGTCGTATTTCAGAATGGCGCACTGTTCCCCTGGAAAACGTTGGCTGATAACGTAGCTTATGGCCCGATTGTTCAGGGGTTAATGAATAAAGCCGATGCTCGCGAGAAAGCAATTTTGATGTTATCTGAGGCTGGATTATCGGGTGTCGCAGACAAGTATCCGGGCGAAGTGTCCTCAGGAATGGCCCGACGGGCAGAAATCGTTCGTGCGTTGATAAACGATCCGAAGGTATTGCTGCTGGATGAACCCTACCGTGCTATGGACGCGCTGACCAAGTCAATCATGCATGAATCTCTGCTTGAGGTATATGACCGCACTCGAGTTACCATCTTTTTCATAACACATGATTTGGAAGAGGCGATTTTCCTCGGAGATAGAGTCATTGTTATGACGACGCGTCCTGCCAGGACAAAGAAAATAGTCGAGGTAAAAATCAATAGGCCAAGAGATTATCGGTTACTGTCTTCTGAAGAGTTTAGGATTTTAGTGCAAGAGACTAAAGAAGCGGTTCATGAAGAAGCAGTCAAAGCGTTTGAAGCGGGTGAGCGAGAGCTTGCTTAATGTTCATTGCGCGCGGTAACTGAAAGTTGAGGAAATAAGATGGGAAAGGCATCGAAGAGACAGGAAACGCTAGGCGCTAGAGCTTTAGCTCTAGTTTCAGATCTGACTTTCAGACGTGGTGTTTTATCCATACTGATATTTCTTACTCTGTGGGAGATAGGATTTCGATTCAACGAGTGGTTCGGGGTTTTGGTTCCGTTTGTGGGAAAGGTAGATGCACCATCAATCGTTGCGGCTCGCTGGAGCGAAGTTGTTCTTTTGCCTGGATATTGGGAAAGTTGGTATCTGAGTATGGGTCGCGTGTTCCTAGGTTTTTTGGTGGCACAAATTATTGGAATCCCATTTGGACTAGCGATGGCGGTCAATAAATATTTTCGAGGCATGTTTTTCCCGCCATTTGAGATCCTGCGTCCGATACCACCGCTTGCATGGGTGCCAGCCTCTATCATTTTCTGGCCAACGACAGAGTTGTCGATTATGTTTGTCACGTTTCTTGGAGCGTTCTATACCATCGTCATTAACGTACTCGGCGGCGCACGTGCTGTAGATATCCAGTACTTACGGGCGGCACAATCGATGGGTGCTACTCAGTGGGATCTTTTCCGTAAGATTATTCTGCCCGGCACTTTGCCATCCATTTTTATCGGCGCCGCCGTAGGCATGGGGATTACATGGGAAGTAGTGCTGGCGGCTGAGATGATTTCCGGTGGTGGCCAGCAAAGTGGCGGAGGATTAGGGTTTTTCATCTGGAGTTCCTATATGGGTGGCGTAATGGATCAGGTTATCGTTGGCATGATCAGCATAGGACTAGCAGGATATATTTCCAGTAGTCTTATACGGTATATCGGATACAGATCGATGCCGTGGCGACGGATGTTTTGATCGTAGTATTTCAGGAAAATTTCAAGAATAGAAAATGGTAAATCGTGAACTGAACTGGCGGAAGATTTAATGGCAGACGCACCTGACATGATGCAAGTAAATAATGTCTCCAAGGCATTTGGGGAGGACTGGGCACGTGAGATGGTTATTGAGAATCTCAGTCTCAAAATTCGACGCAATCAACTTACCGCGATTGTTGGGCCCTCAGGCTGTGGAAAATCGACAGTAGTCAACTTGTTGGCAGGATTCGAGAAGCCAGACAGCGGTCAAATCCTGCTGGATGGACGCCCAGTTACGGGCCCCAGCAAAGATAGGTTGGTTGTCTTTCAGGAAACCGCTTTGATGCCTTGGTTAACTACCTACCAGAACGTCACCTTTGGCCCCAAGTTGCGCGGCGATATACCTCGTGCTCAATTAAAAGAGGCGGCCGACAGTATTATTGAAACGGTTGGACTCAAAGAGTTTCGGGACAAGTATCCTTTGCAACTGTCAGGTGGTATGCAACGGCGTGCTGAGCTTGCACGGGCGTTGATTAACCAACCGCTGGTTATGATCATGGATGAGCCATTCCGTGGTCTGGACGCCATGACTCGTCAGTTGATGCAAGAGTTCTATCTGCGCTTGTGCGAGCAAGAGGCTCGGACGAACGTATTTGTCACCTCTGAACTTGAGGAGGCTATTATCCTTGCTGACAGCCTGGTTGTACTGTCAAACCGGCCGGCTACGGTGAGAGAAGTAGTGCAGATTGATCTGCCGCGGCCGAGAAATCTGGACATGCTGAGCTCTTCAGAGGCTTATGAATATAAACGTCATGCTATGGAAATGCTCCACGAGGAGGCACTGAAGAGCTTTAAGGGGGTTGATTCGAGTTCAGATTTTCTGGAAGCCTACTCTCGCAGGCCCTAGAGTCTTAGCAGTTCTGGATCTGCGCCGGCCACCTTCCAACACTAGAATGACCTATGGGTGTCCTTGAGATCCTGTTGAATCGCCCGGTCATGATTTCGTGCGCAATCGCCGGCGCATTGATCGCAAGCTTGGGCCCTTATATTCTCAAAAAAAGTGGCTCACATAGTGATCGGACCCGTGTTCTGGTGGTCCGCTTGGGGTATGCCGTTTCATGGATTAGTGTAGCTTTGTTTATTACGGCCGGATTTTTTTCTGATCACTGATTTTTCCGGCCCCACGCAAGTTATGACGCAGTTAGACTCTGGTCGTAGGAATTAAGTAGGCGGGCGACAGTGTGCTTGAGATAGAAAATCTCTCCAAGAGTTTTGGAGAAATTCAGGCGGTAAACAAACTTTCCCTGAAACTGGAGTCTGATTCAGTCGTTGGTTTTCTTGGCCCCAACGGCGCAGGCAAGACCACCACTATGCGCATGGTCTCTGGGTATCTCCTTCCTGACAGTGGCTCGGTTCGAATTTGTGGTTCGGACATCGTGCGACAAACCCAGGCGGCTCAGATGTCTCTGGGCTACCTTCCAGAGGCGCCCAACGGTTTTGGCCGGTTGACCGTTTATGAGTTTCTAGTGTTCTGTGGCCAAGCTCGGCGTTTATCAGGCCAGGTGCTTGAGAACGCGATTGATCAGGCTTGTGATCGGGTTGAACTCGGGCCAGCGCTATCACGACCCCTTGCGCAATTATCCAAGGGTTGGCGACAAAGAGCGTGGCTTGCTCAGGCCATTTTGCACGAACCCAGGGTATTGGTTCTCGATGAGCCCACGGATGGGCTGGACCCCAACCAGAAGGAATTGGTAAGGCGTTTGGTGCGTAAGATGAAAGTTGGCAGAACCATTGTGTTATCGACACATATTCTGGAAGAGGCAGAAGAACTGTGCGATCGGGTTGTGGTGATCAACCATGGCCAGCTGATCGCTGATGCCAGTCTGGCCGATCTGGTCGATAGTTCGGGGCGTCTAGGTACTCAGTTCAGAAAACTGACCGTGCATGACCAAGAGCCCTTGACGGCTTCTTAATATCGACGTTGATTCAATGAGTGAATTAAAGATCAGTATCATTTCTGGATTCAGTGCAGTACTGCGCCATGAATTGCGGCTACTGTTTTTCACGCCTTTGAGTTACCTCTTTCAGACAGCCTTTTTGCTTGGGTTGGGCGCCTGTATTTTTCTGGTTGCCGATTTTTATTCGTCAGATGAGGCAACCCTTCGTTTGTTACTGGGGTTTATCCCCTGGATCTCCTTGGTGCTGGTTCCCGCGCTTGCTATGTCGGCTTGGGCAGACAATCAGGCGGATCGCGAAATGGAACTCATATATTCATTGCCCGTCAGTCGGGCTGCCATTGTTATCGGGAAATTCACTGCAGGCTATCTGCTCTTACTCCTCACACTTGCGCTAACATTTCCGTTTGCGATGACGGTGAGCTATCTTGGCGAACCAGATTTTGGCGTTATGGTGGCCGGTTATCTAGCTTGCGCTTTACTGCTTGGCGCGTGTTTCGCTGTTGCGTTGCTGGCGGCAGCGTTCGTTCGCGAGACAGTAGGTGCTTTTGTTGCAGGCATTGGGGCGCTATTTCTGCTGATGCTTTGCGGGTGGGACGTCTTTGGCCGACTCCTTCGCAATGTGCTGCCCCAGTGGGCGTGGGAAACACTTTCGGTGTACAGCCCGGTTACCTGGCTGAATCGTCTTGGAGAAGGCGTGATACGCCCACAGGGTCTTTTGTATTTCGGGTTGACCATCGGCCTGGCCTTGTTGGTGACTCATTGGGTGATCGAGGAAAGACGTCGGGGTGACCTGCGTAAACTGTTTTCTGGCAAACGCCTGGCTTGGTTGATAACGCTGTGTCTGGTGTGGTTGCTCGGTATCCCGTTAGCGGCGAATCTGCCTGGCCAGTTTGATTTGACTGCAGCAAAGGAATTCAGTCTTCATTCTGGAACGAAGCAGGTGCTTGAGCAGTTACCAGAAAAAACCCAATTGACCCTTTACTGGAGTGACACTGAAGATACTGTTCCAGCGTCTATTAAGGCACATGCTCGCCGCATTCAGCGATTGCTTTCAGGAATGTCTGGGCGGTCCACATTGGAGTGGACCTTGGTTGATCCAGAGCCTGACACCGAACAGGAGCTTCAGGCGATGGCCCGTGGTATGCATCGGGTACCTATGTCGTCTGGCGACCACTTTTTTCTCGGGATCACAATAGAGCATGGGGAGCGGCTTGGGCGGATTCCGTACCTGGATATTCGTCGGGAGAGTCTGTTGGAGTACGATCTTGCCCAGGTTTTGAATGGCTTAACCCATCAATCAACACCCCGGATTGCATTGATCAGCCCCTTGTTGCCATCCTCGGCAGCTCTCGCCGAGCGCGATGGCCTGTCATTCATGGCCGAACTGAAGCGCGCCTATGACCTTGCTGTAGTGCCCTTCTTTGAAACCCAGCTACCGGCCGATCTTGACGCGTTGATTCTGCTCGGTACCGACATACTGCACGAGGACATGCTTTATGCAATCGACCAGTACGTTATGGGAGGCGGCAGCCTGATCGTGATGATTGATCCATATACCCGGGTCAAGCCTGCCAACAACGTGACGAACCCTCAGCCGTCCGATGAGATCAACGACATTTCCGATTTGCTTGCAAGATATGGTATCAATTACCAGGGCGAGGGTATTGTTGGTGATACACAACTCGCATCTGTGGTTGCTGATGATCAGCAGGGCCGTCTTAACTATCCTTACTGGATGAGAGTTCGCGCTGCGGGGTTGTCGTCGGTTCACCCAACGACCGCTAATCTGAATGAAATCTTATTGGTTGAGCCCGGCGCGTTGACTCTCGACTCAGCGGCGGACGGAATGGTTCTGGTTACAACCACAGTTGATGCAGGCGTTTATCCTAGGGAGTCGTTTGCCCGAAAAACGCCGCGTGAGTTGGCAATGACCTTTGCTGGTCAGTCGCAGCCCAGAGCGCTTGCTGTGGTTGTGAAGGGTCCCCTAAAAAGCGCGTATCACTTGTCAGAGTCGCACAGTACTGGCGTTTTGCACCTCCAGTCCTCCAGTGGGACCCCAGTCGTCTTTGCGGTAGCCGATGTGGACTGGCTGTTCGATCCATTCTCACTTCAGCAAACCCGGCTTGGCGAGGATACTGTGGTTCGACCACTCAATGATAATCTGGCTTTTTTATTGAATATGATTGAATTTGCCACAGGGGATGAGGCGTTGATAGGAATACGGTCTCGCGGGAAGTTACAGCGGCCGTTTACACGAGTAGCTGATTTATTTCGAGTGGCGCAGGCTGAGTTGCAAGATAAAGAGGCTAGTCTTGCTGGTGAAGTAACCAAGCTGGAACAGCAAATTAGCGGCCTGGCCGAGGGAACCGAACACATCGAATATGCACAGTTGCCCGAGAGCATGAAACGCCAACTGAAGGAATTTGAGAGCAAATTGCTTTCTGCCCGTCGGGAACTTCGAGAAGTCAGGCGTGGTATTCGTACCAAGGTAGACGGGTTGGGCGCTCGTCTGGTATTAATTAACCTGGCCGCTGGCCCCTTGCTGGTCGTACTACTGGCAGGAATAATATTCCGATATCGCAAAAGGACAATGGGTCGAAGAGTCTAGCGTCAGAGAGGTTCATCTGATAGCAGCGTCTCTCCCTCCCTGGTTGCTGCTGGAAATTTAAGCGACTGCCTTTGCTTGCGGAAGATCAGTCGATTTCCCCAAGGCCTCCTGTATCTCATTTTTTGACTCCATAAGCAGGTCTGCCATGGCTTGGGCCATAGGTAGAGGTGGGGTTACTTTTTCCCAGATCAGGCCAACAGGCTTGCTGATGGCCGGGTCGATCAACTGAATTTCCCGAGTGCCGGGAAAGGCATCGTTGGCGCGACTGAACCCGTTGGGAACAATAGTTGCGAGATCGCCCTGCATAACATGGAACGCCAGCTGGAAAATTGAATTGCATTCAAGTTTTGGTGACGGGTCACAGTCGATGCTGGCAAACGCTTCATCCATGACCTGGCGTTCTTTCATGTTTGGAGAAAGCAGACAAAGAGGTAGTTCGGCGGCCTCTTTCCAGCCAATAGTTTGTTGTCGTGTCGATAACATGTTTTTTGGAATCATCAGGCTGAGCTGTTCTTGGTACAGCACCATGGTGTTTAGCTTTTTCAACGACTGACCTTCGAGGTAGGTAATGCCAACGTCGAGTTCAAAGTTTCGTAATTCGTTGATCAGATTGCCTGAGCCCACGAACTGAATATCTATCTCAACTGCTGGGTAAGCTTGAGTAAAAAGTTGGCTGATACGGGGTAGAACTGGAGAACTGGTTGGCATGGCGCCAACTCGGATTTTGCCATTGAGATTACGCCGCATAATGGCGAGATCTTCGATCATGCTTTTCCGATCAGCCAGCAGGCGCTTGGCCCAACTGACAACCCGCTCACCTTCAGGTGTGAACCCCTGGTAACGCTGGTGACGAAGGATGATAGTTACGTCGAGCTCAGACTCAAGTTGTTGTAAGGCGCTGGACAGGCTTGGTTGCGATACATGACAGCGCTCAGCGGCACGGCCGAAGTGGCCTTCCTGTTCAAGCGCGACCAGATATTCAAATTGTCGTAAAAACATCGCTATCTCCCCTCGTTCTTTGCCTTATCGGAGCCTGTTGCGCTCAGAACTTCTGATAGGCTGTATCAATTGTTTCCTATTATTGTTTAAAAATAACTATCTTTCCCTCATTATTCAACCACTATAAAAGTGTGAGTAATTTGTTGTGAATTTGGGAAACTGCCCACAGAAATACATCCCTACCCACAAGATTCGTGCAGGTAGATGATTTAAGTGATAAAAGCCCAGTGATGTTGAAAGTAATATTAAAACTTCTCAGTTAATCACTTGTCCGCAGACTCATCCACTTACGCCCATAATCCATATCGAAGGGTTTTCCAGAAGATCGTCGGCCGACATGGGCAGTTACAGTACCCAATTCATCCGCAATAGGCGGTACAACCGGGTTAACCGATTGCCTTGCGACAGCGTAGATCGTCCGCGCTACCCAGTGAGCCATTTCTGTGTGACTTCCCGCACTGGCTTGCAAGCATCTATTTTGCCGTGGCCAGGCACAACGCTGATGATGCTGGCGATTGCGGCTTTATTGACGACTCTGGGATAACTGGCAAACTGCTTCAAGATGGTATTTATTGAACCTTCCCTTGCGTTAGGATATTCGGTGGGGATTAACGAGAGGTAGTGCATCGCTGTCATGCTGAACCACCCAACCGTTTTTTGTTCCTGCGCTTCGTTACCACGGCCGTAGTCGATCCAAAAGGGTGCTCGCCACTCGATGGCCTGACTATAATGGGGTCGGGCCTCGCGCATCTATGCCGCCAAGGCTGATAAGCCAGCGGCAGGTGTTGTTGGGAATCCTGATCACGGGGGCGGGAAAATCTCATGCTTAGTACAGCGGCTATAGCCCTTGCGGGCGGAGTCGCGATCATCGTTGGCGTGCTGATTGGTGCCATCGGGATCGGCGGCGTTTTGTTGGTCCCAATGCTCACTTATGCTCTTGGTTTTGGCATTCATGTGGCGATCGCTACGGCGATGTTTTCTTACCTTTTCAGCGGCGTAGTAGGCGCTATTGAATATTCTCGGCGGGGCTCTATCCAGTGGAACATGGGCCTATGGCTATGTCTTGGCGGAATGCCTGGGGCTTATTTGGGTGCGCTGGCCACCTGGCAGACCCCCGGCGCTGTTCTTGAGGGCATTATCGGACTGTTGGTTTTTTTGTCGGGGCTTCAGGCTTTGCGCCCGCAGTCTGAAAATTCCGGTGCAGAGAACTTTTTGAGCCCGGTTTTCCTGCTGGTTATTGGAGTAGTCACAGGATTTGCTTCATCAATAACCGGAACGGGTGGCCCGCTGATCCTGGTGCCCCTATTGATCTGGCTGAAAGTTCCAGTTCTGACTGCTGTGGGCCTAAGCCAGATTATTCAGATTCCAATCGCGCTTCTGGCAACGGGAGGTAACCTGGCGTTTGGTCATATCGAGTTTGGGCTGGGCCTTGGCATTGCGGTAATGCTGGCGGCTGGAGTCATTGTGGGTGCCCGCGTTGCGCATCACGTGTCACGCTATACTTTGAAGCGGTTCATTGCTTTTGCCCTATTGCTCGTGGGCGCAGCTATGCTGATTCGAATTGTTGCCGGAATACTTTAATTCACCATCACCGCGTCGTGTTGCCTTTCGAGCAATAACCGTTAGAGGCCAGCGACCCTTACGCGCAAGCCAGGTACTGTTGCGAAGGTGTAAACCCGTTGGAGGCTGCCATGGCGCGGTTTGCGGGTGGCAGTGTCATCGGATCAGAGTCGGAATTGATACTGGTCTGCTTCTTCGCCGAATCGTCGAAAAAGCCTGTCTTGTGGCGTCATCCTGATTCACAGCCGAAACGGCCCAGTTCTGGAGAATTGCCGGTTACATCGGTCTGTTCTAGCCCTTTGGCGGGAGGTCACGCTGGGTTTAGGCTATGTGAATACAGCGGATGTTGAGGTCATCGGTTCCCTAGTAGAGCTACTGGGAATAGTCCACGATCCGAATTAGCGCAGCCGTCCATTTTTTAATTCTGGCAAAAGGAGTAGTGAGATACTGCTGGGCAGACGACTTGTTGCCGTGCGAGTGAGGTCACCATCTTCGATTTGAACTGTTAACCGTATATTGCCAGACCATTACTTTCAGCAGTACAAGCCGACCTCTATCGTTTGATAAGTCAATACTTTTTGACCCGAATTTGATGGCTGTCTACTATCAATAGGTCGCTGTAGGATTTCGTGACCGATCGCGTTTTCTGCTGTTGATGTTACCGGACTGCTTTTAGCGGCAGCAATAAACTAGAACTCAAGGAGATAGCACATGGCTGACGACAAGCCCCGGCGTAAGGTCACACTAAATCAGTTGCGACGCAAGATGCGCGAAGGTGAACAGATAGTACAAATGGCGATCTATGACTATCGCAACGCGGTAATTGCGGACCGACTGGGGATCGATATCCTATGCGTGTCGGACACTGGTGGCATGATTCTATTTGGACACAAGAGCACTGTTACAGTTACTTTTGATGAAGTGATGATGATGGCCAAAGCTATCGACCGCGGCAGTCAGTATGGTTTACGCATGGTTGATATGCCGTACTGGAGTTTTCACATTTCACCGGAACAGGCTGTAGAAAATGCAGGCCGTTTCGTACATGAGGCGAATGCCGAAGTAATGAAGTGCGAAGGCAACCAGTATCATGCTCGTAACATTGAAGCGATTAATCGGGCAGGTATTCCGGTCCAAGGCCACATTGGTATTACCCCAATGCGTATGCCGCAGCTGGGCGGATTTTTTGCTCAGGGCAAGACGGCTGTCCGCGCTGAAGAATTAGTCGATGATGCTTGGGCTATGGTCGATGCGGGATGTTTTTCGATCATGTGCGAGGTAACGACCCAGGAGGTGAACGAGTACCTGGCTCAGGTATTGCCGGTTCCGGTAATCAGCCTAGGCGCGGGCTTGGGAGCACATGGGGTGCATATCATTACCTCAGACCTATTTCACCTTTATGAGGAACACACACCACGTCATTCAAAGATCTACACCGATCTAATTCCCATTATCGAAGATGTGTTTATTCGGTACCGAGATGAGGTCAAGGCTGAAATATATCCTGGGCCTGAGCATACGGTGTATATGAGTGATGAGGAAGCCTTGAAGTTCGCTCGTAAGATGAAGTGGGAGTCCAAACTGGAGCAACTCGATTCCAAGGCGAGCAAGGCTTCCAAGCGCAAGACCGCGAAGAAGACATCATTGCCGGCAAAAAAGACAACCAAGAAGGCCGCCAAGAAGAAGGCTACCCGGAAGAAAACAGGTCGTAAGTAGTCCGGGTTTTGCTACTGAGTAGGATGCGAATAGCCCTTGGGACAGGCGTCGGCCTCAGTTCCGAGGGCTTAATCGTCGAATCTTAAGGTCAGCAAACCGTAAATTATTACTGGATTTGAGCAGGAGATTCCAATTTGTCGCCGA
>Ga0310121_10003423_pt1 | contig 14480 bp, 12 predicted proteins | sample CB27_Tmax_986_MG_FD_203504 | JGI IMG/M metagenome (GOLD analysis project Ga0310121, IMG submission 203504) | Marine microbial communities from Western Arctic Ocean, Canada - CB27_Tmax_986 | ecosystem: Environmental > Aquatic > Marine > Oceanic | place: Canada: Western Arctic Ocean | collected... | reverse complement strand
GAGTGAGATTTTTCTCGAAGAGCGCAACGGCAGACTGGTCGATCGTGATGCGCAACAAATCTACGACGCGCCGATTTACTACGAACTACGCAATGGCCAGGTTCGGGTCGCCTATCCGGTATTCATCGACGGCACAGCTTTGGCCGATGAGCTGACCGACAGAGATTCTGAGTTTGGCAATAGCGGGTATTTAGAGCATGTTGACCGTCGCCAAGAACTAGCCCGACTGGTGGTCGGCGCCCGTGAATTTGATCAGGCAATCGTCAATCGCCTCTGGGCGCACTTTTTCGGCTATGGCTTTACCAAGCCAATTCACGACATGGGGCCGCACAATCCGCCTTCACACCCCGAGCTGCTCAACGAGCTCGGCCTCGCTTTTCGCAACGCCGGCTTCGACGTCAAAGCAATGTTGCGCTGGATCGTACTGAGCGAGCCGTACGGCCTCAGCAGCCGCGTCAGCCGAGGGAATCGCCAGGATGACCCAACGCTTGGCAAACCGCCGCAGTTCAGCCGATTCTACATACGACAGATGCAGGCCGAACAGCTTTATGAGTCGCTGCTGGTAGTGACAAAAGTTGATGCCACCCTTAACGACGACGCAAGGAATCGAATGCAGCAACGATGGCTCGCCCAATTCAGCACGGCGTTTGGGACCGACGACGGAGCCGAATCGACGACATTCAACGGTTCGATTCCGCAAACGTTGATGCTGATGAATGGCGACTTAGTCCGCCGGGCCTGTAGCATCGACAGTGGCAGCTTTTTGGACCAGGTGGCTAACAACTGGGAATTGTCCAGTCGAGAGAAGATCAACTACTTGTATCGTGCCGCCTTGGCGCGACTACCGTCGGGAGAAGAAACCACCGTCTGCAACGCGCTGCTTGCCTCGCGTAAGGGCGATGTCGTCGGCACGCTACAAGATATTTGGTGGGCGGTGCTCAACAGCAATGAGTTTATTTTGATTCATTGAGGTTGGTGAGTAAGTGAGTCGTCGGTGAGTAAGATAGTAGGTGAGTAGGTTAGTAGGGATCAAACCTGGAGTCGATGGCAACGTCTAACTGGCTCACTGGCTCACTGGCTCACTGGCTTACTCACCGGCTCACCACCACTTCCACGCAATTTCTAACAGAGAACATCATGTATAACTTCACCACGCCTCACGGCATGACGCGGCGACATTTTCTTTCGCACCTGGCTGGGGCGTCGGCGCTGGCGATGCCAGCGCTGTCGCTAACACAGTCGATGGTGGCGAGCGCGGCGACGCTCAAACGGAATCACAAGTCGTGCATCATGCTCTGGATGGGCGGGGCGCCGCCGACGATCGACATTTGGGACATGAAGCCAGGCGCGCCGACTGGCGGCCCGAACAAGCCGATCAGCACGACGGGTGAGGGGCAGATCACCGAACTATTGCCGAAGGTAGCCCAGCAAATGCACCGGCTGTCGATCGTTCGTTCGATGAGCACTCGCGAAGCGGACCATGAGCGGGGCCGTTACTATATGCACACCGGTTTCGTGCCCAACCTCAACGTCGAACATCCTGGCTATGGTTCGGTGATCGCTCGCGAATTAGAAAGCAAGCTGAGCAACTTGGAGATCCCACCATTCGTCTCAATTGGAGGCGACAGCGCCGGTCCTGGTTTCCTGGGGATGGCCTACGCACCGTTCCAAGTCGACACTAATGGCGTCGTGCGGAATGCGCAAGCGAGCGTCGGACAGGCACGAATGATGGATCGTATGCAACTGCTTGGCCTGCTCGAGAAGCGCTTCATTCGCGAAAAGCGTGGCCCAGCACCCGCGGAACATGCCAAAGTGCTCGACACGACGCTCGCCTTGCTGACCAGCAGCCAAATGGAAGCATTCAAAGTGCGGAAGGAGCCAGAGCTTATACGCGAAACCTATGGTAACACGGGCTTCGGCCGCGGTTGCTTGATGGCCCGGCGACTGGTCGAGACGGGCGTGCCGTTCGTCGAGGTGAATTCCGACGGCTGGGATTTGCATCAGGATTGTTTTGGCCGGCTTGAACAAAAACTTCCCGAAGTCGATCAGGCGATGAGTGCACTTGTTGCAGACCTCGCCTCCCGCGGCCTGCTCGAAGACACCGTGGTGCTCTGCATGGGCGAGTTTGGCCGCACACCGCGGATCAACGGCAACGCCGGCCGCGACCACTGGGCTCGTAGTTGGAGCGTCGTTGCTGGCGGTGGCGGTATCGCGGGCGGCAAGGTGGTCGGCGCCACCAACGAAGATGGCACCCGCGTGATCACTGAGCCCTACAGCGCCGAAGACCTAATGTCGACCGTCTGCCAGGCGATGGGTATCTCGCTCGATCAAAATTACACGGCCGCCAACGGCCGCCCGATGAAAATCGCGGGTGGGGGGAAGGTGATTACGGAGTTGTTTGGTTAACGCAAATTGTAATGACCTGCATGCGATCGGGATAACCGTTACAAGCCGTGCTCGGCCCTTGGTAACTCTGCTGCCGTCGGACTGTTCTGGCAGCGCCTGATATCAGGCGAACTAGAGTTTCAGAAGAGACCCATGATGCACAAGCATCGCTTCTCTTCGCGACTCTTTTGGCTGATAACTCATGTTAGACCACACGTTATTGACTTCGCCTCTAATCGGCGAAGTGCCGATTGTCGTGCCGCGCGCACCGGTAGATTCATCGGCCCCTCCGCGAATCGCGACGCAGCGTGTGCTGCACGTCATCAATGGCGAGCATTATTCGGGAGCAGAGCGCGTGCAAGATCTGCTGGCTCTGCAACTGCCGCAATTTGGTTTTGATGTGGGCTTCGCCTGTGTAAAACCCAAACGATTTCCCGCGGTGCGCCAGGCTCAGCAGACTCCACTGTACGAAACCCCGATGAGCGGCCGATTCGATTTGAGCTGCGCGCGCCGCGTAGCCGAGCTGATCAAGACGGAAAACTATTCGTTGGTTCACGCTCACACACCGCGGTCGGCGCTAGTGGGCAGCGTAGCGGCGAAGTGGGCGGACGTGCCGCTGGTTTATCACGTGCATAGCCCGACGGCCCGCGATTCGACGCGACGGTTACAGAACTGGGTCAATGCCAAGCTCGAACGCTGGAGCATCCGCCACGCCGACCGCCTGATCGCCGTGTCTCCGAGTCTCAAGCGACTCATGGAGCAACAAGGTTTTGCTTCTGAAAAAGTCAGCTACGTGCCCAATGGTGTGCCGCCGATTGCGACACCGCGCCGGCGGCGACCCAATCGGAGTTGGACGCTGGGCATTGCCGCGTTGTTTCGTCCGCGTAAAGGGATCGAGGTGCTGATCGAAGCGGTTGCTGCTCTGCGTTCGCGTAACGTGGACGTGACCTTGCGCGCGGTTGGGCCGTTCGAAACTCCCGACTACGAGCGCGAGGTGAAGGCTCAGGTGCAGCGACAAGGCGTTAGCGAGGCGATTGAGTGGACGGGATTTACGCAAGACATTGCCGCCGAGTTACGGCAAATGGACCTATTCGTGTTGCCGAGCTTGTTTGGAGAGGGGCTACCGATGGTTGTTTTGGAAGCGATGGCTGCCGGTCTGCCGGTGGTGGCCAGTCATGTGGAAGGTGTGCCAGAAGCAATCCGTCACCGCGAGGACGGTCTGCTGGTCGAACCCGCCAGTGTGAGCCAATTGGCGTTGGCCATCGAAGCGATCGTTTCCGACGATGATCTGGATTACCTGGCGCTGAGCGAAAACGCGCGACAGCGCCATAGGCTATGCTTTTCTGATCGCAGCATGGCCGCGAATGTGTCGGAAGTTTATCGAAGTGTAATGAATGGACAGTCGTGATTTGCCCGTGGCGAGTTACGAGTTTTCTGTCTGTGGCTGGAGTCTGCGTAGCGACGACACGACCTATTTTCTCCTGACTCGCAACTCTTTTTCACCTCTGCACCGTCGGCTGGTTATTGGTCGCTTGAGGACCAGGCTGCGGGCCAGCGGGTAGATTTTGTACGACTTTGGTCCACCCGAGCGGTGTGCGCGGAGCGTTGAAGAGAGCGCCGAACAGTGCATTGAGCTTGCCGTTAATCGTCGGATTCTCGTCGAACATGTAAACCGCGCGGCTCTTGTTGTTGGGCATGTAAACCTGAATCGCCTTGGGCTGCATGGCCTTACGGTCGAGCATTACTTCGACGTGGTGGTAGTTGGCCGCGTCGGCTTGTGAACGTGGATAGGCCTCAAGCCAGATCGTGGCTGGGTCGGATTGCTTACTGCGGATCCAGTAGCGTCGCTTCAGCTTTTCAGCTTCGGCGCCAAACAGAAATGGCAACGGACCATCGACGATCGATTGGCCACGCAATTCCGGCGGCAGCGGCTGCACGACCAGTTGCTTCTTCTCGTGCTTGTATTCGTAGACGGCCTTGCCATCGCAAAGCCAATGCTCGCCGACTTCTTCTTTGTGGAGGACCCAATCTACGGGCGTCGCAGCGGCATTTGCATTCTTGGGCTGGTAACGACGAATCTCTTCGATCTTAAAACTGCCTTTGTCCGGTTTGGAGTAAGTCAAATGTCCGACGCTTTTTATCATCGGAATATTGTTTCCAGGCCCAAAGACAGGATTGTACTCCCAGCGTTCAAAGCGACTATTGAAGGTATCGATTTTTGAGCTTTCGTTCTCCCACATTTGCAAAATCTGATCGACGAACTGCTGTTCGACGGGCGTAATTTGAAACGGAGGGCCTATTAAGGCTCGTTGCCCGGCAGCCACTCGAGGTTGGGCTGGCTGGGATGGCACGTTTGCTACCTGTGTGAGCGGTGCACCTACTGCTGATGCTTGGGAAATCTGGGGAGCACCTTGGGTGGTGGGCGACAATTGCGCGGATTGGGGCTGCGACGGTTCGGCTGAGGCGGGTTGTACCACTCGACGTCGAATCGCAGGATCACCGTACCGAGCAGGCGCTGGCGTGTTAGCTTCTGTCTCTGCCAAGGTCGTGTTGATTGCACCGTAAAGTCCGACGATCGCGAGTAGAGGCAATGTGCGAGAAAAAAATCGACGCATGGGGAATGCTTTCGTGGAGTTTTTGGCTGGGTCTAGTTGGATCGCCAAGCGATCCGCCATTCGTTTCGGAGGCAGGTGTTCCTCCGGCTATAACGCGCGAGAAGCATAGCAATCTCCACAGCGTGCTGCCAGAGCGCCTTGACGTCGTGCTAGCTATGTGGACACGATGACCCGATGAGGTCGTCGTTGCATGTTTTGCGAGGCAATAGCAATGGAGCTCCGTTGGAAAGCCAGTTTCTCGGCCAGCTGTCTACATGCGGCGGCTTGTCTTAGCGAGGGGCTGGCGGGAATCGATACGGCTATTGCAGCCATTTTGCAGCCAGCGTCGGACGAATTGTTACGCGAGCTCCGCGCCTGCGATCTGGCAGTCGAGTCGACCCTGCCACTGCTGGTGGCACTCGCTGCTGAATGTGAAAACAACCGTCAACTCATTGAACTAGCTGTCCGGCGCACCCAGGGGGCTGGCTCGGTCGGTGAAGCCACCATTTCACGGCTGGGCGGTTGTATCGCCGATTTGGAAGCTGCCTGGTTGCGCGAGCAGCCAACGTTGGTCGACGAGTTGGCGATCCGTGGCCGGCCGCTGCGCGAACATTGGGAAGCCCGCGGGCCCGGATTGCTGCACGTGCTGACGAAATTGACTGTCGAGAACTTCATTGCTCCCTCAGCGGAAGTCGTACTCGTTAGTCCGTGGGTGGGTGGCCATGGTCGAGCGCATTTGCTCAGCAACCGCGTGACCTTCGAAGCAGTCCTTACGAATCCAGATCCTGAACTGCCGGAAACTTTGCGATTGGCCTGGCTTTTGGCGCAACTGAATCTCGACGTACCGGTCTTAAGCGAGCCGATCGTACCGCACGGTTTACCGCGCTTGGCCAGCCTGGCGACGCTCCCCTTGGTATTGGCCGCGGCGGAAACGGTTGATCTCGCAACGTGCGACGAGGCAACACTCGCCCGGGCAATCGCTTGTTGGCACTTGGCGCCACCATTATCTGACGAAACGCCGCGGCGCTTGCTCGATTGGTGGCATGCCTACACCGCCCGCGATACGCGTTGGCCTGTGGCTATGGTGGCGCTGGATCAAATGTTGAGCGAGTAACTTAAGCTTCATCCGGATCACGGCGGACAATGGCCGCCATCACTAGCGCCATCGCCAGGCCAGCTCCCATCGTGTACGCCATATTGCCAAGACAATACTCGCGGGAATGGAACCACCAGATCGCATCGCCCACGTTGCTCCAGACCGCGGCCAAAAGGCTTAACAGTAAGACGAACATCGCTCGACCGGCAAAGCTGGGCAAGCCGCGAGCGGCCAAAGCCAACAGGCAACTGGTGAGCAGAGCGACGGCGAAGTAGTGACCTAGGCCCTGGGCAAATTTCGAGGGGAGCATCGGCTTGGTCCCTTCTGCCTGATAAGCCATCTGCAATATCGGGCCCTCAAGATGCTTGGCATCGAATTCTTCTGCTGCTCCTTCCTTACTCATGTCAGCAGGCATTGGATAAACGTACATGCCGCTCGGCGCTCCCGACTGGCGGAGCGACGCCAGCACATCGAGTTCCGCGGGCAACGGCTGCATGAACCGGCCGCCAAAGTTAAGAACGCCCCAAAAGAGGAATCCCCAGACGAACATCAACACCGCCGACAATAGAGACGCCAACAAGACACGACCAGCCATTTCGCACCTCCGACAGACTGAATTGAAATATCAGCAATAGGGAGAATTATTCGAGACCACCCCCCGCGACTACTTTCTATTCTCGGCATGATCGACATCTTCGTGCTTGAGCGGAGAGATGGCCGACAGCAGCTCCTTCATCGACTGCATACGATTTTCCGGTTTGGGCCGCATGCACTTGTCAATGACTTGCACGATGGTGGGGTGAAGATTGGGATAATAGGTGATTAACGGCCTCGGTTCCGATTGCCCATGATTCATCGCCGCTAGCCCGTCGCCGCTACCGCGCTGCCAAGGGAGCTCGAACGTAAACATTTCGTACATCGAAACACCAAATGAAAAAATATCGAGTCGCTTGTCGGTTTGCTTTCTCCGTACTACTTCGGGAGCCATGTAGTTGGGAGTGCCCGTACGTATCCCAGGTTGCATGAATTCCGGCTGCGCGGGTACGGATAGGCCGAAATCGATTAATTTGAGCGATCTGGCATCGGCAGCACAAACAAAGTTGCGCGGGCAGATGTCGCGATGGATATAGCCTGCTTCATGCACCACGTTCAGCGCCTCGGCAGCATGGCGCATCAGCGTCAGTCGATTGCCTTGGAGCAACTCGCTGTGGCCGATGATCAACGAATTCAACCCGGGCCCTTCCAGGAATTCCATTACCAGGAATTGTTCGCCCTTGCTGGTTTGGCCACGACCGTGCGTAGTAACGATCCGCGGATGGTCGAAGGACATCGCGATTTCTCCCTCGCCGGGCTTATTGAGGCCCCGAAATCGCATTTCTAGCTGGCCATGCTTTTTCTTGTCGAGAATCTTCAGTCCGACGATTTGGTCGGTTTCGCGATCGCGAGCCATGTGGAAATCGGACATCGTTCCCGAGACGGCATCGCGGAGTTTTTCGTAGCGCCGGTTGATGTCAACCTTGTCGCCCTCAAGAATCGATTTGAAAAACGAGCTAATGCCCATAGTGTTTGGCTGTCCTGAGGGGGAAAAGCGGATTGTAGACTCCCCCCCAATCTAAGCTAGCTGCTGCGGTAGGGCAAGAAAGAGTGGGCAGTGGGCCGGGGGCAGTCGACACCGCTTTACATCGCCAGCGGGTGCAGAATGCGCTTTCGAGTTCCCTATCCTGATCTTAATTGTAGTCAGATTAGGATTTAGATTGCCATTGCGAATGAGAATTGCTCGCGCCCCATAGACTCCTGATCAAGTCTGCAGCTGCAAGAATCGCGTAGTGATCTTCATCGCTCGCTGCCCACAGCCCACTACTTCCCGCAATAGTCAATAACCCGCGCGATTTCGCTCTTGAGATCGGCCCGCTGGACGATGCGGTCGACATAGCCATGTTCGAGGAGAAACTCGCTCGTCTGAAAACCTTCCGGCAATTCAATCCGGATCGTGGCCTTGATGGTGCGCGGGCCGGCAAATCCAATGAGAGCCTTGGGTTCGGCAAAGATAATATCTCCGAGCGAAGCAAAGCTAGCCGCGACGCCTCCCATAGTGGGGTTGGTGAGGACCGAGATGAATAGCCCCTTGGCATCGCCATAGCGGGCCAGCGCGGCTGAGACTTTGGCCATTTGCATCAATGAAAAAATGCCTTCGTGCATCCGCGCGCCGCCACCTGAGCCGCTGATGATGATCAGCGGCAGCACCTGCTCGGTGGCCCGTTCGATCAGTCGCGTGAGGCGTTCGCCGACAACCGAACCCATGCTGCCCATGATGAATTGTGAATCGGTTACGCCGAGTGCCACGCGTCGAGCGCGAATCATACCGCTGCCGGTAAGCACCGCGTCGCTCAGGCCGGTTTTTCCTTGTTCGGCTAGGAGGCGATCTTTGTATTTTTTCTTGTCTTCAAAATGAAGCGGATCGGTCGGCGCGAGATTTCCGTCCCATTCCTCGAAAGTGCCCTCGTCGAGTACCGCCGCGATTCGACCGCGAGCGCTCAAGTACATATGGTGCCCACACTCTGGGCAGGTGCTTAGCAGTTGCTCGGCTTGTGGGCGATAGATCATTTTGCCGCAAGCAACATCTTCACAGCGCAGCCAGAGCCCGCCCGGCACTCCGCGTTTTTCACGCATCGGTCTGACCTGTTTGTCCGAGATGTTGGTTTCGCTGGAAGCCATCTGCAGAAAAGTTGCAAAGATTTTCGAAGTACGGGGTCAACGATTGGCTGGTCGTGGGCACACGACCCAGTATATCAGCGGCTCCGAATGCCAGCCATGCCAGGCTGTCCAAGCATACATGGCCCAGCATGCATGTCATTGCGGGCTAGGACCCTGAAAGTACATTCTTGGATCCTGGCAGGCAGCTGAAATCAAGTCCAACGCTCAGTTGCTCACAACTGCGGACACGTCGAGTAGTTCCCAGGCCGTTTCTAGGTGGCATTGGACTTGCCAAAGGTTGCCTAACGCATCGTCGCGCAGTGCGTTCTTGATCAATCTTGTGACCGGTTCAGCCACGACCATCGCTACGATGCCCTCCTTATTTTTCTTGGCAATTTTGGTCAGGGCACGGTGCAGGCGCTCGCGGACGACTTGCAGGTTTTCGCCTTCGGGCGGACAGACGGTCTCGGGATGCTCCTGCCACTGCCGATAAACTTTCGGCTGTTTGATTTTCACGTCGTTAATCAGCATTCCCTGCCACAAGCCGTGATCCAGGTTGCGCAGGTCGTCAACCGTCTTCGTCTTGAGCTTGAGCTCCGTAGCCAGAATGTCGGCCGACTGCTGGGTCGCTCGACAAGGCCCCGCGTAGCAGATGTGGATCTTTGTCTCGCGCAACTGCTCGGCGACTCGTTCGATCTGTTTTCGGCCATCCTCACTCAAAGGAATATCGAGCGTTCCTTGCACACGCCCTTGGCATTCGTACTCAGTCGCACCAGTGCGAACTAACAGCAGTTTTAACATGTCACTTAAGTCTCATGGTATTATTATTAGTCTTGGCTGCCAGCCAGATGGGTCAGTTCGGCAACACTTTGCTGGTAGTCAGGCGTGCAGAATATAGCCGAACCGACGACCAGGAGTTGTGCGCCTGCTGCGCCGCAAGCAGTGATGGTTTCAGGGTTCACACCACCATCGACTTCTAGCAACGCGTTTGGGGCTTTGGACCGCAAATCGCATAGTTTTTCTAGGGCTATATCGTCAAAGGATTGTCCGCCAAAGCCAGGTTCCACACTCATCGCCAACAGGAGATCGCATAGCGGTAAAGCGGATTCGATCGTTTCCACCGGCGTCGGCGGATTGATCGCCAGTCCGGCGGCGGCTCCCAACGAGCGAATTTCTTCTAGCAGAGGCCGCGGATCGTCGACTGCCTCAGCATGAATGGTGAGCAAATTGGCGCCGGCGTCGATGTACTTCGCCAGATACTCTTCGGGGTTGGAAATCATCAGATGTACGTCGAGCGGTAAATCGGTCAGCCGACGCAGTGCCGTGACCATCGTCAGACCGTAGGTCAGGTTCGGTACAAAATGCCCGTCCATCACATCGAGGTGCAAACCTCGGACGCCCGCCGCTTCCAATTCGCGAACTTCGCGCTCTAAGTTGCCGAAGTCGCACAACAGCAGCGACGGCAATATCACCGGCTGGGCGGCAAGTAAATCGGCAACGTGGTGGGAACTAGACATTGATGGCATAGGTTTAGCTGCGGGTGTTGCTCGCTCAAATATTTCCGAGCAAGGGCAGTGCTGGCGAGGATGCTAAAGCAAGGCTGGGTGGCGTCTCAACCGTAGAGACGCGATCATGCGAAAGAAAGCCGCTGTTAACGGAGCTAGCTACAATAGCCTCGTATGTTAGTTAGCTAGTACCCCTTGTCTCTGGAGAAGGCGAAGATTCTAGCAAGCCGCCATGGAACTACTAGGGACGTTTTACCGAACGATATCCCTGATTTGACCCTAAGTCGTGGATTTGAAGTTACTTAGGTCTCAAGGAAGCCGTACATTAACGCCCCGATATAGCTAGCTATCGTCTAGGTCTTCGCTGCTGGGCAGGTCTTCGGGAGAACCGATTCGGAACAGGGCGTTGAAGCGATCGGTCGTGCGATAGATCGGTTTGCGTGGCCTGTCGGCCGGTCGTTCTAGACGAAGCAGTCCCCGGCGAACCAGCTGGCTGAGCAGTGTGTCGCTGCGCGCACCGCGTAGTTGGGTGACATCTTCAGCCCCTATCGGCTGCCGATAGGCGACGACCGATAGCACTTCAATCGCCTTGGGAGTCAGCTTTGCGTCACGCACTCGGCCATGAAAACGTTGCCTGATGGCCTCGAATTCTGGGCCCAGCGTGAAGCGGTAGCCGTCGCCTTCGCTGCTGATAAAGTAGGTGGTACCGGTCTCGGTATAGATGTCGTTGAGTTCGTCGATCAACGCCTCGACCTCGCGCGGCGAGACGTCGCGGATATGCGCCGCCATCTCGTGGCTGGTCAGAGGACGGCCATCACTGTTGCCGACGAATAACATCCCCTCAACGATCATCCTGGGCGACAAAACTTCGTTGCTGGCAGACTCGGGCGTCTCTTGCAGCGCATCCAAAGTTTCCGCGACGTCGGCTGTCGACGAGTTCGATTCGCTGGCGCCGGTCAAACGCGCAAATGCAGCGGAGAGGTTGTGCAGAGAAAACCTCCCCGACTTTTCGCTCGCGCTTGCTTCGTCAGTTTGTGCGGGATTAGACACGCCGAGATAATACGGCTGCGGCGTTTCAATCGACAAGGGCGAATCGTAGTGCTAGCAGCCATTACATGCCGGCTGATCTCGACAGATGGGCGATCAGCAAGTAGATAGCACGTTGTCGTGGTACGGCGCGAGCAGCGAAACGAATCGCACGATTTGAGCGTAAACATCGTATCGGTCTGTTTCGCGGCGCTGCACCTGCGCTACCTGCCGAGAGGACAGAGGAAAACGGCAGGATAAGGATCGATCTATTTTTGCTCCACTCTGTGCGTCGTCCGCGGTTAAATCTGGCACTCCGAAGACCATTTTTATGTTTCACATGTTATTCGCCCAAGCAGCTGCTGGCCCGATTCGAACGGCCGACGAGCAGCTAGCAGAGATTAAAGAGAAGTTATTTAGTGGCTCCTGGCAAGGAATCAGTAAGGCCGAATGGATCTATCTCTGCCAGAAATACATTATGGAAGCTTTGTTTGTCCTGATTCTCCTATTCCTTGCCTGGACCATCTCCTCTTGGCTCTCAGGCATTGTTGCCAGAGGCCTGCGACGCATCAGATTCGACGAAACGCTGACCCGATTTTTGGCCAAGCTCGTGCGCTGGGGTATCTTGCTATTGGTTGGGCTGACGTGCCTCAGCTTTTTCGGCGTTGAGACAACCAGTTTCGCTGCGGTAATCGGTGCAGCGGGATTGGCGATCGGCCTGGCATTTCAAGGCACGCTTTCCAACTTTGCGGCGGGAGCAATGCTACTGGTCTTTCGTCCCTACAAAGTAGGCGACGTTGTCAATGTGGCCGGCAACTTAGGGAAAGTCTTCGAGATTGAACTTTTCTCCACCGCGATTGACACCTTTGACAACCGCCGGTTCATCGTCCCCAACAGCGAAATCTACGGGGCGGTGATCGAGAACATTACCTATCACCCGGTCCGCCGCGTCGAGGTCGAAGTCGGCACCTCCTACGCTGCCGATATTGACCAGACTCGCCAAGTGCTGGAGCAGGCCATTGCCTCGGTGACCGAATTCGTCAACGATCCCGAGCCTGCGGTAGTACTGACCGGGCTGGGCGCGTCGAGCGTCGACTGGTCGGTCCGCGCTTGGGCCCGTAACGACGATTTTGGCGGTGCAAAGCAGGCACTCGTTCGCGCCGTCAAAATCGAACTCGATCGGGCGGGGATCGATATCCCGTATCCGCACCTCGACGTGCAGCTCAATCAGCCTGTTTAGCCGTAGGCGCTTTCGTAGGGTGAACGAAAACAGATGTTGAGATGTTGAATCGAAGCCGTGGATTGTCGGGTGAAGCGGTAAGCGGTAGTTTGTGAGTGTAACGGCAACCGATCCTCTGCAGGGCAACCACGCGTGGACATTAGTAATCAAAATCCAAACACAAAATTTTTCATAAAGCGAGAACACTAATGAGCAAGTTCCGCAACGAACGAGACACCATGGGCGAGATGCAAGTGCCAGCAGACGCCCTCTACGGCGCATCAACGGCCCGCGCGGTCGAAAATTTCCCCATTGCCAATCGCCCATTGCCGCCGGGGGTGATTCGCGCGTTTGGGCATCTGAAAGCCGCCTGCGCGGAGGCAAATCTCGATCTTGCCAAACTCGACGCCAAGTTGGCCCCAGCGATCATCGCCGCCTCCAGCGAAGTGGCCGATGGCAAGCACGACGCCCAGTTCCCGGTCGACGTTTACCAAACCGGTAGCGGCACCAGCACCAACATGAACGCCAACGAGGTGATCGCGGCACTGGCCAACGAAAAACTTGGCTTCGGCGCGACGACCCAAGCCGACGGCGGCGTGCATCCCAACGACCATGTCAACATGGGACAATCGTCGAATGATACGTTTCCAACGGCGATGCATATTGCCGGGGCGATGGTGACGCAGCAGCGTCTCGCGCCTGCGCTAGAGAAACTCCACCTGGCCCTCAAGGATAAAGTGGACACCTGGGACACAATCGTCAAGATTGGTCGAACCCACCTTATGGACGCGACGCCAATTCGCATCGGCCAGGTTTTCGCCGGTTATGCTCAACAGGCGCATCATGGTCATTGCAGCGCGAAATTTGCCAACGACTGCATGCGAAAGAACGTTGAAATCGGCGGCACGGCCGTTGGTACTGGCATCAACACCCATCCTGAATTCGCCGCGAAAGTTTGCGCGATTTTGAGTGAGCGTCTCGGGGTCGATTTCTCTGAGGCGCCGATCCACCCTGAGGCTCAGGCAGCCAAGGACTGTTTTGTTGTTGCGCATGGCCATTTGAAGTCGATTGCCGTCTCGCTCTCCAAAATCGCTAACGATATCCGCCACCTCGGCAGCGGCCCACGCTGTGGTATCGGCGAACTCAATCTGCCAGCGATTCAACCCGGCTCTTCGATTATGCCTGGCAAAGTCAACCCGGTCATATGTGAGAGCGTAATGCAGGTCGCGTGCCGAGTGATTGGTAACGACGCCACAGTGACGATGGCGGGCATGGGTGGCATCGGTTCGATCTTCGAGTTGAACGTCGCGATGCCGGTGATGATTGATGCCTTTTTGGAATCGGCCTCGCTGCTAGCGAACGTATCGAATGTGTTGGTCGACAAGCTGCTTGTCGGGCTCGAAGTTAACGAAGATCGTTGCAAGGAGTTGATCGACCAGTCACTGATGATGGTCACTTCGCTAGCACCGGTGGTCGGCTACGAAAAGGCGGCGGTGATGGCGAAGGAGGCCCACAAAACGGGTCAGACAATTCGCCAGCTCTGCTTGGAACAGGAGATACTGCCTGTCGCCCAACTCGATCAGCTACTCGATCCTGATGCGATGACGCGACCCTCGGCTTGAGTTTGTTCCGCCAGTGGCGACGCTTCTCATGCTAGCGCTATCGGTTCTAGCACTTGCTTGGCAAACTGGGCGAGACTTTCTGGTTGTTCCGATCATTTTGGTTGTAGCGACCTCGCGGGCTTGTCCGATACGAAAGACCGAGGCGACAATTTTGCCTCGCCATCCGCTTTACACATCATTGCCAGTCGACTTTTCTTCGGATTTTGAACATGGATGTCAAACTCAAGTTACAATCCGCCCGGTTATGCTTCTTAACGCTACTTTTTTTGCTAAACCATTCGCTGGGTGGTGCATCTGTGGCAACGGCGGAAGAAGCGATCGCTTCGGATGCGGAATTGA
>Ga0310121_10003422_pt1 | contig 14480 bp, 15 predicted proteins | sample CB27_Tmax_986_MG_FD_203504 | JGI IMG/M metagenome (GOLD analysis project Ga0310121, IMG submission 203504) | Marine microbial communities from Western Arctic Ocean, Canada - CB27_Tmax_986 | ecosystem: Environmental > Aquatic > Marine > Oceanic | place: Canada: Western Arctic Ocean | collected... | reverse complement strand
CTTTTGATGCAAGGTATTGATCGAAAAATCAGGATACTCGTTGCCAAACCCGGGCTCGACGGACATGACCGGGGTGCCAAAGTGATCGCGAGTGCCCTTCGAGACGCGGGATTTGAGGTGATATACACAGGTCTCCATCAGAGTCCAGAGATGATTGTAAGCGCAGCGATACAGGAAGACGTCCATGTGGTTGCAATGTCAATTCTCTCCGGAGCCCACCTGACGCTTTTTCCCAAGGTCAGGGAACTGTTGGACGAAGCGGGCGCAAACCGTATCCTGCTCACAGGTGGTGGCATTATACCATCTAAGGATATAGAAGATCTTCAGAGTCAGGGTATTGGAAGGCTATTTGGCCCAGGAACCCCGACCACTGAAATCATCGATTACATTCAAGACTGGTTCCGAGGTCAGGAGACATCTTGAAACGAATCAACCCCTCCCGGTGACCTCAGAAGCACCGCGCAAACCCTCCGGTCGAATGGCTGAGCTGGCTCTCGAAATCCGAGAGCTTAGAGAGCGACTCTATGACGGGGGTGGAAGTGGAGCTATAGAACATCAGCATGCCCAGGGGAAACTCACTGCCCGTGAGAGGCTGCATCTCCTCTTTGATGAGGATAGGCCAATTGTCGAGCTAGGGTTGCTGATCGCGCATGATCTTTACGACGGCCAGGCGCCCGGAGCTGGCGTTGTCACCACTGTGGGTTGTATCTCAGGGAGGGATGCGATCGTTGTTGCAAATGACGCAACGGTCAAAGCTGGGGCATGGTGGCCTGAGACCATCACCAAGATTCTCAGGGCACAGGAAGTCGCGATGCGGTGTTGCATCCCGATCATCTATCTTATTGACTCAGCGGGAGTGAACCTCCCATACCGGAGTGGAGTTTTCCCAGGCCAGTACGGTGCAGCTCGGATCTTCTACTACAACTCAGTGATGCGCCGCTACCTCCGGATACCACAGTTGGCGGCTGTCATGGGTCCTTGCCTCGGCGCCGGTGTATACCTTCCTGCACTATCGGACGTCATTCTAATGGTTGAGGGTACCTCATTTATGGGGTTTGGGGCGCCAGATCTAGCAAAAAGGATTACCGGCCAGATACTGGATACAGAAGAGTTAGGAGGTGCGAGGGCCCACACAGAAGTCAGTGCTGTAGCGCATTACGTAACAGAGAGTGATGAAGAGTGTTTGGGGCGCCTAAGGAAATTGGTTAGTGAGCTTCCTACTCAGGAATTTCCCATCAACCGAACTGCTACACCTCCCCAGAGACTTGCATACGAACTCTACGACCTGATACCTGATGACCATCGGCAACCCTCTGACATGCAAGCCATCCTTGAGTGTGTCCTGGATGGAGAACCGCTCCAGGAGTTCCAGCCTGACCATGCCCAAGAGATCATATGCGGGACTGGGTTACTCGCCGGACATCCGATAGGAGTAATCGCGAACGCTCGCGGCACATTCAAGAGTTCCGAAGAAGATTCTATTCGTTTTGGTGGCGTCATTTATGCGGCTAGCGCTCGTAAGGTGGCGTATTTCATCGAAACCATGAATCGGCAAGGAACCCCAATCTTGTTTGTGCAAGATGTTTCAGGCTTCATGGTCGGGGCTGAAGCAGAGCATTCGGGAATTATCCGAGCAAGTGCTGAACTTGTGGAAGCCATGGCTACGGCGAAGGTCCCCAAGATTGTGCTGACCCTTAACCACGCCTCGGGAGCAGGGTACTATGCCATGGGAGGGCAGGGATTCGATCCAGATTTCATTTTGTCACTACCTACTGGCCGGATGGGAGTTATGGAATTCGAAAGTGCGGTGACGGCGATCTTTGGCGCCCAACTTCAGGAAATCAGAGAGAAGGGGTTGGATCCTGGACCTGAATTGACCACTGAAATGGACCGGATTCGCGCTGAATACGAAGAGGAACTCGACGCGCGTTTTGCGGCGGCCCGAGGGTTCGTAGACGGCATCCTCTTACCCGAAGAACTACGCGAAACTTTGGGTGTGCTTCTCCGGGCTTCAATGAATAATCCTGGTCCCCATATAGGGCCATTCCAACTCCAGGATGAGTAGCAGTGATCCAGGGGTGCACCATGCCGAAGATCTATTTGGCGCACGAGTTCATAATGATCAGGAGACTCACCTGTATCTTTTTCTAGACCGCTCCGGAAGATCTCGTCAATTCCTAGAGTGGAGAACCCGAATCTTCATTGCTGGTGCCTTCATTGCATTGGCAGGGATCTATTTTGATGAGCAGTGGATGACGGGGTTAGCGATCATAGTCCTGATGGCAGGGTTTCTTATGCGTTTTCTACCCTCGACTTACTCAAGACATCCAGATCCAGATTCTTCCAAGGATAACGCTACTGAATCTGAGAGGCTCATCTAACCGGAGGGGAGCCATATAAGGATATCGTGGCTGGCGAAATAACGCTGGGGTAAGTTTCTAATGCGGACTCCGAGCGATTCTGCGTTAGTTTCTATCAAGAGAATTTGCGGTGTCTTAGGAAGTCTGATTATCGGGCTTTTCGCTAACTTGATTAAAAGCAGATGATAATTGTTTCACCTCATGCAGTTGATGGAGAGGATGAGGCAATAGAAACAAATTTTGAAGTAAAAACTTGGAGTCGACCTACTGCGGTAGAGCGCCGGTATCTAATGGGTGATTACAACCTTCGAATACCGACCTAACCGCGCCCGGCGCTCCGGATACTGGCCGGTGGCCTGATTCGTTGCCCAGAGGTCTGGGCAGGGGATTTGGCACGCGGACGGTGCCGGTTTGGGTGAGGCAGGGGTGACTGAACAATGGAGAGAATATTGAGGAGAGAAATCCTCGTGAGTGCGATGCCCAAGGAATCTTGGGTCGTACTACTGGAAGACGACAAGCTTGTTGAGGTTATGCTGGAACGCCCCGACCAAGACCGGATCATTGGGGGTATATACTTGGGGCGTGTGGAAGCTGTGCTTCCTGGCATTCAGGCGGCATTTGTCGATATAGGGACCAAGAAAGCTGGTTTCTTACACGTTTCTGACCTAATACGTGATGAAGACCCCGAAGAAGAGAACGGAAGGGGTCATAGTAGGAGGCATTCTCAGGCGAGAAAGTATCCGCCGATCCAGGATCACGTCCGAAAGGGTCAAACTCTCCTGGTTCAGGTAACCAAAGAGGCTATCAGCTCAAAGGGTCCAAGGGTCACAGCCCAAATTTCTCTTCCAGGGCGCTTTCTGGTTTACATGCCGCATTCGGATAATGTCGGCGTGAGCCGTCGAATCGAAGACAGAGCCCAGCGAACAAAGCTGCGCCGAATGGCGAAGAATATCCTTCCACGCGACAGCGGTGGAATCATTGTTAGGACTGTTAGTGAAGAGGTAACCGAAAAAAAGATTGAGCATGAATTTAAAAATCTCCGCGAGAGCTGGAACAAGGTTCTAACGGGTTCAAAGTCCCAAGAGGCGCCGGCTCTCGTACATCGTGGCGCGCAACTGATCGATGGGGTGATCCGGGATCTATTTAGCGACAAATTTGATGCTGTGAGAATCGATTCTAAGGCTATCTATAACGAGGTCTTGGAGTATGTGAAGAGTGTAGATCCAGAACTCTGTGATCGGGTGCACTTACACGAAGGACAGGAACCCCTTTTCGACAAGTATGGAGTTGGGGAAGAAATCCAAAGGGCTTTTGAGAGGAAGGTTACCCTTAAATCGGGTGGGCACATTGTAATTGAGCCGACAGAAGCGCTTGTATCGATCGACGTCAACACCGGTCGATTCACGGGGACAGGCAAGAAAAAAGACCCGGCGAAAACAATCTTGCAGACCAACCTTGGTGCGGCACAAGAGATAGCAAAACAGCTGCGGTTGCGAGATATCGGTGGAATTATCGTCGCGGATTTCATCGACATGGAATCACAGGATCATCGTGATAAGGTTCTTAGTGAACTCAAGACGTACCTTAGTCGTGATCGCGCTCGAACCAAAGCGTTTGAAGTATCAAGTCTTGGGCTGATCGAAATGACACGACAGCGTGTGCGCCCGTCACTTTTCAACTCGTTAACATCGGTCTGCACATCATGCAGGGGCGTTGGACGTGTTTATACGCCAGCAACGGTGTTACGCCAGATTGAACAGAGTCTCCGGAGAGCCGCATCTGCTAAAGAAGAAAAAAGAATTGTCCTGCGCCTGCACCCGGAAGTTGCCCTGAGGGTCATTGAGGAGGAACCTGGGCTATTGAAGAGACTTCGCAGCCGTACTCGTCTGGACCTAAGCCTCCGCGATGACCCACTTATCGGGCTGGATGAATTCAGGCTTCTGTCGGGGCCTTCTGAGACTGATGTCACTGGCAAGTACTCAGTAGCCTAACTCTTTACCGTTGTACCTTGACCAATATTCCGGACCTGTCGATAGTTACGGGCTTTAGATTGAAGGCCATTTAGTAAGACTTCAGGAAGCCTATATGTACGCGGTGTTCCAGACTGGTGGAAAACACTTTCGAGCTGAGCCTGGTGCTCGGCTCCGTATCCCCTCGCTTGATGTCGAGCCTGGGGACTCGGTGACATTTGATCATGTGCTATTGGCAGCAGATGGTACCGAAGATGTGAAAGTTGGCACCCCTATCGTTGATGGTGCCTTGGTCAAAGCCGAGGTTATTCGGCATGGCCGAAGCAAAAAACTGATCGTCTTTAAGCGGAAACGGAGGAAGGGCTACCGGAAAAAGCAGGGTCATCGCCAAAATTTCACGGAGATCAGGGTCGACGAGATCGTCGCTTGAGTTGCTAGCTCAATTCAGTTTGACAGACGGATAATCATATGGCACACAAGAAAGCTGGGGGATCTAGCAGAAACGGTCGGGACAGCAACCCGAGTCACTTGGGAGTAAAAAGGTTTGGGGGGCAGCCGGTCCGTGCTGGAGGAATCCTAGTCCGCCAACGTGGAACCCGCTTCCATCCGGGCCGTAACGTCGGGCGCGGCAGAGATGATACGCTCTTCTCGCAAGTTGACGGCGTTGTGAAATTTGAGCGCATTCGCGCTCGCAGCGTCATTTCCGTTTACCCGTCCGAGTAATTTTCCAATAGGTCCTCTCGGGCCCGGGCAGATTACTGCTCTGGCTAGACCTCTTTCTTCTTTCAAGTGCTTTGAATCCCGCCCTGCTCAGAATGAAACTCTACGTATGAGACCACGATTTATGCTAGTTGGTCTAAAACGTGCAGCTAATTAGCTGGAGGTTGAGTATGTCCAGAAAGACAAACACAGCGCAGTATCGTCTGATTCGCTGGTGGTATCTCATGCCCTTGGTAGTTATTCCCCTCATTTGTTTAGCGGGAATTAAGCCTGCTCAGGAAGCCACCGAGACTCATCCAGCTGCGATTGAGGTCGTACAGGCCGAACTGCCACTACACATTAATGAGGATGTCGAGCGGTGGATTGAGCTATTCCAAACAGTACTCAAGTCAGACTTCGAGATATTCTTGGGTCGGCGCGGTGCTTATGGTGATCTGGTGCGTGATGCACTGCGGGCTAAGGGCATGCCAGAGGATCTCTTATATCTGGCTATGATGGAATCTGGACTCAAGCCACGCGCTGTATCTAGCGTTTCTGCAGTTGGCCTCTGGCAGTTCATGAGTCCGACCGCACTTCAGTATGGGCTGCGAGTGGATAGTTACGTGGATGAACGGCGTGACCCTATCGGTGCGACCGAAGCTGCATTGGATTATTTAACCTGGCTACACGAACGCTTCGGCTCCTGGTATCTGGCAGCTGCAGCTTACAACGCGGGCCCAGGAAGAGTCGAACGAGTCTTGAGGAGATATGCCGACGGGAGAACAGGAGATGAGAATCTGTACTGGGAAATCGTTGACCACCTGCCGAAGGAGACGAGGGAGTATGTTCCTCGTCTGATTGCGGCAACAATATTAGCCAAGGATGCAGCTGCGTACGGTTTCGTGGTCACTTCCACTGAGCGATACGATTTTGATCTGGTTTTCGTGCCGAGTGGAACGTCCCTCCTACGTGTAGCATCGGCGCTAGAAATCGATGTAGGGATTCTCAGAAACCTAAACCCACACTTAGTGCGAGGTGTTACTCCTCCATCAGAAGTTTATGGAGTTCGAGTGCCAGTTGGTGGCTCACAGAGAGTTGTTGCCTCACTTGCGACGGGTCCTGATACCCGGAGGGCTGACGACTAACCCCTCAGTTTGTGGCTGCGATCAGCCTAACTCTTCGTCTAAAGGAAGAGTTGGAGACCGAGTTCTTCTCAAGAGAAAAATCCAGCAAGATGTTTCTCATTCTGGATTGGAGTCATGAGGCTTACAGAGATCAAGACGGGTACGTGCACCATCAAGCCCAAGACCCCTTCGTGCATATCAAATGGCCTAAGATCCGGGTTGAAATAAAAGAAGACTGAAGTGGCAGTGCCTGCCAACAATCCTGCTAGAACACCACTCGTGGTTGCGCGTCTCCAGTACATCGCAGATACGACTGGTGGCGCGAGTTGGGAGATGACCCCGTAGGCGGTTGCGAGCAGTAGGACAAGTGAGCTCTCAGCATCTTGGGCAAAGTAATAGGCCGTCATACCTGTCAGGAGGACCAATATGCGCATTAGAAGCCGCCGTTGACGGTCATCTAGTTTCACGAACTGGGTTACGCCGTCTTCGACAACGACCGAGGCCGAGGCGTGAAGAAGAGCATCTCCGGTCGACATAGATGCCGATAAAGCACCTGCACAGAATAGACCTACAACCACAGCAGGCAGACCCGTCTCCAGTATCATGTAGGGCAATATGAAGTCAGCGGATGAGGGCCCACCGGTGAAGAGTATGCCTGAGAAGCCAATTAAAAATACGGGGATAAGAAAAAGTTGAAATGTTGGGAAGAGAATTACGGTACGCCGCATCGTGTCATCATCTTTAGCAGTGAATGCCTTCATGAAGAGATGGGGCCACATCATTAGCCCTACAGCACTCACGATGATGAAGGTCGAGTAGGCCCCCCAACTCCAGGGCTCTCCGGTCGCAGTGAGGCCGGGTGGGACGAGCATCTCCGGTCGGGTATCCATGATCTGCTCAAACATCGGTCTAACACCACCATAGAGTCGAAATGGAAGGTACAAACCGAGTGACCATGCAGTGATCACCATGAACACGCCCTGGAACGTATTGGTCCAGCCCACCGCCATTGCTCCTGATGCTAATACGTATAAGGTCACGATCCCATATGCGAGTAGAGAACCAAGCCAGATGGGAACGTTCCCATCTGTCACCGCTTCGATCACGATCCCGGCCCCCCGGATCTGGAGGGTGATGTATGGAACAAACGCAATCAGACTTAAGCCAGCGATAAGCGCAGAAAGGGTCCGTGAGGGAAATCTTCCCACTACGAGTTGAGCCTGTGTCACATACCCGAACTTACGCCCCAGCGCTGCTGCCCTCGGACCGATCCAATAGAATGGGGCCATCCCGAGCGCACCGTACGCGAGGATATAGAATGCTGCTGCTCCGCGAGAATACGCCCAGCCCGGTCCGCCCAGGAAGGCGAATGCACTGAAGACTGAGGCACCGGTGACGAAGTACATCACGAGTAGGCCGAAGCTCCGATCCGCGGCCACGTAGCCCGTAACACTGTCTGATGATTTTCGTCCAGCCAGTAGGCCGATGGTGAGGGTCAGTGCGAGGTACGCTCCTATGATGATTGAAACGACCACCCATTGCTGCATCAGGAGTTCTCTCCATCACGGTGTCGGCGCTCAACTCGGTCAAGCCCGTACAGGACGAAAACGCTTCCTGCAATCCATCCTGCAATCCACACCATCGAGAAGGGTAGTCCAAGAACAAGTGGCTCGATGCGTGCAAACGGTTTTAGGCCAGGCCACGTAACGAAGAACAATGCTAAGGCAAGGTATATGGACGTAAGGATTCGGGCGGTTCTTAGGCTCATCAGAGGTCTAACGTCCTTTGAATTGCGGTTTGCGCTTTTCGACAAAAGCCAAGACACCCTCCCGGCCATCCTCTGACTCAAACGCATCGAGGAAGCGGCCTCTTTCGTAATCAAGTCCTTCTGCGAGAGGTGTTTCGAACGCGACCCGGATCGCATCCTTCGCCAAACGAAGAGCTACAGGGCTCCACCGGGACATCTTGGTTGCTAATTCAAGTGCCTTTTCCAGGTGCTGGCCTTCTTCAACGAGCACATCGATTAAGCCGATATGATGAGCATTTTCGGCTTCGACGAAGTCTCCAGTCAAGGACATAATGGTTGTCCATCCACGTCCCACAAGTCGTGGGAGACGTTGAGTACCGCCACCACCAGGAATCAAACCAATCCGGATCTCAGCCTGGCTCATCCTGGTAGTCTTATCGGCCACACGAACATCACATGCCAGTGCCAATTCACATCCGCCGCCGATGCAGAACCCATGAATAGCGGCGATTATCGGCTTCTTAAAATCGGCGACGCTTTCGTAGATGCGTCGCCCAAAGACAGCTTCCCGTTGTTGTTCTGGTGAACGGGCGGCGAATTCGGTGATGTCGGCTCCTGCTACGAAGGCTTTGTCACCAGCACCATGTATCACAACTGCTCGAACTTCATCATCACGCTCGAGTTCATCGAGCTGGTTTAGCAGAGCATCTCTAAGCTCAGCATTCAGCGCGTTCAGTTTTTCAGGTCGATTCAATGTGATGATCGCGACATGCCCGTCACGGTCATGCAATAACACCGGCACAGCGCTCATGATTACTCCCCATGGTCCATGAGGTAAGTGAACTTGAGGTCGCTAAATAACCTCGTTGCTGCGGAGTGCGACAGTGACACTATTGGTCAAGTAAGTTCAAGCAAGCCTGCGATCCCCTGACCTACACCAACACACATAGTGGCAAGGCCGCGCTGCATACCTCGTCTTTTCATTTCATGTAGCAGAGTTACCATGATCCGGGTGCCCGAGCACCCTACGGGGTGGCCAAGGGCAATCGCACCACCATTGACGTTCACTTTGGCGGGATCTAGCTGCAGTTCGGCTATGCATGGCAGTGCTTGTGCTGCGAACGCCTCATTCAACTCAATGAGGTCTAGGTTTTCAGCGGACCAGCCAGATCGAGCGAGTACCTTCCTTGTGGCAGGGACTGGTCCGATACCCATCCGGTCAGGCTCGACGCCTGCAACTGCGCCACCTACCACTCGTGCTATTGGCTTGAGGCCGAGTTCGATCCCCTTCTTGTTCGACACGACCAAGAGTGCTGCTGCTCCGTCATTGATACCGGATGAGTTACCCGCCGTAACCGTACCATCCGCCTTAAAGACTGGTCTCAAGAGTGAGAGGTCTTCCGCCCTGGTCCCAGGACGGGGATGTTCGTCAATATCGACTACGATTGGAGAGCCTTTACGCTGAGGCACTGAGACCGGAATGATCTCATCGATGAACAAGCCATTCTGAAGAGCGACTTCCGCTCGTTTCTGGCTTTTTGCGGCGAACATGTCCTGTGCCTCACGGGTCACACCAAACTCTTGGGCAATTACTTCAGCAGTTTCTCCCAACCCAATTGTCCATTCTGGTGTGAAAGCTGGGTTCGGAAAACGCCAGCCGAGCACGGTATCAGCGACCGAAGGGTCTCCACGCTGGTATGCGATGGAGGGCTTAAGCATGACATAGGGTGCCCGGCTCATACTCTCGACTCCACCGGCAACGAAAACGTCACCTTCTCCAGCAACAATGGCATGGAAAGCGGACAACACGGACTGCATGCCAGAGCCACAAAGCCGGTTAATTGTCTGGCCTGGTACTGAAACTGGTAGGCCAGCCCTGAGCACTGCCATGCGGGCGACGTTCCGGTTGTCTTCTCCGGCTTGGTTGATGCAGCCAAAGAGGACGTCATCGATTGAACTTGGATCGATGCCTGTTCGATCGATCAGTGCCTTGATTGTGATTGCAGCGAGGTCGTCAGGTCTCACAGGAGCTAGTGCGCCACCATGCCGTCCGATAGGGGTTCTGACACCATCGATGATCCAAGCTTCAGGCATTTTCTAATACCGCCTTAGTTGCCGCTTGGATGTAAGGAGGTAGGGCCTCAAATGAACTGGAACTTGACTCCAAAACAATCTTACTTCTAACGACCTTGAAATTCTGGCTTGCGTTTTTCGACATAGGCATCAAGCCCCTCTTTCGCGTCAAGGCTCCCAAAGAGTTGAGCCTGTAGTTCTCGTTCCAATGTGAGGGCAAGCTCAAAGGGGATCTCTGAACCTGTCTGGGCTGAGCGCTTGATTAAACCGACGGCCTTAGTTGCCTTGCCCGGTGTGGTGAACTTGGCCGCATAATCCAAAACAGCCGCGAGAAAAGAGTCATCTTCTTCGTGGTCATAAATCTCGTTGACTATTCCCAGTTCAAGCGCCTGATCGAATCCGAAAGTAGAGCCCTCTGTCATCAGCTGAATTGCTTTGGATTTCCCAACCATACGGACCAACCGCTGGGTACCACCAGTCCCCGGAAGCACCCCTAGCGTTACCTCAGGTAGGCCGACTTTCCCAGAATCTCTGCGGGCGATTCGTATGTCAGCCGCCATCGCAATTTCGAGGCCACCGCCCACTGTGTGCCCATTGAGCGCTGCAATCACCAGCTTTGGGGTATGCTCAAGACGGTTCAAGGTTTCGTTTGCATGTAGGCAGAAGCAATACTTCCAATCAGGATCTGCTTCAGACAGCATCCCAATATTTGCACCTGCGCAGAAGAATTTACCGCCCGCTCCTGTGAGGACGATCACTTCGACTCCCTTATCGAACCTTGCCTCAATGATGTGGTCATCCAGCTGTCGCATCATCTCGTGGGTGTAGGTGTTCGCGGGGGGATCGTCTAGGGTTAGGATCGCGACTTTGTCACGCACTTCATAGTGGATCAGCACCTGATTTGACATCGGTATCCCCTGAGTTTTTGGCTCTATTCAAGCGGCTCCGTATACACGCGGGTTGGCGCGAGTTCCATGCTACGCGAAATTAGTGATATGATCCATCTTATGCCTACCATCAGGATTGTTCACCGTATTCCTTAATCTGTTGCAAGAGATGGATAGACTGAGCACGATTGGTATATGCGAAGGGTATAGCTTTCATAAGCAACGCAATGTGAGTGTACTGCAATTCGAGTGTGAGACGGGAGTAGGAAAATGAGTCGTCAGTTCATAGTTCTCATCGCCATCGCAGGTACACTGGGAGCTATAGCGGTTCCCGGAACCTTACAGAACGAAAGTACTGTGTACCGCGTACCGGTAACCGGTGAAATCGAACTAGGTCTTGCCCCGTATATTCAGAGGGCTGTCAAAGAAGCAGCCGAGGTAGGTGCGGTTGCTTTGATACTCGATATCGATACCCCAGGAGGCCGTGTGGACGCCGCGGAGATCATCTCTGACGCGCTAACGGACTCCGAGGTACCAGTCTATTCTCTCATCAATCGCCGAGCTTACTCAGCGGGTGCGTTGATCGCGCTCTCGACAAGCCGCATCTATATGCGACCGGCATCTGTGATTGGAGCGGCGACCCCTGTTGATGGTACCGGGACAAAGGCACCAGAGAAGATCGTTTCCGCCATGCGAAGCCAGATGAGGGCACTGGCCGAGTCTAATGGACTCGAACCCGAGGTTGCTGCCGCAATGGTTGATGAAGACATCGAAATCGATGGTGTCGTGGAGAGCGGGAAGCTGCTTACATTGACGACTGAAGAAGCCATTGAAATAGGCTACGCGGAAGCGATCGAGGATCTCGACGCGCTACTTGTCGCGCTTGGTCACGAGGGCGCGACAGTCGTGACTCTCGAATTGAATTGGGCAGAGCGTCTTGTACGTTTCTTTTCTAGTTCGTTGGTGTCCCCATTTCTCCTATCGCTAGGGTTTCTCGGACTATTGATTGAGATCAGAACACCTACGTTCGGCCTGGCTGGGATGGCAGGACTTATTTCCCTGGGCCTATTTTTCGGGTCGAATATGATTGTGGGTCTGGCGGGTCTAGAGGATGTGCTCGTTGTTGGGGCAGGCCTCGCGCTTTTGGGGATCGAAGCATTCATTGTCCCGGGTTTCGGGATCTTCGGGGTGGCCGGGATCGTGGCGATTCTCACCGGACTCTACATGAGTCTGCTGGGTAATATTCCAACAACGCCGGATTTCACACGGGCGGGTTGGGTTCTTACTTCATCCGTACTACTGTTGATTGGATCAGCTTGGGTACTGATACGTACCTTACCGAGTAGCTCTCGACTGGCAGAGAGCGGAATATTTCTAATGGCGAGGACAGCGAGCGCGATCGGCTATGAATCGGCTGAGGTCAGGAGTGACCTGGTCGGAAAACATGGTACCGCGATTACGGACCTACGGCCGGCAGGAACTGCTCTCGTAGGAGATGAGCGCATCGATGTCGTCTCGGAATCCGAATGGATTAGTGCAGGGACACCAGTTAAAGTCCTAAGTGCAGAGGGTTATCGTCACATAGTAAGATCTATCTCAGGACAAGAGGCCGAAGAGGCCTGAGCGACATAAGTCAGCATACACATATTGGAGTGTAGACATGGACGCAGCACTCGTTTTTCAATCGATCCTCATTTTCAGCGTATTCCTTTTTGTCTGGATCATTCTTTGGGCGGTCCCTGTTCGTCTCTGGATCGAGGCGACTTCAGCAAGTGTCACAGTTGGAATCGGTTCGCTCATTGGAATGAGACTGCGCAAGGTATCTCCGCCCGCGATCGTTCGTCCGCTGATCACGGCGACTAAGGCCGGATTAGACTTGGACATCAATGAACTTGAAGCGCATTACCTGGCAGGCGGTCGGGTTGACCGTGTCGTAGCTGCGCTCATCAGTGCGGATAAAGCGTCGATTGCACTCAGCTTCAACCAGGCAGCCGCTATCGACCTAGCTGGTCGTGATGTTCTCGAAGCGGTACAGGTCTCCGTCATCCCAAAGGTCATCAATACTCCGAAAGTAGCGGCGATGGCAAAAGACGGGATTCAGCTTATAGCGATCGCCCGTGTCACGGTGCGCGCAAATATCGACCGCCTCGTTGGGGGTGCCGGTGAAGAGACGATTCTCGCCCGAGTGGGGGAGGGAATCGTCTCCACGATTGGTTCAGCAGATACACACGCGCGCGTGCTCGAGAATCCGGATGCGATCTCGAAGATGGTTCTCTCGAAAGGGCTTGACTCGGGTACGGCCTTTGAGATTTTGTCGATTGATATCGCGGATGTCGATGTGGGTAAGAACATTGGGGCGGAGCTTCAGACGGATCAGGCAGAAGCCGATAAACGTGTAGCGCAGGCTCGAGCGGAAGAGCGACGTGCGATGGCCGTTGCTAAGGAGCAAGAGATGAGTGCTCGCGTAGTGGAGATGAAGGCGGAAGTCGTGAAGGCTGAGGCACAGGTGCCCCTCGCACTTGCCGACGCATTCCGAGAGGGCCATCTCGGTGTGATGGACTACATGCGGTACGGCAACATTGAGGCAGACACGGCGATGCGTACATCCATCGCCGGGCCGGAGGCAGAAGAACCCACATCAGGAACAGAGTAAGCGCGGATATCGATGGATCTTGAAACTCTACTCTACGTCGGGGTCCTCCTGTGGTTTGTTTTTGGGAACCTGTTCCGTAGGAAGCAGAAGGCCAAGCGTGCTCGGGAACCGGTGGCGCTGGACTGGGATCAGGAAGAGCAAGGGGTCTGGAGTGAAGAGCCACTTGCCCACGACTCTGGAAAGGAACACAAGGCCTCTGAGATTTTACCGGCTGACCTTTGGGCAGAGATCACTGGGTTGCCGATGGAGAAGACTCCCGTTGAGAAGACACCTCTACCGCAGCGGGAGCCGGTTCGGACGAGTCGAAAGCCCCAGCCCGACCGATCAGTCCACCCAGTCCATAGCACACACCGAGAGTATGGCACTGATCCATCAGAGCGAACACCATCCATCCAGCATGGGTTAGCAGGTCGACTGGAACTCGATGCCTCAGTTGTGAGAAGTCAGCTTGGATTGACGGACCCCGAAGCGCTAAGGAAGGCGGTTATCCTACACGAGGTACTGGGGCCTCCTCTTGCTTTACGGGAGCAGCAACAAGCGGACTCCATCACATCTCGCCTCTGGCCATCTTTCTGAGAACAGTCTGGAGTATGCCGCGGTTGTAGTAATACTCGACGTCGATGTCTGAATCGAGTCTGGCTTTCGCGGTGAAGCGAGTTCTAGCCCCATCATTCTTGGTGGCTACAATCTCGACTGTATCACCTGGCTCCAGTCCATCGGCTACACCAGAAATATCGAAGGTTTCGTGCCCGGTAAGTCCCAAGCTCTCAGCGGTAGCCCCATCTTCGTATTCGAGGGGTAAGACTCCCATTCCGACGAGGTTACTCCTGTGAATCCTCTCGTAGCTTTCTGCTATGACCGCATGGACACCCAGGAGGTCCGTGCCTTTTGCTGCCCAGTCACGTGAACTTCCGGTCCCATACTCCTTCCCTGCGAGTATCACTAACGGTGTTCCGGCATCACGGTA
>Ga0310121_10003421_pt1 | contig 14482 bp, 12 predicted proteins | sample CB27_Tmax_986_MG_FD_203504 | JGI IMG/M metagenome (GOLD analysis project Ga0310121, IMG submission 203504) | Marine microbial communities from Western Arctic Ocean, Canada - CB27_Tmax_986 | ecosystem: Environmental > Aquatic > Marine > Oceanic | place: Canada: Western Arctic Ocean | collected... | reverse complement strand
ATCGCTACGGTCATGGCGGCGTGGCTGTGGAGCAGAATTCCGGCCATAGCCCCGACGAAGGCGACGCGGAGCCGGCACCACAAATGGTCACCCTAAGGACCTACGTCCCATTTGAGTTGAGCACTGACGAACTCTTCGGCCGTATCGACGTAGGAACGAGGCTGGTGGCCCTGCTGGCACCTATCTCCTCCTTGCGCAAGCGGGTCCTGGAAGAAGAAAACTGGCAGAGTGCGTGGAAGAAGCACTTCAAGGTTCTGCACATCGGTCGGCACATCGTCATTGTACCTACGTGGCACGAGTACGAACCCAACGAGCACGACGTTATCGCAGCCCTCGACCCTGGCATGGCCTTTGGGACGGGCCACCATCCGACCACGCGTATGTGCCTCGAGCTTCTCGAAGACCTGGTAGCCCCAGACACCGATGTGCTAGACGTCGGCTGCGGGTCCGGTATCCTCTCTATCGTGGCGGCCAAGCTCGGGGCCAGAAGCGTCTCCAGCCTCGATATAGATCCTCTGGCCGCCAAAGCCGCTGCGTCAAACGTCGGCGAAAACAGAGTTGAGAAAATAGTCACTGTATTGGAGGGCAGCCTACCCCATTCCGAAATACGGTCCGGTCACTATGACGTCGCTGTCGCCAACATCTCCCATAAGGTTGTTTCGGAACTTGCAGACCACCTTGTCGCTTCGCTCAAGCCTGGAGGCCACGTGGTCGCTTCAGGACTACTCACAAAGGACAGGAACGCAGTGATCGAGCGCTTTGAAGGCGAGGGGGCTTACGTCACACGAACCGAACAGGCAGACGACTGGGTTGGCCTGGTGGCCCGGAAAGGGCCACTCTCCTGAGCACATGTGCCTTGGCGCCGGCGACACGACGCCAGAACCATTTGGGCTGTGACGAAGGCGCGACGCGGTGCTTCCGAGCCAACCTCTAGCCGAACCGACAAATGCACCGCTTCTTCGTCGATCCCTCCTGTATTGAGAACGGCCACGTGTCGTTTACGGGTGGAGCCGCTCACCAGATATCGCGCGTCTTGCGGGCAAGGCCCGGCGAGCAGGTAGTCGTCCTCGACGACACGGGATGGAAGTACCTGGTAAGGCTGGACACAGTGGCCGTCGACGAGGTACGAGGCAGTATCGAAGACAGGACGCCTGTCTCTGGGGAGCCTCGCGTGCCGGTCACCCTCTACCAGGCCCTCTTGAAATCTGACAGCTTCGAATTCGTGCTGCAAAAGGGCACGGAGCTCGGCGTATCAACGTTTGTACCTGTACAGTCATCCCGCTCCGTTGCAAGGGCCGCCAGCAGCTCCACGGACGGCACCCGCGCCGTTCGGTGGCGACGGATAATCCAAGAAGCGGCCGAACAATCGAATCGCGGTCGGCTGCCAACGCTTTCACCGCCGGTCCCGTTCCGCGCTGCGATCGAGTCTGCCGCGGGCCTTGCTGTCATTCCATGGGAACGCGAAGCCGGTACCGGGTTGAAGGCTGTCCTGGACGAATACGTGGATTCAGCGGCCGGGATCAGCATCTACACTGGTCCAGAGGGCGGATTTACGGCCGATGAGGTGGAACAGGCCCACTCATCGGGCATCGTGCCTGTCACTCTGGGAAAACGGATCCTCCGCGCGGAGACGGCTGCTATCGCCACCGTCTCCGCAGTCATGTACGAGCTCGGTGAGCTCGGCTAGCCTCCGCGCGGGGAGAGGAAGCAGGTTCAAGCCGCCGAGACCGGCTGGCGACCGTACACGATGCTTGCAGGCTGCCCCAGAACCAGCACGCTCTGGGAGCGCAGGTGGAGCGCTCTCGTCACGTCTTTGGCCTGCTGCCGCGCCATTAGCAGCGCCAGGTGGCTGGCGTCTATCCGGGCGTCGGTTAGCATTTCGAGCAGCTCGCCAGTAGGGACCTCCGGGAAGCGGACGCCAAACGGAACATTCGAGACGAGCCTGGCCCCCTTCGGCAGCGAGCCGGCGTCGAAGGCCTTGAACGAGTCGTTGGTGAGTAGCACACCTGGAACGTCCAAGTCCTGTCTCGCAACGCTGAAAGCCTGCTCGTCGATCTCCAGCCCGAGGCAATTGGTAACGCCGAATTCCTCGCGCGCAGCCTTGAGGATGGTGCCGGTGCCCATGAAGGGATCGAAGACCGGGGCGCCTGGCCTCGCGCCGGCGACCGTAAGGAGGCCACACGCCAGATGCCACCGAAGCGACCCCGGCAGGCCTCCGTCGCGGTCCAGATTGCTGTATAGCTGCACGCCGAGGATGGCCGCCAACGAGGAAATCTCTGGTGGATGGCAGCTTCAATCTGATCAGCTATCTCTCTCCTCGAAAGCTGCGTCTCACCCCAGGATTCGGTCTCCAGGGAGTAGCTCCTGAGCGATCCACGGTCGGCGCGCGGGAGCCATTCCAGCACGTCGCGTTTGAACGTCGGCGCGTCGAGGCGATGCCCCAGTTCCACGGTCGCGTCGCCTTGCCTGCCCTTTCGGCCGACCGCCAGGCAGCCATATGTCGTTGCCGGCGTGGCCATTCTTCCGAACACGAGCGAAGCCGCATCTCTCACGAGGATCGAAGAGTCGCGGTGATGGAGCGATGGACGGCTGGGGAAGCCCAGATTGCGAAGCTCCACCAGGGTCGCGAACGCCCACCCAGGCTGAGTCGTTAGAAAGAGAGAGGCGCGTAGGGCCGTCACGGTTCCGGTGCGGAATCGGTCTCGCTCACCACTACGGTAACCTCGGATCGGTCTGAAACGTTGCTGTCGATTCTACTGGACTTCGTGATCTTCAGCCACCCTTAGTGCCGCCTTGGTCTGGCTGTTTACACCAAATTTTTGCAGCACGTGCGTGACGTGGACCTCCACGGTCTTCAGCGCGATACCCATCGCATCGGCGATCTCGACGTTTCGCATTCCCCGCCCGATGTGCTCGAGCACCTCCGATTCTCTCCTGGTTAGCATCTCGGTTCGGCCGTTCAGAGGCGCTCGCGTGGCCCGGTCCCCAATCAAACGAGATATGATGTTCTGTGCGATCTCAGGGGACAATATGGACATACCCGACGTCGCGCGAAGGACAGCCTCCTTGAGGTCGCGCGAAGACGTCGACTTGAGGAGGTATCCCACGGCGCAGAGCTTCATCAACGTGGTCATGTATTCGCCCTCATCGTGTGCTGTCAGCACACGATGAGGGCGAAGGCGCAACCGACTTCGCGGCCCTGACGACGTCAAGCCCGCTCCCAGTACCAATTCTGAGGTCGACGATCGCCACGTCGGGGCCCTGTGTCTCTAACATTCGTATTCCCCCCCCGAACGTCCGACGCCTCCCCAACCACCTTAAAGCGTCTGTCGTGGCAAAGCATCTGCAGCACGCCTATCCGTGCCACTTCGTGGTCGTCTACGTGAAGGCCACCGCCAGGGCTGGGATCGAAGCTATCTGCTCAAAGACTCGCCGCAAGATGAGCTGGTCGAGGCGATTCGATAGATAGCGGTGGGCGGTCGCGGTGTTACTGCCGAAAATCGCCACCAAGGTTATGCAGACCTACGTTGACTTACCTGCCCGGCCTCGCGAGCGGCAGGCGGAGGAGCTAACAGCGCGCGAGATAGAGATTCTCGAGCTTATTTCCCAGGGAATGACGAACGCGGAAATCGGAGAACAGCTCGACATATCCCACCGGACGGCCCACACTCACACAAGAAGCATTGTAAGCAAACTGGGGGCCCGCAGTCGCAGCGACGCCGTCCGGGTTGCCCTAGAGCTTGACCTTATCCAGTAGTATCTACCGCGATTCCGCGTATTCCGGCCTGGGTGTCCGGTCCATCAGCTCGGCGATCGCTTGTTCAATAGACAAACCGTTGAAGAGCACGTCGTACGTCGCACGCGTTATCGGCAGCTCGACATTCAGCTTCTTAGCCATCGAGACCGCCGCCGCAGTCGTGTCTATGCCCTCCGCAACGTTCGTCATCCCCGCGCGGATCTCATCGAGGGACCGCCCCTGAGCCAGCTCGACGCCTACCCGGTGATTCCTGCTCAGCGGGTTTGCGCAGGTAGCGATCAGATCCCCCATTCCAGCAAGTCCCGACAGCGTTAGACGCTCGGCCCCCGCAGCGACCGCGAGCCTCGAGATCTCGGCCAGCCCGCGCGTGATGAAGGCCGCTTTCGCGTTGTCGCCAACTTGAAGGCCGTCACAGATTCCGGCCCCCAACGCAATTATGTTCTTGAGGGCGCCGCCGAATTCCACCCCGACTATGTCTCGGTGGGTGTAAACTCGAAATCTCGCCGATGACAGGTGGCTCTGAACACTCCTGGCGGCCTCTTCGTTGCCCGACGCGACCACCGTCGAAGATACCTTGCCAAGAATGATCTCACCAGCCAAGTTCGGCCCAGATAGGGCGCATACACGTCCGGATAGCCCCTCTGGAAGCTCCTCTTCAAGCACCTGGCTCATCCGTCTACCCGTGCCCAACTCGAGGCCCTTCGTGGCGCTTACGATAACGGCGGAACTGTTCAGGGAGTCTCGGACAGCGCGCACGTTGTCCCGCAACGTCCTAGCCGGGACGGCGACGATGACGAGATCGGCCTCTCCGAACGCCTCGGTAGTCGAGGAGGCGACCGACATTCCGGCGGGGAACGGTGCGTCTGGCAAGAACCGCTTGTTTCGGCCATCGGTTCGAAGCTGGGACGCCTCGTTTTCAGTCCGCGCCCAGAGGCGTGCATCGAGCCCATGTTGGGCCGCGAGGATGGAGAGGGTTGTGCCCCAGGTGGTAGCCCCGACTACACCGACCGTGGCCACCGCTGCCTTCCCCGCGCCGGTTTGGTCTTGCGCGGTGCGTCCGCGGTGGGCCGTCCAACCTTGCGCTCCTCTCCCTTCAGGAGCCGCTGGATGCTGTCCCGGTGTCGCGCTACGATCAGCGCCGTGCCCATCAGGCCATACCATGCGTAGGCCCCAGGCACCGCGTCGAAGAGGGCGAGAACTACGATAGTAGCCGACCCGGAGACCGTTCCCACAAGGGAGCCGAGCGACATATAACGAGAGACGGCCGCCGTTGGCCCTCCAAGTAACGTCGCGACCAGAGCGGAGATTGGCGAAAGGACGATCAGCGCGCCCCAACCTGAAGATGTGCCCCGGCCTCCCTTGAACCCGAGGAATACCGGCCAGTTGTGTCCAACGATGGCGGCGAGCGCCGCTGTAACCTCAACTCCGGGGGCGCCCACCAGCAGCTTTGCCAGGACCACCGCGAGGGCGGCTTTACCCATGTCTGCGAGCAGTACGAAGGCAGCGGCCGGCGGACCAAGAGTACGGAGGACATTCGTCATGCCCGTGTTTCCGCTGCCGTGCTCCCGTACGTCAACGTTGCTGAAGAGCCGGCCCACGAGCACACCGAACGAGATGGAACCTAGCAGGTAGCCGATGACGGCGAAAACCGGAAACTCGATCACGGCTCACCCCTACCTTTGAACCGCATCTTCAGCGGACTCCCGGCGAAACCGTACGTGTTCCGCAGCGTATTTTCCAGGTACCGACGGTAGCCGAAGTGTACCATGCTGGAGCGGTTCACGTAGAAAGTGAAGCTTGGGGGCCCGGTCCTGTCCTGAGCTACGCTGTATATCTTCACGGCCCTCCGGCCAATCGTTGCCGGAGGATGCTTGGCTATTGCGTTCATGATCGTCCGGCTCAAATCGTAGCGTGGCAACCCCTTGTTCCATTCGACGAAGACGGCGCGTGCGACGTCGGCCAGCTTGTCTATTCCGCTGCCGGTGAGGGCCGATACGAAGCGGACCGGTGCGTGGCTGACGAACTTCAGCCTTTCCTTCAAGATCGCCGTCGCTTCGTCCTGGGTCAGACCGTTGTCTCCGATAAGGTCCCACTTGTTGACGACCAGTATTATTCCCTTCGCGGCATCGACAATGTAGCTTGCGACGTGCGCGTCCTGACTCGTTGCGAGTTCGGTCGCGTCCATGACCAACAGGACCACGTCGCACCTGTCTATAGCCCTGATGCTCCTCATCACGCTGTATCGCTCGATCCCCGGCGCGACCTTGCCTCGCCTCCTGATTCCAGCCGTATCGACGAGGAGCACCGAGCCCTTGTCCGTCGAGATCAGGGTGTCGATGGCATCTCGCGTCGTCCCGGGAACGTCGCTGACGATCGCACGCTCCTGTCCGGTAATCGAGTTGAGAAGCAGGGACTTGCCCACGTTGGTCCGACCTACGATCGCCAGCCTCAGGTCCGCGTCTGTTTCGGGAGCAACCGGCTCCGAAGGGAAGTGAGCGATGACGCGCGCCATTAGATCGTCCACACCAATGTTATGGTACGCGCTAACGGGTACGGGCTCGCCCAGACCTAGCTCATAGAATACCGGCGCCTCCGTCTCCCGGGCCTCGTTGTCGGCTTTGCTCGCCGCGAGAACGACCGGCTTGTCGCCTCGACGCAAGATGTCGGCGACGTCCAGGTCATCGGGGGTAACTCCCGCGGTAACGTCAACCAACATGACGATGACGTCAGCCTCCGCGATCGCGACTTTGACCTGGCTCGTGACCTCGTCCGAGAACTCGGTCTGGGAGGTTGGATCGATACCACCCGTGTCGACCAGAATAAACGGGTAGTCGGCCCAGACCGTTTCGGTCGCTATGCGGTCCCGAGTCGTACCGGCGATCTCGGAAACGACCGCCGCCGGAGTCCCCACCAGACGATTGAACAACGTCGACTTCCCGACGTTCTGGCGTCCGACAATTGCTACGAAGGGTTTGTGGCTGGTTGCCATGGGTAAAAACATGCCTCTCCCGACCAGTCTACCGTCCTGCTCTAGCCTGCCGAGTTGAGAAACAACTCCGCGAGGATCGCCTTCTGTGCGTGCAGTCTGTTTTCGGCCTGGTCGAAGACTACTGAGCCTTTGCGGTCCAACATCCCCGGCCCAATTTCCTCACCCTCGTGAGCCGGCATGTCGTGCATGAAGATCGCATCCGGCTTTGCGTAGCGCATGAGCTCTTCGTCGACACGGTAGTCGCCGAATGCCTTCAGACGCTCTTCCTGTTCTGAGTCCTGGCCCATACTCACCCAGACATCCGTATAGACCACGTCGGCCCCCCTGACGGCATGCTGCGGCAATTCCACCCAGCTCACCCTGGACCCGTTGCCCGATGCGCGCCTCACCGCCTCCTCCCATGGCGCTGACAGCACCTGGTAGTCCGGGGGCGAGGCGATGATAAAGTTCGCCCCGACGGAGGCGCACGCCAATGCCAGGCTGGCGGCGACGTTGTTCCCGTCCCCAACAAACGCCACCCGAGAGTCCTCCAAGGCGCCCCTGTGTTCCAGAATCGTTAGCAGGTCCGCGATCGCCTGGCAAGGATGCTCCAGATCCGAGAGCGCGTTCACAACAGGCTTGGACGCGTACTTCGCAAGCTCGACAAGGCTCTGGTGAGAAAAGACCCGCGCCACAATCGCGTCGACCCATCTGTCAAGCACCCGCGCAACGTCGGCCACCGGTTCCCGTACGCCCAAGCCGACGTCATCCTTGCTAAGATAGATACAATCCCCGCCCAGCTGCCGGATGCCCACTTCGAAGCTCACACGCGTGCGCAGCGAAGGTTTCTCGAATAGCAGCGCCACGATTTTCCCGTCCAGTGGCCTTGGACCGCCTCCTCGCTTCATCTCCGCTGCCTTCTCGACCAGCGGTAGAACCTCATCGAGGGTCAAGTCCGCGACAGATAGGAAATCCTTGCCATCCATGAGCTACTCCTTCATTCGCGATAGTAACGCACGCATCCTTGCCAAGCAAGGTAAAAGCCGCGCTTCGAACGAGGAGGTTAGGCGGCTGGAGCGAAGGTTGCCAACTCGTGTTGGGCTCTTCGGTTCTCCAGCCGGGTAATCGGTCCGCCTCAGGGGCCCTCGATCCTGGCGATCGACTGGAGATCCAGGCGACGAAAGCGGCGATTGAGAAAGACCAGCGCGGTAACAAACGTGCCGACCAATACAACGTAGGTAGGCAGAAGCAGGCTCCAGTCGGTGGTCAGCAGGAGTGGCGGTACAAGCGGGTCGCCTGTATCCGAGACAGCCACCGAAGAGACCATCAGGTTGCTCATCTGCATCCCTGCCCAGGCCCCTAGACCGACCCCCACTCCTACCACCGTCAGGTGCTCGAATCCGAGCAGGCCGATCAGCTGGATACGTGACAGGCCCATCGACTGGAGGAACCCCATTTCGCTTCTATTTCTGCGCCAGAACAAGAACAGGTATGCCGCGTACCCCAACCCGGCGGCAACGACCACGAGCGCCAAGGAGACGAGCACCAGAGAGTTCCAGCCCGCGGTGGTCAGCGGATCGCGTCGCGCCAGGTCCAGTTGCGATGCCTGGCCCTGCACCCTCAATGGACTTGGAGTGAGTGCCTGGACTTCCCTCTGAAGCGAACTGGTGGCATTGGGCGCCCCGGAGAGGAATAACTCGTTCGACTCTAACCGCGGCGGTATGCCAGTGATCGTTGCGAACGTCAGCACGTCGAGGTTCTTTTGCAGGTTATTCAGGTCTGCAAGGACGAAGAGTTGCTCGTGGGTATTCATCGTCGGGAAGTACCGGACCGTTTCCCGCACCACAACGGGTAGGATTCGTCCCCCGATGTCGGCGATGTAGACCTCACCGGGCTCGGTGTCGAACTCATTGGCGAAGGCCGCGCTTACGACCACCGGCATCGGGCCGCCCGTGGGGCTCATGTAGAAGCCTCGTACCCCTCCTACGGTCTCTTTCCCGAACGAAAACGTCCCGGCCCTACGTCCTTCGTGCACCTCGCGAGTCGTAACGAGAATCCGGTCTGCCGAACCGGGCGCGGTGAGGATAGGAGTCCAGTTGATGAAGTCCTCGAACCCTTCCAGCACGTGGACGGCGTTGTCCGGGCGGATGGTCGCGTGGATCTCGTCGAAGAATACTGCCCCGGGAGTCCCCACGTCTCCGAAAATCGGCTCGTAGACCTGCACCCCAACCAGATACAACGGCTGTATCAACCCATCCGGCAGCGGAAGCCGGAGCCGCTGCCAGTCGCTACCAGTCACGTCGCCCAGCAGCAGCACGATCATCGAACCGTTCCCGTCTTCGATCATCACTCGAACGGAGAGGCTCGAAAACTCCTCCTCGGGCTTGGCCCAGAGGCCAATCGTAGCTGCCTCCGCCGGAATCTCGAATCGCTCCGCCTGCGGATGGGTCGTCAACGTCCTCATCACTTCGTTCAAAGGGCGGGCCGAAAAGTCTTCCCGGTACCAGGTCATATGGAGAAACTCGTTGGACTCGAGGCCAAGCAGCTGGACCGCGGCGGGGCCCACACTGGCATTCTCCCGAAGGGCCATCGAAACGGACGTCACCCCTGATACCCCCAGGTACTGTTCCTTCAGCCACTCTGCCGTCCCGGTCAGATCCTCGGGGATTCCAGTGACACGAATGTCGGTAGCGATGGAATACTTGATCCTTTCTCGCAGGTTCTCTTCCAATGATGCGCCGATGGTGGCGCTGACGAGCCCCAGACCGGCGGTCAACACCAGCAGCAGGATGAGCCATGTGTACTGCAGGGGGTTTCGCGCCATTTGCCATAAGCTCATCGAGAGCCACACCGGAGCTACGCGCCTGGAAGCCCGGAGCAGGAAGAAGGCAATCTGGCCGGGCGCCAAAGAGACCAGTCCCACGGTCGGAACGAGGATCGGAGTCGTTTGATCGAGTCGCTCGACGGCGAGGAACGCAGCGACGAACACTACCTGAACCCCGAGTCCCGTGAGCGTCAACCTTAGCGTCCGTGTACGTGCGGTCCACCAGTAAAGGCCGCCGATTGCGATTGCGAGCGCGGCAGCGAGCGTTCCCAGAACCACGGCCTCGTGCGAGATTCCCTCAACAATCGAAGCAACAGCCACCGCCGCGACCGACACCGCCGCCACGAGGTGCAGGAACGCCGGTGACTCGCCGCCCATGAACCGCACCGTCAGAGGGAATAGACGCACGAAGACCAACGCCACCATCAATAAGAAAAGGACGGGCGCCACCAACAGGGTCTCGTTCACCTCGACGTCTCCGAACAGACCGCCCGAGATGATCTGCCCTCTCTGGGAGAGCTCCCAGAAGGTAAGGCCACCTATGACGAGCACCGCTACATCCAGGTAGTAGCGGTGGAAGAAAGGCATCGAAGGCGGCCGGGAAGAGCGTAATTTCTGGGTGAGCAGGCCGGCCCGCGACCCGAGTGTCGCAGGCACGACATACAGTGCCAGACACAAAAGGCCGACCGCGGCCGACGCAACGAACGACGCCGGTCCAAGCTCGACTGGGAGCATGGAACCGCCGGTGACCTCAGTGAAGCTTGGCAGCTTGCCGGCCAACGCAACCGATGCGATCGCCAGCAACGGCGCCAGGAGCACTCCCAGAACGACCATCAATAGCCCTTCCAACGAGCCCAGCCGAACAAGCTCGAATGAGCTCACTCCCCTCGACCTGAAAAGTGCCGCTTCGGTCTCCCTCGTCTGAACGAGGTAGGAGACCATCATCGACAGAAAGAAGAGCACCGTGGCGGTCAAGATAGCAGACAGCAAAAGCAGCGGCGCGCCCGCGAAGAATCGTCTCCGCTCGAACTGCAAGAGCAGATCGGTGATACCGGTTGCGACATCGGCACCGGGCATCGCCCTCGCCACGTCTCGTTCGAGCGCGTCGAGCCGATCGAGGGCGTCCGTGACACGCCAGCCCTTGAGCCCCTCCGTGTCCACTAGAATGAACCAGAAGCTGTTCACCAGGGTACCCGGATATGCGACGGCCACCGCGTCCAGCAAGGCCTCCCGTGTAATGAACAACGGCGCTGGCGGCTCTTCTTCGTCGTAGTTCAGCGAAGGGTCGCCCGTGGAGAGCGTCGGAGGCGGTGGGTTGAGGAATACAGAGGCGTGAGGCGCCCAGAAGTCCTCGTTGGGGTCGACGGCCTCTGCTATGCCCGCTATTTCCACGGTTATCCGTGTATCGGTTTCAAGGTCCGGCGCCAGAGTCAGGACGGTTCCGACTCGGAGCTGGAACAGCGTCGCGGTAACGGGGCTGACTATTGCCTCGATGACAGGTCCGCCCGGACCGCTGACGACTTCGGTCCCGGCCATCTCCCCGGCCAAGAACGTCAAATGCTGCTCGATGTTCGATAGATTCCGGAAGTACCCGCGGGAAGCAAAGGCCTCTTCCGTACCGGCCGCCGGCAACGCATGGGTCGGTGTTCCGGCCAGATACGCCGGCATTGAGATGTAACGCTCCCCCCCCTCGTAGATCTCCGCGACGTGACTTTCGATGGCGTCGGACACCGCCAGCTCCGTGCCACGCACTACGTCGTCCCGCAGTGGGACATTCTGAGCGATTATGGTCAGGTTGGAGGCCGGCCCTTCCAGGGAATCGATCTCGGTGTTCAGCGCGAGGCGTTCCAGGGCGCGGAGGTATATCGGGGCCGCCGCGACGATGGTCGCGGCCACCGTGATGCCGACGAAGATGCTCAGCAGGAACATCCAGTCGTCTGCCAGACGTTTCAGAACAAATCGAGACCTGGAGAGGGGAACCATGTGTTCACAACCGCCGCTACCTTCGGGCGCCAGCGGTCCTGGTGTCCATTCTATAACTACCGCTCAATAGCGCGACATGGTAGGTACATCGGGCCTTGGGGAACAAAGCTCCGTGTTGGGCCCTCAGCGTGACAAAGCCCGCGATCACTTATGCGGCTCTGGATGCCGAACTCACATGAAACGATGGGCTTGGAGACGAAGGCTCCGAAACGGGACTAGGAGCCTCCCTCGAGGAGCCGCCGTAGATCATGTTTGGCGCCCAGTACGTTGGCCCACAGGTCGCCTATCGCCTCGACCCGCTCGGGTACTGTCTCGATCGTGAAGTCCGTTGGGTATACGTCCCATAGCTCGTCCCATCGCAGCGGCATCGACACCGGAGCACCGGGCAGCGGACGGAGCGAGTAGATCGAGGCCATGTTCTTGCCTCGAACGTTCTGGTTGTGGTCCAGGAAAATCTTGCCCGAGCGTTTGCTAACCGTCCACTCCATCGTCACGTCTCGGGGCCGTTGCTGCAAAAGAAAGCGCCCGACTAACTCGCACGTCTTTCGGGTGGTGGCATAGTCGTACTGTCGCAGCACCGGCACGTAGATGTGCAGTCCGGTCTTGCCTGAAGTCTTCAAGAACGACGACAGCGACAGCTCATCGAGTATCTCCTTCAGGGTTGACGCAATCTCACCAGCCTTGGAGAAGGCCTTTCGGTTCAGCTCCGGCTCGTCCCCAGCCTTCTCATTTCCCGAGTAGATGTAGGGGTCCAAGTCGAAAACGATGACGTCAGGATAGCTCAGAACGCTGTCTCTGATTGCTTCCTTCGAGCCAGTGAAGGTCGTCGAAAGGCGGGCAGCGTCCGGCTGCCGGACCGTCCGGGAGAGCCAAGGGTGAAGTTCGAGGTCTGCCAGCTGCGCCAGCCAGACCAGAGTTGCGAGGTTGTTGACAACGACATATTCGTCGTCGCCCTCGGTGTCGGACGTGTAGAGGCGTCCGGTCGCCACGAATTCCGGTATCTCGTACTCGAAATTCTTCTGGTAGAAGCTCTGACCGTGGATGCCGTTCGGATAGCGCGTTAGCGTCAGCGGCCGGTCCTGAAGGTGAGGAAGGAGCACCGGAGCCATCGCCACGTAGTAGCGGAATGTCCCTCTTGGTGAACTGCGGGTGTCCGTCCTCGGCCGGCCAGAACGCCTTGTCGAGGTTTGTCAGGCTGATCGGATGGCCGCTTACCTCCAGAGTCGCGGCCTCTTGGCTGTTCGATAGCTGCTCCAATACCTCGGTGACGCTCTCGACGCCGCTCTTCGCTTCTCCGTTCGACGGCAGGCCGACAGTCGAGCTCGCCGTCGACCTCGAGGCGAACGTCGTAGTGGAGGCGTCTGGCAACGTGCTTCTGAACGACGAACCGCAGGTTCCGACGAGCCGGCTGGACCTCGGACGGTTTCGGTTCAGACGTCCGGGAGAAATTCCGTTTCTCTCTGTAGCTCTCCAGCAACCCCTGGCCCCGCTACTTCTTTTCGATAGTCACGCCGAGGTTGAAGCTTCGAAGCCTGTCTCGGTACAGCTCCGCCTGCTCCAGCGGGCACACGATCACCACTGCAAGCCCACTATTGTGGGCCTCCAGCATGATCCGTACCGCGTCTTCCCTGGACAGGCTCGAAACACTCTTCAGCAGCGCCGATACCACGTGGCCCATTGAGTTGTGATCGTCGTTGTGCAGAATCACCGCGTACGGCGGCAGCTTGAAGGTCGGGGTGTAGGTCTCTCGGTCGGTCTCAGTCGTAGTGCCGCGAACCGGAAAGGTGAGTGTGCGGCAACCTCCCCCTCTGAGGGAGGTTGAAACGGAACCTCCTCCCACCTTAGAGGAGGATTGAGGATGGGTCGCTTTTACGTGTCGTCTAGACATCGATGGCTCTCGTCCGGTCGGCTATCAGCCTACCATAACGAATAGCTATCACCTCAAGCTATCGGTGGTCGGTCTTGCGACCCCGTTCCCCGGTGGTACTGTTCCGACACTAGCCGAGAAACCCAGGTCACCGTAGTCACCCCAAGAGGAAAACGCCGATGTCATTGACTCATATGCAAATCAAAGAGCTGCTTGACGACAATAGCAAGCACAATTGCGGCGGCTACGGACGCTACGGCCGTTGCGTCAAGATAGCGGCGATTACCACGTTGTCGCTTTCTACAATGACGAGGACGACAAGGAGCACGCGGCTTTTGTCCATGGCGACGTCGGTGACGCCGACAACGTTCCTGTGCGCGTCCATTCGAAGTGCTTGACCGGCGACGCGATAGGCTCCCTCCGCTGCGACTGTCGCGATCAATTGGAGGTCGCTCTAAAGACCATTGGTGAGATGGAAAGCGGGGTGGTTCTCTACCTACGCCAGGAAGGTCGGGGAATCGGCTTCGTGAACAAGGTCCGCGCCTACGGACTGCAGGACCACGGCTATGACGCCGTCGAGGCCAACGGCGAACTCAGTTTTCGTGACGACGAGCGGGACTACAGCGTCACTGCCCATGTGATCGACTCTCTACGCATCAAGTCTATCCGCTTGATGACCAACAACCCGCGAAAAGTCCGCGACCTCACCCGACATGGGATCAAAATTACAGAGCGGATCCCTCTGATCATTCCGCCGAACCTCCATAACCAGTTCTATCTCGACACGAAGGCGGCGAAGTCGGGGCACCTGATCGATACCAACGGTAAGGAACGACTCCAGAAGCAGAGTGACTTCCCTGTTTTGGAAGGTCTGGACGCGGAGCAAATCGCCGCCATCCACAACTGACGGCGAGATGGCTGGCCGCTGTTCAGGCGGAGGGGGTATCCGGTGACGATAGAAAACGGGTCGCGGTTATTACGGGCGCGGCGGGTACATTGGGACAGGTCGCCGCGCGCCGTTTCGCTGGCCAGGGTGTTCAGCTTGTCCTACTGGGTCGGAACACAGCTCCACTGGAAGACCTC
>Ga0310121_10003420_pt1 | contig 14482 bp, 11 predicted proteins | sample CB27_Tmax_986_MG_FD_203504 | JGI IMG/M metagenome (GOLD analysis project Ga0310121, IMG submission 203504) | Marine microbial communities from Western Arctic Ocean, Canada - CB27_Tmax_986 | ecosystem: Environmental > Aquatic > Marine > Oceanic | place: Canada: Western Arctic Ocean | collected... | reverse complement strand
ACCGAACATTATCAGTTCCAGAGAAAGTGCTCAAAGAATGCGGACCGGACGACGCCAATGCTCTTCCTGGTAGCGATTGCATTAGAGCACCTCCTATAACATCTCCCAATATTCCACAACTTATCGCTCTAGCTCCAACAGCAGCTGGTTGTTTTGGATTCACGACGGATCCCTCAGGAGCGTGAACTTTAATGCTTCTGTAAGTCCCCGTGTTAGCAGGGATATCGGGATCTATGAGCATTTTTACTAAACAATATGCCACAGATAATGTAGCTACCATTGGAATATTCTTGCCACTGGCCATTTGCTTATCGGTACCTTTAAAATCCAATATAATCTCATCGTCTAGAATTGATGCAGTACATTTTATTTTAACCGGGTCTCTGTTAAAACCATCGTTATCCAAATAATCCTCAAAGGTAAATATTCCTTTATTAAGTTCACTTATGAGGTTCCTCATTCTCCTTTCACTGTAATTCAGGAATTCTTCCGTTGAAGAAGATACACTTTGAATACCAAACCTATCGTAAACTTCTTGCAATCTTTGAACTCCAACGTGTAGCCCCGCTATTTGAGCTTGCAGATCTCCTAATCTTTCCTCCGGTGTACGACTATTTAGCATAATAAGCTGTATTACAGGATCTTTTTCTCCTAAGGCTGAATTAATAGGTACTGGAGACAAACGTAAACCTTCTTGGTATATTGTCGTGCATGCCGCCGACTCGCTGCCGGGGACCATACCTCCGACGTCCGCATGATGAGCTATATCAGCAACAAATGCGACTAACTGACCCTCATAAAAGACAGGCGAAACTAATGTTATATCAGGAAGATGCGCCCCGCCTCCATTGTATGGATCGTTGGCTATAAATATATCTCCAGGTTTGAGTTTTTGTAAGGATACGTGTTTTAATACTTCACCTATTAAACCTACCATTGAGCCCAAATGCATCGGAATATACGGAGCTTGGGCAATAATTTGGCCGTTCACGTCGAATATAGCAGTTGAACAGTCTCGTCTCTCTCTTATATTTGGTGAGTGAGCAGCTCGAATCATTGTAAGGCCAATCTCTTCTGAAACAGATAGTAAGTGATTGGCCACAACTTCTGTAAGAATTGGATCAACTTTGTCAGGAGATTGCATTAGTACTCCAAGTAGTTTCTCAGATTGAATTAACGTTAATTATTAGATTTAATCGTTCATCCACATATACTTCCTGATTAGGCAATACCAGTGTTGTAGAATCCATTTGTTCGATGATGGCAGGTCCATCAAATCTATCATCTGGGAGAAGCTTGGGTCGCCAATAAATTGAGCACTCCTGGAAATCATAAGTTTCACCTAGATAAACCTCTCTGGAACTGCGTATAGCCCTCTTATAGTTTCCATCACCAATGGGAACTGTCGCAATATTGGGTCTAGGGCCTGGTGCAACAAGTTGTACTCTAAAATGAACAAACTCCACAGGCATATTTGGAGAAAAATATCCATTTTTCTTCTCGTAAGCATCGTGGAATTTATCTATTAATTCATCTATGTTCCTAGATTCTTCCAGAAAGTTATCTGCGTCTATTGATATTTCATGCCCTTGACCTACATATCGAGCTTCAATCGTTCTATGAATTGATGCCTCGGCCTTATTGATGTTTTCTATATCAAGCCACGTCGTTGCCTGGCATTCAAGTTGATAAAAAACCTTTCTTATGGATTGGATAATTCTACTGTTTTTTTTGTTACTCCCGTATGTAGGCATAAGTATATTTGATTGACTAAATTCTCCTCTAATATCAGCCATCAGAAGACCCAAGGCGCACAAAACGCCCGGACTTTCGGGAATAAGTACTTTTTGGACACCTATTTCTTGGGCAAGCTGCGTAGCATGAAGAGGTCCGGCGCCGCCAAACGCCACCAACGTACACTTTCTAGGATCGTAACCTCTTTCTACTGAAACAGTCCTAACGGCTCTCAGTAGGTTACTATTCAGAACTTTGAATATCCCATCCAACGTCTTATTAATATCAAAACCGAGGGGCTCTGAGATCAATTTCCTTATAGACTTCTCAGATAATTCTGGGGTTAGTTTTAAAATTCCTCCTAAATTTATTTCTGGATTCAGTCTCCTAGCCATCACATTGGCATCAGTCAGCGTAGGACGTTCTCCCCCAATGTTGTAACACACCGGGCCAGGAATAGCACCTGCACTCTTAGGACCAACTTGAAGAAATCCTCCTTCATCAATCCATAAGATGCTCCCTCCTCCGGCTCCTATAGATAAAACATCAACTGAGGGTACTGTTATTGGCCAGCCTCCAATCTCCCGTTGTCTCGATATGAGAGGTGAACTTTCTTGTATAAGGCAGACGTCTGTACTGGTTCCGCCCATGTCTAGAGTAATAAGATTATTGAAGCCACTCGACTGCCCTACAGCTACCGCTCCCACCACTCCAGCACTAGGACCAGATACCATAGTAGTTATTGGCATATCTTTGGCAGTTTCTATAGACACATTACATCCGTACGAGCTGCAGATTAGTGGAGCACTAGATATACCTAAACTCCTACTCCGATTACTCAATTCATCCAAATATTTACGCATAACAGGTAGTAACGCTGCATTCAAAACAGTTGAAGAAAAGCGATCGAATTCCCTAAATTCTTGTAACACCTCAGAGGAGATTGAAATCAACAATCCAGGTAACAACTTACTGAGTGCGTCTCTAACGGCTATTTCATGACTTGGGTTTTTATAGGAGTGCAGCAAGCAGACAGCTACAGAGGGAACATTAGTTGTTCTCAAGCGAGCAATTATGTCAGTAAGTTCTTTTTGATCTAATTTTGTTTGTATCTTGCCATCGGCATCCATACGTTCATTCAATTCAAAACGATAGCGTCTAGGCGCCGGTGATTTTGGCTTATCTATATCAAGATTGTATAAGTGAGGCCTACGTTGTCTACCTAATTCCAAAATATCCCTAAAACCACGTGTTGTTATCATCCCTATATCCGGTAGTCGATCCTGCAATAAAGCATTTGTCGCAACCGTGGTACCATGATTCAGTTTTTCTATTTCGCTTGGCTTTAACTTCTCAGCATCAAGGAGTGTTTCAAGCCCTTTAAAAAGGGCTTCTGAAGGATTGTGAGGGGTTGAGGGGTATTTATAGCGAATTATCCTACGCGACGCTTGATCATACAAAACAAAATCTGTAAATGTTCCACCTGTATCTATTCCTACAAGTAATGACATATTCCTACTTCTCTATACAACAATTAAAGTTCTGGCTACCTATTATAGACAATACATCTTAATCGAACCACTCTAATTAAAATTGACAGTATATAATTTGCTCTCGTTACTGTTATATGTGAAAAACTCTGCCAAGGTTCAGCTTTTATACAATTCATGATGTATATCCACTCAGCGTCAGCTTTACTAATTGTTCTACCTCCAGAATTGATTTCGACCAGTGCCTAATCCACAATTTAGGTCTTAACTCTTGACAATATGTCTATATGGGATTAGCTTGTTCATAATTTACATTCATATCAACCGCCGCAGGAGGAACACTTGAGTACGAATACCGATTCCATACCCGATTTATCCGGTAAAGCCCTATCCATTAGAGGTCCCATTGATCCTGATGAACTAGGTATGACTCTGATGCATGAACACCTATTTATTGAAAACATAACCACAAAAACAAGGGCTCCAACTATAGACACACCTATGATGCAAGCTGCATTTTGGGATCATCCTCTTACGATAGAAAACCTACAGTTGGTCAGGACACGTCGGGCTTTTAATAAAGACAACTCCATATTAGCAGACGTGGCAGTCGCCATTAAAGAAGCTAATGAATTTAGAAACTCAGGAGGTTCGACGCTTGTCGACGTAACTAGCATAGGTATAAGAAGAGATCCTGTCTCACTAATGAAAGTTGCTATGAACACTGGTCTAAACATAATAGCTGGTTCAAGTTGGTATGTTAAGGACTCCCATCCTAACAATATGGATGATCTTACAATTGACTCCCTCACTGACGTAATTGTTCGAGACATTACTGTAGGCATTGGGGAAACAGGGATACGCTCAGGCATTATAGGCGAGGTCGGTGTTCAAGGAGAACCTTTAACTAATAACGAACTAAAAGTTATTCGAGCATCCGCGCGTGCAAGCAGGCTAACAGGTGCCCCTATTTCTTTCCACTGGGGTGGTACTGGATCTGAAAAATTAGATGTCGCCTCCGCTGTCGCAGAAGAGGGCGGAGAAATGTCCAGAACTATTTTTGGACATAGTGATATGATGGCTGGCGATATTGACCTGATGTTAGAATTGTTGGAAAGAGGAGTATACATCCAGTTCGATCTTCTAGGCAGGGTTGGTGTCCCCTTAACGTGGGATGTATTAAACCCTGATAGTCCATGGCCAGAATCACAAAGCATTAGCGGTACTGCACTCGTTGCTGATGCCATAACAAAACTAATCGATGCGGGCTTTGAAGAGAAACTCTTAATCTCTCAGGACGTCTGTATGAAATTCCAACTCAAGAGCTATGGTGGTACTGGTTATTCATTCATACCTGAAGTCTTTTTACCTTACCTAAGGCGAATAGGGGTGACAGAAAAACAAATTCGCCTATTAGTTGTGGATAACCCAAAGAGTATACTCACCTTTGCCAAACCCGGTTAATTAAAGATCGGTTGTAGTTTTACACCTTGTTGTGGGATCCGTGATAAATAAACTTAGATGCTTACACTGTATGATTTAAGTTAGAGTCGCGTGGATAAATATTGAGGAAGTTTCATAAACCTTTAGAACTCATGTCCATCAAACGTTGTTGACATAAGGTAATGCCATATTGGACATAATAACAGCTATCGTATGCAGTTACATATATCGTTGACATGGCTATGAATCCTTTCTCTTATTGCCGCATACACATTTTAATCAGGTATGGATAAGATATGATGAAGTCTGATCGAATTGGGAACATACAAACTGTTCTAGGTCTTATACCATCAGATGAATTAGGCATTACACACACGCACGAGCACCTCTTGATAGATGGATCTGTTCTTGACATCCCACCATCCGAAGCTAGCGCAAAAGGGCTTTACTATAAACCGGTATCTATCAATACATTAAGTGATATACACCATCACGCGACTAGAAACCTTGATAATTCGCTGGTGATCGATATAGAAACAGCAATCGAAGAAATATTATTGTACAAACAATATGGCGGCAATTCGATTGTCGACGCCACTAGCATCGGATTAGGGCGAGACCCAAAAGGACTCGCCTACATATCAAGAGCTACGGGGGTAAATATAATCATGGGATCATCTTATTATATTTACCCATCGCATCCACCTGATATGGATAATATTAGTGAAGAGACTATCGTGGAAAAAATAGTAGCTGATATTAATAAAGGTGTTGATGAAACAGATATTAGATCAGGAATAATCGGTGAAATAGGTTGCACATGGCCTCCCAAACAGAACGAAGTTAAGGTACTCAGAGCATCTGGCAAGGCTCAACAATTAACTGGTGCTCCTCTTTTGATCCATCCAGGTAGAGATGAGAACGCACCGTTAACACACCTCAATGAATTAGACAATCTAGGATTGGATCTAACCCATACGATAATGGGACACATAGAACGCACTGTTTTCTCACGCGATATCCTTAGAGAAATTGCGGATACTGGTTGTTTCATCGAGTGGGACATGATCGGGCAAGAGCAATCATTTTACTATGAAAACCAGTCAATCGACATGCCTAACCATGGCTGCAGAATGAATGATATGTTGTGGCTGATTGAGCAAGGATATGGAAGTCAAATTCTATTAGGCCATGACATTGCAGAAAAATATCGACTTGTAAGATACGGTGGACATGGATATTCTTACATCCTCAAAAACCTCTTACCCAGAATGCGCAAACGGGGCTTCACAAAGGATTCTATCTGTAATATATTGGTGAATAATCCGAGGCGTGCTCTAGCATTCAGAGACCGTTCCTCTTGACTATTAATATCGAAATGATCTTGCCAACAATCGTGCATTAACGTAAGCAAGGCCCCGCTATTAGTAAATTTTCCTTGTCACAGGTGATTGATCTTAGTTGAAACACCATGTTCAATTTAATAAAAGTGGATAAATGCGACATTTTAGCAAACAGGACAATTTATTGTGTCCTCTGTGCTCCTGTTCCGATGTCTCGTTAATGCATCAATCAAGCAAAGATTCAGGACCCGAATATAGGGAATTTTTCCATTGTGGGATTTGTGATCTCGTTTTTGTGCCAAGCCGGTTTCTCATATCTTACACAGCCGAGAAAAAGCGCTATACAGAACACAACAATGATCTCTATGACGAGAAATACAGAAACTTTTTAAGGAAACTGTATACGCCCCTCAGGCCATATTTGAAACCGGGTTCTAAAGGATTGGATTATGGATCGGGGCCCGGACCTGCCCTTGCAACTATGATGAAGGAAGACGGTTTCAATATTAATTTATACGATCCCTTCTTTCACCCCATCGAAATAAACCTTCAGACGAAATACGATTTTATAACTTGCTCGGAGACTGCGGAACATTTTAGGGCTCCCAAGGTAGAATTCGACAAATTACAAGGGATGTTAAAGCCCAACGGCTGGCTAGGAATTATGACTGGTATGTTAGAGGAATGGAGCCAATTCCCCGCATGGTATTATAATAGAGATCCAACTCATATACGTTTTTATAGTCGTAAAACCATGACTTGGATAAGTAAACTGTACTCATGGGATTTGATATTTCCCGGTCCTAATGTAACCCTTTTCTACAAATTAAGTGCTACATCTGATTACCACAGTTAAATCACAGATCTCTCACAACAGGGTTTCTTAAGGTTCCTATTCCTTCAATTTCTACCTCTACAGTATCTCCCACATTTATTTCATTTGTATCGGGACACCCACTACTTATAACGTCTCCTGGATGAAGTTCCATCACTTCGGAAACCCAACTGATCAAATCTGCAATAGGCCATATCATTTCACTACTAGAACTATTTACTTCAGTTTTTCCATTAACCCTACATTGAATATTCAAGTTGTCTCCATCTAACCCTGTAGAGATAAAGGGACCTATTGGAAAGAAAGTATCGAAATGTTTAACTCTCATACTAGTGCCTCTGCCAATGTCACTAACGTGCAAGTCTTTTGCGCTAACATCATTAGCACAGGTGTACCCCATTACGTAATCCAATGCGTGCACGGCTTTAATTTTTCTGGCTGAGCGACCAATCACAATAGCAACTTCAGCCTCATGAATCACCGATATACATGTCTTTGGATAAATAATAGGTTCTCCCGTTCCCACCACAGTGCCTGGCTGCTTCATAAATATACCCGGGCCGTCTCGTTGATCTTTCACTCCATAGTTGGCAGCGATGCCTACAATCTTGTTCTGATAGGGATCAACAGGAGCGAGAATTCTAGCTTCAGAGACCGCACACACAATTTCTCCTGCTTTCGGTCCTTCATACAAATTACCACAGACACTGCGAATATAATCTCCTTCTATCAGTCCCCATTGAATGGAATTGCCCGAAAGAAATCTTGCATACTGCATATTTTAAACCTCCATATCGCTTAAAATGACTATGAGCTGTCGAATTCATGGTATTGGCCATTTTGTTACATAGACACTAATTAAGAAGTTGTTTATAAACTACCCTGTTTGAAGATCATTTGCTGAACGTGACATATGTCTAATTGGGCCAACCTTTCTGTTACACCAATAACATCTTAATTGCAAAGAATTGTAATGACAAGATAAGAATATTTCTTCTGTAATCTTCGTGGAACACTATATAATCTAGTTTGGCTCTTCTGCGAAACCCTTCCTCTGGTTGGGATTTCCTAAATTTAGGTCTGCTTGATAAAACCTTTGAAAGAGTCTAATATCCAGACGTTAGGCAAATTACGCTTTACTGTCATTCTATAGTAAAGCCTGTATCCATAAATAAATCGTCCTCATTAGGAGAATGTTTTATGGTCTCTATAGAAGAACGCTATAGATATAAATTCGCTGGATCCATACCTTGGCATGATGAAGGTAAGGCTGTTTTTGCTGGTGGCGTGACTCATCAAACCAGATTTGTTTCCCCATTTGCAATATATATAGACCACGCCGCTGGCGCATTAAAATACGATGTAGACGGTAATGAGATCATTGACTACGTAATGGGAAGTGGTAGCCTGCTAATGGGGCATAGCCCCCCAGAGATTACTAAAGCCGTTGCCGCTCAGCTTTCTAGAGGAACACACCTCGGGGGTGCATCAACTCACGAAGTAATGTACGCTAACGCGGTAAAAGACTTAATGCCTTCCATAGAGCAAATACGTTTCACATGCTCTGGTACTGAGTCCACGTACCTCGCAATACGCCTCGCTCGAGCGTACACGGGTAAGAGTAAACTTCTCAAACTCAAAGGACACTTTCACGGGTGGCATGATCACGTTATAGCAGATTCTGGTCAAACTTATGGAGGGGTCAACGAGTCTGTTTTAAACGATGTAATCGTTGCGCCCGTAGATACCAAAGTAATCCGTAAAATTCTGTCCGATAATGATGATATTGCTGCTGTAATAGTTGAAGCGAGCGGCGCTAATGGAGGAACATATCCACTACCTAATCCTAATTTTCTAGAAGATATAAGAGATATGACTTTAAATAAGAGTGTAATCTTTATACTGGACGAGGTGATTACGGGGTTCCGGTATTCTAAAGGTGGGGCACAAGTGAGATGGGACATCAGTCCTGACTTAACAACAATGGCCAAGGTAATGGCAGGAGGACAACCTGGAGGCGCCATCGGAGGCAAATCTGAAATCATGCAACTGATGGCACCTTCTGACGACTTTGAATGGGACATGAACCATCGGGTAGCTCAAGCTGGCACTTATAATGCCCAACCTATCACTGCAGCTGCAGGTATAGCTTCTCTAAAGGCAGTGTCAAATGGTGTCAATCATATCGCAGACGAAAACGCTAAGAGACTTAAAGACGGAATCAATGAAGCGTTGGCCAGAAACGAAGTGGTTGGCCATGCCTATGGTGTTTCGTCCATTGTCCAATTGAGTTTAGGTGTTAACTGTAATTGTGACCGTGAAATATGCACCCTACCCTACGATGTTATTCACAGCTCTATGACTGAAGAAAAAACTAATTCTTTAAGGCGATCTATGTTAGTCAATGGTGTAGAGATAGCAATGGGAAGGAAATTTTACGTATCTTCGGTACACGGCAAAGATATCACAGATCGTACCTTAGAAGCCTTTGATCAATCACTTAAAGATATACGCTCTGAGGGCATTATCTAGGGTTTCTTTCACGTATATTCCCACTTAAAGACCCTATCATTAAGTATGTCCCAAGAGATATGGCATGAAGTCACTAATCGTTGATACACCCCTTAAACTCATCGCCCATTAATTCGTGTTTCCCATGCTAATATACGACAGATTGGGAAACACGAATCTTTGAAATCGGATGATAAGATCTAGTGATATATCCAAGAACCGATGTTCCACTGTAAATTTTATTCGTATCAAGACTGGAATACGTCAGCCGCCCGCGCAGGATATGGTAATTCCTCGGGGTCAACCGGTATTTCAACTACAGAAGGCATTGAACATTCTAAGGCTTCCTCAATAGTTGATGATATGTCTTCCGGTTTTGTCACGTAAAACCCACGAGCTCCACATAACTCAGCTAATTGGTCATACCTTGGATTGGTTATATCTGCTTCAACGTACCTGCCATCATATAGAAATTTCTGGTACGCTTTTTCAGAGCCCCACGACTCGTTATTCATGACAATGTTTAATACCGGCACCCTCCATCTTACTGCTGTTTCAAGCTCTTGGATATTCATAAAGAATCCACCATCTCCACTAATGCTTACCACGGGCAAATTGGGCATGCCCATCTTCACACCTATGGCCTGGGGTAATGCAGACCCTATACAACCCAAATCTAATGTCCCAAACATTTTACGGGGGCCGAAATATTGTAACCTATCATATCCCATTGCTGGACAGCCTCCAGCATCAAAAACGAAAGCGGTAGTTTCAGGCAACACTCTGCGGAGCTCTGCATAAACTCTCTGAGGCTTCATAGGGTGATCATTTAATAGTGATTCACTTTCTAGACGGTTCTTTCGTCGCCGTATTAAGTCTCGAATCTTGTTTTTCCATTCTGTTTCTTGGACGGAGAAGTAATTATCTTTAAGTTCTAGCATGATCTGATTAGCAATAGCCTTAACATCGCCTAATATCCCAATTTCTACGGGGTAAAATCGACCGATCTCTTGCTGATCAATTTCTATTTGAATAATCTTAGCTGATTTAGGTATAAATCGGTTATCGTAGAAACTAGTGAAGTGACCCAGTCTACTCCCTAAGGAAAGAATAACATCTGCCTCAGCAAGTGCATGCGAGGCCTCTGGTGATCCTGCTCGGCCTACTGCTCCCATATACATCGGATGATTACTTCGAACAGCGTCATTATGTTCATAGGAGGTGACAATGGGAGCCAACATTACATCAGAAAGATTAGTTACCTCCTGGTCTGCACCACTCCACACAACTCCACCTCCCGCCAATATAACGGGCCTACGGGCCACTCGTAATAGTTTTACAGCTTTACTGATAATACTGCTATCACCTTGTTGTCTCTGTTCTGGTCGGTACTTTGAAGGGTTTAGTATCTCTACATCTAAGTTTTTATCGTTTAAAAGATCTCGAGGAAGATCAACATACACAGGGCCTTTTCTACCAGATGTGGCTACGCGAAAGGCATGCCTTAGTATTTCCGGAATTCGTTCAGATCGGTTCACTTGTATCACAGCTTTACAAACCGGCCGGAATATATTCATTTGGTCTAATTCTTGGAAGGAGTTTAAATACATTTGGGACATCATCGGAGCGCCACCGAGTATAACCATAGGAGTATGACATAGTAGTGCGGCTGCTGCATTTGTAACCAGGTTAGTGACCCCTGGCCCATTTTGGGCCAGGCAAACGCCAGGTTGTTGTGTTATTCTTGCATAACCTAAAGCCATAAACCCAGCCCCTTGTTCATGACGGCAGCCAACAAATTGAATATCTCTTCTTCCATACATAGCGTCCAGTATCTCTAGATACGAAGATCCAACTACACCGAATATATACCTCACCTCCTCAGAAATAAGTGCCTCCACCACAGCTTGTCCTGCAGATAATTTGGTCATTTGTTCACCTCCTTGAGTCAGGTAGTTTACTCAATTCTCTGACGTTACAATTGTTACACAGGATTATCCATACCAAATAATTAATTGTTCTTATAGCGATGATCAGAAATCAAATACGCAGAAATAACTTATGGAGTTTAGATCGGAGGATCACACAGTTTTTAAGAGTTGAAGTTTCATGCTTATTAAGGATGGTTTGAAGATTTCAATAAGATATCCTACGATATTTCACTTAACCTCATCAGGTAAATTGACGGTCATCTTATTTAATCGCACATTGACATCCAATACAATTTCCTTCCTCGCTGGAATCAAGAAATCTTCTCTTTTCTCTCTACCAACCGAATAAACGTCAATGCTTCCGGCAGGTAATATTTCTTTCACTTTTCCTAAATACTCACCGTCTTTGGTCCACACATCCATATCTATTACTTGAAAATGATAGAAGGTATCAGACGGCAAGTCCAAGACGTCATTCTCAGGTACCGTCAGATATTCGTCTCTAACCAATTCAGCTTCGGAACGATTATTGATTTGGGTTAACTTAACTAAAAGACCGCCTCGATAGGAGCGGGCAGATTCAACAGTTACTGCGGTCTTTTTGAGATACAGGATGCTACCTAATGAGAATCGTTGAGGGGAGTCGGTAATAACTTCTATTTTAACGTGCCCGCCGAGGCCCCACACTCCTCTAACACGACCGACTATGACGTCGGTGATTCGGTTATAATCGTCATGATGATTGTGTAAGACAGAATTATTTACTGGCAATGTAAAGAACTTAAGACATATATAGTTTTTAGACTATCTCAAGAGATGCCCTCAGACCTGCTTTTATGGCGGCTATTCTTATCAAAACACGTACAGACTGAGCTACCCGACCTTCGCGACCTATAACCTTACCTTTGTCTTCAGTCGCAACTTTCAATCTCAGTATCACTCGCCCATCCACCTTCTCTTCCGTCACTCTTACTTCCTCTGGGTGGGATACAATGGATTTGGCTATATATTCCACTAATTCCTTCATTTCTCTTTAACTCGATCCAATGTTCCTAGATTACGAAGCATCCTCGCAACTGCATCCGAAGGCTGAGCACCTTCTCTAATCCATTTCAAAGCCCTATCTTCATCTACAACTACTGTAGGCGGATCAGTCAATGGATTATAATGTCCTATCTGTTCAACAAATGCACCATCCCTAGCAGCTCTAGAATCTGCTATAACAACTCTATAGCTAGGCTGATGACGGGCTCCAACACGTTTCAATCGGATTCTCAGCATATTTATCAAACCCTTCTGAATGTCATTTCAATAAAAATTACCATCATTTATCCCTTAGTTATTGTTACTCTAAATAGCTAAGCTTTTTTGGCTTTATTCAATTGCTTCATAATGCGTGACTTTCGCCTAGAAGCATTGTTTTGATGAATAGCCCCTCTTCTGGCAGCTTTGTCTAAAGCAATCACAGCATCATTGACCGTCTGTTCAGCTAACTCAACATCGTTTTCAGCTATCAGTTTTCTTGCTTTGGTTATAAACGTCTTAGCCATACTCCTCAATGGAGCATTGATAACACGTCGGCGTTCAGATACACGTCTAGATTTTTCACTGGGCAAGTTACTAATTCCTCCTCACTTATATGAAAGATTACCTTCCAAAGTTCTAGCTCGTGTCACATTTATGACACCTTTTATTCCCTCTAATTTAGAGAATAAGCGATTTAGTTGATCTAAACCATTAGTGTAGACTGTTAAGGATATCACACTTACATCATCAAATTCTTCTGATACGCAGGAATGTATGTTAACACGTTCTTCATAAACAAGGGAGGTTATATCCCTTAAAAGACCAACTCGATCCCATGCTTCAATCTGTATCCTAACTGGATAAATGGTTTGTGACCGACCCCATTGCACTTGTGTTAATTCTTCGTTGTCGACAGAATTCTCGGTAACCTCGGCACAACTACTAAGATGAATTGACACCCCACGATTACGGGTTATGTAACCGACTATGTCATCACCGTATATAGGATTGCAACATTTGGCAATCCTGGTCAACAGATCACCTACTCCGAGCACCTCAATACCAGAAGCAGGGCCAGTACTTGGTATCGTAACTTGGGGTTCTTCTTCCGGAACCACCAATTCGGCGGAAAGCTTATCAACCACCTGCGAGATTGTTATAGATGCATCACCCAAAGCTCCATAAAATTCCCCTACACTCACAAATCCCATAAGCCTAGCCACTTCCAAATCAGTGATACCTATACTCAGACGATTGACCTGTTTAATAAAAAGATCTTGTCCTCGTTGGATATTTATTTGTCTTTCTTCACGATTAAACCATTGTCGGATTTTTGAACGCGCTGATGCAGTATTAACATATCCCAAGTTCGGGTTAAGCCAATCCAAACTCGGTTCGATTACAGCTTTACTAGCCATAATCTCTGTCGTATCCCCATTTTGCAAATTGTAGTGTAAAGGCACCAATTTACCGTTAACTTTTGCACCTATACAACTCATGCCTAAATCAGTATGAATCCTAAATGCGAAATCCAACGGTGTAGATCCTGCCGGCAATTCCTTTAAATCACCTTTGGGTGTATATACGAATACTTGATTTTTAAATATATCTGTCTTAAAAGATTCAACAAATTCCTCTGCTCCACTAACTTCACGTTGCCACTCCAGAATCTGCCTAAGCCATGTCATCTTTTTTTCAAACTCAAAATCTGAGGCCTCTCCTTCTTTGTACAACCAATGTGCAGCGACTCCATACTCAGCAAGATTATGCATATCACGCGTTCTTATTTGCACTTCTACAGGATGAGCATCTTCACAAAGTACAATAGTGTGAAGAGATTGGTATAGATTATCCTTGGGATTAGCAATGTAGTCATCGAATTGTCCAGGAATTGGGTGCCATTTATTATGGATTATGCCTAGGGCGGAGTAAGAATCTCCTACATCCCCCACCAAGACTCTCAAAGCAAAGAGATCATATATTTCTCCTATTTCTTTTCCAGCTTTTCTGTATTTATCCATCTTTTTATAGATGCTGTAAATGTGTTTAGGGCGACCAGACACTTCAGACTCAATACCAGATGTTTTCAATGCCTCATCCAGGATATTCTGAACACGATTAATATACTGTTCTCGTTCCGTCCTTTTTGATTTTAATAGACGTGATATT
>Ga0310121_10003419_pt1 | contig 14482 bp, 9 predicted proteins | sample CB27_Tmax_986_MG_FD_203504 | JGI IMG/M metagenome (GOLD analysis project Ga0310121, IMG submission 203504) | Marine microbial communities from Western Arctic Ocean, Canada - CB27_Tmax_986 | ecosystem: Environmental > Aquatic > Marine > Oceanic | place: Canada: Western Arctic Ocean | collected... | reverse complement strand
GCCCAAAGACCAAGGACGCACAAATACGCCAGCCGAATCCGATTCGTCCCGCCACTCTGGACCCGGGTGCCTTGGGCAGCTTGAGTCATCTGTTTCATCTCCTTGCTCCTTAAAGCGTGGCCAGGCCGATCTGCTTGAGGTTGTTGGTGCACTGCGTCCGCCGAGCGGCCTCGAGCGCAGCCTGCACCGCCGGCAGCAGCATGGCGACCAGGATGCCGATGATCGCAATCACCACCAATAGCTCAACCAGGGTAAAGCCTCTACGGAATTTATGATGGGGGATGGGGAATTGGGGATTTGATCGCTGGTACATGGAACCATTCCTCGCATTGAATTTATCCGAGCGATTGTAGCCCTTGTTCCCACGTTCTGCGTGCCGGAAACTTATTATAGTCTTCTTCAGGCCGTTAATACATGGATCCCGCTGCATGTCAACGGCTATCCGTTGGCTTTTGTGATCTCTTTGTGTCCATCAGACGCACTTCCCACTCCAGGCGGACGTCGTCCCCGTCGGAATAAACGCGGAAAATCTTATACGCGCTGGGTGAAGTAGTCCGACGACTTTTGCGCGGCGCGCGGAGTGACGATTCGAGCCAATTTGACAATGAATGCGCAGTTGACTCGCGCCCAAGAGTGGGCGAGAGAACCCGATCTTTGATAGCCGAGTGAGCGAACTCGCCATCCGCACGGCGTGAGCGCGCACCGCTTGCGCAGTCTCGCTTCCAACAGCTGGCGACGCTACGCAGCGCGCTTGAGCGTGACGATCGGTAGATACGGCCGGCCACCGTGGAAGTCGGCGTGCAGGTTAAACCAGTCACCGGGCTGACCTGCGACAAGCGTTCGCGGCGCGGCACACGGTGAACCCCGCGGCCAATGACGTCGTGGCTCGATCCGTGGCCTGTGGTGCGCGGGTCGCCTGCCGAAGTAGACTTCGTTAGGCGTCCGACCATCGAGCCACGTATGCGCTCTGTGCTCATTGTACCAATCCACAAAGAGCACAAGCTCAGCGCGGAAGTCCTTGCGTCGTTGCGACACGATAGATCAGCGTGCAAACTCGACTTTCAACGTGCGGATTGCACGTTCCACCACCGCGATGCACCTATGCTTTCCGACAGCACCATATCGCGGTGGCTCGATACCCTTTCTATCGATCCAGTCTCGGAAGGCATCGCAGTCGATGATTCGGTTTGGGCGCAGGGGATTCCTTCAAGATGCGTCCGACTGTGGTGGCTCCCAGATGCAGCCCGGCACGGCACAACGTCTGTGCGATCTTGACTTTGCCCATCGACGGGCAGAGCACCTTAAGTTGCTGAACGGCATATCGGACAAAGTCAGGAGACCGATTGACGGGCTCGGGCGATTGAAGCAAGGCATCGAGCCCCTGTTCGTCGCCGCGGCGAGTCCAGGAAGCGATCGTGACCGCAGTGACCAATAACACGTCAGCCGTTCGTTGACGCGACCACCCTTCGGCCGCTCGCAGTTCAAGGATCGCCATCCGTTCGGTCGGTGGATAGTGGGGCCGCTTGTGGGGCAGTATCCGGACCGTACGGATGTCCTTGACCCGAAGTTCCTCGCGCAACAGACTAATCTCCTGCCGCAGTTGATCGTTTTCGGCTTTTAGTCGCACCCGCCCGTTCATGCTGTCAACGGCCCAGCTGCGGGTGTAGACTGTGGCATATTGAGCGAGCGAGAGACATGGACCACGGCTGAACGTACGTGCCGAGTCCATGATTTGGGCAAACGGATGCGAGGTGCGGGCGTGGAAGACATCGTGTTCTCGGATTCTCGATGTTCATCGGGGATGCAACCAAGAACACCATTACATTATTCGGTACAGGAGTTTGGAGCGATCTGTTGGATGAGCAAAAATCGCTGGACCAGTACAGCCGATTGGCTAAACGGGCACGAGGAACGGAATAAGTTCCGTTGTGGGAATCACGAAACACCGCCTGGCAGGGGGAAAGCAAGGAATCGGTTGAGACGAGCCTTGTAATCCGCATAAGTTGTGGCAAGAATTAAAACACTCGCTGCTTTTCATTAATTCGTTGTCGTCTTTTTTTTGGTCGCGGTTATGCTGCGTGTACGCTGTACGACGAAGCCTTTCGTCCTGGTGACCCTTGCCACCGTGATCGTGTTGGTGATCGGAGACGGGCAAGCCTGGTCCTTTACCGACGCAGATCTCGAATTCTTCGAGCGCCAGGTGCGGCCGTTGCTCGTGGCCCGCTGCTACGAATGCCACGGACCCGAGACAGACGAGCTGAAAGGCGGTCTGCGGATTGACTCGCGGGCGGCAATTCTGACGGGTGGAGAGACCGGACCGGCGATCGTTCCCGGGGATCCAAACAGCAGTTTGCTGATCGATGCGATCAATTACGGCAACGTGGTTCAGATGCCGCCCAAGTCCAAGTTGCCCGACCACGAGATTGCCATCCTGACCAAGTGGGTCAAGATGGGCGCGCCGTGGCCTCAGACGGCTGCGCCGGGTCAGGCCGATCCGAAGCGGGCGTTTAATCTCCAAGAGCGTCGCGAGGAACATTGGTGCTGGCAACCCGTCCGGGCCAACGACCCGCCCGAGGTTCGTAACGCCGACTGGCCGAAAAGGCCGCTGGATTTTTTTATCCTGACCCGGCTCGAAGCGGTGGATCTTGAACCGGCCGAGACGGCGGATCGCCGCACGTTGATTCGCCGAGCGTCTTTCGACCTGATCGGGCTGCCACCCTCGCCGGAAGAAGTCGAGGCCTTTCTCCATGACGATTCGCCGGAGGCATTCGAGAAGGTCGTCGATCAGCTACTCGAGTCGGAGCACTTCGGTGAACGCTGGGCGAGGCATTGGATGGACCTGGTGCGTTACGCAGAAACGTACGGGCACGAGCACGACTTTGAACTGCCTTATGCCTCGCAATACCGCGACTATTTGATTCGCGCATTCAACCAGGATGTCCCTTACAACCAGTTCGTCATTGAACACATCGCAGGTGACTTGCTGGAGAACCCTCGTCGTCACCCCACGGAGGACTACAACGAATCAATCATTGGCACCGGCTTCTGGTGGCTGGGCGAAGCGGCCGGTTCGCCGGTTGACGTGGTGGACGACGAGGCTGTCCGCGTCGACAACCAGCTGGACGTGATGTCCAAAACGTTTCTCGGTCTGACGGTCGCCTGCGCGCGTTGCCATAACCACAAATTCGACGCGATCTCGACGAAGGACTACTACGCACTGTCCGGTTATCTGAAAAGCTCCCGGCGCGTGGAAGCGTTCATTGATCCGGGCGGGGAAGTTCGCCAGGCCACCGACAGGCTGCAAGCCATCAGGGGCCGAGGGGACGAGCTGCTGCGTCAGAGCTTGCCGCCACCGAACGATGATCTGAAACAAATGATGGCTCGCTACCTGTTGGCTTCGCAGGACGCGATGTTCACCACACCGACGGCGGAAGTGAAAGACGACCTCGATCCCGACCGATTGTCCCGTTGGGTTGCCGCACTCAAAGAGGAAGCGACCGAACAGGCAACGCATCCGCTCCATCCTTGGCTTGCGATGGCCCGCCATCGCGGCCCGTTGCAGCCGCAACAACTGGACCAGCAACGCCGCCATCTTGTCAGCCGGGCAGCGAAGGACGCCACCCGCGACGAACAAACTCCGGTGTTCGAAAAGTTTGACGGCGAGGACTTTGGTGACTGGTTCGTCAACGGGGAGGCTTTTGGCAAAGGTCCGACCCGGGCCGGCCAGTGGGACTCGCGCCAGCGCGGCACGATGCCCGCCCGACCGGGTATTGCCCATAGCGGCATGTTGGCAGATCGCCATCAGGGCGTGTTGCGATCGCGGGACTTCACGATCACACACCCGCACATCATGTACCGCGTTGCCGGCACGGGCGGCCAGATCCGTTTGATTATGGACAGCCACTTCATGGTCGTTCACAGCGACCTGCTCTTTGTCGAATTCCAATTGAAAGTCGACACGGAAGGCGCGTGGACCTGGCGTCAACAAGCGGGCGACATCGGGCGCTATCTCGGCCACCGCGCTCATCTAGAGATCATCGATCACGGCGACGGTTGGGTGGCGGTGGACGAAATACGCTTGGCCGGAAGTGATCTTCCCGCGGCAGAAGACAATCCGCTGGCACGCAGGGTGTTCGACAAACCGGATCTTTCGTCGATAAACGATCTGGCCGAGGCTTACGCCGACCTCATTGCGGAATCATTGGCACGCTGGCGAAACTCCAATGCCGATGCCCGCGAAACGGACCTGGTCCGTTGGTTGATGAAGCATGAACTGGTCGATGTGGATCCTGACGTTCGGGATCAACTGGCCGACCTTGCCACCCAGTTATCCGACGAGTCCAGCCCCATGCCGCACCCGGTACGCGTGCTGGCCATGGCCGACGGCACAGGTCAGAACCAGCACGTATACATCCGCGGAAATCACCACACGCCGGGCGAGGTGGCACCGCGACAGTCGTTGGTGGCCTTCGCCGGTGACAACCAGCCCGTTGTCAAAAACGGCAGCGGACGTCTCGCATTCGCCCACCAGTTGGTCAACCCGTCCAATCCACTCACCGCGCGTGTGATGGTCAATCGTCTCTGGCACCACCTTTTTGGTCGCGGGATCGTGGCGTCGGTCGACAACTTCGGAGTGCTGGGCCAGCGCCCCACGCACCCCGAGCTGCTTGATCATCTGGCCAATCAATTCGTCAGGGGCAACTGGTCGGTGAAGCGCATGCTCCGCGAGATCTGCACCAGCAGCACCTATCAGATGTCGAGCCTCCCCACTGAAAAGGGGAGCAGCGTGGATCCGCAAAATCTGCTTTTGCACCGCATACGGATTCGGCGGCTTCAAGGCGAGGTGATCCGCGACGCCATGCTGGTAATCTCCGGACGGCTGAATCAGACACAGTTTGGCAAAAGCGTGCCGGTGCATCTGACGGAGTTTATGCGAGGCCGTGGCCGTCCGGAGAACAGCGGCCCGATGGATGGCGACGGGCGCCGTAGCGTCTACATCCAGGTGCAGCGCAATTTCATGGTTCCGATGATGCTGGCTTTCGATGCTCCGCAGCCGTTCAACAGCATCGGTCGCCGAAATGTATCGAATGTCCCCGCCCAGGCGTTGATCATGATGAATGACCCGTTCGTGGTCGAGCAGGCTGGCGTTTGGGCCAAGCGACTGCTGGCCGACAAAAGTCGTTCGACTGAAAAACGCATTTACAACATGTATGTGGCCGGCATCGGTCGGCCACCCAGCGATGCAGAGATGGCCGACACGTTGGATTTCCTGGGCCAGCAGAGTCGGGCACTTGGGCTCTCCGAGGACGAGGGCCGCAGCGATGAACGGATCTGGAAGGATCTGTGTCATGTGCTGATGAACGTGAAATCATTTATATTTGTATATTAGGCAAAGTCTCGTGGAGAAATCTGAACCGTGTCACACTGTGGCCGATTTCGGCCTCAACCGCTGTCCCGCCGTGAGATGCTGAGCCGTTGCGCCAACGGGTTTGGATCTGTCGCGCTGACCGCCCTCTTGGCCGAGTCCAAAATGGGCGCGAGCGCGGCGCCGGCGACCGGTACCCGCTATCCGTTCGCTCCGCGGAAGACGCATTTCCAGCCCCGAGCCAAGCGTGTCATTTACCTGTACATGGACGGCGGGCCTTCCCAGGTGGATACGTTCGATCCGAAGCCGCGGCTGCAACAGGAGAGCGGCAAGCCGTTCGCCATGCAGATTGAACCGACGCAGTTCAACAACATCGGCACGACGATGGGCAGTCCGTGGAAGTTCGCTCAGTATGGGAAAAGCGGCATTCCGGTCAGCGAGCTATTCCCACACGTTGCCCGGCATGTGGACGACATGGCCGTGATTCGCTCGATGACGTCCAACTTTTCATCACATACCAACGGGAACTATTTTCTGCATACGGGAAACGGACAGCAGGGCCGGCCGAGCATGGGCTCGTGGATCGCCTACGGGCTGGGGAGCGAGTGCCAGGAACTACCCGCCTTCGTGATACTCAACGGTGGCCTCATTCCGCCGGGCGGGCTTGACTGTTTCAACAACAGTTTTTTGCCGGCAACCTATCAGGGTTCCATCTTTCGTCCCAGCGAAACGCCGGTAGCGAACATCAGTCGCAGCGAAGCATCCGACGAGTTACAGCGAAACAAGCTGCAACTCCTGCAGAAGCTTGACAACAGCGTGCTCGATCGTGTTGGTCGCGTCGATCAACTGGAATCGGCCATTGCCAATTACGAGCTGGCCTATCGTATGCAGGTGGCCGTGCCGGACCTGATGAACCTGGACGATGAAACCGAATCCACCACGCGGATGTACGGGCTGGACGCGAAGACGAAGGGCACGGCGACGTTCGGCCGCCAGTGCCTGATCGCGCGACGGATGGTTGAGCGTGGGGTGCGGTTTATCGAACTCACCTGTGGGAAAGTCGGCCACGACCGATGGGATCAACACACCAAATTGAAAGAGGGGCACTGGGATAACGCGATGGCCGTCGATCAACCCATCGGCGCGCTGTTGACCGATCTGAAACAGCGAGGCTTGCTGGACGATACGCTCGTCATCTGGTCCGGCGAGTTTGGCCGCACGCCGTTCGCCCAGGGTAGCAACGGCCGCGATCATAACCCATTCGGCTTCAGCCTGTGGATGGCTGGTGGCGGCATCCAGGGCGGCATAATCCATGGGGCAACCGATGAGTACGGCTACAAGACCGTCCAGAACCGCGTGGAGATCCACGACTTACATGCCACGATGCTGCATCTGTTGGGCGTCGATCATACGAAACAGACGTTTCGATTCAGCGGCCGCGACATGCGGCTGACGGACGTGCACGGTCACGTGATCCACGATATCCTCGCGACGCGTTCTCTGTCAAATGTTAGGCCACACACCACGGACCCGTGATACGCGGGATTCCAGACCAATGAAGTAGTCCGACGACTGTTGGGCGGCGCGGAGTGACGATTCGAGCCAATTTGACAATGAATGCGCAGTTGACTCGCGCCCAAGAGCGGGCGAGAGAACCCGATCTTTGATACCAATCCACAAAGAGCACAAGCTCAGCCCGGAAGTCCTTGCGTCGTCGCGACACGATAGATCGGCGTGCAAACTCGACTTTCAACGTGCGGATTGCATCACCGATACTCGCGTGCTGCGTGATCGTAAACGTCGCCTTGCCTGACTGGTTCGTCAAGACTGGTCTGCGTGTGACCGCGAAGCAGCCTAAATCGCGCGAAATTCTCTGCTTCTTTGCGGCCATTTTCTCGGTCGTCACCCAATGCGACGTGTGTCTGGCCGGCCGGTACAATTGCCGGATGGAGTTTTTGGGAGGGACAACGGTCAGTCCGACGGTCCCTTTGTTGTGCTTACGACGCCCGGAGACTCGCCGGCGACCGAAAGATAATTTTCGTACGCTGCCGACAGGTCGAGGCTCTCCTCATTCTCGGTGGAGTGCAAATACGAGCCGAACTGGATTCGAAAAGTCTCGCCTTGCTTCACCCGCATCGCGCTGGCCTTGCCCTTACCCAGATCACCGCTGGAGAACAGACTGCAGACCAACAGGCCGTAGTCGCGGGCCATCCAGTAAGGCTTACTGAAGTTCTGGGGATGGCCCATCATCAGCACGCCCACAAATCGATCGTTGACCCAACCGGCGTAGTCGCACCACTCGACAGGTTCTTTCGTATTGCGCTTGAGGATGAGATCCTGGTTCTTGTCGCCGCGGGCGTTGAGGATCCGGCCGTTCTTGCCACGGCGATTTGTCTGGTTTATCGCCACGTTCATCGGCGCGTTGACCCGAATCCCCAATCCCATCTCCTCCTGGTCACCGAATTCGATCTCATCAGGATCGGCCGTGAACGTCACGTCCAAAAGAATCAGCGTGCCGTACGGGCGGACCAGAAACGTGTAGCGATCGACCGACGTGCAGTAAGCTTCGGCGTCCTTGCTCGTGCTTTTGAGAAACCGGTTTTTCACGGCAAAGCTGCCCTTGCCGGGACCGCCGGTGGGTTGTTCGACATATTCGCTGAATTGCACACGGTTCTTCAAACGCCAGGTGTCGTACTCGCCCATGCGACCAAATCCCATGGACAGGCCGACGTGGAGCGCGCCGTGATCGTCCGGCTCGCCTTCTGGAGGCGGGTTGTTGCGGCTCACTTGTTCTCCGGTGGGTGCGTGCAAGTGCCGAAGAAACGGCCGCGTCGTCCGGTCGTCGCCGCTCTTCATGTACTCGGCCAGAGGCATGCCTCCCAGCGTGATGATCAGACGGTCTTCCCTGTCCTCGAATTCGACAGCGGGCGAATCTTCGGCAAGACCACGCGCGCCTACCAGCGGTAGCGAAACCAGCAAGGCAACTGTCAGACATCTTGGGCAAACAGCACGCATAACACGAAACCTCTAACATAAGTAAGTTAAATCCGACGATGTTCCTCGATGCTAGGTCTCGCATCCATCGATGTCAATGACTCGCACCTTGCAGGCCACCCATATAACAGATCACAATTTACGCCGCTTCCTATGATGCGTGTACGAAGGAGCAAGCCGTGGAAATTCAGTGGGACGACCAGAGTGGTGAGGCCGTAGCCAGGCTGCAGGATCTGCTGCGCTTCGACACGACGAATCCGCCGGGCAATGAACGGGCGTTGGTGCAGCACCTGGCCGATGGCCTCAGGTCCGAAGGGCTCGAGGCCCGGGTACTCGTATCGGGGCCCGAACGGGCCAATCTGGTGGTGCGTCTGGCACAACAGGGTTCCGTCATCGCGACGCTGCCATTCCAGTTTCTCCAATTGGACGCCTTGGCGGGTCCAGATCGTATGCAACTCGTAATCGTGGTCAAGGTAGTACAGCTCGCGACCCTCGGGCACGTCGAGCACCACGTAATGGGTTTCATCCCACGGAGTAAATACGCTAACCTTGGTTTCGCTGTGGTCGGATGGCGCCATCGAGAAATCCGATTCTCGGGTGTCGGCCTCCAGGGTACGGCAACACCAGAAGTGGTGCATCTGGCGCCCGGCGAGGACTGGTAAGGTCACTGATGCCGAACTTCTCCAAGGTCGAGGTAATACCTGGTGCCAGTCCCCTTCTCCAGCTGGCGGTTTCGGTTTGAGGTGGTACGATCCAAGGAATTACAAGAGCTAAGCTAGTCGAGCCCTAGCCGTGCGTCGGAAAGACAATGCGAACGTTATTGTTCCTTTCGAGTTTCTCAGTTTGTTTCGTTACCAGGAATGGGAACCGTTGAAATTCAACCGCTAGAGATGCAATACCGAGCCCTGGGAAAGACAGGTATCAAGATATCGGCGTTATCCTTCGGCGCGGGGCCGGTTTCCTCATTGATGGTAGGAGACGACGGCGATCGGCAACGGGCGGTGGTCCGTAGAGCCATTGAGGTGGGGATCAATTGGTTCGATACCGCCGCCACCTACGGAGCGGGCCAGTCTGAACGCAACCTGGGCCGAGTCTTCCACGAACTGGGAATCGCCGGCATCCATGTTGCCACGAAGGTGCGGTTGATGCCCGAAGATCTGGGCGACATTCGCGGTGCGGTCCGGAGATCGTTCGAAGGGAGTTTGGAGCGGCTGCGGCTCCCGCGCGTGACGCTGCTGCAATTGCACAATTCTGTCACCAGGCAGCGCGGTGATGAGCCGACATCCGTTACTCCGCAGGATGTGCTGGGGGACAGCGGCATCACCGCGGCATTTGAAGAACTGCGCGCCGAAGGACTCATCAGCCACCTCGGCCTGACGGGAATCGGTGATCCGACGGCACTAGAAGAATTGGTTCGCTCCGGACAATTCGCCACGATCCAAGTCCCCTATCATTTGTTGAATCCCAGCGCCGGGCGGTCCATGCCTGCCGGCTTTGCCGAGACGAATTACGGCAACATCATCGCCGCGTGTTCCCAAAACCAGATGGGAGTGCTGGCCATCCGCGTGCTGGCCGGCGGCGCGCTGGCGAATAGCCCTCCCAGTCCGCATACTTTCAAGACGCCCTTCTTCCCCTTGGAGCTTTACCGGCGAGACCGGCGGCGAGCGTCAAACTTGCAAGCGACTCTCGGCGCAGATCGCCAGCTTCCACGCGAAGCGATTCGGTTTGCCTTGAACCATCCCTCCGTCAGTTCCGCGCTGATTGGATTCGCGGAGCCTCGGCAGATCGAGGAAGCCGTCGAGTCGTTGATATCTGTTGAACCATCGCTGGACTGGGACGAAATCCTCGCCGCGGAGTTTGCCCGTGACCGAGAGATCTGAGACTGAACACTGAACTCTGAAACCTGAACTCTACACGCCCTGGGGAGTCGCCCAGTGGTCCTCTCGATACTCGCGAGCCAGCAGGCCATTGGCCTCGTCATCGCCGAGGAATCGTTCCTCACCGGGATCGAAACGGAGCGTGCGCCGCAGCCGCGTGGCAATGTTTCCCAAGTGGCAGAGCGACGTGGTCAGGTGGGCGACTTCGGCGTTGGCGTGGGAAAGTCGATCATTCCGAATGGCGTCAATGAAATCCTCAATATGGCTTTCCGTATTCTGAGGCTCGAGCGGAACATCGACCGGATGGCGCTTGTTTCGATCCAGCAGCACTTCCAGTTTCCCTCGCCGCGACAGGAACATCTGCCCCAGGGTGCCGTAGAATTCCACGCCGCTGTCACAGTTATGGGGATAGCTGGCGGACCACAGCCGCTGCTCGTAAATCAAGATTTTCCGGTCCTGTTTCCCCGGCACTTCGTATTCGTAGCTCACCTGTTGCGTATCGGGAAAGTGGGCCCCGTTGTGGTACACATATCCGCCGCCGGCCGCGGAAATCAACGAGGGATGCGTTTCGACTCCCAGCCCCCAGCGGGCGTAATCGATATCGTGCACGCCGTCGTTGCCGATCTCCCCGGTGCCGAACTCGGGCTGCCAGTTCCAACCGGAAAAAAAGTTGTCATGGAAGGGGACCGCCGGCACGGGCCCCAGCCACTCGTCATAGTCCAGCACGTCTGGCGGGCGGGACTCCTGCCCGCTGGCCTGGGGCGGGTGCCGCTGGATGTTCCAGGCCCTCGCCGCGACCACCTCGCCGATCGCCCCGTCGCGCAACAGCTGCACACCCGCCATGATCGTCGAGGTGCTGCGGCTCTGGGTGCCGTGCTGGACCACTCGGTTGTTGCGGCGCGCGGCGTCGACCATCAGCCGGCCCTCGCGGAGGTTGTGCGAACACGGTTTTTCCACGTACACATGCTTGCCCGCCTCGCACGCCGCGATCGTGCCGGTGGCGTGCCAGTGGACGGGTGTCGCGTTGATGACGGCGTCGATCATCTTGTCGTCCAGAACTTCACGAAACCCGTTCGCCGTCTTCGCGTCGGGGAACTGCCGGGCTGCGGCGGCCAGCCGGTCGCGGTTACAGTCCGCCAGGCAGGCCAGCTGGACATCGTCGCGCCCGTGAAAGATCCTGGCCAGGGAGAGCCCTCGCCCGCCGCAACCGACCAGCGCGACGCGCATTGGCTGATCGGCGGCCGCAGCCTGTGCCAGCGACGCAGAGGCCGCAAGGCCCGCCATCCCCAGCCCCGTATCTCGAAGGAAATCACGTCGATCCTGGCTTGCCGAGCGTTGCATGTCGTTACCTCGCAGGGGAGAATCAGGTGCTGTCGGTACCGGCGGTCATTATATCACGTCCGCCAGCGTCTGCCGGCTGGGCGAAACAGCAAGAGGAACGAAATGGCCCGCACATCTCAACAACTCGAATTGTCTCTGCTACCAGCAATCGGATTTGAGTGATCCGAAGAATCTTTCCAGATGCGAGTTCAAATTCGGGATTCGGGGCGGAAGAATCACCGGCTCAACACCAGACTGCTGCAACACGGACCGGAGCGATTCGCAGAACTTCGTGTCGCGATCCATGATGAGATACTTCTTTTCATTGAGGAATCCGTCTTCGCAGTTCGTCAGCTCGCGCGCCGTCTGTTTCATCCACGCTTGGTGTGGGCTGGTCGTACACCCCGCGAAATGCACCCGCCGGGTTTTCAGCTCCATGACGAACAGCAAATAGAATGTTTCTAGGCCGCCTTTGGTCCAGACTTCGGCGGAGTATTTTGACCCCACGGGCGCTGTCCAGCTAAGCTAACCGCCGGGACTTTTGTTTCGATTCCGCGAACGGGCAACGGGCATGAAGCCGATCGACGTTTCCATCCAGCTACCGCAACTACAACCTCCGCCCCCTTCGGGTGAAAGCAGCATGCCGGCGGCCGGGATCGTGCTCAGCCAACAAGAGGACCTCAGGCGGGGCCAACTGCTCACTTTTTCACTCTTTGCGTTCCAATAGGTGTTGCCCATGAACAGCCCCTGTGCCACGGCGCAGTACGTCCCGCAGCCGAAGCCGGAGCCGTCAAGCGGCGTCCGCTGCGGCAGGACTTTTCCCGTTGTCAGGTTCAATACGTGGGGCCAGATGAAAAGGGTCTCGCCGACGATCACCGGACGCGACATGTGCTCGGCCTTGCGCGGCCTGCTCCACTCGAAGCTGGTCTCCCATAGCGCCTCGCCAGTGGACGGGTCGTAGGCGTAGACGTAGTGTTGCTTGAGGACTTCACCATACTGGTTCTTATTACCGGTGGGAGGTCCGCCGGAGGAGACGAGCACGAGCCGACCCTGGCCGTGAGCCAGGAACATGACGGCCTCCCCGTCCACCGTGTCGATGGGACCTTCCCAGACTTTTGCGCCGCTGTCGACGTCGAGCGCGACGAGAAACTGGTCGAGCCACATCTCGGGCATGCTCACCCGACGCGACGAGGACGCTTGCACTTTGGCATTGCGCGTCTCGACGAAATAGACCCGCCCCGCGCCGATGGTGATCGTCGAGTTGATAATCACCCCATCCGTGTAGGTCCACGCTACCGCGCCGGACTTCTTCGAAAACGAGAACAGGTTGTCGCTGCAGACCTTGGCCGCGGCCTCACCCTCCACGCCATCGTAGAGTCCCTCGTCATAGTGCCCCCAGAAGTTTGTGTGGAATGTTCCTTTCTTGACGGCGCTGCCCAGGATGTTGTCCCCGTGGCGGGCCACATAGCCCCAGTCGTACGCCCAATCTTCCCGCGGCCCGGCGATCACGTCGTACATCTGCGAAACCGCTCCCGTGGCAGCGTCGATCCGCCAGCACTTGCCTCCGATGGCGGCGAACAGATGGTCCTCGTCGGCGCACCAGTTACTGCAGTCGTGGGGCATGTTGAATCGCTCCAACGCTGGTATCTCCAGTGACCAGAGCACGACGCCGTTGTACGCGTCGAGCGTGACGATCCGCTGCAGCCCCTGCAAATACAGGCGGCCACCGGTCGAGAGCGGCGCGGGTTTGCGGCCTTGACGATCGGCCTGATAACGCGGGCCGGGCCGGCCGAGCCACTGCACTTCCAGCTCGCTCACGCCGGTGGCCCCTGCGAGTGTTTCGCCCCCGAACGCCGAGTTATCCGCGCGGCCGTACATGTGCGACCACTGCCCGGCGCCGGGCAGCGGACCCCGCTCGATCCGCGCCCACACTCCTTGCTGGTCGTCGCTGATTGTCGCCTGCACAGAGTCTGCATCGAGCCAGGCTTGCAGCTTTTCCCCGGACAAGGGCTGGGCAGCCCCTGGGGGCTGGCCAAGCTGCGCGATCCCGCCGCTGGGCCGCAACACGCGGAACATTTCCGCCGCGCTGCCGCTGCATTCGCCTGCGGTCAGCATCCGCTGGGAAACGATCAGGTTGGCGAAGTGACCGGGGAAGGGAAGCTCGGCAAGCCGGTCCACGTGGTGAACGGATGCCCGGGCACCGTACAGTCCGGCCCGCTCGAGCGCGTCTCGCGCCGACGCCACTTCCGCCGCATCGGTATCGACACCGATCACGCGCAGCCGGCTGCGCCGCGCCAGTTCGTAGACCAGGCGGCCGTCCGCACAGCCCAGCACCAGGCAGATCCCCTGGCTGACGCCGGTGTTCGACAAGATGCGCTCGGCCGTTTGCTGGCACAACTGCTGCGCCTGGCCGGCCGGAAACGGACTAGAGAGAGCGGGAATATCGGGCAGGTTGTAGTTGAAGAAAGTGTCGCACTGCTGCGGGGGCGTGGTGTACGCATCTCCCTCGATCAGGGAGCTGATTTCGTAGGTATAGACGCGGTTCAGCACCAGGGAGATCAGCGTGACCTGGTGTTCCGTTTTGAGCGCCGGGTCTTCGACACGTACCGGCAAGATGCCATCCGATTGATACTCCAGGATGCTCGGCGAAGGATTTTGGGTGTGCCAGCGGACGATGGCGGCATCGTGGCTGGTGAACTGCAGCCAGGGACCGGTCACGATCGGATTTGGCATGTCCACAGCCGGCTGCTCTGTCGATGATGGTTGGGGCTCGGCGCGGGCGATCGGCTGGGACGGGGCATCATCCCCGGACGGCCCGAAAGCGTAAACAGCCCCCGCATCGGTGCTGACCAGCAGCCGCCCGCCCGCCGCCGCCAGTCCGTAGGCGTTGCCCGCCACGGGGTGCGTCCATAGCAGTTCACCATCC
>Ga0310121_10003418_pt1 | contig 14485 bp, 12 predicted proteins | sample CB27_Tmax_986_MG_FD_203504 | JGI IMG/M metagenome (GOLD analysis project Ga0310121, IMG submission 203504) | Marine microbial communities from Western Arctic Ocean, Canada - CB27_Tmax_986 | ecosystem: Environmental > Aquatic > Marine > Oceanic | place: Canada: Western Arctic Ocean | collected... | reverse complement strand
CGGCATTCCCTACATCCAGCTCGTCGAGGGCGTGGGCCACAGCTCGAAGGCCGACGAGGCCGCCGGCCACATGGGCCTCCCCGCGGGCGACCTCTGGTGGCAGGGCGTGGAGCTGTTGCGAACGGTGCCCGTCGCGGCCGGGATCATGGGCTCGGTCGCGGGCGCCCCGGCCGGATTCGCCTTGATGTCGCACTTCACCGTGATGGTGCGCGGGCAGTCCCAGATCTTCCCCTCGGGTCCGCCCGTCGTGCGCCGCGCCATCGGCGAGACGCTCGACAAGGAGGCGCTGGGCGGCGCCCAGATGCACGTCCACGAGAGCGGCCAGGTCGACAACGAAGCCGAGTCCGAGGAGGAGGCGTTCGCGCAGATCAAGCAGTTCCTCTCCTATCTGCCGAACACGACTGCGGATGTCGCCCCGCGCCTCGAGACGGGCGATCCGCCCGAGCGGCGGGCGGAGGAGCTGCTGAACATCATTCCCGCGAATCGCAAGCGGGGTTACGACGCCCGCAAGCTCATCGCGCACGTGGTCGACAACGGCGAGTTCTTCGAGATGCGGCGCCACTGGGCGGGCGCCATCATCACCGCCTTCGCGCGGCTCGACGGCTACAGCGTCGGCATCATCGCCAGCGACCCGATGAAGCTCGCGGGCGCCATGGATGGCGACGTCGCCGACAAGTACACCCACTTCCTCGACCTCTGCGACGCCTTCAATCTCCCGCTCGTCGTTTTCCTGGACATGCCGGGATTCATGCTGGGCTCGCACGCCGAGCGCAAGGCGACGATGCGGCGAGGCGTGCGAGCGCTCATCGCGAGCGCAGAGGCGCAGGTGCCGAAGGTCGAGTTCAACGTGCGCAAGTCCTACGGCGTCGCGGCCGATGCGCCCAACAGCGTGGGCCAGCCCGACGGGCTCAACCTGCGCTTCGGTTGGCCCGCGGGGGAGTGGGGCGGCATTCCGATCGAGGGTGGGGTGGCCGCGGCCTACCGCCGCGAGATCGAGGCCGCGGACGACCCGGAGGCCCATCGCACGATGATCGAGGAGCGCCTATTGCGGCTGCGCTCGCCCTTCCGCGCCGCGCACCGGGGCGACGTCATCGACCTCATCGACCCGCGCGAAACGCGCCGCCTGGCGTGCACCTTCGTCAAGCTGGCGCAGCCGGCGCTGGCGAAGCTCGCGCAGCGCCCGAAGCGGGCCGTGCGGCCCTAGGAGGAGGCGACCGCCAGCTCCAGCTCGTGGTGCCCGCGCGGCACACCCTCTACGCGGCGGCGGTCCCCGTGGGTGGCCCGGTGTCTGAGCGCGCCTGCTTCCTAAACCCACGCGCACGGTGGATGCCGAAGGCGATCACTACGAGAGCGACGACCGGTGGTATCAACAAGAACCACCACATCATCACGGCCCCACCGACTGCGCCCACCGCAAGCAGGACCGCGCCAGTGACTGGTCGTCGCGCGGTCACGGCGAAGCCCACGAGGATGAGGACTCCAAAGGCGAAGACGCCTGAGCCGTAGGCGATCTTGCCCGCGAGAGAGCTCTCCTCCATCCCGATCGCCATCGCCACCCCAGTGACGAGGAAAAAGGCGGCGAGTACCAGGGACAAGGCCCAGAGGCCGTTGCGCTTCCAAGTGTTCTGCTGAATGACCGCAAGCATGTTGCTGCTCCTTCGCGACTGGTGCTGTTGCTCGAAACGCCAGGCCAGGTCGGCGAGCATCCCCGCGACCAGACGGCCGAGCATTTCGCTCGTCGTGGCCTCGGGGGCGAGGCCGTTGAGGCTGTCATCGAGCTGCTGGTCCCAAAGGTCCGACTCGACCTCGTTGAGGCGCTCCGTCTGCAGCTGCTTCGGAAGCCCAGTGGTGTAGAGGTTCGTCCACGAGCGAATGAGACCTCGTGCGGACCGCGATCCTACGTTCATGAGGGAGCAAGGCCTTTCGTGAAGTCGAGCGCGGCCTGGCGGGTGTCTTCGGGAACCTGCGCGAGCGCGGCCTCGCCGGCGGCTGTGACTTCGTAATGGCGACGGCGAGGTCGACCATCGTGGGCTGCGAGCAGGGGGTCCTCCCACTCGCTTGCGAGCAAGCCCGCCTTGGCCATTCGGTCGAGCGCGCGGTAGAGGGTGCCGTAGGCGGTCAGGCGCTTGGCTTCGTCACGTCCCTTGATCTCCTTGGCAACGCGGAAGCCATGGAACTGCTTCGAGCCGCGTGCTCGAAGCTCGAGCCCCGCGATCAGGATCGAGACCTCGATGGGGAGGAGGGTGCCCTTCTTCCTGCGCACGTCCCTCATTATGAGCAGATATCTGTCCATTTCAACGAAGTAGGTGACTGGGGCCCGCCCACGGCATCCGCTCGCCGTGATCGCAGGGGTGGGGGGCGCCCAGCGACAGCAACGCCGCCCTGAGGGCGGCGTTGCGTGTGTCGGCCCGCGGGCGACGCGGCGAGGGGTGAGGGCTCTCCTAGGAGACCGCGACCGGCGTCTTCGCCTGCGTGAAGTCGAGGTGCAGGTCGTAGAGGCCGAGCATGATCCCGGGCTGGTGCTTGAAGTCGTTCTTGCCGGTGGCGAGCTTGATCTCGTCCAGGCGGTCGAGCAGGACTTCGGTCGCGATGTTCTGCTCGAGCCGCGAAAGGCCGGCGCCGGGGCAGCCCCGTGGCCGGATCGAGAACGTCAGGTGCCGCCCCGGGCTCTTGCGATCGAGCCGCAGCTGGTCCGGTTCCTCGACGAGATCCGGGTCTCGGTTCGCGGCTGCATAGCGGAGGTGGAGGAGCGAGCCCTTCGGGATCTTCACGCCGTGGATCTCCGTATCTCGCGCGACCGTGCGGCCCGAGAGGCCCTGCGTTGGCGAATAGAGGCGCATCGCCTCCTCGACGAAGAAGCGGATCTTCGTGCGGTCCGCGCGGAGCTCGTCGACGACCTCGGGGTGCTGGGCGAGGAGCTGAGCCTCGGCGGTGAGCGCGTACTGGGTCGTCTCGTTGCCCCCGATGTGCATCCCCGAAACGACACTGATGATGTCACCGTCGCTGAGAGGCGCTCCCTGGAACTCGACGTTCGTGAGGAACGTGATCATGTCCTCTTTGGGATTGCGGCGCTTCTCGTCGATCTGTTCTTGGATGTAGTGGTTGAAGGCGACGAGGGCGCGGGCGTTGTCCTCCTCGTCGGGGTCCTCCATCAGGCTCTTCGGGCCGTGGCCGTATACGAAGCGCCGCACCTGCGCCTCCTCCCACTGCTTCGTCATGGGCATGTCCTCGATCGGGAAGCCGAGGATCGTGGAGATCACCGCCTGCGGCAGCGGCGCCGCGAACTCGTTCACGAACTCGACCTCGCCCCGGTCGATCCAGTTGTCGACGAGGCGGTGGGCCTGGGCTTCGATCATCGGGCGGTGCTGGAGCGCTCCGGACGCGCCCACCCAGGGTTCCGTCAGCTGTTCGCGATGGGCCCGATGCGAATCCATGTCGGGCCGCAGCCGCGCGCGCGAGTTCACGACATCGCCGAACCCCTCTTCCGTGAAGATGGCGTCGTGAATTTCGCTGGTGCCGGAGCTCCCGGCGCCCTGGCGGGTGGGAAAGAGATCGGGATCGCGGGCAACGCGGCGGATGTCCTCGTACTTCGTCAGGACGTACGCGTCCGCACCGGGCTCGTAGCCCTGACCGGGAAGGCGGAATACGGGCGCCTGCTCACGCAGGATCTCGTAGGACTCCTTCCAGAACTCCTGGGCGCCCGGGGCGAACAGGTCGACATCGTCCAGACCCATCGGGCACTGTGCCTGGGGCATCGCTTCGTTGTCAGAGCGGTTGGCGGCCATTGGTGCACCTCTTCCAGGGTCGACGACGGGCCTACGCGCCCGCCGTCGCTGGGTAATTGCCTGACATTATAGCGACGGGATCGCTCCCTGGCTCGCGTCGGGCGCTGCGCTCAGAGCCGCCACTGCGTCGCTCTGCGGGAGGGGCCCGCGCTCTTGACGCGCGTCAGCAGCGGGCGCAGGCTGGCCTCACCTCAGTTCTGGGGCCACGCCGTTCGGCGTGGAGCAGAAGGAAGCCGGTGAGATTCCGGCGCTGTTCCGCAACTGTGAGGGTGAGCGAGGCTCGCTCGAAGCCAGGAACTTCCTTCAGGACTGCCGAGATTCCTTCGTCCATGAGGAGTCGGCTATGTGCGCCAGCGTTCCCTGATCCCGGTGTTCTGACCACTCCGCATCGTGCGGGGCGCGGATTCGTCGCGCTCCGCACGATCGTCGAGTCTTCGACCCGCCCAACGGTCGCGAGTCGAGAGCTCGGAAAGAAGTAAAGGAACACCGTGAAGTTCGTGCTCTTGGCGGCGCTTGCCGCCCTCCTTGCCCTGCCGGCGCTGGCACGCGCGGCCCTGCCCGAAAGCGGAGCCGTTCAATCGGGCGTCGATTTCATCCGCACCACGCAGCAGGACGATGGCGGCTTCGGCGGCTTCGGTCCCGGCCAGTCGATGGATGCGATCTACGCGATTCGCGCCGCCGGCCTCGATCCCAACACGTTCGTCAGCGCCACCGGCGCCACCCCCAGCGACTACCTCGTCGCGATGGCGGCAGCAGCGACCGAGCCGCAGGACGCGGCGAAAGCGACGCTCGCGGCCGTCGCTCTGGGCCTCGATCCGCGCGCTGTCGGCGGGGTCGACTTCGTCGCCGTGATCGAGGCCGCCTTCGACGCCGATAGCGGGCGCCATCACGCGTCCGACTTCAACCAGGCGATCATCGTCGTGGCGTTGGTCGTCGCTGGCGAGGCCGTTCCCGTGTCTGCGCCGAAGGCCCTCGTCGCGGGCCAGCTCGCCGATGGCGGTTGGGGCTTCGGTGACGCAGGCGACGCGGACTCCACCGCGATCGTCGTGCAGGCGCTGATCGCTGCGGGTTCGCAACCGGACGACGCCGTAATCGCGGCGGCGATTGCCTTCCTCGCCGAAATCCAGGCGGAGGACGGGGGCTGGGGGTTCGGCGGCGATTCGAACGCGAATTCGACGGCGTTCGTGGTACAGGCGCTCGTGGCGGCAGCCATCGATCCGGAGGGCCCGCAGTTCACGACGGCGAGCGGCGCCACCCCCATCGCCTACCTCCTCAGCCAACAGCAGGCAGACGGCTCGTTCGCGGGCTTCGACCCCGCCTTCGCGACCAACCAGGTCGTCCCGGCACTCGCGGGGCGGACCTTTGCGAGCGCTCCGGTGACGCCGCTTGCGCCGCCAGCACCAGCGACCCCGACCCCGGAGCCGACCGCCGAGCCCATGGCGCCGGTTCCAACGGCCACGGTCCCCGCACCCGAGCCCCCCAGCACGGGCACGGGCACGGGCCAGGCGACGGGCGCGAGCGGTGCGATTCCGCTGTTGGCGCTCGCGTCCGTTCTGACCGCGGTGATCGCGGCCGGGGGCGCGCTGCTTGCGCGCCAGCGGCGGTAGCGGAGCGATGAGCACGGTCGCATGGACGGGCTGGGTCACGCTCGTGATGGCGGTTGCCCTCACGACCACGAACCCGCTCTACCTCACGATCGTGCTGCTCACGGTGATTCTCGTTGCGGCGATCTCGCCAAAGACGGAGGGGGCGGGCCTCGGTATTCGCTTCATGCTGGTCCTCGGGCTCGCGCTCTTCGTGCTCTCCATCGGCGTCGCCGTGATCAATACCGGGAGCGGCGAGCACGTCCTCCTCACACTTCCCCGGCTCGATGCCCCGGACAAGCTCGGCGGCCTCAGCCTCGGCGGCGATATCACCGCCGAGGCGGTCGTTGGCGGCGCCATCCGCGGCACCGTGATCCTGAGCATCCTCCTCGGCTTCGCCGTGTTCAGCGCCGCGGTCAGTCCCCACGCCGTCCTGCGCCTCGCGCCAGCGGTGCTCTTCCACGCCGGCCTCGTGATCACGATCGGGCTGGCGCTGCTGCCATCGACGCTCGCGGATCTGCAGCGCATCCGCGAGGTGCAGGCGCTGCGCGGCCGCGCGGCCGGCATTCGGGAGCTCCCCGCGATCGTTGTGCCGGTCGTGATGGGCGGCCTCGACCGGGCCATGCGCTTCGCGGAGGCGATGGAGGCGCGCGGCTACGCCACGCCGCCTCCCGTACCCGCCGCCACGCGCCTGCTCGGGATGGCGTCCGCGCCACTCCTCATCGCCGCCGCCTGGATCTGGTTCTACTACCCCGAAATCCGCTGGATGGGCGTGCTCGCAGCGGTGGCGGGCGTGGCCGCCGTCCTCCTCTGGGGCTGGGATATCGCCCGCCGGCGGCGCACCACGCGGCTCAACGTCGAGCGCGAGCCGCTGCTGCTCTTCGTCGCGGGGCGCGCGTCGTTCCTGCTCGCCGCCGGAGCCGTCCTCGCCGATCTGGGAGGGTGGCTCCCGACCAGCTACAACCCGTTCGCGGGCCTGCCCGCGCCGGAATTCGGGGCAGTGGGCGCGCTCCTGGCGCTAGCGCCCACTTGGCCCTTGCTCTTCCTCGCGAGCGCGGAGGGCCGGCCCAGCGAGGGGCGCGCCGCGCCCGAGGCCGTCCTGCAATGATCGCGACGCTCGATCGGGTCACGTACACGTACCCCGCCGGACACAGCCCCGCTTTGCGCCAGATCCAGCTGACGCTCGACGAAGGCCGCTTCGTGGTCGTTGCGGGCCCGTCCGCCGGCGGGAAGTCGACCTTCCTGCGGCTCTTCAACGGGCTCGTGCCGCAGTTCTCCGGCGGGCGCTTCGAGGGGCGCGTTCGCGTCTGCGGTCGCGACGCCACGCGAACGCCTTCGCGCGATCTCGCGCTGACGGCGGGCATGGTCTTCCAGGACCCGGAAGCGCAGTCGATCGTCGACCGCGTCGAGGATGAGATCGCCTTCGCTCTCGAGCAGCGCGGCCTCCGGCCGTCCGAGATGCGAGCGCGTATCGACGGCGTCCTGCGAGCGCTAGCGATCGAGCACCTGCGCGACCGCCGTCTCACCACGCTCTCCGGGGGTGAGCGCCAACGTGTCGCGATCGCCGCGGTGCTCGCGCTCGGCCCGCGCTTGCTTCTTCTGGACGAGCCCACCTCCCAGCTCGACCCCGACGGCGCGGAGCTGGTCGTCGACGCCATTCATCGCCTCCACGGGGAGCGGGGGCTGACGACGCTCGTCGTTGAGCACCGTCTCGACCGTTTCCTGCCGCTCGCCGATGACGTCGTGCACGTCGCAGACGGTGCGGCCGCAAGGCTCGCACCGCGACGCTTCGCGGCTGCGTACGCGGGTGCGCCCGCGGTCGCAAGGCTTGGGCGGCGCCTGGGCCTCGACCCCCTCCCACTCACGCCCGCGGAGGCCTACGCCGGCCATGCGGCCGCCCTCGCGGCCCTCCGTCCGCGGCCGCTACCAGCTCGGCCCCCCGTGGGCGCCGAGCTGATCGGCGCTCGCGGTCTCGAACTCGCCTACGGCTCGATCGCGGCGCTCGCGGGCGCAAGCCTCGTCCTCAAGGAGGGCGAGATCCTGGCCTTGATGGGGCCGAACGCGAGCGGGAAGAGCTCGCTCCTGCGGGCGATCGTGGGCCTGGCCGAGCCAGGCGCCGGCGAGCTCCATTTCGGTGGTGAGCGGCCCCCGGAGGGTGTCGCTGCGCGTTCGGCCTTTGCCGGCCTCGTGCCCCAGCAGCCCGCGTTGGCGCTGTACCAGGCCACGGTCGCCGAGGAGATCGCGGACTCGCTCGCAAGCCGTCGCTCGGCGCTGTCGCTCGCCGCGGCGCTCGCCCGCTGGGGGCTCACGGAGATCGCGGAACGCGATCCGCGCGACCTCAGCGTCGGTCAGCAGCAGCGGGTCGCCATCGCGGCGATGCTCGCGCATGAGCCGCCGGTCTGGCTGCTGGACGAGCCTACGCGCGGCGCCGACCCGGCGACGAAGACGTGGCTCGCGGAACGGCTGCGGGTGCACACCGCCAGCGGCGGCGCCGCGATCATCGCGACCCACGACATCGAGGCCGCCGCCGCGATCGCGACGCGGGTGGTGCGGCTCGACGGGGGCCGGGTCGATTTCGACCTACCGGCCACCGTGGCCTTCGGCGCGGGCGGGCCCCTGCCCACGCAGGTCGCCCAGCTCGTGCCGGGTGCGCTCCTCCCCGAGGACGTGCTCGTATGAGGGCCATCGTCGTCGCGATCGCGCTGCTCTTGGTGTCACTCGACGGTTCGGCGACGGCCGCCCTCGCCGACGGTGAGGCCGGCGTGGTCATCGATTACGGCGACGGCCGCATCGAGACCGCCTGCGTCGCCTTCGCCGGCGAAGGCATCGCGGGTGACGAACTTCTCGTGCGGGTGGGGGTCGAGGTCAACCACTTCTCGGGGTTGGTTTGCAGCATCGACGACGTCGGCTGCCAGCACTCCGGGTCGTTCGATTCCTGCACCTGTGAATGTGGCTCAGGCGGCCCCTGTGTGTACTGGGCGTTCTTTTCCCGGGAGTACGGAGACGCGGCCTGGCGCTACTCGTCGTTGGGATTCCGCGGGCTCGATGCCCGTGATGGGGAGCTGCAGGCCTGGAAGTGGGGCGAAGGCCGTCCCGGTGACGCTCCCGCCCCAGCCCTGCTTTCGTTCGAGGACGTCTGCGGGCACCCGCCGTCGAGCTTCACGACCCCAACGGTCGTCTCGGCCGCCCCCACCCCCACGGCTCTTCCCACCCCGACCGCCGCCGCCGAGGCGTCCGCCACGACCAGCGCGGCCTCGCCGACACCGCCGCCGGCCGAGGCCGCCTCAGTGGCGGCGACGCCAGCCGGTGCGACGACTGTGGCTGCCGAGCCCTCGCTGCCCGCTTCTACCGCCTCGCCCACCCTGCTGACGACGGCGCCATCGCCGCAGGCGTCGGCGACGAGCGCCTCCTCGCCCGAGGGGGGTGGAGGCGCGGGGGCGCTGGTCGCCTTCGCGGCAACTGCGGGCGGGCTGCTGTTGCTCTTCGGCGGCGCTTTGCTCTGGCGACGGGGGCGCGGGGCGGGGCGATGAGGGGCCGTGGTCAGAGCGCGCTGGGGATGCTGTCGTTCGTGGGCCTGAATATGATCGGCGTGGTTGCGTACTTCCACCCCTTCGTCTTCGCGAGCGCCACCGATCCGGACTCGCGCTGGTTCACGCACTCCACCGACGGCCCGATCGTGTTCGCCGGCCTGGCGGCCCTCTGCCTGGCGCTGATCGTTGCGGACCTCAGTAGCGGTGCGCTCAACAGCCGCTCGCTGGCGGCCTTGGGTGTGCTTTCGGCGCTGGCGGCGGTCTTACGCACGGTCACGCTCCCGGCGGGGGCGAGCTTCTACTTTTTCATCCTGATCATTGGGGGCTACGCCTTCGGCGCGCGCCTGGGGTTCCTCTTGGGTGTGCTCTCCTTCTTCCTCAGCGCCGTGGTGACGGGCGGCTTCGGTCCCTGGTTGCCGTTCCAGATGTTCGCGGCCGGCTGGATTGCCATGAGCCTGGGGCTGGTTCGCGCACTCACGGGACGCGGCCCGCACCCGCGCCTCGATGTCGCGATCATGGTCGCCGCGGGCGTCTTCTGGGGCTTCGCCTACGGCTTCATCACGAACCTTTGGTTCTGGCCGTTCGTGGTGAGCGGCTCTGATGTCGCCTACGAGCCCGGCCTGGGGCTCCTCGAGACCCTGCGCCGCTACTGGAACTTCTACCTCATCACGAGCGCGGGCTGGGACCTCCTCCGCGCGGGCGCGAACGCGGTGCTGCTTCTCTTCCTCGCCCGCCCGCTGCTGCGCGCGATGCTGCGCTTCCACGAACGTTTCAGCTGGCACGCCGAGCCCCTCCTCGAGACGCCGGCCACCAAAGCGGACGATGAGGCCTCGGCGCTCGACCCAGCGCCGAGGGCCGATTCAGCGGGTCGAAGCCCCTAACGCGCGGACCCGCCCGAGACCGTCAGCAGCGCTCCGGTCGTGAAGCTCGAGGCGGCGGAGGCGAAGTACAGGGCCGCGCCGACGATCTCGTCGGCTTCGCCGCCGCGCTGCAGCAGGATCGTGCTGGCAGCCCGCGCGTTGAAGGCCTCCATGTCCCAGGCCTTCGAGATGTCCGTCAGGAACGGTCCCGGAATGATGCAGTTGACCCGCACCTTGGGCCCGAACGTCCGGGCAAAGGCGAGGGTCATCGTGTTCACACCGGCCTTCGCCGCGGCATACGGGATCGCATTCGTGCTCGGGTTCTGTGAGGCCGTGCTCGAGACCATGATGATCGAGCCGCCGTCACCCGCGGCCATGCGTGTGCCGATATTCGCGGTAAGGCGGAAGGGCGCCTTGAGGTTCACGGCGAGCACCTTGTCGTAGAGCTCTTCGCCGACCTCGCTGACGTGGTCGTAGAGCGGCGACATGCCCGCGTTGTTCACGAGAATGTCGACCTTGCCGAACTCTGCGTAGGCGGTCTCGGCCAGCTGCTCGAGCTGGGCCCAGTCACCCACGTGGCAGGCGACGGGGAGGGCGCGGCGGCCGGTCTCACTGCGCACCTCCTCCGCGAGCCGTTCGCAGGAATCGAGCTTGCGGCTCGCGATCACGACATCGGCGCCCGCGCGCGCGAAGCCTCGCACCATCTCCGCCCCCAACCCCCGGCTGCCGCCCGTGACGAGCGCGGTCTTCCCGCTTAGGTCGAACAGCTCCGCTCCATCAGTCATCGTCTTGGCCTCCACGCGGGCCAGATACTACCGATTCGTGCCCAGCGGCCGACTGCCCCTCCGGCCTTACCCATGGTGGGTCGGGAGATCATCTCGGGACGGGCGCTTGCGCGGCACGAGCGGTCGCACTTCGTCCCAGCGCTGAAACACCGTCACCGCCCCTGCGGTAAACGCTTTCAGGACCACGGGCCGAAGGTCGCTTGGCGACCCCAGGTAGTGGCGCAGCTCCGGCGCCTGGGTGTCCCAGTACGCCTCCGCCCACTCCACCACCATGTTGCCCAGTTGCTCGCCGGGATCCTCCGGGGAATCAGCCATCTGCCTGCTCCGTACGCGCGATCGCCCGAGTTTACGGGGCTCTCCTCGGGGCGGGCGCGGGGTATGGCGCCGCTTCGCGCCCAATGTGCCGCGAGCGTCCTCAGGCGAGCCCTTGCTGGCAGAGGGGGCGATCGTCGAGAATCCTCGGCATCGCGCAGGGTGCAGCGCCGCTGCCCCCGACGCCGCAATCGGGGGATAACCAGCTGTCGGGCGGATGGTTGCCTCTGTGGGGAACGGATCCGTAGCGCTCACCGGCACGTACCGTAGAGCAGCGCGGCCTCCGTTGAGCCACCGCGAATTCCGCCCGAGGGCTGGCTGAGGAAGTATGACCGGCTACATCGTCCGCAGATTGATCGTCGTTCCGTTCATGCTGCTCGGAATCTCGCTCATCCTCTTCCTGCTGCTCTACATCCGGCCCGGCAGCGCCGCCTTCGCGAGCGTTGCCTCGATCGGTGACGGTAATACGAACCAGCTGGAGATCTTCGAGGAGAAGTTCGGCCTGGACCGCCCCTGGTACGTGCAGTACTTCGACTGGCTTGGCCACGCGGTCCGCGGCGACCTTGGCGACAGTCTCACGCCACCCCAGGACGGCGTGACCGAACAGATCATGGAGCGCATCTGGAACACGCTTGAGATCGGGTTGCTCACGATCCTCCTCGGATCGATTTTTGGTATTGCGGTGGGCGTCATATCTGCGGTCAGACGGAACAGCCCCATCGATTACCTCTTCAGAGCGGTGACAATACTTGGCATCTCCGTGCCGAATTTCTGGACGGCCACGCTGCTGCTCACCCTGCCCGCGATCTGGTGGAGATGGACGCCGCTGGCGACCGATTGGGTCACGCTCACCGAAAACCCGATAAAGAACCTGTCGATCATCATTTGGCCCGCGCTAATTCTTGCCTATTCCGGCGCTGCCGGCATCGCCCGGCTGGTGCGCACCTCGATGCTGGAGGTCTTCTTTTCAGACTACGTCCGCACGGCGCGAGCGAAGGGCTTGCGTGAGCGCGTGGTCGTTTACCGACATGTGTTCAGGAACTCACTGATCCCCGTCATCACCATCATTGGTCTGCAGGTCGGGGCGGTCCTTGGTGGGGTCGTCATCGCTGAACAGATCTTCGCCATCCCGGGCCTCGGTCTGCTTACCTTCCAGGCCGTGATCGCGCAGGACTATCCGCTCGTGCTGGGCGCAATCGTGGCCTTCGCCTTCGTGTTCATCATGGTCACTCTTGTCGTCGACGTCCTCTACACGGTGGCCGACCCAAGGATTCGGTACTAAGGAAATGGCACAAGACGAAGCAGTTCTGCCAGACGACGCACTCCTCGCGGAATATGCGATCCCGCCGCGCCAGCGGTTCAACCCGCTCAGGTGGGCACGCCGCGAGCCGTTCGGGGCTTTGGGCGCCGTCCTTATCGCGATCGTAGTCTTCGGTGCAGTCTTCGCCCCCGTTCTCAACACGGTCGATCCCAAAGGATTTGGTCCCGACTCCCTCGAGTCGCCGAGCAGCGACCACTTCTTCGGCACGACTGCGCGCGGCAAGGATGTCTATTCGCGCGTCCTTTACGGCGGCAGGATCTCGCTCAAGATCGGCCTCGCGACCGTTCTCCTTGGCACCGTTGCGGGCACCGCCCTCGCTCTCCTCTCGGCCTATGCGGGCGGCGTCGTCGACTTCGCTGTCGGACGGCTCGCCGACATGATCATCGCGATTCCCGGCATCCTCCTGGCGCTCACGTTACGGACCTCGATTGGGGGCGATTTACCGGACTTACCGGGGCTCTCTCAGGGGGAGCTGACCCTTGTGCTCGCCATCTCGATCTTCTTCATGCCCGGCACCTACCGGATCATGCGCGGCTTGGTGCTCGAGCAGCGGGAGTCGCAGTACGTCGAGTCCGCACGTGTCGTCGGAGCATCCAATATCCGGATCATGTGGCGCCACATCGCGCCCAACATGGCGGGGCTGATGATCGTGGTCACGAGCATCTCGCTCCCGGCCGCGATTCTCACCGAATCGAGCCTCAGCTTCCTCGGCGTGGGCGTGCCCGTGGGCACGCCCTCCTGGGGCGCGGACCTCTCGGGGAGCTCGCGCCAGTTCTTCATCCAAGCGCCCTGGCTTGCGATTTTCCCGGGCCTTGCTCTATCGATCACCGTCTTCGGCTTCAACATCTTCGGGGACGCCTTGCGCGACAGCCTCGATCCGAGGCTTCGAGGCCGGATCTAGAGTCCCTCGGGGAACGTGTGGTTAGCAATGGGAGGGCGGTCTGGCTGGGGTCACAGGGTCTCTTGCGCGCGAGCTTTCGCAATGCGCCTACTGACCGTATAGTTTCGCCTGGGGAAAACCAGAATCCTGGTCTCAACGTACTAGATCATGAGACCTGAAATACCAAGGGGATGGAACGCATGCGAGACAGCGAGAACTATTGGAAGAGGCTTCGCCACCGGCCGGTGAGTCGGCGCCGCTTCCTTGCTGGCAGCGGCATCGCGGCGGTCGGCTCAGCGGCCATTCTGGCCGGTTGTGGCGACGACGACGATGACGATACGGGCGCGGACCCTGCCGGGGACGATCCCGACCCGACCGGCACGACGGCGGCCGGCGAGACGCCAGATCCGACGGCTACCGCGGCCCCGACGCAATCCTCTGATGCACTCAAGAGGGGCGGTACCTTTAGGAACTCCAAGCTAGTGGAGGACGCGGGTCTTGACCCGGCGATCTTCCATCTGAACAACACGGAAGTCATCTACAACACGATGACCATGCCGTACACCTACCAGCCGACGAAGAGCCTCTTCGCCATGGACGGCATGCAGAGCTTCGAGCAGGTCGACCCCATAACGCTCGTCTGGAACGTGCGCCCGGGCATGACCTTCCATAACGACGACCCGGTCACTGCCAACGATGTCGCGTTCAGCTTCAGCCGATTGGCGCCTATCTACGATGCGCGCGGCGGCACCCACATCACACCACCTATTGGCTTCCGCATTGCCGACTCCTTCGACGCCACGGACGAGTTGACGATGGTGGAGAGCTGGAACGCGCCGAATGCGGATATCCCGATCTACCGTTCACGGCACTACTACGCGTTCATGAACCAACGAATAGTCGAGGAACAAGGCATCGACGGCACCAAGGCGGACCTCACCTTGGAGCTCCAGGAGATGCCGCTGGGTGTGGGTAGTGGCCCCTACACGCTTGTGAAGCGAGATGCTGAAGGCACGCGTCTCGAGCGCTGGCCAGGCTACTGGAAGCACACGCCTGCAGACGACGGCTTCGTCGAGGACGGTCCGTATATCGATGCCTGGGAAACGCGTATCATCCCCGACGGCGCGGCCGTGAAGGCGGCATTCCTCGCGGGCGACCTCGATGCTTTGGGGTCTATCGACCCACTGGAGTTGCCGGAGTACGAGGGCAATGACAACTTCAACATTGTCGACATCCCTGTCGGTGCGACCACGCTCTTCGGTATGGATGGCGGAAAGTTCTACGATGTGAGGGCCCGTCAGGCACTGCAGAAGGCAGTGGACTATGAGGGCTTCATCGCTGCGATCCGGCAGGGTAAGGGCGCGTACACGGGTCCCTTGAGTCCGTTGCTGGGCGATCTGAATCAGCTCGGTCAGGAAGACTACAAGAA
>Ga0310121_10003417_pt1 | contig 14485 bp, 11 predicted proteins | sample CB27_Tmax_986_MG_FD_203504 | JGI IMG/M metagenome (GOLD analysis project Ga0310121, IMG submission 203504) | Marine microbial communities from Western Arctic Ocean, Canada - CB27_Tmax_986 | ecosystem: Environmental > Aquatic > Marine > Oceanic | place: Canada: Western Arctic Ocean | collected... | reverse complement strand
TGCCGGAGTATGTAGGCACGAATCTCGAGCTCAGGGGCCTGAAGTTGGCCGAGGGGTCGAAGCTGCCGAAGCATGTAGGCGGGAGTCTCTACCTTGGTGGTCTGACTACGGCGGAGGGGCTCAAGCTACCGGAGCATGTAGGTGGGAGTCTCGATCTCAGTGGCCTGACCTCGGCGGAGGGGTCGAAGCTGCCAGAGCGTGTAGGCTCGAATCTTGATCTCAGTGGCTTGAGATCCGCGGAGGGCTTATGGCTGCCCCTTTATGTGGGAGGTGACATTCACTTGGGGTCGGTTGACGAGGATGAGTACAATCAAGAACTCCAGGGGCCTGAGGAAGAGCTGGGCGGCAAAGTCTATTTCCATGATTCCCGCAGCTGAGGTAACGAGCCCCTAGTCCTACCTCCGTGGCATTGAGCCACGCCTAGCTATACAACACTGTTCTGCTCGTCCTGAGTTGCGGGCTTGAGTGGTGTAGGGGCAGAATCAAAACATGAAGAGAACCCTGCTGTTCGTGCTCGCTCTAGCGGTCATCCCCGTCGAGGTCAATGCGCAGGTTACAAGATTAGAACAGATGCATGCTGACGCCGAGGCGGGAGATGCTGACGCTCAGTTCTTTTTTGGGGGTTACTACGAGCACGGTATGGGAGGTGCTGTAGACCATATCGAATCGGAACACTGGTATCGGTTAGCAGCGGAACAGGGGCATGCGGATGCTCAGCAGGCCGTTGGATATAAATACTCAACCGGCTGGGGTATCCCCACTGACGAAGTCGAGGGGGTACGCTGGTATCGGTTGGCAGCGGAACAGGGTCATTGGCTGGCTCAGCACCGCCTTGCAAGCATGTATTGGGGTGGGACGGGTGTACCTCAGGACTATGTCCGTGCCTATATGTGGTTCAATCTCGTCGCAGCCAACGGACAGCCGCCACGGGGATGGTTGGAGGAGGCGCAGGATTACCGGGGCAGAGTCGCTCGTCAGATGACGCGTGAACAAATAGCTGAGGCCCAACGGATGTCCCGTGAGTGGCTAGAGGCGCATCCCCCAGGCAGCAACTAGCAACTAGCCCCTAGTCCCACCGCCCCCCCCCGCTATCCTACAAGCGGATTATGCTGGCGCGCTTCAACCTGGCCTGGCTTACGGAAGGCCGCGGCACTCTATAAGAAGAACCTGAGAAAGGGTCTCGTCCGGTATCACATTCCCGTGACGGACAGGTTCTCAACGAGCACGCCCGGGAGGACGTGATCGATCTGGGCCCCGTAAAGGCCGTTCGTGTCCAGCAGCGACCCGGATCTCTCCGTGGCGTGTACCACCGTGCCGTTCACCACGAACTCGATCTGGTCCCCGTTGATCCGCACCGCCAGGTCGTTCACTGACCGACCGTTCGCATCTGGACGCTGGATCTCCGAATGCTCCGTGTGGCTCACGAGGTAGTTCGTGTTCGCGTTGTCGATGCGGTTTATGACCACGAACTCACCGGTCTGAGCGACCATGAAATAGAGGTACCACTGATTTTCACTGGTGAGATTCCGGCCTCCGAAGACAAGACCATAGTAGTTCCGGTGGGTGCTCGGATCGAGGAGGGTGAAACGACCGCTTAACGTGTAGTTCCCGCTGGCCCTCTGGTCTTCCCGCCAGAGCATCACGGCCGGGCCCGTGCTCACCTGAAACCCCTCTCCGACCGTGGTGATTGTCACCTCGGGCATGTCGTCTGGGTCCTGGGGATTGCTACTCCGGTTCACCCGCATCATGATGCCTTCGGGCGCTTGGGAGGCCACGGGTGCGGCGAAGACGAAGGCCAGCATAACAACGGACAGTGCACGAATCATGGGTCTTCTCCTAACCTAGGACGGCAAGTTGGCTCGTTACGAAGTGTGCGACGCGCATATGGCACAGCAGTACCGAGCTGTCGAGCGCACCTATGTTCGCTCGTTGACCACGGTCGCCGGGAAATCCGTAGCGGCTTCGGCCGGCTATACCTAGTTTTCGATCCGAAGGATCCAGGCGAAGTCCGTTTCATCTGCTCAACGTGGAGTTCAATCGATGTTCTATACTCGCTTCTTGTACGACGGTATCTCGTCCGCTGGCTCCGGGGTCCGCGCCGTCGCTGGGCGCCTGGCTTGCCTATCCGCCTTTCTTGCTATCGTCCTAGCGCCGGCGGCGCCAGGGCAGCTCCTGGCCCAGGTTTCGGCCAGTGACCTGGAGGGAAGGGAGATCATCATGGTCACAGGTTCGACGGGCGGCCTGGGCCGCTCAGTCGCCCTCGCCTTTGCCGGACCAGGCACCCACATCATCGTGCACGGTCGCAACGTCGAGCGTGGTCAGGCGGTGGTCGACCAGGCTGAGGCGGTCGGGAGCACGGCCCGATTTATCGAAGCAGATCTCGGCTCCCTCGCGCAGGTGCGCGGGCTCATCAACACGATCAAGCGTGATTACGAGCGCTTGGACCTCCTCATTAACAATGCCGGCATCGGGCGTGGTCAGCCGAACTCGCCCCGCGAGGAGAGCGCCGATGGGCACGAGCTCCGTTTCCAGGTGAATTACCTTTCGCACCTTCTCATCACCCGTGAGCTCCTCCCCCTCCTCCGGGCAGGCGCACCGTCACGGGTCGTGAGCGTGTCTTCCGGCGCGCAGTCTGGCGGCATGATCCATTTCGACGACATGATGCTCCAGAGTCCGCCCTATGAAGGAGGAACGGCCTACGGTCAGAGCAAGCTGGCCCAGGTCTTTATGACGCTCGATCTGGAAGAGGAACTGGAAGGGACGGGTGTGACCTCGAACGCAGTTCACCCGGGTGGCTACTTGGACACGGATATGGTCGCCGAGCGCTGCTCCGTCCCAGGTCCCGGCTGCACCCCCACCCTGAGCCCGGAGGACGGCGCCATGTTCGTCGTGAACGCGGCCAGGTCGCCAAGGTCCGGTGTATACTTCAATACCTCGGTGGTTGGGGAGATCAACCCACAGGCCCTCGATTCCGCGGCTCGCCGTCGGCTCCGGGATTTCAGCATGCAGCTCGTAGGACTCAACTGAGCCCAGCTGACTGAATTGATTGAGGTGGAGACGCCCCACTTGGTATCTTGAGACCGGGCGGGGCGTCAAAGCAGGATTAGTGCATGGCTCTAAGAAAATGTTGGGAGTGCTCCAGAGAGATCAGGCTGAGAAGACACACTGTCCAACATCCCGCGCTTTATCTTCAAGTAAGATGGCTACAAACCAACAGTGGCTCGAAGAGACTTTACAGGAAGCTGAGGACCAAAACTGGCGTGTCAGATCGAGTGCGTACCATATGACGCCGGTTGCTCGTGTGGCAGCGGTCGCTTTTGTGTGGCTGATCACCGTTCTGCCTGTGGGCGCCCAGCAGGTGACGTCAGCTAGACCGGGTGAGGCCCCATACTTCGTCCCCCGGATCACGGGATCCATCGTCCTTGACGGCAGGGCAGATGAGTCTGCGTGGGCGACGATCGAACCCCTACCAGTCTACATGCATATGCCCACGTTCGGTTCGCCGCCTACTGAGCGCACCGAATTTCGGATCGCCTACGATTCTGAATATCTGTACTTCTCGTGTCAGGCGTACGACTCGGACTTCGAGAATATCCGGATGTATTCACTCGAACGGGACGAGCAGTCCTATAGAAGTGACTTTTGCTCCATTTATATCGATACCCTCAATGACGAAGAGAACTCTCTGGCCTTTCGGACAGGGCCGGCTGGAAATCGCAGCGATTCTCAACGTTCAAATGATGCAGAACAAAACAACTCGAATTGGAACGGCTTCTGGGATGTGGCCGTGGTCAGGGACGAGCATGGATGGTTCGCTGAGATGCGGATCGCTTTTTCCAGCGTTCTGTTTCAGGCAATTGACGGACAGGTAGTCATGGGCGCGACGATGCTACGCAATATCTCTCGGAAGAATGAGCGTCACATCCATCCGGCGATCCCACCGGATCTGGGCTCTAATGGGTACTCCAGGTCGACACAGATGCGGAAGATCATCTTCGAAGGAGTGGAGGAGCGGCGTAAGCCCGCTTACGTCACACCGTATGCTCTGGGTGGTAGGGGTCATACCCAGGCCCTCAATGAGTCCGGAACCGTTTACGAGGAGGTCGCCGATGGGGTAAGGGAGATGGGAGTCGACGTTCGGTATGGGCTCACATCCAACCTTACCCTGCAGGTCACGGCGAACACTGACTTCGCTCAGGTAGAGGCAGATGACCGGCAAGTGAATTTGACGCGCTTCTCTCTCTTCTTTCCTGAGAAAAGGCGCTTCTTCCTGGAGCGCTCGTCGAATTTCGAGTCCTCTCTCGGAGGACAGGATCGATTATTCCACTCCCGGACGGTTGGACTGGCTGAGGGAGCACCGGTCCGGATCTACGGAGGGGGCCAAGTGGTAGGTCGAGTAGGAGACTGGGACGTCGGCATTATGGACCTCCAGACGGCGGAATCTGAGGGAAGAGTCTCGGAGAACCTGGGCGTAGTGCGCCTGCGTCGTCGTGTGCTGAACCCGAATTCTTATGTAGGCGGTATTTTGACCAGTCGACTAGGTCGGGAGGGACGCCGTAACATCGTCTATGGAACAGACGCGATCTTTCGGGTCGTGGGCAGTGATTATCTGGTCCTGAACTGGGCCCAGAGTTTTGACGACCAGGAGAGGGGTGGGGTGACCACTCCTCTCGACCGGAGCATCATGCGATTCAATTGGGAGCGCCGGGGATCAGATGGACTCACATATGCCCTCGACCTCACTCGTGCAGGAGAGCTGTTCGATCCCGGAATGGGCTTCCTGAGGCGTAGTGATTTTACAAAGGGTCGGGCCAACCTGGGGTACGGGTGGCGGCCAGGGCCCGGGGCGCGCCTATTTACCTACGCACTCCAAGCTGATGGGGCCGTCTTCCACCGTAATGTGGATGGGAAGATCGAATCAGTGGAAATAGGGCCGAGGGGGGTTCTGGAGACGTGGGGACGACACGTACTTAACCTTGCTATTCCATTCCGATATGAGAATCTGGATGCGCCCTTCTCGCTACCGGAGGGTACCACGGTTCCAGCAGGGATCTACCATTTTGCGGCTGCCCGCCTCCAGTACCGGTCATCCCAAGGTGATCCACTTAAGGTTAACATGGCTGTCGAAGGGGGGCAGTTCTTCGATGGACGGCGAGCATCCGTATCCGTTGGACCGACTTGGGATCCATCCGCACACTTGGGCCTGTCGCTGGACTACCGCGTCGATTTTGTGGATTTTTCTCACCGCAACCAAAGCTTCACTGCTAATCTCGCGCGGTTCCGAACGCAGGTATCACTCTCGACGGAGATCTCTGCCGCCTGGTTCGTTCAGTACAGTAATACTGACCGAGAGATCGTCTCTAACCTTCGCTTCCGCTACAATCCCCGAGAAGGAAATGACCTGTACATCGTCTGGAACGAGGGCCTCGTAACGGACCGAACTTACTTCGATCCCGAGCGTCTTTTCAGCGATGAGCGGACGATCCTGATCAAGTACTCTCACACGCTTCAGTTTGGAGTCTGATCGGCCGCTAAGAACCGTAAATCCGCGGAAAGGAAGAAATCCCAGGAGGCGTTCCTTGACCGGTTTGCTGCCTTCTCAGGTGTCAAACGGTTGGTCTTCTTGGCGGAGCAACTAGACCGCTTTCCTCTCGAAATGATTCCCGCCGCGCTTATTCCTATGGGGGAGTACACCTCGGAGTTCAGTCAAGAACAGAGATCCCCATCGTGCAAACAATGCGCAAACAGTAGGATCCATTTCTAGGCTGACAAGCGTCAGCCGGTCTGCCCCCTCCCTCATCACCAATCGGGGGCCGGTCACTGGCACAGGCGACGCACATCGAACCTCGGTAGTGGGCAGTTCGAGTCCGCAAGACGGGGTGAGACTTTTCCTCGCTCGGTTCTCGCCGGTCAACCCCATCTGCTCGACCGCTACCTCTGGAGAGGAGGTCCTGGACATACAGAGAGATGCTGTTGTTCGTCAGGTACGAGTTCTTCGTGAAAGCAGTAGGAGAGACGGGTCACCCACCGATCTCAAATGGGCTGGAAAGGATCCTGGGTCGCGTATATCTTCCGCCCCGTTAGTTCGGATGCGGGGATCGTAATCGTGTGCCCTCTGACCTTAATGTTTTGGTTTCGGGCCTTCAAGGTGCAACGATGAAGAGAGCGACCAGATTGTTCCGACGATCTGCACACTGTGTGATGATGGTGTTCGTGTTTCTGGCACCGGTGTCGGGAATGGCCCAGGAGTCGCTGACGCGGGGTGATGCGCAGGCCGTCCGCTCGGGGATGGCGAGGCGAGTGGACGTTGGGCCGACCATTGATGGGCGACTCGATGAAGCGGTCTGGGCTTCGGCGCAACCAATGACTGACTTCGTCCAGTACGAGCCGGTGGAGGGCACAGCCGCCTCGGAAAAAACCGAGGTCCGCATCCTCTTCGACGTGGACGCTATCTACATTGGCGCTTGGCTGTATGATCGGGAACCAGGTGGAATCATCGTAGGAGAGCGGCGGCGGGACGTGAATCTGTCTGACTCGGACGCATTCCTCGTCGTGCTGGACACCTACCACGATCAACAGACCGGGTTCGTTTTCGGGACCACTCCGGGCAGTATCGAATATGATGGTCAGGTGCGCGGGGAGGGTGCCGCCAACACCAACTGGGACGGCACTTGGACTGTCGCCAGCTCCCAGAATGGGGAGGGCTGGTACGCCGAGATGCGGATCCCGTTTTCGACCATCCGCTACGGCTCCGGAGCAGAGCAGGTGTGGGGGCTTAACCTGACGCGGTACATCAGGCGTAGGAACGAGCAGGTGGTTTGGTCTCCTGTGCCGCGGCAGTTTGGATTCCTCAGGCTGACCGAAGCGGGGGTGATCGAGGGCCTGCAGCCGCCCCCCCGTCGGGTGACGACGGTCACCCCATATGTGCTTGGCGCAGCGCAGCGTGTCCCGCGCGTGGATTCGGACGTGACTTTCCCCCGTGAAACGGGAGTCGATGCAAAGATAGGAATCACGCCGGCTCTGGTATTAGATCTTACTGTAAACACCGATTTCGCTCAGGTCGAGGTGGATGACCAGCAGGTGGACCTGACGCGCTTCAGCCTGTTTTTTCCCGAGAAGCGACCATTCTTCTTGGAGAACGCGGACCTCTTCTCCGTAGGGTTACAGCGCTATCCCGGCCGTACAAGCAGCCGGACCGCTCTATTCCACAGTCGCCGGATCGGTGTGGCCTCAGGCGATCAGGTTCCAATCGAGTGGGGAAGCCGGCTGTCGGGCAGGGCCGCGGGAGTAGACGTCGGCCTTCTGCATATGCGGACCGGGGGTTTGATCAATCAACAGGATCCCACCGGATGGACCGTAGCGAGACTCGCCAAGGAACTGCCGAATCGGTCGCGAATTGGTGGCATTTATTCCGCTCTAGTCTCCTCGGAGAACTCTGGGGACTACAATCGGACGTATGGTGTGGATGGCCGCTTGGGGATTGGTGAAGCCTGGACGTTCAACGGTCTGGCGGGACTCACGGACGTGCCAGGCATTCAGGACGGCCGGGAAGTTTTGAACCTCGTTGGGGAGTATCGATCTCGGGATTGGTACTTCAGGACCTACTATGACCAGCTCGGCGACAACTTCAATCCGGGCGTAGGCTTCAAGCCCTACCAGGGCTTCCGGGAGAGTAGCCTGCGGCTCGAGCGCACCAGCCGGCCCCAAATCCCATGGCTTAGGGAGATCTCAACCCATATTCGCCGAACGTGGGGCTCCAACCTCTCCGGTTTCAAGCTGCTGGACTTCAGACACATTCATTCGACCTTTATGTTTGAGGACGGAAGTCGGTTTTCCTCCGCGGTCCAGTGGGTTGAGGAGGGGCTCAACGTTCCATTCAAGATCCGGGGTACGGACATTGTCGTGCCGGCTGGTAGCTACACGGGCTGGAATGGATATGGTTTCGGAGCGACCAACCCGTCCTCTCCGGTATCGTTTAACTGGCGCTACGACCTGGGCACCTTCCTGAGCGGAAATCGTTGGGGTGGGACGCTCGGAGTTTCGATCCGCCGGGGTGATACCTACACTGGCAGCTTGAGCGCTTCTCACAATCGGATCCGATTGCTGGAGGGTGATTACAACACGACACTGACACGCTTGAGTCTGCGATATGCCTTCAGTCCATTTGTTTTCGTCCAGTCGCTGATCCAGTACAACGATCAGACCGGCAACTGGTCTGGCAACGTCCGGTTCGGCTGGCTCGATACCGGGGGGACCGGTCTGTTCCTCGTGTATAACGAGCGGCAGACTATGGACGTCACGGGAATCTCGGGGTTGTTGCCGCGCCACGCTCTCGAGCTGCCGGAGCGCACTTTCGTAATCAAGTTCACGCGTCAGTTCGATGTTTCGGGGCTGACCGAGAGTCTCTTCCACTGAGGAGATCGCTCAAGATCTCTACCAGTAGGTGGGATCCTACGTAGTCTATCAGCTTAGAACACTGTGTCTGTGGCTTTTCCAGTTTGCTTCCCGTCATCGCCAAGGACGGGGCCGTACTCGTGTCAGCCGACGCACACTGCCGTCAGCGCGATCTATTGAATCTGGTTTGGCAAGACCCCGGTGGGGTACACCCCCTCTATTCCACCGTCGCTGACGCCGAATCACTAAGCAGAGTTTCACTCGTCTGATCAGGTTAGTACGTTGAGAGAGCACTTCTGGTGGAGGATGGTCCGATGAAGAAAGCCCTGCTCCGTGCTCTCGTTCTGATGCCGAGTCGCGATGGCGCGTTTGGCTTATTGCTAGGGGTAGCAGTTGGAACGCTCTTCCTCATGCCAGCCCACGGTTTGGCACAATGGGCACCTTTTGAAGTGGACCCGTGCTCCTCGGACGTCATTAACATGTCAGTGCTAGAGGGCCTGATTCGTTGCGCTGAGTCCGGATGGGCTCCAGATCAGTACACCCTTGGAGTGATCTACGACAATGGTAACGGAGTCCCGGAGGACGATGCAGAAGCCGTCCGATGGTATCGAATGGCCGCTGAGCACGGACATGCTTCAGCCCAGCACGCCCTTGGAATGATGTACGCCGAGGGTGGTGACGGAGTCCCCGAGGACGATGTGGAAGCCGTCCGCTGGTATCAGCTTTCCGCCGAGCAAGGACATGCTTCAGCCCAGTCCAACCTTGGAGTGATGTACGACAATGGTAACGGTGTCCCGGAGGACGATGCGGAGGCCGTCCGATGGTATCGGCTTTCCGTCGAGCAAGGGTTTGCTCCAGCCCAGTACAACCTTGGAGTGATGTACGACAATGGTAACGGAGTCCCCGAAGACTATGGGGAGGCCGTGGATTGGTATCGGCTTTCCGCCGAGCAGGGATTTGCTTTGGCCCAGTACAACCTTGGAGTGATGTACGACCAGGGTAATGGAGTCCCCGAAGACTATGGGGAGGCCGTCCGATGGTATCGGTTTTCCGCCGAACAGGGGTTTCCTGCCGCCCAATACAACCTTGGAGTGATGTACGACCAGGGTAACGGAGTCCCCGAGGACGATGCGGAAGCCGTCCGATGGTATGGGCTTTCCGCCGGGCAAGGGTATGTATTCGCACAGTTCGACCTTGGAGTGATGTATAGCCGGGGTGAAGGCGTCCCCGAGGACGATGCTGAGGCCGTACACTGGTATCGGTTAGCGGCTGAGCAGGGGGATGCTCTAGCCCAGACCAACCTTGGATTTGTGTACGCCAGTGGAGACGGTGTCCTGAGAAACCTGGTCTTCTCCCATATGTGGTTCAATCTGGCGGCAGCCCAAGGAAATGAAACCGCGCAGAGCAACAATGAGAAAATCGAGCAGGTAATGACTCGCGAACAAATAGTCGAGGGCCAACGGCTGTCCCGCGAGTGGATAGAGGCGCATCCCCCCAGCCCAGAAGGCCTGAACTAGCCCCCCAGTACCGCCGCCTCTGCCGGCGCGGCACTCCCAGCGCACCCAACAGAGTCTTGCTCGTCCTGAGTTGCGGGTCTGAGTGGGGTAGGGCAGGATTGAGGCATGAAGAAAATCCTCTCCGAAGTCGACCGCATAGCTACCGAGAGCCCTCAGCAGGCGGGCAAGCTCTTTGATCCCGTGGCGAAAAGGATTCTAGAGGCCGCTCCAGAATTCCGGTCACAGTTCAGAAAGATCTGGCTTTGGGATGACTATCCCGATTATGGGGGTGCCGACCGTGGCATTAATCTCAGAGCTGCACCGTCACGATGATGATCCCATCTACTGATCAATACATTGGGCGACTCCTGTGCGCCCTTGTCCCCCTCTGCGCTGTCATCACGCCATCATCAAGCCTGGGACAAAGCCCCCCCCATGCGTCTGGTGCAGGTCCCACCGGGCTGCATGTTGATGCCCCACGGGCGATAGCAGTCAGGATCCCTGGATCGATCCAGATCGACGGGCAACTGAACGAAATCAGTTGGGTTGATGCCCCGCCTATCACCCGTTTTACCCAAATCGATCCAGAGGAAGGAGAGCCGGCCACCCAGTTAACGGAAGTACGAATCGTTTACGACGACGAGGCCCTTTACGTAGGGGCGATGCTCTACGACTCGGGCGAAATTCGGACGCGCTTGGCCCGACGGGATGTCCGAATTCCGGATTCGGATCTCTTCTCGGTCTACATCGACAGCTATCATGACCACCAAACAGCCTATCGGTTTGCCACGAACCCATCGGGCCAGAAGCTTGATGAAATCGTATCCGACTTTTCTGGCGGTCGAGCAGGAATAGGGCTGTCTTCACGCCCTGGCGTTAGGGCTGGTGGAGGGCCTTCTGGATCTCGAGACACTTCGTGGGACCCAGTTTGGGAGGTGGCTACTAACCAGAGTGATAGCGGGTGGAGCCTGGAAATGCGGATTCCCTTCAGCCAGTTCCGATTCAGCCGGCAGGAAGTGCAAGAGTGGGGGATCCAGCTTGAGCGGATCATTCGGCGGAGGGAGGAACAGGTCTTCTTCGCGTTCGTCCCGAAGCTCGAGCGGGGTGGGGCAGCCCGGTACGGACACCTGGATGGAATCCGTGATGTGGAGCCTGGCCGAAGGCTCGAAGTCCTACCCTATGCAGCAGTCCGAGCCGAGTACCTCCAGCTCGAAGAAAAAACGGATGCTGTTTTCGGGAATCCCTTTCGGAGTGGATCGGAATATTTCCCCAATATGGGGCTTGACCTGAAGTACCGAGCAAGCTCAAACCTGACGCTAGATGGCACCTTGAATCCGGATTTCGGACAAGTCGAGGTCGACCCGGCCGTGATCAACCTGACTGCCTTCGAGACCCGGTATGAGGAGAAGCGTCCGTTCTTCGTAGAAGGAAGGGAAATCTTCCTGTTCTCAGACCAGGAGAGAAGGGGCTCTACCGGAGCCCCACCGGAGTTCCTTTACTCCAGACGGATAGGGAGGCCCCCTCAAGGAAGCCTCCCATCAGCTTCAGTCTACGCTGATGAAATCGGAACAACGACCATCCTTGGAGCAGCAAAGCTCACCGGTCGGACGCAGAACGGATGGTCGGTTGGGCTTCTCGAGGCGATAACTCAGCGGGAGACAGTATCTTGGGTCGATGAGGCAGCAGTCCACTCGAAGGTCGTCACGGAGCCAGGCACGAATTACCTAATCGGTCGGTTGCGGAGAGACGCTCTAGCTGGTCGCAGTCGTCTTGGAATGATGGCCAGTGCGGTAAACCGAAGACTCCGGGATCCGACACTCCAAGACCATCTCCACTCCAACGCCTACCAGGCCGGGGTGGACTTTGGTTACGAGTGGGCGGACCGGACCTGGAGCCTGAATTCAGCGTTCACATCGAGTTTGGTCCAGGGCTCAACCGATGCTCTCCTCCTGACCCAGCGGTCTTCGGCCCGCTACTTCCAACGACCCGACGCGGATCATCTGCAAGTCGACCCGCAGATGAAATCTATGGCGGGCTATTTTGCCATGCTCAAGCTAGCAAGAATCGCTGGAGCATTTCAAATGAAGGTCGACCTCGCTGCAGAGAGCCCGGGTTACGAGATCAACGATATAGGTTTTCAAACCCGTACGGACCGTTTAATCGTAGACACTAACTTCACCTTTCTAGAGACCGTGCCCGGTAACGTATTCCGGACTTGGACCATCCGGACCGGACCCGACATGATGTGGAACTACGGAGGAGATTTGGTCCACGGTCAATTTGTTATTGTGGGCGATTGGCAGCTGCTGAACTACTGGGGAGGATCAGCCCGAATCCGCTGGCACCCCTCGATCGATGACGATCGTCTAAACCGAGGCGGTCCCATGGCAGAGGCGCCACAGAGCTTCTCCGGGAGTTTTGACATCAACTCAGATATACGGCGGTCATACTCAGTAAGGGCTGGCTACAGATGGCTGAAAGACGAGGCCGGAACCTGGGAGAACACGGCCAACGTAAATCTGACATATCGCCTCCGAGAGAACTGGGAGGTCCAGATCAGCCCTCGGTATTCCCGAACTCACTCGTCTGCACAGTACGTGACGGCAGTCAACGATCCCCTTGCCCAAAACACTTTCGGGAAGCGCTACATCTTCGCCGCACTCGAGCAGACAATCTTCTCGCTCGAGACCCGGCTGAACCTCACGCTTTCACCCACCCTTTCCTTCGAACTCTATGCTCAGCCCTTTCTCTCTAGTGGGGACTATGGAGATCTGAAGGAATTCCAAACGCCCCGGACCTTCGATTTCCTCTACTATGGACAAGACATTGGCGTGCTAACTGACCGGGGAGATAGACAGTTTCTGGTGGATCCGGACGGAGATGGCCCAGCCGGACAATTTGGAATATCCAACCACGACTTCAACCACCGTAGTCTCCTAGGTAATGCGGTACTCCGGTGGGAGTGGCGTGCGGGCTCTACCCTTTATCTGGTCTGGCAGCAGCGCCGCATGCGACATATCAACGCATGGAACCACGACGAGGAAATCGATCAGATTGGCACGTTTGGACTGGGCCGAGACACGGATGCTCTTCTTGATATCCGTCCCGATAACATCTTTCAATTGAAGGTCAGCTATTGGCTGAACCCCTGATGACTACGCGCCCCAGCGAGAAAGAACCCGATACGGATCGCCATTCGTGCAGGGCTCTTGGTCTGCGCTACTGTACCGAGTGCCGGGCAGAAGACAGAAGGATTCCATACGGATCTTGAGGCTGTGTAGAAAACTGGCTTCCCCCTACCCCCAGTCTCCCCCCAAGGCATCCAGCCACGCCCAGCGATACAACACTATTTTGCTCGTCCGATTAGGCTGGTACGTTGTGCGGATACTTCTGGTGGAGGACGGTCCCATGAAGAGAACCCTGCTTCTCGCACTCGCTCTAGCAGTCATCCCCGTTGCGGTCGATGCGCAAAATCTGGATGTAGATTATTGGCAAGCTCTTGCCGAGCGAGGGGATCCGACTGCCCAGAACAACCTCGGGGTGATGTTCGAGCATGGCCTAGGTGTGCCGAGAGACGCTATGGAGGCGGTACGCTGGTATCGGTTAGCTGCTGAGCAAGGGCTTGTGGATGCCCAGACCAACCTCGGGATTATGTACTTCAGTGCTAACGGTGTGCCGGAAGACAACGTGCTTGCCTATATGTGGATGAATCTTGCGGCAGCCCAAGGAAATGAATCTGCGGGACCCATCAGAGAGGTAATCATGGGGCGGATGACTCGCGAACAAATTGACGAAGCCCAACGGATGTCCACCGAGTGGGTAGAGGCGCATTCTCCCGGCGGCAACTAGCCCCTCAGTGTTTCTCCGTGGCATTCAGCCCAACCGAGCTATCCAGTACTGTTTTGCTCGTCCTGATTTGCGGGCCTGCAGAATACCCAAGCAGAATTAGACCATGAAGAGAACCCTGCTGTTCGTGCTCGCTATGGGAGTCATCCCCGTCGCGGTTGATGCGCAGTCTACTTCAGCGGCTTCCTGCGCGGACTTGTCAGGTGCGTCGCCATTCGAGGATTGGCGTACCTGCGCCGAGCAAGGGGATGCGTTAGCCCAGTACAACCTCGGGGTTATGTACGGCAATGGATACGGCGTGCCGGAGGACGATGCTGAGGCCGTTCGCTGGTATCGGTTAGCCGCCGAGCAGGGGTACGCGGAGGCCCAGTACAACCTCGGGCTTATGTATGCCAATGGCGAAGGAGTGCCTGAGAACCGTGTGCCGGAGAACCATGTGCTTGCCTATATGTGGTTCAATCTTGCGGCGGCCCAAGGAAATGAGGTTGCGCGGGGCAACAAAGGCACCGTCGAAGGGCGGATGACTCGCGAACAAATAGCCGAGGCCCAACGGATGTCCACCGAATGGATAGAGGCGCATCCTCCCGGCGGCAACTAGCCCCCAGCTCCCCCTCCGTGGCATCCAGCCACATCTAGCTATACAAACTGAGTTTTGCTCGTCCTGAGTTGCGGGTCTGAGTGGGGCAGGGCAGAATGGGGCATGATGGGATCCCGAAAGTGCCGTTCGCCCATCTGGGCGACTCTAGCCA
>Ga0310121_10003415_pt1 | contig 14490 bp, 14 predicted proteins | sample CB27_Tmax_986_MG_FD_203504 | JGI IMG/M metagenome (GOLD analysis project Ga0310121, IMG submission 203504) | Marine microbial communities from Western Arctic Ocean, Canada - CB27_Tmax_986 | ecosystem: Environmental > Aquatic > Marine > Oceanic | place: Canada: Western Arctic Ocean | collected... | reverse complement strand
TCATCTCCAGCCTCCCTTCCGATTCATCGGTCTTGTCCCCATGACCAATTTATCGGCAGATGGCTGGCTACACTTTATACCTCGGACTGAGTACTAGGGGCGGCGAGGTCCCCCAACAAGGGAACCTGCCGGGCCGAGGGGCTTCGGACGAGAGCCCGCGAAAAATGCTCGATTTTCGTCTGATTCGCCCGTTCTTCGCCGTTCAGATTACCCCTTCCTGTGTCGAAAATAGATAAATGGGGATCCATCCCTTTCGGACGGGGGTAGCCCCCCTATGGTTTTGGTAAAGGAAGCCACTCTGTATGGCTCCCGTGCAGCAGGGTGTCGGTGAAAGTCATGCCACGGAATACAAAGACTACAAAAAAGAAAACACGAGTTACCAGGCCAAGGACCAGGCGTACGGCGCTCGTTCGCGCCGAGGTGTCCGAGGGCCGTGAACCGCTTCCGATCAAAGAGTTCTGGGTGACCCTCGAAGATGAGCGCCGCCGTGAGGTTCTCGGTGTCCTCTTCACCGCGGCGGCGCTGACTGCCTTCCTTTCTCTGATATCGTTCCCCATTAATGATACCCAATCCTGGAGAGAGATTGTTTGGGATACCACAACCAACTGGATGGGCAGTCCGGGTAGCCTGTTGGCCTGGAGCCTTTTGTTCCTGACTGGTCTATGCGCCTATTTGGTCCCTCCGCTACTACTGGTTTGCGCCTGGCATTCCCTCTTCAAACCCTCAGAAAAAGAATCTCCCTTCCACCTGCTATTCCCGATGATTCGGTTTGCCGGGGGAATCATTCTCCTCGCCTGTTGCTGCGCACTGGTTTCATTGACTCTCCGCGCAAACACAGAAGTCAGTTGGATTGCCGGCGGTCTGGTCGGATCTTGGTTGGCGAAATGTATGTTGGCGTTCGGGAAAGTGGGAGCCTACATCTTTCTGTGTACTCTCGGATCCCTCACTCTGCTCCTGACGACGAACTTTCTGTTCTCGGACCTGATCGAGTGGTTTTCCGGGAGAGCCTGGGCCGCGCGCAATTGGTGGCGGTCACGGCCCTGGGAGGCAGAGTTCGAGGATGTTACCGGATCGTTCGATTTGGAGAGGGAGGACGATGATTTTGATTTCTACCATGGCACAAGTCCCTCCTTCCCCGGTCTTGGTCTCGACATCCAACCGGAACCGCTTCCTTCGCAAGAGATTGATGAGAATGTGTTTGAAGAGCCCGAGGAAGAGGAACCGGAGTATGAGGAGCCCAGAATTTACACCCCCGAGGACTACGCGCCCAAGGAACTGGCCAAGCAGAAAACGACATCAAACCGTCGCGAGGCGGTCGTCAATATGGGCGAAGAGAAATGGCCCTACACACTCCCCTCCTTGGACCTTCTCGACCTGCCAACCGGCCAGTTCAATGGCCCCAGCCGCGACGAGATTCAAACGAATCGTACGATTCTGGAAAAGACCCTCGAGCAATTCAACATCTCCGCTCGGGTCGTCGAGGTTCATTGCGGGCCGGTTGTGACACGCTATGACCTTAAACCCGCTCCAGGTGTTAAGGTCCGCGGCATCACCAACCTTCAGGATGATCTCGCGCTGGCCCTCCAAGCCTTTTCCGTTCGCATCATCGCCCCAGTTCCGGGTCGCGATGTTGTTGGTATTGAGATTCCCAACCGGGAGCGTCAGGAGGTTCTTATTAGAGAGGTGCTCGCGTCGGACAAATACAGGATGCACGACTCGCGTTTGATGTTTGCCCTCGGCAAGACCATTTCGGGTGAACCCTTCGTTGCCGACCTGACCAAGATGCCGCACCTTTTGATCGCGGGCGCTACCGGCGCGGGGAAATCGGTTGGAGTCAACTGTCTGATTGCCTCCATCCTGTTTAACTCGACCCCACAGGAAGTCCGTTTCCTGATGGTGGACCCCAAACGAGTCGAACTCTCTCTTTACCAAGACATCCCCCATCTCCTTTCTCCTGTGGTTACCGAACCCAAACGTGCCGCCGCCGCCCTGAAATGGGCAGTGGATGAGATGGAACAGCGATATCGATACCTCTCCAAAGCCGGGGTTCGTGATGTCCGCGAATACAACGAAAGAATGCGGGAGTGGTCCGAGCGTTCGCTTTCCGAGGGGGACATGGAAGAAGTCCTGCTCCCTGCTTCACTGCCTTACATCGTCATTATCATCGATGAGTTGGCGGACCTGATGATGGTCGCCAAGGCCGAGGTTGAGACAGCGATCGCCCGGCTGGCCCAGATGGCGCGCGCGGTCGGAATGCACCTGGTCCTTGCGACACAGCGCCCTTCAGTCAACATTCTCACAGGTGTAATCAAGGCCAATTTCCCCGCTCGAATCGCCTTCAAGGTGGCTCAACTCAACGATTCGCGAGTCATCATCGACCAAAAGGGCGCCGAATCCCTCTTGGGGATGGGGGACATGCTCTTCGATCCAGGCGGAGCCTCGAAACCCATCCGACTTCAAGGGTGTTACATCTCCACCGGTGAGGTCGAACGGTTGGTTGCGACGATCAAAGAACAACAACCGCCGAACTATCTCCAGATGGACTTCGATCCGGATGAAGGCGAATCAGGTGGCGGTGGTGGTTACAACGAAGACGAAATGGATGAACTCTACATGAGCGCTCTGGACATTGTCATGGAAGCCGGACAGGCATCCACCTCTCTCCTTCAACGCCGCTTGAAGATCGGCTACGGCCGCGCGGCCCGCATTCTGGACATCATGCACGAGCGCGGCCTGATCGGTCCCCCCCGCGGCAGCAAACCCCGCGAATTACTGAGTTAGTCTCTATATGGAGTGCTGAAGCCATGCTTCAGCCGGGAGAGGTACGCTCCATCTGGGAGGGCGAGGCTCCCGCCGAGCCTTGAAGCGCTTGGAATCTATGTGTACAATATATCTGCACAGATTTTTTTGAGGGAGCGTCCAATGTCAATCCAAACAACTTATACCCAAGCTCGCGCCAACCTCGCCCAACTCTGCGATGAAGTGACAAAAAACCGAGAAGTGGTAATCATCAAGCGGCGTTCCGCGGAGCCGGTTGCTTTAATTGACGCCTCCGAACTTTCCGGGTTGCTCGAAACTGCTCATCTGCTGCGATCCCCGAAAAACGCAAAAAGGTTGTTTGCAGCATTACACCGCTCGGAAACCAACTCAGTAAAGCCCCAAACTATCGAGGACTTGAGGCGAGAACTTTTCCTTGAGTAGGAAAAGGCGGGGTCCCCCAAAGGTTAGGGAGACTCGCGAGGCGGTTTTCGAACCGGAGTGCCGTGAGGATCTTCGTTATTGGGTCAAGACAGATCGGAAAACAGCCCTCCCAGCTTTGGAAATCATCGAAGCAGTCATGCGCGAACCATTCTCGGGGATTGGAAAACCGGAACCATTGAAGTATCTCGGTGCGGGTGTTTGGTCCAGGAGACTGACGCAAGAACACCGCATTGTTTATAGGGTAAAGGAAGACAGCATCCATTTCTTACAGGCTAGGAATCACTATTAAGGCGGTATCGGAAAGTACTCAGTAGCACCACTACAAACCCAAACAGAAAAACTGAATCCCGCGCAGTCGTAAAAACCCCCACCTTCGTATCCACTCCCACAAAACAACCGCAGTGAATATCCAACCCACGCGCCATTGCCTGAACCATTCCAGCTAAGAACAGAGTTTGTAAAAGAACCAGAAGCAGGCTGCTCGGTCGAAGCCAAAACCCGAACAGAAGCCCAAGTGCCGCTAGAGCTTCAAGCGGCGGGATAACCAGCGCAGAGATGTTGACCGCTTCCACTGGCAACACGCGATAGTTGTAAATGATCCGCGCGAAGGGTTCGAATCCCAGAGGCGGTGGCAATGTCTGCCAGGTCATGCCCTCCCAAATAAATGCCTTCGGGACTGCTGCATAAAGCATTACCCCGGCCATTATGATCCGGAGGGGGATGATGATGCGCGAATCCCCGAATGGTCCCAGGAGATTGTTACTCTTCACCTGTTCCCACCTCTCCCCCCATCTCGAGCCACTCGGTCCAACCGCCTGCAAAAATCCTTATGTATTGTTCCTCGAACCCGTAATCCAGCAAACTCTCGGCCACCACATGACTTGCGTCGCAGTCGGCGCCATCGCAATAGACCACCAGAGTCCTGTCGAGAGGTAACCATTCCAATGCCTCCCCGGGATCTCCTTCATCGAATAACTCGTAAGGCAGCGAGATGGCGCCCAGGATATGCCCTTCGGCGAACATTTCAGCCGAGCGCGCATCAATGAACGTGGCTTCTCCGCTTTCCCACAGGGCCATGATCTCAGTTCGCTCGACACTCATCCCCTCCGGAACTTCCTCGACAAACTGCTCAGGGCCGGCAATCAAGGGAAGCGGTTTTTTTGAAGCCGCATTGAGTCCAAGGCCGATTACGACTGAGGCGATAATGAGTATGAAGAGTTGTGAGAGTGTTTTCACAGCTGTGATTGTCTGCCTTTTCAAGACGCGGGTAAGAATCCCTTAAGCAGTGATGGTGGGAGCAGTCTCTCCCTCTCCTTCGGAACCCAGACCTCGAGTCTTTCGTTCCACCCTTGGAGATAGAGTTTGTCGTCGCTCCCCGGCTTCTCCAGGAGTGGATGGTAGTGTTCCTCCAACGCCTTCTGCAAACGGTCCAGGCGCGGGTCGAGTTGGCGTGTTAGCGTTCCTCCCAGCGAATGATCCGGAATGAGGAGGCATCCCCATTGTCCGGACCGGCTGTTGAGGAGAAACAGTGGGATTTCAGTATTTGAAATCATTTGTGTCAGCCCCTCGATCATCTCTTCCACCCCTTCATCCGATCCTCTCTCATAAATCGAGCTCGCCCAGCGGACGAACCACAAATAGGTTTCCGATAAGTCCATCGCGAGCGGACGCTTTGACAGGGCCGCGAAAAAGGGCGGCGCCCAGATCGGTTTTCCAGGTTGTGCATAGCCTTCGATGATCTTCTCAACGGTCCGAACTTCACGGTCCGAAAATTCGACAATCCGGCCGTCTGATTGGTTAGGCAAATCAACGCCGGAACCTGTCTGGAATCGAACGCTCCGGTTAAATTGCCAGGGTTCCCACGACAGGAGCGTGATGATCCCGACGAGCAACGCAATCCGGCAGACAGAGGGGAGGACCCCAACCGGCATTGTGGAGGCCTCCCCCGGGTCCGAAACGCCACCGGTCTCGACCCCTTTGCAAGAAAACGGATTCCCGCAGAGGGAGGTAACCAGTGCGTGGGCCGCGAATAGGGCGACTGCGGGCTCGGCTAGAGTAAAGATATAATCAACGGTACCGCCCTTAACGACATAGGCAGCGCTCCCAACAGACGCGATTCCCCATAGCGTCACCAGCCCCCGTTCCCGATTGTTCCAGGTGGACTGTCCAAGAATCCCTGGTCCGGTTCGAAGGAATAAAAACATCCCAAGCAGGGCAAGCAGGATGAACAACCCTTCAAGACGAATAATAGAAGACCCCTGCGCCGTGATTGACGAGATCCAGGCAGCCGGCGAATCCGGGATCGAGGCAATCTGGTTACTCCAAACATTCTCCAGGAAAGCGTTCCCGGCGAGAGCAACGCTGAGTGCCGCGAGTCCTGCAAAGGTAACAATGGCAGCGATCAGGGGAGACCATCGCAAGGGTCGGATTGCTACCGCGATCACTAAGATAAGCAGCGAAAATGGCAGGGCGCTCATATTCGTCCAGATTGCGCACACGGCCGCCCAACACGCCACCCAACGGGTCGCTGTCTTCCGAAGAAGGCACCCGAGTACTCCGAGTGTGAGGAAGAGCAATTCCAGGTGCTCGGATTGATAACCCTGGCTCCAGCGGTAGCCCTCGGGCAGGACGAAGAAGAGGGAAGCAGCAAGAAGCGCTCGGCTTCCGCACTGAAAGAGTATCCAGGCGATTCCAAACACCAGCAGCGAGGTCACAATGCGAATCAAATGGATCGACCAGCGGAACGCTGACAGAGGCTCACACCCCAGGGCCGAGCTGATTCGCTCCAGTCCCGCCCCTATCCAAAGATGGAACGGAGGCTGTGGTGACAGGATATCGGTATAGAGATTGACCCCTTGGGTCAGTCGCCAACTGATGTACTGGTAGTTCCCGTCGCCAAAATCAATGTAAGCGTGGCTGATGGGCGCTCTCAGGTAGGTTGCGTACACCAGAGCAACAAAAGTCCAGGCGGCCAGCCAGAAGAGCATTCGGTTCGGACCAGGTTGCGGCATGGTGAGAAGTCTTTCCGGAAAGCGTTCGTTTGCCAAGCGGGGGAGATTTACCCTTTACAGGTTATCCACGGTCAATCATCCTTGGGAGGGAGAGAGGACAGAAGAAAAAGCAAAGGTTTAACAAATGCTCGCTGCACTGAAAGTCAAATGGAAACGCTTCCGCTCGCGCCTCTCTACCCTCGTGGGCACCAAGACCTTCCTCTGTGACAGCTGCAAACTCAACTACGGCAGCGTGTGCCGGCGCCCTGAGCGCCCCAACGCGGTGGTCTGCGAGGATTACCTGAAGAAGTATTAAACTCCCGCTTCGTCGTTGCGAGGAGCGCGCAGCACGACGAAGCAATCTCGTTCTACCTCGACCTGAGATTGCATCGCTCCACTTCGTATCGCTCGCAATGACAATTCGTGGGCGGGGTGAGTAGCCTAGTTTGATCTAGTCCCCAAAAAGCGTCCTCATCACCCCATCACCCTCCAGCGGTCCAACGCTTCCTTTGAGCGCATCGACTTCGTTGTAGAGGAGGTCTCCCGGATCGCCCTCTCGATCAGGATGGACAAACATAACCGGCACAGGTGTCCGTGTGTGAACGCGTTTTTCCACCGGGACCGGGTGGTCCGGCAACACCGCAATGGCCAGGTCATCCAGATCGATGTACTCAGCCAGGAACGTTCCGATACACCGTTTGTCCCAATCCTCAAGAGCCTTTACCTTGAGTTCTATTTCTCCTGAGTGGCTGACCTCATCCATCGCTTCCACATGCAAATAGACGAAATCATGCCTCGCGAGCGCCTCCACCGCCGCGCGCGCTTTGCCTTCGTAATTCGTATCGATGTAACCGGTCGCGCCTTCCACCTCGATCACTTCGAGATCGCCTAAGATTCCGATTCCGTTGATGACTCCCACCGCAGAGATGATCGCCCCCGACCGTCCGTTCCACAGCTGGCCAAAGGGTGGGACATTCGGCTTCGTACCGGCGCTCCAAAGCCAGGCCATATTCGCCAACGGCTTACCCGCCGAAGCGCGCGTTCTGTTAACCGCATGATCAGAGAGTAAAGGAATGGATTCGAGCATGATTCGTCGCAAGAGAGCGGCGGTTTCTTCGCTCTCAGGGCCCCTCGCCTGAGGGAGAAGGTCAGCGTACGGATCGCCGGGATGGTCGTCCGGCTTTTCGAACTTGAAGTCCGCCGTGTACTTGGGACCCTTCAGAGTCAGCAGGTTTCGGTACGCCACCCCCGGGTGGAAGACAACCTCGTCCGAGGCAAATTCATTCTGTAGGGTCTCCATCAATGGAGCCGCTTCCTCGCTGGAACACTGGCCGCCCGAATAGTCGAGGATCTTTCCATCCGATGCGGTGACCAGATTGCAGCGCATGGCGATCTGGTCCTCATCCAGCACGATCCCCAAGCTGGCCGCCTCCAGCGGGCCTCTTCCTTGAAAGGCTTCCTCGAGATTGTAACCCAGGACTGACATGTTCCCTACATCCGAGGAGGTAGGAAAACCCTCTGGCAGTGTCACAAATGTTCCGAAACGAGCGTGACCGGACCGGGCGAGTCGGTCCAGGTTAGGAGTGTCCGCTGCCATAAGCGGCGTCTTGCCGCATAAAGATTCGATGGGCTCATCGGCCATCCCATCCCCAAGGAGAATGATGTATTTCATGCCTGTACGCCTACGATTCCTTAATCACCGCAATCCTCCCCCTCTCGTGAGAGAAAGGAATATCATCTAACGTATTCGCTAGTCCTGTATCGTACTGAAACAAAATGACTCGGCAAGAGAGGCCCAGGTCTGTGGCAAACAATCGAATCGAGATGTTCAAAACCGCCTTGGAGGATGATCCCGACAACGAACTGGCAAGGTTTTCACTCGCCAATGAGTTGTTCGACGACGGGCAGTATGTGGAAGCGCTCGAACATTTCCAGCTGGCCTTGGAACACGATGCCGAGTGGATGCGTGTCTATATTCAGATTGGAAAGTGTCACGCGAACTCGAATAATAAGGATGAAGCGCTGAAAGCCTTGGAAAAAGCTCGTGAATTAATGGTTAAGCAAAACGATTTCGAGAATGAGATGGAAATACAGGAGATACTAGACGAACTTTCTTGAATCCGTCATTGCGGCGAGGCCATGACCCCCTACCCGGCGACCTCCCGGTAAATCGCTTCCAGTTTTGGAGCCCAGACTGAAAGGGAGTATTTTTCCTCTACCTTCTTCCTTCCAGCTGCTCCCATCCTCGCCCGCAGTTGCGGATCGCGAGCTAAGTCCAGAAGCGCATCTGTCCAGTCGTTGTCGGTACGGCAAAGGTACCCATCCACTCCCTCCTCAATCAGATCCGAATTTCCGCCGACATCCGAGGCGACAGGCACCACTCCCGCCGCCATGTATTGCAGAATCTTCAGTCCACATTTCCCGCGCTCGAATGGGGTATCCGGCAGTGGCATCACCCCGATGTCCATCCAGCGGATCCAATCGGCCTCTTTAGCCTCCTCCCAGGTATACGATTGGATATCCACTCCATTCCAGTAGGGCGCGTAACCTCCAATGACAATGAAACGCAAAGGGATTTCATTCGCGAGGGTTTCGATCACCTCCCGGATGGCCGGCAGGTAACGCGCTGACCAGGGTGTCCCGATCCACCCGATTGAAATCAACCCGTCATGGTCATGATCGTGCATCTCGTATTTAGAAACATCAACCGTCGTGGGGACTTGATAGACATGTTCCGCCCGCTCTTCTGCATAATCCGAGAGGTATTTGCTTCCGCATACCACGCCGCTGGCCCAACCTAGTAGCCGATCAAATTTCTTACCAATGGCCAGACGCACCAGCGGATTCCCATGCCGCCGATAATTCTCGAAGATGGCGTCATCCAGGTCGACTAGGATTTTTTTGGCATCCCTGAATGTGTCCTTTTCCAGGAATGAGGGCAGGTACGGCAGAAATTCCTTTTCCACCACAACCAGGTCGCAGTCTTCAACGACGCCCATATCCCTCCAGCGTTGGCGATATAAATCCTTAACCGAGGCTTTCGCCCTCCCCTCACCGTATCGGATTCTGAGGTACTCGTTGCTGAAGAGGGGGAAGCAGAGCGTTTCTATCCCAGCTTCCGCATAGTAATCCTGGTACTGAAAAGTACGATACCGACTACTTGCGCCGTCCCGGTCGTATTTTGAGTAGAAGTAAATCTTCATTCGTCGGGGTTCAAGTATTTGAAAACAGCTGCCGCCAGGGCGCCGCCAAGGTATAAACTCCCATGTACACTATTGACCCTGATCGCGAGCAGATTGCGTATCAACCCAACAGCCAGCACCAAAAATATTGTGCCTATAAACTCCACCAGGTAATTTCGCAATCCGCTTCCTCCTGTTTGGCTAGAACCTCCTATGAAAGTACGGTTTCAGAGAATAAGATACTAGGTCTCCCGATTAACATGACTTTTTTTAGCAGTCCCTCTTAAGTAAGGGGCGAAAGAGAGCTACCTTATTCCTTTATGGCCCACGCAGGCTCATGAGGCCTGACCAAGAACCGATAGAAGGTGTTCAACGCATCCCTTCCATCCCCGTTCCTTTCGGACCCAATCCCGTCCCACTTCACCCATCGAAGTCCTTCGACCCTCATCCCCGAGCATTTCCCGCAGCGCTGATTCTAACTCGGGGAGGTCACCGGGCTCGACCAATAGACCAGTTTTCCCCGGAACCATCGCCTCGGGTATCCCACCGGATCGCGCCCCAATCGTTGGCTTTCCACAGGCCGCCGCCTCCTGAAGCACCAAGCCTAGCCCTTCGACGCTGGCCCCTTCACGGACTGCCGGTAGGATGAATGTGTCACAAGCTTGATAAAACGTAGTCAATTTTTCGTCCGGTACCTTGCCCCAGAACCGAACATTCGGAGAGACTCCCAATTTCTCGGCGATATTCTTCCACTCCTTTCCGGCGGGTCCCTGCCCTACTATCCAATACTGAATGTTGGGCCAGTCGTCCTTGAGATGGGACAAGGCTCGAATGACCAGATCGAACTTTTTCCGCGGAATAAGTCGCCCAACTGAAAGAATGATTGGCCCCACTGATGGTTCGACCTCCAGCTTCTCACGTGCCAAGCCGGGAGTTCGTTCCGGCTGGAACCGTTCGCAGTCGGTCCCCAGGTAACACAGGTGAATCTTCTCCATCGGGACCCCCAAATTGGCCAGTTCATCCCTTGTAAACCTGCTGATGGCAAAAACTGCTTCCGAATCATTGTAAATTCGCAGGAGAGTTTTTCGTCCCAGGCGGGATTTACTTCCAGCGAACTTGAGGAACTCGTAACCATACGCAAAAACTGAAAAGGGAGTTCGATTACCCATTTTTCTCGCCAGCAAACCGTAGGCTCCTCCGAACGAAGGATTGATTGCCAGCATGTGCTCGGATTTGGCAAGGACTTCATTGCGGAAGCGGTGACTTCCCAAATAGCCGGGAATGATTCTGCTTATTCCAAAGTTGTAACCGGGGAACCGTGTAATAGGGTAGGGAACAGTTGCGTCAAAGGAATCCGATTCACCCAGACGCGGCGCCAAGACACCCGATAGATGACCCGATTGGTGGAGGGTGGCTGCCAAGTCAGTCGATAAACGAGACAGGCCGCCTTCAATGGGAGGAAAATCAGCCGTCGCGAGGCAGATCTTCATACTGCTATTTCTGTTCGAGGAAAAAGATTTTCGAGTGCTCAGACTCGACTCAATACAAAGGAATCAATATACGCCCGGTCTTCGTCGCCAATTTGGGTGAACGAGATCGCGATTCCTTGCCGGTATTCCTTGCCGGGGACCTCTTTTTCGATCCACACTGCTTTTCCCGTTGCAATCACAGGATTGTCCCGATCCGGGAGAGATATCCTCATGTGAATCTCGCTCTTCAAAAGAAGAAAATCATCCACGACACTCTCGTTCTGGGCGGTCAGGTGTGTATTTAATAATTCAATGAAGGCCCCACCGGCGCTGATATCTCTGGTTGTGGCCTCACGGTAAGCCATCCCCTGGATGGCAGCGGATGTTCCGATCAGCTTAATTTCGACTTTTGCTCGTGTTTGGAGTCGTGGGTGAGTTCGTAGGTCGGCAGCATTTGCCATGATTGTTGGTTCTCTCAGAATTTATATTAGAATAGGATCATTTCCGCCTGGATTTCCGACCTTGTCAGGAAATCCTCTAAGAATTTGGATTAGCCTAACATCAAATTGCCCCCCCCACAAGAGACCTTTGTCTGGCCGGAAACAGAATAACACCTTGCTCGGCAGCCCTAGAGGGAGAATAATGCCCCCGGAATTGCACATTGGGAAAAATACGGTATTCCCCCTTATGAAACATAAAATAGCCTGTGTGGTGGGCGCTCGGCCCAACTTTATGAAGATGGCGCCCCTTATCGAGGCGCTCCAGGCCTATCCAGAGCAGCTGGACCTTGGCCTCGTCCATACCGGGCAGCATTACGATCAGCGACTCTCTGGCCTTCTATTCGAGCAGTTGGAGCTTCCCGATCCCGACGTTTACCTGGACTCCGGCTCGGGCAGCCTGGCCGAGCAAACCGGTCGCGTGATGGTGGCCTTCGAAGATTATTGCCAGGATGAGAAACCGGACTTGGTTCTGGTTGTCGGTGATGTCAACTCGACTCTGGCTTGCGCGCTGTCAGGATCCAAAGCCGGAATACCGGTAGCCCATGTCGAATCCGGCCTCCGAAGCCGTGACCGGACCATGCCCGAAGAAATCAATCGCGCGGTCACCGATTCTGTCTCGGATCTCCTCTTTACAACCTGTCGCGAGGCGGACGACAACCTGATTGCCGAGGGTATCTCCAGGGAGAAGATTCATTTCGTCGGTAATGTCATGATCGATTCCTTGAAAAAGTTCCTGCCCAAATCACGCCGTCCTCCCATCCTCGACCGCCTGGGTGACTCCGACCCGTTTGGAATCATTACCCTGCACCGTCCTGCTAATGTCGATCACCCCGATATCCTGCGCTCTTTCGTAAATACCTTCCAGGAACTTTCCGAAAACCTCCCTCTGATTTTCCCGACTCATCCCCGGACGGCGAAACAACTCAGAGAGATCGGGTACGAGGAAATAGTCGATTTGAATGAGAGGGGTGTCACACTCGGTAACTCAGAGGTTTGGTTGGCGCCCCCTCTCGGATATCTGGAGTTCATCTATCTCCTGAACCGGGCCACTCTCGTACTCTCCGATTCCGGTGGTATCCAGGAAGAAGCCACTGTTTTAGGAACTCCCTGTCTGACACTCCGGGAGAATACCGAGCGCCCCATTACCTTGGAAATGGGGGCTAATGTCCTGGTCGGTCGAGATCCCCAGGTAATCCGAGAAAACTTTATGAGAGTCTTGGGCAACGGCCGGCGGGACCCAATCATCCCTGAAAAGTGGGATGGTGGTTCATCCGAAGAAATAGCCCGGATATTGGTAGAGTGGCTACCGAAACACTCGAAATAACTTCTTACAATTAAGCGCCCAGGTTCCCATGAAAAAACGTCTCCGGATTCAGCCCCCCCCTTACCTCAATGTTGCGAACTTGGTTTCTTTGTTCCGCCTCCTCCTTCTTCCGGCCTTTTTCTACTGCCTCTTTTGTTATATCGCGTGGGGAGAAGAAGACGAATCGAAACTTCTGCTTTCCAGGACCTACTACTTCATCAGTCTTGCCCTGGTTCCACTTATTCTGTTGACCGATTACCTGGATGGCTGGCTTGCGAGAAAACTGGATCTGGAAAATCCGCTCGGCGCGTTTCTGGATCCCCTGGCGGACAAGTTTTTCGCGTTTTTCGCCATCGCGCTCCTCACATGGGGCCAACAAGTCCCTCTCTGGCTGGCCGTCATCGTGTTCTTTAAGGACTTTTTCATCCTGATCGGCTGGGTTCTTCTTTTTATCCTGGGCTATGACACGGAAATCTCCCCGAGCCGCTTGGGTAAGGCATCGGCGGTCTGCCAGGGAGTCGTCGTCCTCACCGCCATACTATCTCTTCCGGGGGGCGAGTCACTCGTGCTACCCGGGTTTCCCTTGTACACCCTGGCTGTGAACATCAACCAACCCTGGTTCCACATCACGACAGCAATCTTGACGATCCTTGCCGGCGCCTCGTACATCCTGGAAGGTTTGAGGCGCGCGCAGAGGGTTGAACCGGATGAATCGGGCAAAATCGAGGTTCTTCCGGTTGCCGAAGGGGACCTTCGCTCCAAGGATAATTAGCACACCCACCCAACCCCGTTTTCACGCCCCAAGAAACCTTGAAGTTCAGTGTTTTCAGGCCGATAACAGACATTGAGGGTCCATCTACCACGATGGATCTCTGGGAACCGGGCGCCTATCACCGTATGCCTGCTTTCCCTCGTTCGAGGGGCAAGCGTTCGGCGGGTGCTTTTAAGAGGGGATAGAGGGGTATGTGCGCAATAGTTTGGAGACGCCTCATCGGGCGTTTCCGCCTCCGTTTAAGGGTTCGTTTTCTTCCTCTGCCAGGGAAAGGCCAACTTTCTCTCGGTTTTCTCTCTGTTTGTCTCTGCTCAATCGCCTGGTCCGCCGGTATCCCGATCAGTTCCGATAGTGACTCAGATGGCCTCATCGACCTGGATGAGGTTTCGGTTCAGATTGAAGTTTCGGCTGGTCCCTCGAACGAATCCATCCACGAGAACGCCTCCGGGTTCTGCCTCGGAATAGGCGATTCACTCCTCGTGCGCGCAGAAGGGACTGTCCTTGCCAATACCAACCTCGGGCTTGAAAGCGGCCCAGAGGGGCTTGAGGAACCTCCCAGTTTTCCCCTGACCCTCGACACGGCTCCTCACATGGCGTTAATCGCCAAGATTGAGCTGGCAGGCAGTTGGTTTCTCGTCGGGGCTGAACGGCTGGTGGAAGCGACAGCGACCGGCGAACTATTCTTCTCTGTCAACGATGTCCCCGGAAGTTTCCAAAACAATTCCGGAACCTTCGATGTTACACTCGGTCGCGGAGTCGGAAGTGATCCTGATAATCCTGACAGTGATGGGGATGGTGTCCTCGATGGTAAGGATGGAGCACCGCTGGATCCGACCGAAACCCTGGACAGCGATGGCGATGGAATTGGAAACAATGTCGATCCCGATGATGACGATGACGGCCTTTTTGATTCCGAAGAGCAGGGCGCTTCGTTCAATCTTAATTTCGCTGGAACCACCGACCTGACCTGCCCCCATCGTGAGGGCCAGTAGAAATGTTAGTTTCCCGGACCTTGAACTGAGCCGGGGAGACGGATATTCGTCTTTGTTCCGACTTCATGGTACAGTCTCCAT
>Ga0310121_10003414_pt1 | contig 14490 bp, 17 predicted proteins | sample CB27_Tmax_986_MG_FD_203504 | JGI IMG/M metagenome (GOLD analysis project Ga0310121, IMG submission 203504) | Marine microbial communities from Western Arctic Ocean, Canada - CB27_Tmax_986 | ecosystem: Environmental > Aquatic > Marine > Oceanic | place: Canada: Western Arctic Ocean | collected... | reverse complement strand
GCTGCGGTTCACTATGAACGGGCTCCGATCGCCATGGGGATTCTCATTGCGCTGGTGGCGACAGTCAGCGTGGGCTTTGAGTATGTGACGATGGTGCAGGCGGCAGTTGCGGCCGCAGCCCTTACGGTGGTGACCCGGTGCTGCCGGGCCTCGGTGGCCCGGCGCTCCATCGACTGGGAAGTGCTGCTGGTCATCGCCGGAGCGATCGGCATGGGAAAGGCCATGGAGACCAGCGGGCTGGCGGAAGTCCTCGGTCACGCACTGCGTACCCTCTTCGGCACGGATCCCAAGCTCATGCTGGCCGCCATTTTCGTCCTGGCCATGCTCTTGTCCAATATCGTGACCGCAAAAGCGGGCGCTGTGCTCATGCTGCCCATTGCGATGTCAGCAGCCAAAGACCTGGACGTGAGCTTCATGCCCTACCTGATCGCAGTCATGCTCGCCTCCAGCACCGCCCTCGCGACCCCGATCGGATACCCGACCAATCTCATGGTCCTGGGACCCGGCGGATACCGCTTCAGCGACTACCTCCGCCTCGGCGTCCCTCTGTCCCTGCTGATCATGGTGCTAGCGGTCTACATGATTCCGCTATACTGGCCCTTCTAGCCCCCACGGATCCGGGGCGCCGCTGTGGGGGTGCCCACGGATGGCAAAGCTGGCCCGCGGATCCAAGGTTCCACAGCATACTTCAGAGACGAGTTATGAGGTGAGAGGAATTGGATGAGGGCGTCATTTAGGAACATTTTTAAACAGTGACCCTTGGTCAGCGCCGAAGTGTAATCGTATTAGACCATGCACATTTCAATCTTCGGAAAATCGGCATTCATAACCCCGGATCCACCGGTCGGCTTTGCCATCCGTGGGATCAACACCCATAACTCCGGTATCCGCTGGCACAACCTGCGGAACCCCGGATCCGTGGGCGCTTTACAGATTAATGACAGCCGGCAAAATTTCAGTTAAATTCGCGGTGCGAGGACGGACGGCAGCGGAGGATTTCACCTGGAATCTCCGAAACCAGCCCTATCCGGAAAAATTGATGAGCTACGACGAAATCCTGCACTTCTGGTTCGAAGAAATTCCCCCCGCTCAATGGTTCAAGAAAGATGATGAATTCGACCAGATGATCAAGGAGAGATTCGCAAATGTTCACGCCGCAGCGGTGCGTTGCGAACTGTTCAAGTGGAGAGTGGATCCCTTGGGCAGGCTGGCCGAAATCATAGTGCTGGATCAGTTTTCAAGAAACATGTACCGCAATCAGCCGGCGGCTTTCGCCTTTGACCCGCTGGCCCTGGCCCTGGCCCAGGAAGCAATTCTCGCGGGGATGGGCGATTCGTTCTCCAATCCCTGGAAATTGTTTCTCTACATGCCCTTCATGCACAGCGAGTCGGCCGTGCTGCATGAGGTCGCGGTCGTGTTGTTCAGTACCCCGGGGATGGAGCAGAACCTTGAGTACGAACAGAAGCACAAGGCCATCATCGACCGCTTCGGCCGTTATCCGCATCGGAACGAGATCCTCGGCAGAGAATCCACGGCGGAAGAGTTGGAGTTTCTGGATGGGCCCGGATCGTCGTTTTGAGGTCTGACCCGAACATCTTCACGGCCCAACGTCCGCCGGAAGGTCATGGCTATTTTCAGGTCGACACGCATCCGCACCGGCAGTATGTTCCGGGCTTCGTTGAATACGCTTTGCGCGTGAGGGAGGTTCCGAGAGTTGAGGCACTCGATCCTATTGTTGTTGGTTCTCTTCGCATCATGGCTCGTCCTTTCAGGCCACTACACGCCCTTGCTCATTGGTCTCGGCGTCCTTTCCTGCTTTCTGGTGCTATGGGTCTGCCGCCGCATGGATATCATCGATAAGGAGAGCGTGTTTTTTCATATCGCGCCCGGGCTTATCACGTACATCCCCTGGCTGATCCTGGAGATCGTGAAGTCCAATATCGATGTCGCGCGGCGGATCCTCAGTCCGTCACTACCCATCTCCCCCACGGTGGTGATCGTGCCCGCGCCCCAGGAATCCGAACTAAAGCGGGTCATATACGCCAACTCCATTACCCTTACCCCGGGCACGCTGGCTATGCGGGTGCGGGGCAATGCCATCCTCGTGCATGCGTTGTCGGAGGACGGGGCGAGAACGCTGGGGGAGGGAGAAATGGAAAGACGGGTCACAAACCTGAGCCGGGATCCTTAAATGCATGCCGCGTATACCATAGCCACCGCGGTAATCATGCTCACCATGCTGCTTTCGCTCGTGCGTGCGTTTGCGGGCCCGACGGTGTTCGACCGCATTGTTGCCGCCAACATGTTTGCAACGAAAACGGTCCTGCTGATCGCCGTGTTGGGGTTTCTGACCGGTCGTCCCGATTTTCTCGATCTCGCCGTGCTGTACGCACTGCTTAGCTTCATTTCGATTATCGCGGTTTTGAAATTTGTCCGGTACGGAAACGCAGACAAATCCGAAATCGAATTGGAAGTCGAAGACGAAAGGGTATCTCGCTGAACGTGTCATGGGACTCCTTCTTGACATCCTGACCTGGATCCTGCTGCTGACCGGCGCATTTTTCTGCCTGGTCGGGGGCATTGGAATCCTCCGGTTGCCCGATTTCTTCACTCGCACCCATGCATCCGGGGTCACCGACACCCTGGGAGCAGGCTGCATCCTGATCGGGCTCATGCTGCAAACCAACGAGACCCTGGTCCTGTCGAAACTAGTCATCGTGATCGCGATTCTGTGGTTTACGTCGCCTACGTCTGGATATGCGCTCGCGCGTGCCGCGCTGTCTCATGGCCTGACGCCTCGCGTTGACAGGAAGCAATTTGACGAGTCACTGCGGGAAGAAACCCTTGTCATTGAGAGACCGCCCACCACGGGCGGAGAGGAGTCGACACCATCGGATTGATCGAAATCATGCTGTTTACGCTTCTGGCCGCGACCGCCATTTCAATCATCTTGCTTCGGGACCTGTTCGCGGCAGTCATGTTGTCCGGGATTTTCAGCCTGCTCTCCGCAACCCTGTTCGTCCTGATGGATGCCGTCGATGTCGCCATCACGGAAGCAGCCGTCGGTGCGGGAATATCGACGATCCTGCTGCTGGCGACCTTAAACCTTACGGTCAGCCGGGCCAAAGACAAGGGCGCCAACTTTCAGAAGATTCCGTTTCTCGTGGTATTGATCACCGGTGGAGCGCTGGTGTTCAGTACCCTCGATATGCCGCATTACGGCGACCCGGACGCGCCCATCCATCATCATGTGGCCCCTCGCTATATGGAAAAATCCGCGGGCGAGCACGGCGAAATCGGCGTCCCAAACATGGTTACCTCCATCCTTGCAAGCTATCGAGGCTTCGACACGCTCGGGGAGGTGGCGGTCATTTTCACCGCGACGGTCGGGGTTCTTCTCCTCATGCAGACTCCAAGAAAAGAAGACGAATTGGGCAGCAAGGAAAGTGACGAATGACGAAAGACCCAATCCGGAGGATTTTCCGATGCAACGCGTCATGACGCAACACATGGTCCTGCGTGTCATTTCGAAGATTCTGATTCCGCTGATATTGCTGTTCGCCCTGTACGTGCAATTCCACGGCGATTACGGGCCGGGCGGCGGGTTCCAGGCAGGCGTGATTTTCGCCGCCGCCATCATCCTCTACGCCCTCGTTTTCAGTCTGGAAAAGGCTGAAAAAGCGGTCCCCCTGGAGAGTCTCCAAATCCACCTGGCGGTCGGTCTACTGCTGTATGGAGGCGTGGGAGTCGTGTGCATGCTGAAGGGTGGGAATTTTCTCGATTACAATCTTCTTTCTTCCGATCCGCATCATCCGCAGCACGGCCAGCATCTCGGTATTCTCCTGATCGAGCTTGGCGTCGGCCTCACGGTAACGGCCGCCATGACGACGATTTTCTTCGCGTTCGCAAAGAGGGAGCGTCACCGGTGAACGCGCTGGGCCTCTACAATTACTGGATTGTCATCGTCCTGATGATGACCGGATTTTACGCCCTCATCACCCGCGGCAACCTGATCAAAAAACTGATTGGTCTGAATATTTTTCAAGTCTCCGTATTCATGCTCTACATCAGCATGGGCAAGGTCCACGGGGGCACTGCGCCCATTTACGACCCCGACTTCTCGGTCTACAGCAATCCGCTTCCCCATGTCCTGATCCTGACAGCCATCGTGGTCGGCGTCGCGACTCTCGCGCTCGGGCTGGCCCTGGTCACCCGAATTGAGGAGGCCTACGGCACCGTGGAAGAGGACGAAATATCCCAGTTGGACGACGAAGCATAATGCTCGAAAACCTGCCCATCCTGGTGGTCATCCTCCCCCTTCTTGCGGCACCGGTCTGCATTTTGCTTCGGAATCACCGGGTCGTGTGGGCGTGGAGCGTTATCGTCGCCTGGTCGGCTTTCATCCTGTCCATTCGGCTGGCCGTCGTCGTGCTTGTGAATGGAGACGTATCCTATGCCATGGGCGGATGGGCCGCTCCGTGGGGGATCGAGTACCACGTAGATGCCTTCAACGCATTCGTCCTCCTGATCGTCTCGGCCAACGCATCGATCGTGCTGCTGTATGCCCCCCACTCCGTGGTGAGGGAGATCCATCCCGACAAGCGATATCTCGTATTCGCGCTCTTCCTGCTCTGCATGGCAGGCCTTCTGGGAATCACCATCACCGGGGACCTGTTCAACGTCTTCGTGTTTCTGGAAATTTCCTCTCTCTCGACCTATGCCCTCATCAGCATGGGCCACACGCGCCGCGCCCTCACATCGGCCTACCGGTACCTCATCATGGGAACGATCGGGAGCACGTTCATTCTCATCGGCATCGGGCTGGTGTACATGATGACGGGTACGCTCAACATGGCCGACCTCCTGGTTCGTCTCGACGAAGTGGAGGGCACCCGAACGGTCCTGGCCGCCTTTGGGTTCCTTACCGTCGGGGTCAGCTTGAAGATGGCCCTGTTCCCCCTGCATTCCTGGCTGCCCAATGCATACACCTACGCGCCTTCGATCGTGAGCGCTTTCATCGCTTCTACCGCGACAAAGGTCTCCTTCTACCTCTTCGCCCGCATTATCTTTTCGGTATTCGGGGCCGACTTCGTTTTCTTTGGCCCGCTGGGGCTGCAATATATTCTGCTCCTCCTGGGCCTGGCCGGCGCCCTGATCGGCACCGTCATTGCGATTTTTCAAACCAACGTGAAACGGCTTCTCGCCTATTCCAGCGTAGCCCAGATCGGCTATATGGCCGTCGGGCTCAGCCTTGCCACCGTCACCGGGCTGACCGGCAGCATTGTGCACATGTTCAATCACGCACTGATGAAGGGCGGACTCTTCCTCGTGATGGGTTGCATCTTCTACCGCCTGGGCTCGGTTGAATTGAAGGATCTTCGCGGCGTGGGACGTACCATGCCGCTGACTACCGCCGCCTTCGTTCTTGGCGGCATGAATCTCATCGGCGTCCCCCTGACTGCCGGATTCATCAGCAAATGGTATCTCGTGCTGGCTGCAATCCAGGAGCAATTGTGGGTGGTGGTGGTTCTGATCCTGGTCGGATCGCTCTTGTCGGTGGTGTACGTCTGGCGCGTCGTAGAGGTCGCTTACTTCTGCGATCCACCCGAAGATTCGCCCAAAAAGGAGGCCCCCGCATGGCTCCTGGTCCCCACCTGGATCATGCTGGGAGCCACGGTCTATTTCGGGATATTCGACAGAATCCCCGTCACGTTTGCCATCCGCGCGGCCGAAACGCTCCTCGGGGTATCACCATGAGCACGGAGGCAACCCTGGTTTGCATCCTGGCCGTTCCGTTCCTTTCGGCAGTGGCAATTGCTCTAACCGGATCGCGACCGAATCTCCGGGACGCACTCACCGTTCTGGGCGGCGTGATCCTGTTCGCCCTCGTCGGCACCATCGCACCGGCGATCAGCAGTGGGGACAGGCCGGAAATCATCCTGGCGTCGAGTTTCGGCCTGGTTCTGCGGCTGGAGCCGCTCGGTTTTCTGTTCGCGGTTGTCGCCTCGGGCCTGTGGATCGTGACCAGCTTTTACTCCTTCGGCTACATGCGGGCCCACAAGGAAGACCATCAGACACGTTTCTTCACCTGCTTCGCGATCGCCATCGGCGCTGCCATGGGCGTCGCCACCGCCGGCAACCTCATCACCCTCTTCGTCTTTTACGAGGTCCTGACGCTGTCCACCTATCCGCTGGTCACTCACCATGGCTCCGAGGACGCACGCAAAGCCGGCCGAGTGTACCTGGGCATCCTGCTGACCACCTCCATCGGGTTCCTCCTGTTCGCCATCATCGGCACCTATGCGGTAGCGGGAACGCTCGAATTCAAAGACGGCGGCATCCTGGCGGGCACCGCATCGGACACGTTCATCTGCGTCCTGATGTTGCTCTACGTTTTCGGCATCGGGAAGGCGGCCCTGATGCCGTTTCACCGGTGGCTTCCGGCTGCCATGGTAGCCCCAACGCCGGTTAGCGCGCTCCTCCACGCGGTGGCGGTGGTCAAAGCGGGTGTATTCAGCGTGGTGAAAATCGCGGTATACGTTTTCGGGATTGATCTGCTCCGCGATTCCGGGGCGGGCGTGGTGCCCATGTACGTGGCGGCATTCACCATCGTTACCGCATCGCTGATCGCGCTGGCTAAGGATAATCTGAAGGCGCGACTGGCCTATTCCACCATCAGCCAGCTCTCCTACATCGTGCTCGGCGCGATGCTCGCCAGCTCCATGGGCGTACTCGGCGGTGGGATGCACATCGCCATGCACGCCGTGGGCAAGATTACCCTCTTTTTCTGCGCCGGCGCAATCTACGTGACCACGCACAAGACCCTGGTCAGCGAGTTGGACGGATTGGGCCGCACCATGCCTTTCACCTTCGCGGCATTCGGGGTGGCGTCCCTGAGTATCATCGGCATCCCGCCCCTGGGCGGCTCCTGGAGCAAGTGGCACCTGATGCTGGGCGCGGCCGACGCAGGGCAATACATCATGATCGCCGTCCTGATGGTGAGTTCCCTGCTCAACATCGCCTACCTTTTTCCGGTCGTCATCCGCGGCTTTTTCGCGCCGCCGCCGGACGACGCGCCGCCGCCGACCCTGAAGGAAGCGCCGATCCTCTGCCTGGTCCCTCTTTGCCTGACCGCGGCGGGGAGCGTGATGCTCTTTTTCTATGCCGGAAGCATATATCGTCTGCTCCTGCCGATCGTTGCGGAATAATTGTAATGGAGAAAAAGGTTAAACAGTTTCTATTCGACGACCCAAAAAACGTGAAGCGGTTGCTCCGCGTGTTTTTCGGAGTCTGCATTGCTTTGTTCCTGGTCGATATCGTCGATTTTGCGCTTCGCGCGACGCACGCGGGCCACTTTCGCCACGTCGAACGCAGTTGGGAAGGCTGGCCGGGGTTCTATGCGATCTACGGTTTCGTCGCCTGCGTGTTGCTGGTCGTGATCACCAAGCAGATGCGCAAGGTGCTGATGCGGGAGGAGGATTATTATGATCGGTAACCTGCCTCCCTTTGCCATCCTCCTCCTCGGCGCGTTCCTGGTTCCGCTGTTCCGCGGCCGCGCCCGCGGGTTGTTCCTGTTGATGCTGCCGGTGCTGAGTTTCGTCCACCTGCTTGGCCTGCCGGAGGGATCGTCGTGGCAAATCACTTTGTTAACCTATGATTTGACCGTCGTCCGTATCGACCGGCTCAGCCTCCTCTTCGGATACATCTTTCACCTCGCCATGTTGATCGGGTTGATTTACGCCCTCCACGTCCGGGACAACGTGCAGCACGTCGCTGCCCTGGCCTACGCGGCCGGCGCCTTGGGCGCCGTTTTCGCCGGGGACCTGCTCACCCTGTTCGTCTTCTGGGAACTGACCGCGATCACCTCGGTCTTCCTCATCTGGGCCCGCGGCACGGAGCGGTCCTACCGGACCGGCATGCGTTACCTGATCATCCAGGTGGGCTCGGGCGTCCTGTTGCTTGCAGGGATCCTGTTCCGCCTGAGGGAGACCGGCTCCCTGGAATTCAACCACTTCGGTCCGCTGGACGATCCCGGCACCGTATTGATTTTCCTGGCGTTCGGGATCAAGTGCGCCTTTCCGCTCCTTCATAACTGGCTTCAGGATGCCTACCCGGAGGGGACCGTCACCGGGACCGTCTTCCTGAGCGTCTTCACCACCAAGCTGGCGGTGTACGTGCTGGCGCGGGGATTCCCCGGCACGGAAATCCTGATTGCGATTGGCGTGACCATGGCGCTGTTCCCTATCTTCTTCGCGGTGATCGAAAACGATCTCCGCAAGGTGCTCGCCTACAGCCTGAACAACCAGCTCGGATTCATGGTGGTGGGTATCGGCATCGGCACACCGCTGGCCTTGAACGGAACCGTGGCGCATGCCTTCTGCCACATCATTTACAAGAGCCTGCTTTTCATGTCGATGGGAGCGGTCCTCTACCGGACCGGCACCATCAAGGGCTCGGAACTCGGCGGACTCTACAAGTCGATGCCGGTCACCGCCGTCTGCTGTATCATCGGGGCCGCCTCGATCTCCGCCTTTCCCCTCTTCAGCGGCTTCGTGAGCAAGTCCATGGTGATGAGTGCGGCCCTCCATGAAGGGCACGACTTCGTGTGGCTGGGCCTGCTGTTCGCCTCCGCCGGCGTGTTCCACCACGCCGGGATCAAGATTCCGTTCTTCGCCTTCTTCGCCCACGATTCGGGCATCCGGTGCGCGGAAGCGCCCCGGAACATGCTGACGGCCATGACGATCGCGGCGGCCCTTTGTATCGGGATTGGTTGCTTTCCCGGGGTGCTGTACAGCCTGCTGCCGTTCCCGGTGGACTATGTGCCCTACACAACGGGGCATGTCATCACGCAGCTACAGATCCTCTTCTTCTCCGCTCTGGCATTCACATGGCTGAGACAATCCGGGATCTATCCGCCCGAATTGCGGTCGGTCAATCTCGACGTGGAGTGGTTCTACCGGCGGCTGGCCCCGGGCGTGTACAACGCCGTGGCGGGGGTGGTCGGTCGAGCCCACGGATCCCTGGAGCGTTTTGCCCGGTCGCGGATCTCTTACGCCATCGACGCGCTATCCCTATACCTGGGCCCCCAGGGCTTCTTGTCGTCCGGCCAATCCACCGGCAACATGGCGCTCCGCGTCGCGGTTCTGCTGCTGGCAATTCTGGTCTTCTATTACTTTTTCTAATGCCCGGCAAAAGCAGGAAACCGGCGGAACCAAGCCGGAAATACCAAGCGGTGGCATTGGGATACACGTTTGCCGCCGGGATGTTCGTGTTTACCATGCTCGGCTATTATATCGACAAGAAGAGAGGGGGAGACGGTGGCTGGACCCTGGTGGGCATGTTCATGGGACTGGGCTACGGGGGATATGAATTGTGGAAGCTGGTACGCCAGATTTCCAGGCAGGACGCGGAGGAGAATGAAAAGCCGCCGGAAGGTGATACATAGCAGAAGCCCGCCTGCATTATCAGCGACATGAATGCTGGAATGAGCCACAAAGAATCATATGAGAGCAGAATTGGTGATCAGCCGGTTCGTCTTCAATCTTAATCCCAATCCTAATCGATTAGGATTGCGATTAGGATACAGCGAGAACTGCGATCTGGGGTCAGAGGCCCGACCTTGTTTGAGAGTTTGGGTCTCATCCTGAAATCCGAATGAAACTTTCACAGCTCGATAGACCTGGCTCAGCCAAAGGCGTCACTTGTTTGAGAGTTCAGGTTTCGGGTTTGAGATTTCAGGAGAGACAACATGCTGGCAGACAAGGACTTCCATCCTGAAACCTGACACCTGAAACCTATTGCCGCAAAATTCGGTTGGATTTGTGATTAAGCGGCGGCCTTTTCGACCATTTTGACGAGTTTTTCTGGGAAGTCGTTCATGGCGATGAGGGGCTTGAGCTTCGATGGGATCTTCTCGGCGCTATGCTGAGCATCCCGGAAGGCATCGCGCAGGGTGCGAATCTCGATCTGGGCGAAGAGTTCTTCGAGGGTTGCTTTTCCATGGAGCAGGATCTTGATGTAGGCGGGATTCTCCAGGTTTCGGACCAGCGGGCTGTCGGCGAGCATGGTGCGAAGCATACAGCTTGAGGATGCGTTTCCGGTTCTACGGCGGTTGGCGCGCTTGAGGCGGCGGATTCTTTGAGCAAAGGCCAGATGCGGGTGATCGAAAGGGAAGCCATATCCGTGGCCCTCGGATTTACCTCGTAGCGTCCACTGGATCAGGGTGTAGACGTTGAGTACGGGGAGCAACTCAAGGGCGTCGGTGGGCAGTGAAGTATTCTCGATGCCGGTTTCGAGCGCTTCGATCAACTCGGGCTTCCGGTCCATCTCGCGTTTGAGCTGTTTGGCCCGGTAGCGCAGTTTCGCACTGATGCCATGCTGGCGGAGCCGGTTGCGGATGGTGTCGTATTCGGCGCCGAGGAAGTCTTTGCCGATATCGCGCAGGAAATGGAAATGACAGATGAAGTCCGGCACCCCGGGAAACACTTTGGCGACCGCCTTGAGGATCCCCTTTCCCATGTCGTGAACCAGCGCCAGCGGAACGCCGAAGCTCTTCTTGATGCGCTCAAGAAAAGGCACGATGTACTCTTCATCCTCAGCGGGTAACTTGACATTGCCGAGAACGATTTGGGAAAGCGAGTCGATGGAGCTCATCAGCAGTGGGTCGCGGCCTTCGCAGGTGGCGTCGAGATGGCATATAAATCCGCCGCGGGTCTGCATGTCCGCGGTGATGTCGGGGGCGCACCGCTGGTGAGCGATGGCGGTGTACACCACGAATTTCATGCTCAGCAACGAGACTTCCCGCGGACTGATCTGAACGTTCCTCTGCGCCAGTTCAGCCACGACTTCCTCCTCGTTGCGCTGCCGGAGCAAGAGGGCTCTGCCCGCATAGACCATCACGTCGTAGCCGAAGTTGGCGCCGGGAGCCACCGGGGCGCACAGTTCTTCGGACCGATACGTATGAGCGCACGGCTTGCAGATCAGGAACACCTCCCGCGCCTGAAATCGGCCAACGTGCAGTGTGCTGACCGTGCGGGTACGTGTTTTGCGGACTTTGAGTTCGGATCCACAGCCGGGACAGTGCGTGATCGAGGGCCGGAACTTCACCACCGGGGGCGTGGAAAACAGATGGGACACCGACACCCCATGGAGCAACGCGGCAAGATAATCCGAAAGGCACCGGATCAGATCGAAGGTGGCGTTTTTTTTACCGCCAGATCGTGGCGGACAAACAGGGTTTCGATGGTCTCGGGCTCAACCAAGAGCTTCTGCTTTCTCAGCCGCCGGCTCAGCGACTCGTTGCTCAGGGCCGGGTTTTTGATCTTTTCCACCAGGATCGCAACCGCTTCGAACGGCGTCGGCTCCCGGCCCTTTGCGCTCAACTCGCAGCGGCGCTGCCGCTGCCCGCTGTAAATAGCCGGGTCCGAAGAGTAGTAAACGAACCGCCCTTGTGTTTTCTCCCGCCTGAGCTGGGGATGATCGGCAAATGCAGAAAGGAATGAACGGGGGTCGAGCCCCAGCAGGGAGCGCATTTCCCCGACATCAAGGCCCGCCTGCGAGCGGCGGACCAGTTCCATGACAGTGCGCTTTAGGTTGCCGTGTTGCGAGAAGAACACACCGCGCCAGCGCCACAGCCCGTTGGCGTCAAACTCGGGCACATCCGGCAAGGTGTAATACCGGCCGTTGCAGTTGAAGCTGTTGTGTGCCCGCCATGCCCTCAACCGCCTTCGGGCGGTGTGGATGGTGCTGTGGATTAACTCGGCCACCTCTACCAGCGTCATGATTTTACGCCTGCGAAATGTTTTCCGCGCTCTGTCCTCAACCGTATCTGAACTCTGGCTCATCGGGCTTCTCCTCTTGCTGCTCAAGTATATGTTATTTCTTCTATCAATAACATTTACTTAAGCGTATCGCGGCGCAAGACAAGAGAGAAAAGTCGAAAAACTACGTGGAAACATGGAGATCAGCCATCCGAAGGCAAGGAGTCAGCTAATCATATACTTGAGCACTACGAAAACCACTTGTATAAATGGCTGATCACGCGAACGTTAGAATGAATCCAACCGAATTTTGCGGCAATAGCCTGAAACCAAACACGACTCTCACAGCTCGAAAATCTGACCAAAATCAGAGGCCAGACTGACACCTGAGCACTGCAGTCCGCGGCTGTCCGCCAACAACTCCGGGGGATGTGGAGGCTGAAACAGCGCTGAAATGCGGCAGGATAGAGCGTTGCGCCAATCTGCCTCTCTTTGCGACCCTTCAGCCGCTCCGTCCCCCGGAGGTGGACGGCCACTTTGAGAACCAAAGCCATTGGGCCAATATATGAGGTTATACAATCCACATGGCGCCGGCGCCGGCTTCTTTCTATTGGGCCTCGGGCTCACGGTGATCGGCAGCACCACCGTGACCTGGGCCGCGTACGGGGGGCTGCTCCTGAAACCCCTGATTCTGGCCTGGCTGGTGGCCGCGGCGCACGGCGGCCTGTTCGCCTATTTCAACGGGAAAGCCATCGGCCCGGATATCAACACTTTTTTGCGTTGGGGACTTGTCATGAACGTCGCCCGGGTTGTAACTTTGCTGGCCTTGATTTTCCTGGCCCAGGCATCCGGGATGGAAAATCTGTATCCGTTCGTGGTGGCTACCCTGATCGGTTATTTTAGTTTCCTGTTTTGTGAGATCGCGCATTTAACCGTTAGGAATGTGAAAGGCGACGTAGATTGAAGATTTCGAAATCCACAATGTGGGTCATCGTGGCGATCGTCCTCCTGGTGGCCGGCACGCTTGTCGATGTCGAGAATCCTGCCGCGCGGGCCAAAGCGGTGGAATCGTTCGTCATCGGCCACGTAAGCAACGGCTATCACTGGGGTCCGCTGCCCGGGGTGGACATTACGTTGCCACCGTTCCTCCCGATTCATGCGCTCATGTTGATCTTCGGCGCCGTCATTCTCTACCAGATCTTCGTCGTCCGCTACGATAAAACGGCAAAGGTTCCGACCGGCATGACCAACGCCCTGGAGGCCTTCGTGGTTCACCTGCGGGACCAAATCTCGATCCAATTCCTCGGCGAAGATGACGGAAGGAAGATGGCGCCCTTGTTCATCACATTCTTCTTTTTTATTCTCACCCTGAACGTGATGGGACTCATTCCCCTCTTTGCCACCGCAACCAGCAATGTCAACGTCACCGCGTCGCTCGCCCTCATCACCCTCGTGTTCATGATCTTCGGCACGATCTACAAGAACGGTCCCATCGGCTTCATGAAGGCGTTTATTCCCCCGGGAGTTCCCTGGCCGCTGCTGTTGATCATCGTGCCGATCGAGTTCGTCGGCATGTTCATCAAGGCCGGATCTCTGACCATCCGTCTTTTCGCCAACATGCTCGGGGGCCACATCGCGATTCTCGCCCTGCTGGGACTGGTCGTGACCTACGGTCTCGGCGGGATGCCGTTTATGGTCCTGGCACTGGGAACCTACGTGCTGGAGGTCCTCGTGGCCGTGCTCCAGGCTTACATTTTCACCCTTCTTTCCGCTGTGTTCATCGGCATGATGTACCACCCCGCCCACTAGCATGAGGAAAGTTGACATCCCTCGCAAATTGATTTAAACGTCTCCTCCTTTCTTACGGTCGGAGATAATAGAAACCCGGTTGCTTTCGTAAAATCGAAATGAATGCACCCAAAATGAAAGGACCAAAACAATGACAGGTTTAACTGGCACGCTGGCAACGATTGGCGCCGGCCTCGTAACGATCGGCGCCGGCATCGGCATCGGCCGCATCGGAGGGGCCGCGATGGAAGGAATCGCGCGGCAACCGGAAGCGACGGCGAAGATCCAGGTCAACATGCTGATCGCAGCCGCCCTGGTGGAAGGTGTGGCCCTGTTCTGCGCCGTCATGTGCTTCCTCGCCCTGAAACCTGAATAGGAGTCGATCGTCTGATGGCCGCGGAAAGTGAAATCCAGGAAGTCATTGCTGTAGATAGCGGAGCGCACGAAGATGAGCACGCCGGGCCCGGCCTGATGGATCTGTCGGTCCCGATGATGATCTGGACCTGGGCTGTATTCGGGATTCTTTTCTTCATTCTCTACAAGGCCGCGCTCAAACCGATCCTGGCCGCACTCGATCGACGCGAGGAATCCATTCGCAATTCGGTGGAGGAGGCGGATGAAATCAAGCGCACCCTCGCGGAAATCAAATCGACCCAGGAAGGCATGCTCGCGGAAGCGGATGCCGAAGCCAAAGCGGTCGTGATGAAATCGAGAGCAGCGGCGACAGAGGCGGCACGGGTGATCGAGCGCAAGGCCAAGGAAGATGCCCAAATCGTTCTCGAGAACGCGCAGCGGGAAATCAGAACCATCCGGGAGAAGGCCGAGGCTTCTCTCAAGCGGGACAGCGCGGAGATGGCCATCACCCTGGCAGGCAAAATCATCGGGGAAAACCTCGATGACGAGCGAAACAGAAACCTGACCGACAAGCTTATCAGCGAACTCT
>Ga0310121_10003413_pt1 | contig 14491 bp, 8 predicted proteins | sample CB27_Tmax_986_MG_FD_203504 | JGI IMG/M metagenome (GOLD analysis project Ga0310121, IMG submission 203504) | Marine microbial communities from Western Arctic Ocean, Canada - CB27_Tmax_986 | ecosystem: Environmental > Aquatic > Marine > Oceanic | place: Canada: Western Arctic Ocean | collected... | reverse complement strand
TGTTGGTCGGCCTTGTCGGCCAGTTCGCGGTCAACGGGATCGGCCAGCCCCGCACGGATCTGCCCGGCCAGCCGGCCTCGATTGATCGCCGCCATCGTCATCGCCAGGTCCGCGTCCTGCGCCACGATACGCCGATCGACGCCTGCCAGGTAACCCGCGCCCCAATGCACCGCCGAATATTCGGACTCGGACGACGCCTCCGCAAGCAACGCCGGCGGCTTCATCCCACTGAGCAACCCCTTGGCGAACCGCCCTTCCTTACCGAAGGTTCCTTCATACAATTCGTACCCGTAGCTGCGGTAATGCGGGTAGTTGTTCAAGCGTACGAAAAACCGTTGACCCGATCTGACAAAGAACGTGGCGCCGTGCTCCCAATCGTGTGTTTGTGAATACTCACCGAGCGGGCCGCCGAAATCAGCATCCAACAATTGAAGCGTCACGGGTTGATCGTGCGGCCCGAGCAACTGATAGACATCGACCGGCGCCATCCGGGACATCAACACCGTGATACGCGTTTGCAAATGCGCGAAATGGCGTTGTCCGTGATAGGCGTCGTTCATGTTCAGGTGCTTCTGCCCCTCGGGCCCCATGTTCCGCGCACCGGTCAGTTCGCCGGTCTCCTCATCAATGCTGTAGACATCGACGAACTGCTCGCCCGCGGTGGCGGGAAATCGAAACACGCCGTTGCGCGTCTTCTGGATGTGTACCAGCCGACCTATTGAATCGCGCAACACGACGATCGCGTTTTGCACCCGGCGGTCAGGGAGGATGGCATTCGAGCCGTCGGCGGTCACGACTTCGCCGCCCAGATCGGACATGTGGTCACGCCTCGTCCAAGGCGAAGCATCGGCGCCGAGAATCGGGATGCCTCCGGACTTGCCCGCGGCCGCCTGGGCAAAAAACGCGGTCATCAATTGAGTCTGCGCTGCCAAATCCGGGTAGTTCACCTGGGTGTCCAGCGGGCACTGGTAACCCGGCGGTTGATGCACGCCGACCATCAGGAACATCGGGCGCGAAGCGATCCAGTAGCTGTACATCTGGTGCCACAGGATCGCCTTGTGATCCTTCTCCGCGGGGAACATGAACATGCCCTGTGAGCTGCCGGCATTGATCATGAACCGCCCGGGCGGTGGGCGATCAGTGGTTTCGTTTGCCGGCACGTCTCCCTGGTCGCACCAGTCGAGCCATCGGTTGACCAGCGTGTCACGCACACGCTCAAGCGTCCGGCCGAGCGTGAAGTAATCCTGATAACGAATGGTCCTGCCGTGCGTCGACGGCGCCAAGTGGAAGATATAGAACCGCTTCAGCGGTGCAAACAGGCGTGCGACCTCGACGGCGCTTTGTTCGTATGTCAGTTCGTTGCGGGCAAACCGCTGCGCGTCAGCCAGCGCCGGTTTGAAGCTGTTACGAATGCCTGATGCTTCGAGCACGTCGGGAAAGAACCGCTTGAGCAACTGTCCGCCCGTCCCCGCAGCCGATCTCGCCCGGCGCAGCACGTGTGACGCGGCGAGTTGTTCGTCCATCGCCCGGCCACTGTCGGGCCGGCCCGCCTGAACCCACGCCATTTTCTTCGCCGTATATCGTTGATTCATCAACGCAACGTGACGATCGACCAGCGCCTCGACCACGTCGTCGAACGCCTGCCGGGCCTGCTCACCATACCGCTGCCACACCGCGTCCTCGTCGGCGGCCTCCAGTTTCCAGTAGTTTGTTTGCGCCGATGCTGCGACGGCGCCGCTCATGGCATCGTCTGCCCGCTGCGCTTCGGCCAGTCGCCGCTCGAGCAACGAGAAGTTTTCCTCGAAACGATCGGCCACGCCCAACACGTCGAGCATACGCCTTGATCCTTCGATGCCCATCTGACCGCCGGATGCCGCAACGAATATGACCTTGCGCGCCACCCCGTCGCGTTGTGCGGCAAGCGCCCTGGCCGACTCCAGCAGCGCGGTTGCCGAGCACGCCTCGTAATAACCCGGCGACTGATCGGGCACGACCGACCAGGAATCAGTGTGTCCCATTAATACGACGGCCTCACCGCTGGCCTGGGGCGGCTTGAGCACGCCGTACACGTTGCGGGCTTCGAGGATTTGCCAATCGACGCGTGCTTCAAGCCGCACACGCTTACCAATCAATTGATCAGCTGATCCCTCAACCAGGAATCGCGGCATGTTGCCGGGGAATTTCAGGATCTTGTTACGATAGTCGGAAGGTTCAGACGATTTGCGAAACAGGATCGCGCTGGCGCCAAGGTTGGCGGCGCCCAACCATTCATCGGTCGGCGTCATGTCGAGCAAGACGATCTTGCCTCTGACATCGAGGCCCTTGAGCTCGGCCAGACTCCCCGTCCCCGCCTCGATGACCTGACCCACGATGCCCCCCGGCGGCGTTGTACACGTGCGCACGTGATTGGGCCAGAAGGGCGCGATCTGCACACCCGCCGCCGGTGAGCCGTCCTCCAACGAGATTTCGCATTTCTTTGTTACCGGGACGGAGACCGGATAGGTCTGCACGATGACTCTGAGGCCGAGGCGACGAAATTCTCGCTCGATGAATCTCGATGCTTCGAGGTCGCCCTCCGTGCCGGCCAGTCGCGTCGAGGCCGAGGTGATTTTCTCGTGCGTCTTCTTGATGCGCTTCGTGCTGATCGAGTCGAACAGTCTGCCAAAATCGATGCCGCCGGCCAATTCCACTTCCGGCTGGACCCGCTGTACCGGCATGGTCGAGGCGAACCAAATGATCACCGCCACGCCCAATGCGGCCGCCGCCAGCAACGCCATGATCAAGCCGAACCGTTTCATGCCGATCGCTCGCATCCTATCCCACAGGCACCACCGTCGCCGCGATCACCCGCCAGCACGCGACCATGAACAGATCGCCGACAAACAGCCCGACGAAAAACGGCCGCAGCACGTTTCGGCTCAGTTGCACGCCGCCAAATTGTAATCCGACACGCTTGACCAGATGCCCGACCGCGATGCTCGCCCACAACGCTTCCATGGCCGACGAGTAGGCCAGGACAAATCCAAGCGGGTGCAACGGAAATCCCAGCCAGATGACACGCCCCAGGGCGAGCAAAGCGGTGACGACAAACCCAACCACGACGTTCACCAATGCCAGCCACAACACCACCGCGATATCCCCCCGGCGCTGCGGCGTCAGCAGGCGGGGTTCGTCGGGGTGCTCGCGAAAATAATCGAGGATATTCTCTTCGTCACGACGGAGATTGTAATCGATGCCATCCTGTGTTGAGGTGTTGGCGATCATCTTGTTCAGGTTGCTCGCACCGACGGTGTAATTCCACGACATGAATACGACCCCGCCGAACAACATGGCGAGCACGAACGCGATGACCAGGCAACGCATCAACTTGCCCAACGGCACGCCCGTGCGGACCGACGCGGCCATTGACTCGGCCATCACGGGCATGAGCATCAGAAACGACCCGGCATAAAGAAACACCGTCTGAAACAGAAACGATGTCTGACGAAAACCGAAGACCAGTGCACCACCTAGAGCCACCAGGATGAGTTGTGGATGAGAGACGAGCAATTGCAGGTGCGGCAGACCGGTTTCAGCGCGGATCCGAGCGGCTGAGAGCGCCAGCATGAACATGACACCGAGGTACACCGCGACGAATCCCGGGTGAACCTGAGCGAGCAGCGAAAACCAGAACATCATGGCGGCGGCGGTGATCAACCCGACCGCGGCCCAGCGGTACCCTCGTACCTCGGCCTCGTCATCAGCGGCGACCGGGCCCCGACACACACGACGCGCCACGCTGACCAGATGACGCCGCGCCGAAAACACGCAGTGGCATCCTAGAAACAGCAACCCACCGATGATCAATTGATTTTCAAACGGGAAATCGCTGAACCCGCCGTAGCGATTGTGGCCCGGATGGATCCCCTTAAGCGGCGTAAAAAAGCCCACAACCCGCCACACCATTCCCAGCAAGAAGAACACCACAAGGCTCTGCGATATTTCGAGGCTCATGAGAAACGCCACCGCCACAAACGCCGGGCGGATATTGATGATGAACTCGTAAGGCAACGCATCACGCAGTGTGCCGATTGGCATCACCTCCTTGACCCGCAGCGTCAGATCCATAGCTGGCACAACGGGCCAGATCAGGTGCAGTTGCTGCAACGACAAGTACACGACGCTTAAGCCGATCCCGATCCAAAACGGCCCCGATTTCAGGATCGCCAATCGACCGGCCTCATCGCCCCGCGTCAGGTCGAGCACGAACGTCTGCAACGGAAACGTCAACCGATCGTGATCGTTCCACTGGCGGAAAAAAAGTGTCACCAGACACAGCATGGCCAGAAATGATCCGACGATAAGCAGCGACCAAACCGCCAGCGTGTGCGACCAGATGCTCCAAGGGGTGCGCCCGATCAACCGGTGGTACCAGCGCGCCAAGGTCCCCCGCGGCATGACTCGAACGGTGCCCCGCTCTGCCGGCGGCAACGACCCATATACCTGCGGCGACACTTCGGGGTAACCCTCGAAATAACGGTGAGCCTGCTCGGTTTCGACGATCGCAAAGTCGCGCGCGTACAACGATCCCCTGCCGGCGAAACGCAACTCGACGAAGAAATGATCCTCGAGTTCGCGGGGCGTCTGATAATTTGATTGGCCGGAGATGATGAACCGCATAGGCGCGAGGATCATCGGTTTTGTGGCCGTGCCGATATATGACGGCTCCGTACCCGTGCCGATGCTGCGCAGCTCTTTCATCGTGTCCGGCCCAGCGCCGGCCATCAGCTTTACACTCGGCTTCGGGCCCGGATCGTCAAGGCGCACCTGCGCGCTAACGGCATATCGAGTCAGCGGGTGCACGAACCGGGGTGCCGCAGATTTGTCGAGCCGAAGCGTGATCGAGGAAATGTCCTCGGTGCCATCATGCTCGATGCTGACGCACTGACCGAGCCCATCAGGCGAGTCGGTCACCGACAGCCTGCCCGTGCTGCCGGGATGGACTCGAAGCGCCCACTCGATGCCATCGACACGCTCGTCCTCGACGCTGGCGCCTTCCAGCAGGTTGCCCGCATTGGGCCAGAGGTGCGGCGAGACGCTCATCACACGGGTAAGCTGGCGCGTGCGCACGTTCTCCAATTGAAGGCCGGGAAACTGATGCCAGAACGATGCGCCAAGAACGGGCACCGCCAGAAAGAGCATGCAATAGACGACGACCAGTTCGCCGCGTGTCACAGCCCATCGCCGGCGCAGCGGCGGAATCGCCGCCGACAGCATCAGCACCGGCACAAACAGTCCCACTACCAGTGCCGGCGGGATGATCGGCGCAAGAGGATGCTGATTGGGGTACAAAACCGTGCGCAGATCGGTGTCCTGGCTGGGGGTGTTGATCTCGGTGACCTGGACGAGCACCGCGGCCACCGCCAGCAGCGGCACCGCAAGGGCCAGCACACGCAGCGTCGAAAACCCTCTGGCCGGGACCTGTTCGTAAACCGAGGGGGTGGGGTCGGTCTGTCCGGATTTCAAGGTGTGCTACCCATTTCCTGATGCACTCGGGTCGGCCATGCACCAGATACATGGCCTAAGACCGATGCATTTTACATGTTTTCAGGGTCGTTATCGGGCGATGGGGCGGCTTCGAGCCTTGGGCCTCACCTACTCTTGGTATAATCATTTCGTATTCAGAAACACGACCACCTGTCTGCTGCTGATCGCGTGCGCTTAAACCGCCAGTATGAGCACGTCATAGCGGCGGAAACCGAGGTACTCGAAATCACATCACCAACCGGCAACCAGCTGCGGATCAACATTACCATTCGACGGTTGCAATCTTTAAAAAAAGGCACGCAAAAATCATGAGCCGCAACAGCCAACCCCTACGCGTCCTGCACCGACCCTGGACCGACAACACGGCCGCCATATTCTCCCAGGGTATTGACCAGGCTCTCACCGTGGTGCATCTGACCGACTCGCACCTGCAATTTATTGACGACCGAGATACCGACCATATGGAGAGGTATGCAAGTAAGCAACGCCAGCGCGGTGCTGCCGGCATCCGGGAACTTGGCCGATACCTTACGCCCGAAGACGCGCTGGATCAGGTGCTTGCCGACGCCGTCAAACTCGAGCCCGATCTGCTGGCGGTCACCGGTGACCTGCTGCAGCATCCATCACAGGCAAATATCGAGCACGCGGCCGGCGCGCTCGAGAAGTCGGGCCTTGCGTGGATGTATACCTGCGGCAACCACGACTGGCACTTTAGCGGACAGACAAGTTCGGCCGAAACGCGTGCCGCCGCCTGGGCGAAGTTGGCGCCACTGCACAAGGGGCCGCTCAACTGCGACTGTCACACGATACACGGCCTTCAGTTCCTCACCGTCGACAACTCCAACTACCAGTTTGACGAGGAGCAACTCGAGTTTGCCCGCAAGACGCTTGCGACAGGCCGACCCACCGTCCTGCTGATCCACATCCCCCTGTCCACGCCCACGCTACGCGAGCCGACGATACGCAACTGGAAAAACGCGATTCTCATTTGCGATCCCAGTTGGGTGCAACTCGATGAAGTTCGACCGGGCAAACCAGACTACACCGCCACGACCCTCCAGTTCACACACATGGTGACCGGCAGTCCAAACCTGATCGCCGTGCTCTGCGGGCACGTCCATTTCGCGCATGCCGATCCGGTCAACCCGCGTGCCGTGCAGTACGTCACGGGCCCCGGTTATCTGGGTCGATACCGGTTGCTTCGTTTCGCTCCCTACCAGTCATAGCACCAAGAACGGCAGGTCAACGCAGGTTGATCGTCTGCATGTCGGCGATCGGCACGTCCAGCAGGTCCTGTCCGAAAATGACCCGGCCGTCGAAGATTTCACCCACTTCGTGCAATACACGCTCGCTCACACCCGGTTGCTCGACCTGCTCAGTGATATGCACGAGCACAAGCGTATCCACGCCGGCCGCCTTGGCGGTCTGCGCAGCGTCACGATGGCCCGAGCAGCAACTCGTAATGCGTGGATCGGTCTCCAGCCCGTTGACAAAATGACACATGTGCAGCAGTACGTCGGCGCCGCGGGCCAGCCTGGTCAGCGATTCGATCGGCGCCGAGTCGCCCCCGAACACGATCGATTTGCCCTGTGCCTCCAACCGGTAGCCGAGGCAGATCAGGTACGGCTGACAGTGCAGCACCTCGGCGACCTCGAGATGCCAGCCCGGCCCGTCTAACGTCGATCCGGAGGCCACTTCATTGACAATCGGCGCCGGGCGACGCCGTGGTAGCACACCGCCCCGCTTTTCGTAAATAAATTGACTGCCCTCATGCTCCGTCCGGGCGGCCAGGTCATGACAAAACGCACCGTCGTCGGCAAAAAACCGGTCCGTCATGGCCCGCGTCCCCGCAGGTCCGTAGACGTTCAGATCATCGATGCTGCCCACGCCCTGATCCCAACGCGTCAGCACCAGGTATGGGTAGTCCACGCAATGATCATAGTGCAGGTGCGTAAGCAACAGCGTGCTGATCCGCGTCAGCGAAACACCGTGCTGCAGCAACCGCCGCACGCACGCAGGCCCGCAGTCAACCAGCAACACGTCGTCGTCAATCGTGACCAGATAGCTCGAACCGCCGCGGTGGTTCAGTGGGGCGGGCGAACCCGTTGCCAGCAATGTCAAACCTACCGCCATGACGAATCATTCCCGAATAATCAACCGAGCGAGTTTACCAATTTCTATAAGGCTGCACCAACTCCTTGTATCACAAGCCTTCCGGCTGTACGACCGATCACCAACCCGCTAGGCTGTGCCCCATACTGGAGCGACGCGTTTGGCGAACCTGACACCGACACAGATCGTGGCCGCCCTCGACCGCTACATCATCGGCCAATCCGACGCGAAGCGCGCCGTGGCGGTCGCCATCCGCAATCGCTGGCGCCGCCAGCAACTCGAGCCGGACATGGCTCGAGAGGTGTACCCGAAAAACATCATCATGATCGGCCCGACCGGGGTTGGCAAGACGGAGATTGCCCGCCGGCTTTCCAACCTCACCGGCGCACCGTTCATCAAGATCGAGGCCAGCAAGTTCACCGAGGTCGGCTACCACGGCCGCGACGTCGAATCAATGATCCGTGATCTAGTCGAGCACGCTCTGTCCATAGTACGCAGCGAGCAGGCGGAGAAGGTGCTCAAAAAGGCCACCGCCAACGCGACCGAGCAATTGGTCGACCTGATGCTGCCGCCCATATCGACCGATCCAGCACCGCCGGAAGAAGAAGGCGACGATACCACCAAGCGGATGCAGCGAACCCGCCAGCGGCTGCGCGAGCAGATCGAATCTGGCGCGCTCGATGAGCGCGAGGTTGAAATGACCATCACCCAGCGGCCGCAGACGCAGGTCATGTTCGCCAACATGGGCATCGAACAGATGGATCCGGACGTGGCCAACATGTTCGAGCGGTTGATCCCCGAACAAACCAAGACGCGCAAGCTCAGTGTGGCCGACGCACGCCATATCCTGATCGACGAGGAAACCGACAAGCTTCTGGACACCGACAAGATCACCACCGAGGCGATTGCACGTACCCAGGAAAGCGGCATCGTGTTTCTCGACGAGATTGACAAGATCGCCACGCCGGCCGGCGGCGACAGTCGCGGCGGACCCGATATCTCACGCCAAGGCGTGCAACGCGATCTGCTACCCATCGTCGAGGGTTCGACGGTCAACACCCGCTACGGTGCCGTGCAGACCGACCATATCCTGTTCATCGCTGCCGGCGCATTTCATTCAGCCGCGGTGAGCGACCTGATGCCCGAGTTGCAAGGGCGGTTCCCCATCCGCGTCGAGTTGTCGTCGCTCGACAAGGACGATTTCGTGCGCATTTTGACCGAGCCGAGCAGTTCCCTCACCAAGCAGCAGCAGGCGTTGCTGAAAGTCGAAGGGCTCAAGATCAAGTTTGACCCATCGGCCATCGACGCCATCGCCGACCTCGCCGCCGCCGCCAACGCGAACCTCGAAAACATCGGTGCCCGCCGGCTGATGACCATCGTTGAAAAGGTGTTCGAGCAAATCAACTTCGACGCTCCGGAAATGGTCGCTCGTGGCGAAACGAAGGTCCGGATTACCGATGCCTTCGTCCGCGAGCAGGTCGCCGCGATCCTTGAGGACAATGAGTTGAGTAAGTTTGTGTTGTGACCGTTTTTCCCGGGAAAACCACCTGTCCAACACCAACTGCCCGCCTGATCCCCACCACCACCACCACCACCACGACCAGCGGTGCAAAAAAACCAGGGGGCGGTTCACCATTTCGGGCCATGGGCCGGCCCGGACGGCCCACTTGCGAGGTGTGGTGGATATGGCCAAACCCCGAAATGGATCGGAGAAATTGTGAAATTTACGCCTTCATGGGCCTATATGGGCGATCTGGAGCGGTAATTTGGCAAAACATGCGGTTTCAGCATGATGGTTTTGGACTATGTATGCTCGGAGGGGCCTTTAAATGAACCGACAATATGAGTGGGCTGGGAGAGGGAAATTGATGAGATTTGTGCTTTTATTATAATGATCTTGACGTGGTATGCCCGATGGGGATTTTTACGTGGAATCTGAATCGTAAACATTCTTTTACCGAAAGGGCTGGCTCTATGGGTATTTTAAGTAATGTGAAAAGTTGGCTGGGAGAAATCACCGAAGTTGGGCTTCTTCTGGTGGCGTTGGGTGTGGTCATTCAGATTCTGTTTGGCGAAACCAATACTGCCTTTGTTGGCAACGTTACCAGCAACCTGACTGGCTTGATTGGAACTTTAGGCAGCCAGGGGCTTGTGGGTCTCGTCGCCATTGGTGTGATTCTGCACCTGCTCTCGAAGCGTCGATCGACGACCTGAAGCCTTCCAAGATCGTGAATAAGAAGCCGCCAACGCGTTTGCGTTGGCGGCTTTTTTTACCCCCCCCAGCAGCGCCCACGCGGCATTGAATTTCCTGTCAGCAAAAATGATTCAGGGCGGTATTGGGGCACTTAACAAGCCGGATGATATTGTCTGCCCCATGACCGTTGCCGAATACGGTAACGGCAAGAGCGGCACGTGGAACCAAGAGGACGGGATCCAGCTAAACGAGGTGATATTTAGAAAAATGGTCGTTTTCTCAGCCGCCGGGCAGCCAGTTTCTCGGGATGTCCCGTCGAAATTTTTCGAGCATTTCGTCGGTTGTGCTTTCGTACGGCGGCAGCAATCGCAGCGGAAAATCCGGGTCGTGCAGTTTGTAGAGCATCTTGTCGTATGCGCCATCGAGGTATTGGACGCCGTCGTCGATGCTGTTGAAAAGCGCCTCGCGAATGCCGTCAATTTCCTTGGAAAGGGCGGCCAGTTCCTCGCCGCGAGCATTGAAGAACCGCCGGGCGTTGGCGTGGTGGATCGATGCCAGCGAAATAAGCCAACCGCACTCGTGTTCGTCACGAATGCCGGCAAAGCCGGTCTTGCCCGGATAAAACTGAAGGTCTGGCGCCTTGGCGATCAACTCCTGCAACTCGTCTGCGGAACTGGTCCCGCCCGTCTTGACCGCCACGAGGTTCGGGTGACGCAGGGCAAGCCCGGCATAAGCGTCGGCATCCAGCACGCGCTTCGTGCGTGGGTTGTTGTAGTGCAAAAACTGACAATCGGGAAAACGCCCGCACGTGCCGTCAAAGAAATTGCCGATCTCCTTGTCCTCGAGCGGTCCCCAACTCGGCAGTGAAATCTGAAACTCGCGATAGCCCATTTCCCGTCCACGCGCAATGCGGTCGACAATCGTCGCCAGGGACAGACTGATCACGCCCAGCATGGCCCGGCCACCGCACTTTTGCATCTCATCGAAAAACACCGTGGCAATTCGGTCAAACTGCTGCTCGTCGACCGCATAACCCTCGCCCGCCGTACCAAAGATGTACACGTGCCTGGTCAGGTGCTCGACGTGCTTGCGCACGCCGCGACGAAAACGATCCTCCTCAAACTCGTAGTGCTCATCCCACGGAACAACCTGTGTAGCGACAATGGCGGCAGGATAACGCTTCATCGTGGGCTTTCAATGAGGAAATAACTAACGAAGGCGGGTGATCGCATGAGCGTCGACGCGTCCGTTGACAACGACGACGCCTTCCCGCTCGAGCATGGACTGTTTCTTTTGGAGGCCGCCGGCAAAACCCGTCAACGCCCCATCGCCACCCACTACACGATGGCACGGCACCTGCGGCGCATAAGGGTTGCGGTGCAGCGCGTTTCCCACGGAGCGAGCGGCACGGGTGCCCAGCTTGCGCGCGATCTCGCCATAAGTCGTCACGCTGCCCCTCGGGATGCGCGTGGTCAGCGCCCAGACCCTCTCATTAAAGGTCATTTCCTTCGTGATCCGACCGGCCTTGATCTGTTCAACTCGCATGAGACCGCATTATAACGAACGTCCGCCCCGGCACGTCAGACGAACCCGTCATCCTCCATCCAGCCGATGGCCTGCGCGAAGCTGGCCAGCGTATGGTCGATATCTTCATCGCTGTGCTCTGCCATCAGCAGGGCGCCGGAAACGGGCATGTCCACACCGGCCAGCAGCAGGGCGCAACGTAGATGCCTGGCAAGGTTCGGATCACCGCCGGCAAGACGACGAAAATCGCACTGGTACGGATCGAACTGTGCCGCGGACACATCACGCAGACCGTGACCCAACAACAGCTTGACGGCCGAGTGTTCCCCGTAAACCGCCCAGTCGAGGCCACGCCGGTCGAACAGGTCAACCAATCCCTCGCGCAACCTGGCAGCCGCCGCGTTGATGCGTTGCTGGGCCCATCCCCCGGCGGCGACCTTGAGCATCGCGACGCCCGCCGCTGCGCTTAACGGATTGGCGTTGAACGTGCCCGGGTGCGGCATCTTCTTGGCTTGAGGCGATTCGCGTTGCCGGTCGGCCGAGAGATGATCCATGATCTCGCTGCGGCCGACCACGGCCCCGCACGGCAGCCCACCACCGAGTATCTTCGCCAGTGTGGCCAGGTCCGGCATGATCCCGTAAAGACCCTGCGCGCCGCCGGGCGCCACACGAAAACCCGTCACCACCTCGTCGAAGATAAGTACGACGCCATGCTCGGCGGTGAGTTGCCGCAACGGTTCGACAAATTCCCGGTTCATCGGAAAGGTTCCGAACATGCCGCCGGTCGGTTCGAGGATCACGCAGGCGATGTCACCGTCGCCGTGCAAATGATGGGCAACCGCGTCGATGTCGTTGGGCGGGCAAACGATTGTGGCATCAAGCACGGCCTGGGGGATACCCGAGACGCCTTCATCCAAAGGAAACCGGGCCGCCGGGATCACCGCATCGTGCCACCCGTGGAAATGTCCGGCGAATTTGAGCACCTTTGCTTTACCGGTGAATATCCTGGCAAGGCGAACGGCCATGAGCGTCGCCTCGGTACCGGAGTTGACGAACCGCACCCGCTGGGCGCAGGGCACCAGTTCGCGGACAAGATCTACCCATTCCAGTTCGAGCGGATGCGACGCACCGTAGTGCGTGCCGCGAGCAATCTGACGGGTGACCGCCTCGACCACCGGTTGTGGATTGTGTCCCAGCAACAGGGCGCCGTGGCCGGCCCAGTAGTCGATCAAGTCCAGCCCGCCCACGCCCCGCTTGTGCGAACCCGCAGCACTCTCGATATACACGGGAAACGGGTCCATCCTGCGTGAGTCGTGGGTAACACCATCTGGAAACAACGATCGGGCGCGTCGCGCAAACTCTCTATCTACGCTGAACGTGCGATCGTAGCGCTCAAGGATTGTTTCACCCATGTGTACTTACCGGGGAATTACGTGCGGAGCCTGAATCCGACATATGACTGCTGGCTGACTACATTGCCCCGCTTTTCGAAGCCGCGAAATCACATCGACATGATGATTGGCGGTTCGAAGCGTACTAAACGAGATGTGCATCGGTCGTCCTTGACCAGTTTATTGCGTACGAACAGGCCATTATAGCTGCCGATCGAGCAGGCGGTACTGGACGGCTTCGGCGACGTGGTTGGCCGACACGGAGTCGGACTTGTCGAGGTCGGCGATCGTGCGTGCGATCCGGCGGATCTTGTCGTAGGCGCGAGCGCTGAGACCCAACTCGGTCATCGCCTGTTTGAGCAGTTGCTGGCCGGCGTCGTCGAGAACCGCAAAGCGGGTCAGTTCCCGGCTGGAAAGCATGCTGTTGGTCCGCGTGTCCCCGCCGTTGCGCTTCGCCTGACGGTCGCGGGCAGCAAGCACGCGGCTGCGCATCTCGGCCGAATCGGTACCACGCTGCGTACCGGTCAACTGCTTGTACGACACAGCGGGCACTTCGATGTGAAGATCGATGCGATCGATCAGCGGGCCGCTGATTCGCGCCAGATATCGCTCCATCTGGCGCTGGCTGATTTCATCGATAGGTGCGTGGCCCTTGGGCGTCGGGTTCATCGCGGCGACGAGCATGAACCGGGCGGGAAATCGTAACGAGCTGTGCGCCCGCGCGATGGTGACCTGCCCGTCCTCGAGCGGCTGGCGCAGCGTCTCGAGCACCGACCGGGGAAATTCCGGCATCTCATCGAGAAACAGTACCCCGTGATGCGCGAGGCTGACCTCCCCGGGCCGGGGCACGGCGCCGCCTCCGATGATGGCGATACTGCTGGCCGTGTGGTGCGGGCTACGCACCGGGCGCGTGGTCACCAGAGGCTGGCCCCTGGGTATCTGCCCGACGATCGACCAGATACGCGTCACCTCAAGCGCCTCGGCGCGTGACATGGCAGGCAAAATGGCGGGCAACGCCTTGCTCATCAACGTCTTGCCCGTCCCCGCCGGACCGATCATGAGGATGTTGTGCGCCCCAGCCGCCGCGATGGTCACGGCACGCTTGGCCGCCTCCTGGCCACGCACGTCGGCGAAGTCGACGGCTGGCGCGGCGATGGCCAGGTGAGACTCGACGTCGATCGGTGCGTGCGGCTCGAGGCGGTGCTGATCGTTGAGATGCGCCACCACCGACGCCAGCGAGTCGGCCGGGTAAACCTCGATATTGCCGACGACGGCGGCCTCGCTGGCGTTGTCAACCGGCACGACCACGCCCTCCATCTGCAACCGCTGGGCCAGCATGGCCAGATTGATCACCCCGTTGACCGGCCGAAGCCGACCGTCGAGGGCCAACTCGCCGGCGAACAGCAGCCGCTTGTGGGCACGCTGCTGGATCACCTGCCCCGCCACCAACAAGCCGATCGCGATCGGCAGATCAAAGCTCGGACCCTCCTTGCGGATATCAGCCGGCGCCAAGTTCACCAGCAAGCGCGACATGGGAAACGGATAGCCACTGTTGATGATCGCCGACCGGACCCGCTCGATCGACTCCTTCACCACCGTGTCGGGCAAACCGACAATAGTGGTCTTGGCCAGGCCCCGATCCGCCACATCGACCTCGACCTCGCAAGCGATCGGCTCGATTCCCTCCAGCACAAAGCTGTGAACCTGCGCCAACATGGCCGAGAGTGTAACAGAGCCGTCATCA
>Ga0310121_10003412_pt1 | contig 14491 bp, 12 predicted proteins | sample CB27_Tmax_986_MG_FD_203504 | JGI IMG/M metagenome (GOLD analysis project Ga0310121, IMG submission 203504) | Marine microbial communities from Western Arctic Ocean, Canada - CB27_Tmax_986 | ecosystem: Environmental > Aquatic > Marine > Oceanic | place: Canada: Western Arctic Ocean | collected... | reverse complement strand
GCTTTGCGCACGCTCCACATCGCATTCTGCACGGTGGAGTCCTCAGCGCGCACGACACCGCCAGGGTGGCCTAGGTCCCCCATCACCTCTTCGAGCTTGGAAAGCTGACGCAGTTGCTCGTTGCGATCCTCGCCCGCAAATTCCACGATCAGAAGAGCGGCGGGTTCACCCCGCATAAAAGTCGCCATTGCCGCATTGAACTCGGGGTTCTCGCGCGCCAGATCAATCACCGTGCGGTCGATTAACTCGACTGCCGCTGGCCCAAGATCGACGATGGACTGAGTGGACTCCATCGCTGAGGCAAACGTCGGAAAATGACAAACGCCGGCCACTCTGTGAGAAGGAATGGGCTGAAGATCCAGGTCAAGAGTCTGGAACCACGCAAGAGTTCCCTCGGAGCCCACCAAGAGGTCGGACAGATTGATATCGGCACGCCCCAGTCGATTCAGGTTATACCCGGCGACGTTTCGCAAGATCTTCGGAAAACGTAGGTCGATCTCCTCCTGCTCGCGCGCGTACAAAGCCTCCATGCGTGCGAACAGGTCCGGTAGGCGCCCCTCTTCAGCTACGGGTATCCCCGGACGAAAGTGGACGCTCTCGCCATCAGCCAGCAGTGCGTCGATCCCAATGACGTTATCCACCATGAGGCCGTAGCGAATGGACCTCGCACCGACGCTGTTGTTACCCGCCATGCCACCGATGGTGGCGCGGCTTGATGTGGAAACGTCCACGGGAAAGAAAAGGCCATGCGGTCTCAGGAAACTGTTCAAGACATCAAGCACAATTCCCGGCTCGACCGTGATCTTGCGCTCTACGGGCTCGAAGTGACGTACGGATGTAAGGTACTTACTTCCGTCCAACACCAGGGCTTCGCCGACGGTCTGCCCACACTGTGACGTACCGGCACCGCGTGGTAGCACCGGCACCTGGTTCTCGGCAGCGATTTGCAGGGCGCAGACGACGTCCTCAACATTACGAGGCACTACCACACCAAGGGGAAACACCTGATACATGGAGGCGTCCGTGCCGTAACGGCCGCGGCTCAGAGCGTCGAAATAGACTTCTCCCTCAATCTCCGCTTGCAATCGCCTTGCAAGGGGAGAGTCGGCGGCGTGATCGGGTCGATTCGACATCGATAAGCTTACTCTTCTCTCTTTACGTCGGTCGGCCCGGCTATTTTACCCGCAACAGCTTTACGCGACTTACGCTTAACCGCGATTGCGAGCCAACCAGCCGTCAACCAACTCGACCGTGCGATCCACGTGATCAGACTGCATACCCTGGGTAGCAGCGAGCGCCTGCACCAACTTGTCCACCCGCTCGATATAAGGCGCCTTGGCCGCAAGCGCGCGGGCTGCGGAAGAGGGCTTCAGCAACGACAAAGACGCATTGGCGTATTTCTCGAATGGAACCAAATCGTTGGGGTCAGCGCCCAGCTTGACGCACAAGTCCGCCACCCAGCTGTAGACGGCCCCCGTAGCATCCAGGTCGGAATGCACCGCTTCCTTAATCGGAATCATTTCCTCCTCCTGAACACACCGATAGTTGCCGGCAAGCAGCATGCACCACTTGGCGAGGGGAACGAAAACCGAATCGTGCACGCGCAACTTAACGGGTAACTCGACTTCCGTGCCATTGGCGTCGTAACGGATGTTCTGAATGTCCTGTTCAATCTGTCGGAGGATAGCGGTGTCCTCGTCCGACTCGAAACGGGCCGACTTGAAGTTGGTGGGCAAACCAACCTGGAGCACGTTGACCTTTTCCTCCGGGGGCCGAAACGCCTGAGGGTCCGGGCTACAGAGCGTGATCCGCGAGGGATCCACGTTGTCCCAAACGGACGGGTCAGTGTAACAACCGCGGATCGCGTCGGGATCGACGGCGGGGATTCTTCTCAGAAAGCTCAGAGGTGGCATGTTCATGATGGACATACACGGCTTGCCGGAGGTGCCCACCCGGTTCAGCAGATCCTTCACGACAGAGACTCGGTATTGTGGCTCCTGCATGGCAAGCACGACGAGATCGTAATCCGAGGGGTTTGCATCTTCGGGCGCGCCCGCGCTGACGGTGCCCGGCATCTTCGTCGTATTCAGCTCAACGGGTCCGTCGAGCCCTCGCACCGGCAGGCGCACGATCGCCCCCTCGCTATTAATCAACTCCGCTTCTTCAGGCAGACAGATGAGATGAGCCGAATGTCCAGCGAGCGCAGCCTTCGCACCGAACAGCGAACCGTAAGAAGCACCCAGGAACAGAATATTGTATTGATCAGGCATGCTTTACTCCCTAAGTGGATCCGATCGCCGACGATGGCTCGTAGCCGGCTATTTTATGAGATGAGTGGTGACAGAGTCACCCATTGGACCAGTCAGCACGCTTAGCTGTCTTAAACGATTCCCAGCGCCCACATTACACAGACCGCCAAGAACGATACGAGTCCACATATGAATGAAGCTCCACCGTACCCGAGAAGAGCTTCATTTACCGGCATGCGAGTAAGCGACGTGCAAACCCAAAAATAACTCGAGTTCACGTACTTGATGATGATCGAGCCGCTCGCGCCTGCGAGCATCGCGGCCTCAGGTGATAGCGCCAGGGTCCCCAGCATGGGCGCAACCAGGGAAGCCGCCGTGATCACCCCGACGGTGGTAGAACCGGTGATCATGTTGCCGACGATGCCAATGACGAACGGCAGCAAAATCGATGGCAGCCCGTAGGTGGCGAAAAACCCGCTGATGTAGTCCACAGCCGGCGTCGCCCTCAAGATCTCACTCAAGGATCCGCCGAGCCCCGTGACCACCAGGATCATGGCAGAAACCCTCAGCCCTTCCTCCACCCAAGCGCTTTTTGCGTCTTTCCTCTGCTCGGGTGTCCGGATGTTCCCGTAGGCGAGCCCGAGTCCGATACAAAGGGCCATCACCGGCCAGCCCACATAGGCGAGACCCGCCCGAATGATATTGTCCTCTTCGAGAAAAAGACGAGAAACACTCTGCGCCGATATCAACAGGATTGGCACGACGATGGGCGCGTAAGAGGCAAGCGTACCCGGCAATTTCTTGTCTAGGTCTTCCGCTAGAAAATCCTCGCCGGCGTAGTCATCCGACGGTAGTGTCTTGAGTCGCGGCCCAACGATGTACTGCCCCCAAACCCAGCCCGCAAGCGATCCGGCCAGACATGCCACGCTACCGTAGATGATGGTGACGCCAATGTCGGCGCCGAGCAATGCCGCGGCCGCCAGAGGCCCCGGTGTGGGTGGCACGAGTGCGTGGGTCAGTTGCATCGACCCCATCAGACCGATCGACATGACACCAATTGTCGTGCCCATCATCTTGGCGGCCGAGTGCACCAGGGGATTCAAGATGACGAACGCCACGTCGGAGAAGATCGCGATCCCCAGGATGAACCCCGTCAAAGTAAGGGCCAGGGGCATGCGCTGAGAGCCGACGATCCGAACCATCGTGCGAGTGATGGTCTGAATCGCGCCCGTGTGACGCAGCGCCTCGGCAATGATGGATCCAAGCACGATCACCACGCCGATGGATCCAAGTGTGGAGCCGAAACCCGACTCGAACGCCTCGCGGAAATTGTTCCGCTGGACCCCAGGAATTACGCCAAAAACGAGCATCGGCACGAGCAAAGCGAGAAAAACGTGCCAACGCCATTTAGCGATGAGAAAAAGCAAAAGTAATATCACGCCCAGGAAACCGAAAAGGGCCACCAGGGGGTTAGTTACAACCGCGGTAGAAGAATCCATCTCGAACTCACTCAGCTTGTTCTACCAGCCAGTCGAGCGCCGCCTGCACGCCGCCTGGCTCGAACGGCACGCCCGCGCGAATCAGGCCCATCTCTACGCCGCAGAGTGTTCCGGCCAGCATCAACTCATTGAACCAGCCCAGATGACCGATACGGAACACCTTGCCTTTCACCTTGCCCAGACCGGTGCCCAACGGCATATCGAATCGCTGCAGTATGACGTCCCTAAGTGCGTCGGCGTCATGGCCCTCGGGTACCAGTACGGCTGTCAAGCTGTCGGAATGCTCATCGGGATTCAGCGACAGGTTCTCTAAGCCCCAGGCGCTCACGGCACGACGAGTCGCTTCGGCAAGGCGGGTGTGGCGTGCGAACACATTCTCGAGCCCTTCGTCGAAGAGCATCCCCAGAGCCACGTCGAGCCCATACAGCAGGTTGGTCGCCGGCGTATATGGATAAAAACCGCTGCGGTTCGCTTCCAGCACCGGACCCCAGTCCCAATAGGACCTGGGCAGGGTCGCTTCCTCCGAGGCCGCGATAGCCTTCTCACCCAAAGCGTTAAAACCCAGACCTGGTGGCAGCATGAGCCCTTTCTGTGATCCCCCTACAGTAACGTCCACGCCCCACTCGTCGTGACGATAATCGATCGAACCCAGCGACGAGATCACGTCCACGAGCAATAGAGCGGGATGGTCCGCCCCGTCTATCGCTTCGCGGACCGCAGCGATGTCGCTGGTGACACCGGTGGACGTCTCGTTGTGGACTACCGCAACGGCCTTGATGGACCGATCCTCATCGGCCGCGAGCCTGGCCGCGACGGCTTGGGCGTCCACCCCATGGCGCCAGTCGCCGGGAATGAATTCCACGGCTAGCCCCATCTTCAAGGCGATGTCGCGCCAAAGCGCGGCGAACCACCCAGTCTCCACCATCAACACCCGGTCCCCCGGAGAGAGCGTGTTTACCAGAGCAGCCTCCCAAGCCCCGGACCCCGAGGACGGGAAGATGACAACCGGGCCAGCGCACTTGAAGACCTTTTTGATTCCCTTCAGGACCCCGAGTGTCAACTCCTGGAACTCCGGGCCTCGATGATCGACGACGGGCTGATCGAGGGCCCGCAAAACCTGGTCCGGGACGTTGGTAGGACCGGGAATCTGCAGAAACTGACGACCGATTTTCCTTGCCATGGTTTTGGTTTCTTCTTCTTATCGCGTCATGAAGTCGCGAGCACAGGCGCGACAGTACCACAATCGAAAACGCTGCGGGCTAACAGGCACGCCCCTCGGCGAGCCTCTCATGGCCGCAAGAGCGGAAGGCCACGACATGAGTTGACTCGCTTCTATACCGTATAGTTAGGGGGCTAACAAGAACAGCAGGAGGAAATCGATGGCAGACGAAGTCTTTGCGAAACGCGACGGCAGCGTCGCTACTGTCGTGCTGAATCGGCCGGAGAAGCTCAACGCGATGGACAAAACGAGCTGGATTCTCCTCGATGGGATCATGGCTGAACTCGATGCGCAAGACGACGTCCGATGTATCGTCGTACGTGGAGTCGACAATCGGGCTTTCTCCGCCGGATCGGATATCTCTGCTTGGAGCGAGCAGCGTACGACACGCGAAGACGTCCGCGACTACAGCAAAACCCTCGAAGATTCCGTGAACAGGGCCTTCTCATGTCGCCACCCGGTCATCGCCGCGGTCAACGGCGTCTGCATGGGCGGCGGCCTCCTGATCGCAAGCGTTTGCGACATCCGAATCTGTGGCGAATCGAGTCGCTTCGGCGTGCCAATCAACCGGCTCGGCATGACCGTTTCATATGCCGAGTTGGGAGCACTCAGCCGCATTGTCTCACCGTCGGCCGCTCTGGAAATCCTTCTCGAAGGTAACGTCTTCGGAGCAGCACATGCAAAGGAACTGGGCCTCATCAATCACATCGTTCCGGACTCAGACGTCGAGCGTGAAGCCCACTCACTAGCACAAAAAATTTCGGAACGAGCACCGCTGGTGAATCGTTGGCACAAGAAGTTCGTGCACAGGCTACAGGATCCGACACCTCTCACCGAGGAGGAGATCGAAGAGGGTCATGCAGCGTTTGACACCGAAGACTACCAGACCGGATATCGCGCGTTTCTCCAAAAAACGAAGCCCAGTTTCGAGGGTCGTTAATTCATGAGCGTGCCAACCACCGGTCCATTGCAGGGACTAACCGTGATCGAGCTAGCCCACATCATGGCGGGTCCTGTGTGCGGCCGGATGCTTGCCGACATGGGCGCGGACGTCATCAAGGTCGAACGGGTCCCGGAAGGCGATGCGGCCCGCGGGTTCGCCCCGCCGCTCATCGACGGGGAAAGCGCCGCCTTCATGATGATGAACCGCAACAAACGAGGCATCGCGGTGAACCTCAAGACTGAGGCCGGCAGAGACATCGTTTTGCGCCTGTTGAAAGGCGCCGACATCGTAATCGAAAACTACCGAAAGGGGACCATGGAACGGCTCGGTCTCGGCTACGAGAAGCTGCGAGACCTAAATCCCGGCCTGATCTACTGCGAGATTTCCGGGTTCGGGAGAACCGGACCCTATGCTGATCTGGGTGGATTCGATCTCGTCGCCCAGGGCTATAGCGGACTTATGAGCATCACCGGCGAGGGTGCTGACCGACCACCCGTCAAATGCGGGCCGCCCGTGACCGACATCACCGCTGGACTGCTGGCGACAATGGGGGTCCTGGCCGCCTATGTGGAGAGGCTGAAGACCGGCCGCGGCCAGCGAGTGGACACCTCACTCTTTGAAGCAGGCATCACGCAGACATTTTGGCAGTCGGCCATCGCGCTCGCCACCGGCGTTTCCCCGGAACCGATGGGTTCGGCTCATCCTCTGAACGCTCCCTACGAGGCGTTCGAAACCGCAGACGGCTGGATCACGATCGGCGCGTCGAACGAATCCACCTGGCAGCGCCTCCCACCCGTCCTAGGCCTGCCGGAGTTACTCGACGACGAAAGATTCCAAAAAAACATCGACCGCATGCGTAACCGGGATGCGCTCAACGAGGCGCTTGCGCCCGCCTTCAAGCAACGGGAGACGGCCGAATGGCTGACGCTATTGGAGGACTCGGGGGTCCCTGCCGGCCCCGTCCTCAGCATCGGTGACATGCTGGCGCACCCACAAGCGCGAGCCAGATCTATGGTGGTAGAGACTGAGCATCCAAGCCTCGGCCCCATCGAGACCATCGGATTTCCAGTCAAATTCAGCACGACACCTGCCGCGATCGAGCGTGGAGCACCGCGTCTCGGGGAAGACACGGTGGAGGTTCTTGGGGAGCTTGGCTATTCGGCAGCTGAGGTGGAGCAATTGGTTCAGCAAGACGTCGTTATCGCAATTACCTAACCGACAGGCTCGTTCGTTTGGTCACTGTTCGCAGCGCGAAACTCGTCTGCACCCTTGGAGACGCTCGGGAGGCGAGGACATGACTTCTTCCACCAGAAAACTTAGCCCACGGACAGATTTTTCAACGGGTTAACTCTATATCAAATGCCTCACGGCTAGCGGCATATCGGTTAGAATCGCCTTTTAGTCGGCCCTTTGTCTAATGAGCAAAACACTACACCGGCGCGTGACTTTAAGTCTTGCTTGCACACTCACCGCGACGACCGTCTTTGCCGAACCGGTCACATACGAAGTTGATCCACGTCACACGTTTCCCTCTTTCGAGGCCGACCATCACGGTGGGATTTCCGTGTGGCGAGGCAAAGTCGAGCGCACCTCCGGAGCGATTGTCCTCGACCGTGAAGCACAGACCGGGACCGTTAACGTAAACATGGACATGGACACCATCAACTTCGGTCTCGACGCAATGACCGAGCACGCGAAGGCTGACGACATACTCGCCGTGGCGCAATTCCCGACCGCGACCTACACCGGTACGCTAACAAACTTCAACCGGAGCGGAGAGCCAACGGCAGTAGAAGGAGAGCTCACACTGCACGGCGTCACGCAACCGATCGATCTACAGATTAATCGCTTTCGGTGTCATAAACCTTCAGGGACCGAGGTTTGCGGTGCCGACGTGTCCACCACGTTCAATCGTGACGACTTCGGCGTGACCTTCGGTAAAGCGATCGGTTTTCTCATGTATGTGAACCTGGAGATTCAGGTTGAGGCCCGGCGGGTCGAACCCGAGTCCTGAGTTCACAATAGCGACCCGGGCGCTATGAAAAACCGGCAGGCACTTCGGTGGCCGCATGGCGGCGTCAGAAAAGACTCTAGGAGGGGAATATGAAAATGATCAGGTTGGTACTCTTTTGCCTGCCCTGGCTAGGGGCCTGTACGCCGCAGGAGGCTCCGGCTCCACCCGAGCAGCCGAACGAACCACCGGCTCCGGTGTCGGACGCGGTCTTGTTTGAAGGCGGCCGGCTGATCATCGGAGACGGCAGCACCGTCGAGAACGCGGCATTCCTCGTCGAAGACGGTCGTTTCACCCAGGTGGGCGTCGCGGGCGCCCTCGAAGCACCACCCGGTGCGACCCGAGTAGACCTGTCGGGTAAGACCGTCATGCCTGCTCTCATTGATGCGCACTGTCATCTCGGGTACCTCAATCTCAACGCAATGACCGACGTGCGAGCGAATTACTCCCGAAACAACCTCATCGAACACCTGCACCGCGCAGCGTACTACGGGCTCAGTGCCGCGATGAGCATGGGAATCGATCCGCTCAATATGGTCCAGCTACGCCAGCAAGACATAGAGGGTGCGGCCCGGTTCCGCTGGGCGGGACGCGGCATGGGGCGGCCCAATGCCGGGCCCGGCGCCGCCGACCGCAGGGACGTCGTTTACGGTATCGATACCGTCGAAGAGGGTATCGCGGCCGTCAGGGAGCTTGCTGTCACTCAAGTGGACCTGGTGAAGCTCTGGGTGGACGATCGTAATGGCACTGTGCAGAAGCTAACTCCCGATCTTTACGGTCCGATCATCGACGAGGCACATCGCCTAGGGCTCAAGGTTACGGCGCATATCTTCTATCTGGAGGATGCCAAGGACCTATTGCGAGCCGGCGTGGACGGCTTCGCACACGGCGTCCGGGATGTCGACGTGGACGATGAGTTCATGGAGCTACTTGCCACACGGCCCTACACGTTCCTGATGCCCAATCTCCCAGATAGCGGCGCCAGAACAGCCGACGACCTGCCGTTCTACGCCGAGACCCTCTCTGAAAGCGCGACGGATCAAATGCGCACCGCGATTGCAGAAGGCACAACAGAGGATCCTGGTGAAAGCTTCCAAGTGCAGGCACGCAACCTGATGCGCATGCACGAAGCGGGCGTACCAATCATCCTGGCAACGGATGGCGACGGTGCGGGCTGGGAAGCGCATGAGGAGATTGCGGACATGGTGCTTGCAGGCGTTAGCCCGGCTGACGCTATCGTGGCCGCGACCAGCAACGCCGCACGACTTCTGAGGCTTTACGACCTCGGCACGGTCGCAGACGGGATGAGCGCAGACTTCATCGTGCTGGACGCCAATCCCCTGGATGATATCAAGAACACACGGGCGATCTCGAACGTCTATATCAGGGGTGAGGAACTGGACCGCACCGCGATGGCGGAGGACTGGACGAGCTGAAGGAGCGTCGATTGGGAACGAAATCACGGGGATGACGATGTCTAATCTAGTCTTAGTTGTAACGGTAAAAGTACAACCTGAGTACGCGGAAAAACTGAAACCGGCAATGTTGGAAAACGCCGCTCAATCAGTTCAAGAAGAGAGCTGTCATCAGTTCGACGTGAGCGTCTCCGAGGATGACCAACACACGTTCATGTTCTATGAGGTGTATGAAAACGAGCAGGCGCTGGCGGATCACCGTCAGACGCCGCATTTTCTGAATTACTGGAACCTCATGCAGGAACTAGGCGATAACGTCGAACGTCACGCGCAACTATTTGAAAAATTAAGTTAGCCGCCTATTCCAGCAGGCGGCTATTATTCATTCAACTAAATCGCGAGCTATCCCAGCAGACATTTCGATTGACTTGCATACTGCTGAAGTATCGAGGTGCCCTAATCCTAGGGCAATTGCAGAATTCAACTTCTGCCGAGCAGACACATAGAGCTCTATTGGAGCTCTGACAGTGGCGGCATGCTCGGTAATGATGGAGGCGTCTTTTTCAAAGACATCAAACATAGTACCTCCACCCTCACGATAGTCTGACTTGGCCATCATTGCCCCGCGCACTTCCAGCATCTTAGATCCGCCCGCGCCCTTGATGAGCACGCTTTGGATAAGCTCAGGATCCAGACCAGCCTTTTGCCCCATAACAATACACTCGGCTGCAGCAACCACATGAACGTGGACCAGGTAGTTCGCACAAAGCTTCATTCGGGTCCCGTTACCCACCTCTCCACAATAGAAATTCGTCGCAGTAAATCCCTCTAACACAGGCACACATTTCTCGTAAGCTGCCTCATCACCACTCACATAAATGGAGGCGGCCATATTCACCAGCATTGGCGGAGTTCCACTGATTGGTGCATCGAGGAGAACTTTACCGCCATCCGAAAATTTCTCATGGGCTGCAAGCTTGTCAGCTACATTTAGCGTACTGCACTCAAGCATGATCTGACCGGGCTTTGGATGCTCCAGGACATCAGCGATAACAGCCTGCAAAGACGAGGCATTCGGGAGAGAACAAGCAAGTAGATCCGCTCTTTCAGACACCTCCGTTGCAGACGAGGCTTTCGCCAACCCCAACTCATCTAACGCGTCCATGCATTCTGACTTGATGTCATAGCCAACTACATCAAAGCCTTTCTTCAAAAGATTACCGGCTATATTTCCACCCATCGGGCCCAAGCCAATAACTCCAACCTTTAGGCTCATATTGCGATCCTCCTAAATCCATCTTTTTTATCAATGCCTTGCATCCTATTGTAATCTAAGATATGGGTTTATATAGTCTCCCGTTGAACGGGCTCGCGGCGACTCTTAGGGAAACTCGCATGAAAAAAACAACAAAGAACCTCACACCGCTGCCGGCATTCAGCCTCGCAGCAGCTGTTTATCTCTTCACGACGGGGATCGCTCTAGCGGATCGAATTACCCTCAGGATCGCTACAGGCCATCCACCGGGAGTTGTTTACGCCGGCCTGATGAAGGACTATTTTCAAACCGAGCTGAAAAGCCGCGTCGAATCGCGTACGGAACACACAGTCAATTTCATCGAGGGTTACAGCGGGTCCATAGTTAGGACTTCTGAGACTCTCGAAGGCGTGCAAAACGGGATCATCGACATCGGTGGCTTCTGTTACTGTTTCGAGCCTTCGAACCTCCCGCTGCATGCATTCCAAGTAATGCTGCCCTTCGGGACAATGGATCCCACGGTCAGTCTGAAGATCGCCCAGGAGGTCTATCGAGAAGTCCCCTACCTGACCGACGTCTTCGAGGAGCAGTTCAACCAGAAACTCCTGGCCCGAATCGCCGATGCAGGTTACAACTTAATCACATCATTTGACTGGAACACCGTCGAGGATCTGGATGCAATCAAGATTGCTGGAGCGGGACTTAACCTAAACTGGCTACGCTACGCGGGTGTCACCCCTGTCCAGGCTGCTCTGCCCGAAGCCTATACGGGCCTGAGAACCCACGTCTATGAAGGTTGGGTCGTATTTCCCAGCGCAGTAGTTCAACTTAAGCTCTACGAACCAAGCCCCTTCTACACAATGATCGGATTTGGCTCCATGACCTGGCATGGTCTAACCATCAACCTCAACACATGGAACAGACTGCCAGCAGACTTCCAGGAAATCCTACTTGAGGTATCCGCAGCCTTTGAGGAGAGAACCGGTTCTAACAACTTGGAACGTTATGGGAATGACGTTGCAAGCCTTAGAGAACTTATCACTGTGAAAGAACTCGCACCGAGCGTGCGCACAGAATGGGCAGTCTCACTTCGAGATTGGCCCAAAGAGATGGTCACTGAGCTTGACGCCCAGGGCTTACCGGCAACTCAAGTACTTGAGGCAGCGCTCTCCTCAGCTGAGCGGCATGGCTATACATGGCCGGTTCGCTATGAGCTCGAGTAGCACCTCGAATTCACTCGGACTGGAAGTCTCTTTGCCGCCGGTCGGGGCTTGACCCGGACAAGGCCACCGGATATCGGGTAGAGCATGTCTATCGTCAAACTTAACGACCACCTAACCAAAGCACTCATGGTGCTTGCGGCGTGTTGGGCCTTCATCCTGACCTTCTTAATCATCGCCGACATCATCGGCCGAACCGTGTTCAATTCGCCAGTCTACGGCGTCCCCGAGATCGTAATGAACTCCATCGTGATGATCGTATTTCTCCAAGCAGGCTATGCGATCCGAAGTCGGTCGATGCTGCGAGCAGATTTTCTCGCTAGGAAATTTACACCCTTGTTCGGTCGAATCGTGCTGACCGCAGGTTACTTACTCGGGGCTGCGTTCTTCATCATGATCCTTTTCGGCAGCTGGGATTCAGCCATCCATGCCTGGGTGGCCAACGAATACGAGGGCGAAGGGGCGCTGCGGGTACCCGCATGGCCGACGCGCTTCACGATTGTTTTCGGCAGCGCCGTCGCCACCATGAGCTACCTGCTTTTGGCTTACCTGGATATCTTCCGACCGGAAAAGCTAGATGCGGAGATTGCTCCAGAGGCCAAGCTTCATGACTAAATCACCAACTACTGCCTGAACTCCACTTCGTGTTCGACGTCAGCATCGCCACCGTTCTGATCGTTAGCCTGCTGGTGATGGTCGGACTCGGCGTACACATCGCAATTGCGCTTGGAATGGCCAGCGCACTGGGCATTTTCCTCATCACCGGTGGAAACTTCGATGTCGTGTTGGCGATGCTGGGAAGCACAGCCTACGAATCCTTACGCGGCTATGAGTTCGCGGTGATTCCGTTGTTCATGTTGATGGGAGAGTTCATCGGTAAGTCCGGAGCTGTTACAGACGTCTACCAGGCCATACATCGTGGCTTGAAGCGCCTTCCGGGACGCCTTGCAATAGCAACACTTCTAGGCAACGCGATATTCTCCTTCGTCACGGGCGTGAGCATCGCCTCAGCCGCGGCATTCTCACGCATCGCCTACCCGGAGATGAAGCGCTTTGGTTACCACCGCGGCTTCGCGCTCGGCACCATCGCCGGTTCAAGCTGTCTCGGCATGCTGATCCCACCTAGCGTGTTAATGATCGTTTGGGGTCTGCTCACGGAGAGATCCATCGGCCAAATCTTCCTAGCCGGCGTTTTACCCGGGCTGTTGCTGGTAAGCCTCTTCGTAGCCTACGTGTTAGCTGTCGCATTACTGCGCCCAGAGCTGGTCGGAACCCGCAAGGATAAGGCCGTTCCGGAAGCGGAACCGAAGGCTCCAGAGTCCCTGTCTAGCGCTCCGAAGGTATGGGGCAGCGCACTCGGCATTATCTTCGTCATCGTAGCCGTCCTGGGTGGAATCTGGTTCGGCGTCTTTACGCCCACGGAAGGCGCAGGTGCCGGAGCCTTCATTGGGCTCATCATGGCGATCGCAAAGGGCATGAGAACCAAAGAGATCGTCGACGCCATCCTTTCGGTTGGCCGAACCTCGGCACCGATACTTCTGTTGTTGGTGTCCGCTTCACTCTACTCCCGGACGCTGGCCATGACAGGCGTCTCGACAGCCATCCAAGACACTTTCCTCGGCGCGGACATGCTGCCCTGGATGATCCTCGCAGCCATGGTCGGCGTCTGGTTCCTATTGGGCATGGTGATCGACTCAATCTCGATCATGCTGCTCACCGTCACCATCTTCGAACCCATCGCCGTGAATCTCGGCTATGACCCCATCGCGTTCGCGATCGTGGGCATCCTCGCCATTGAGGCGGGTTTGCTGACACCACCCTTCGGCTTACTGGTCTATACGGTGAAGGCAGCGATTCGGGAGGAGGACGATGATGTCTCCATCATGCAAATTTTCCGCAGCTCAATGCCCTACTGGATCATCATGCTGACATGCATGATAGCGATCGCCACCTACCCGCAGATCGCAACGTATTTGCCCAGCCTGGTGTTCTAGCTCGTTTATTTCACCAGGCAGCCGCTGCGCTCACTCCAGATCCAGATCCCACAGCGCGATAGCGTTGGTTCTGCCAATCCTGATCCGGTCCTCCTCTGAGACGATCGGCGTGTCGTCATACCATTCCGCAGCGTCCTGCATGGTCTCGAATGGGTAATCAGCTGAGAAGAACAGGCGATCAGTTCCAAGAACTTCAAGCGTGTTCCTAAGCGCAGGATCATTGAAGAAACCGCTGGTGGTCACGTAGAAATGATCGAGAAAGATCTCGCCAAGAGGGCGGGTGCCACGGTAGCCGCGAGAAGAAAAACGCATCCGGGCATCTATTCGCCACAGCGAGTGGGGAATGAATTCGCCCAAATGCCCAATGACGATCTTCAAGTTAGGATAATCGTCGAACAATCCCGAGCCGCATAGACGAAGGGCATGTATCGAGGTCTCAACCGCGAAACCCCAGGGCGCACTCATCAGCCATGGGTGACCTTCATAGCTCTGGGCACGGGCGGGAATCTGCATGCGGGGGTGCAGATAGACGGGCACATCCAACTCGGAAACCGTTGCCCAGAAAGTTCGATATTCCGGGATATCGTAGTAGATAGCCGAATCGGGCACGTCCTTCTGCGTGAAACCGTTGAGCATTGCACCCTTGAATCCAAGCTCTTTGACACAGCGGGTCAGTTCGGCGGAAG
>Ga0310121_10003411_pt1 | contig 14493 bp, 13 predicted proteins | sample CB27_Tmax_986_MG_FD_203504 | JGI IMG/M metagenome (GOLD analysis project Ga0310121, IMG submission 203504) | Marine microbial communities from Western Arctic Ocean, Canada - CB27_Tmax_986 | ecosystem: Environmental > Aquatic > Marine > Oceanic | place: Canada: Western Arctic Ocean | collected... | reverse complement strand
CTCGTCGCTGCTCACAGGATGAAATAGGACATAACTCCTCCCGAAGCATGCTGACCCCGATGGATGGAATGAATCGGCTCTTCTTGACTACGCCGCTATCTATAACGAAACGAACCCCATCGATGGTGATGCTCGTTTCGGCAATGTTGGTGGCACAGATCACCTTGCGGCGACCTGGAAATTTATCAAACACCCGCCGCTGTTCCTCACTGGACAAACGACCGAATAATGGCAGAACCACAAGACCGGGGATCTTCTCATCTTTAAGGGCCCGGACGCTGTCGAGAATCGGTCCGGCACCGGGTAGAAAGGCCAGGATATCCCCCGGCTCTCCGGAATTGTGAATGTTCTTTACCGTTTGGACAACCCCCTCGAAGAGCCTCTCTACGCCCATCTCCTCTAAGGGTTGGTAGCGAACCTCCACCGGATGCATCGGCGCCGTCGCCTCAATTACCGGCGCTCCGCCAAAGTAGCGCTGGAAAAACTCCGGTTGGATCGTGGCGCTCATGATCACAACCTTCAGATCCCGACTCCGTTGCCCCTGAAGCAACATCTTCAAAAGGCCCAATGTAAAATCGATATTGAGACTACGTTCATGCGCCTCATCAACGACGATCACACCGTAATCGGACAGGAGCGGATCGGTCTGTGCTTCCATCAGCAAGACACCGTCCGTCATGAACTTGAGGCGAGTATCGGCCGAAGTTATATCTTCAAAACGGATCTTGTAGCCCACGGTTTCACCCAAAGGGCTCGCCATCTGTTCCGCTACATGAGCAGCAACGCTCGTGGTTGCAAGGCGCCGTGGCTGGGTCACTCCGACAATCTGCGAGCTACTCACGATTCCGGCATCCATCAACATCTGGGGTAGCTGCGTTGTCTTGCCGGTTCCGGTCGGGCTTGTGATGATTACCACAGGATTATCCGCCACAGCCGCCAGTATTTCTTTTTGGTGTGCCCAAATAGGAAGGGAACGTGGTTTCATGTCGTTTACAACTCCGGCTTCGGTGGTATGGCCAGAGGTGCCTCATCATAGAGATAGGTCTGACGATCACGGAGCCACTGGACCACGCGAGAAACCGAAGACCGGACTTCAACCGGACTTTTATCATTGGCCTCGGCCAGCGATACCTCGGTTCTCAGGCAGTGAAAATCTCTTCGTGAAGTACAAAGGAATCGAGCTTTAAGAGCGTGAACCAGGGGGTTCAACCCGCTCCCTGAAGCGAGAGCCCGGGAAAATAATGCAGCAGCTCTTGTATTGTTCCCGCCATATTCATCCGGAACCTGCGAAAATAAGACAGCTTCCGACAGCGCGCCCAACCCGAGGAGGTCGCCGTTTTCGACCGTGCGAATCACCTTCAACGTTTCAAGAGCGCTGGGAATGGAACGGGCCAGACGACTGTCCTGCGGTTGAACCATGGAACGCCAAAGAGCCGCAGCAGACGCACAGCTGAGGATCTGCGCCTCTTGCGCGGGAAGGCCCGTGCTGACGTCCAGGACCGGCGGCGAGGAGCCCAGCACGATGGCTTGTTCCACGAGCGGGTACTTCGTCATTCCGGGCCGTGCTAATTCGAGGGCCGTATGAAACCGGCGTACGCAATCCAACGCAGATCCATCGGCAGCAACGGCCGTGTCTGCGGCGGCCGGACCCTGTGGCGAACAAATCAGAATGCCCCTGGTCAAATGATGAAGACAACCGAGAAGTGCCTCTCCTGCCCGATCGTCCGTCTTCGGGTCGGCTTCCCAGCTGGACACCCGCTGTTCCAACTCTTGTTTCGGCGACCGGACCTCCACAGCAACAGGATCCGCGGGACCCGAAAACAACTGCGTGATCGTGGCGCAACCAACCAGGGCTACAAACAACGATAATACAACACCCCTACAGACCGTTTTCATCGTAACCTATTGACAGTACGTCTGGGTTGTACCGTCCACACCGGAGCAGACCGCGCCGCCGGGACAATCGAGCGTCGTCTCACATGTGGCTGTACAAAAACCGGTGGACCCTGGCTCGCCGGCACAGGCTTGTTGATAACAATCATCAGCCGACGTACACGGGTTTCCAAAGGGAATACAAACCTTCACATTTCCGGTTTGTGTCTGCGCGTAGGAACACACCATATTCGAAGGGCAGTCCGAAGCATCCAGGCAATCCGCCGAGCAGACGCACTGGCCGAGTCCATTCTGCAAGGTGACAAGTCCAAAGCATGTCGATGCAGTACAGTCCACCGGTGTGCCCACATCGGATGGTGCGCAGACCTTCTGGTCGGCGCTGACTGGATAGCACGAAAATCCGGCGCCGCAGTCTTTGCTCCGCGCGCATGCCTTGGTACAGAACCCCGTTCCCGCAATGCCCACGTCCAGACATAGGTCGGACTCACATTCCTCAGCCTCCAAACAGGGATCTCCGAATCCTTTCTTCGGGGTTCCCGGATCCGTCGTGGTTGTATCGGGCACGCTGGTATCCGGCGGGCTTGTGTCCTCCGGGAGCGGCCCACCAGTGTCCGTCGGCGGTGGCGGCGTCGTGTCGACCGAACCAACGGTATCTTGTGGTGCGGCTTCCTTGCACCGATGGTCATGACAGAACGCGCCCAGAGCGACACATTCCTCGTCGGTTACACATTCCCGGCCGCAGATGCCGTCGAGGCAGACAGAGGACGGCCAACACTCCTGGTCTGTAGTGCACGGCTGATCGCAGGTAGGACATTCCGGGGCCGAAACATCCGTCCCAGGAGGGTTCGGATTATTCGATTCCTCGATGTTGACCTCAGCGCAGTGAAGGCACATCACGGCAAGGCCAATATAGAGAGTTGGTAGCCAGTAACGCATTGAGCACAGTCCTAACGAAAGCAGGTGGGAATCGCAAAGGATTTCCCGCTTTTCCGGTTCACCCCTCGGAGCGTTCCTCTAATAGCTCCAATAGAACGCCACCCGTAGCTCTGGGGTGCATAAAAGCAACCGGATATCCCTCCGCACCTATGGAGGGTTTGTCGTTGACGAGCTGTAGGCCTCGGCTGCGATATAAATCGAGACGCGCCTGAATATCATCTACCGCCAGACAGATATGATGCACGCCCGGCCCCTTCTTCTCGAGAAACCGGCTGACTTCACTGTCGTCACGAAGCGGCGCAATCAGCTCAATCAGAGACTCCCCCACCGGTATGAACGCGATCTTCAGGCCCCGATCGGACATGGTGCAGACCTCTGAAACTTCCGCACCGAGTTGATCGCGCCAGATCTTCAAGGCCGCATCCAGGTCGTGCACCGCAATACCTATATGGGCCACTTTTTTGAATGTAGGGCTGCCCGTCACGGATTCTTATCTCCAGTACCGTGCAAGTTGTACTTCTTCAACAGGCGTCGCAGATGTTTCCGATCCACTTCCGCCTCTTTGGCGGCCCGGGTGATATTCCCTTCATTACGTTGGATCAGACTTGAGAGATATTCCTTTTCGAATTGGGCCACCCATTCTTCCTTGGCAATCTTGAAGGAGCGATCCAGGATCGGTTCCACCTTACGGGTTTCCGCGTCCGGTTCCACCCGCATTCGCACGATCCCCACACCACTGATATGTTCGGGTAGATCATGAAGTTGGATGGTATCCGAGTCGGATAGAGAGCAGGCCCGTTCGATGACATTCAGAAGTTCACGAATATTTCCGGGCCAGTCGTAGTTCATCAAGCCATCGAGGGCTTCACGAGAGACTCCACGGATACGCATCCGGTCTTCGGGTGAACGATTGAACTTGGCAGTTCGGAGGAAATGCTTGGTCAAAAGTGGAATGTCCTCCCGACGTTCTTTCAAGGCTGGGAGCGTCATCCGAACAACGGATAAACGATAAAAAAGGTCCTCTCGAAAACGACCTTCCTTACATTCTTTCTGAAGGTTCCGATTGGTGGCGGCGATCACGCGTACGTCTACCCGAATGGGACGGTTTCCTCCCACACGACGGATTTCCCGCTGTTCAAGCACTCGTAATAGTTTGGGCTGTAACTCCAGTCGAAGCTCACCAATCTCGTCGAGGAAGATCGTGCCTCCATTGGCCAACTCGAATAATCCCTGCCGAGATGCCAGAGCACCGGTAAAGGACCCACGTTCGTGACCAAAGAGTTCCGATTCAATCAACTGCTCGGGAACCGCTCCACAATCCACCACAACAAAGGGCATCTTGGACCGCTCCGACAGGAGATGGATACTTCGCGCAACTACTTCTTTACCAGTTCCTGTTTCTCCCTCCAGCACCACCGTGGTGTTGGTGGGAGCAATCCGCTCGATGACCCCGAATATCTCACGCATTCGAAGAGAGCTGCCAACGATATGGCCACAGGAGTCTCGCTTGCTCGGCTCAAACTGGATACGCTCTTCAAGGGTTTGAAAGCGCATCTCGATGGCGCCAACCCGGATGGCGGAACCCGGCACCAGGTAGGCCTCGCGAACCCGAACCCGATTTACAAAGGTACCGTTGGTCGAATCGAGATCCCGCAAGAGGTACTTCTCACCATCAAGCAGGATTTCGCAATGTCGACGAGACACTGTGTCCCCTTCGATGACGATATCATTCTCATCCATCGCACCGATTCGAATCACTGTCTGTTCAAACACATATTCGGTTTGCGAACCGTCCTCTCCGAGCACCACAAGCTTGCACTTGTGCAACCGGAGATCCGTCAGAGACGTGGCCTCAACCACCCGCGTCTGCGGAGCTTCATCATCGAAAGTACGGCCCATTCTTCGGGCTCTCAGAGTTCAAAATCTAATTTGTATGCGCGACGCTTCTGGTATTTCTTCTCGTCGTTTTCCTGTTCTTCTTTACATTCGATGCACAGAGTCGCAACAGCTCTGGCTCGGAGACGAGGCACGCCAATCGGCGCGGTACATTGCTCACATTCGTTGTAGGTACCATCGTCGATTCTGTTGAGCGCCTTGTTGATCTTCTTCAGGAGGTACTTTTCACGGTCTCGCAAACGATACTCAAACGCCTGCTCGTACTCGGCCGTCGACTGGTCCACTTCGTCCCCAGGCTTGCCAACTATCTCATCACTGTCTCGATGAAGCACGCTACGAGCCTGAGCCAAGAGTTCCTTACGCCCCTTCAGCAGGACCTCGCGGAATTCATCAAGTTCCTTTTTCTTCAGCTTTGTTGGATCACTTTTCTTGGGGGCCATCATAGCTCCTTCAACATCCGGGTCCGGAAAATGACAAGGATAGCTATCTTGCACGCTGAACAGAAAGCGATCAAGTGGATCCGCTCTTCGGACCATGGAAAAGACAGAGAAACCTCCATAACGGTCGACCACGACCATGAATAGAGCGGATCTTCTGTTCCTACGTGACCCGTACCAACCCCTGTGATAGGAACATAATTATGCTGCGCTATCTCGCTATACTCACAATTGGACTGCTCCTTGGAGCTTGCGACCAGTCGGTGGGCGACGCATGCACGATTTCCTCGAATTGTGCCCAGGGGCAGATATGCGACACCACAATGCCCGGCGGATATTGTACCCGCTCGTCCTGCACCTTTGTGGGCTGTCCTTCGGAAGCGGTCTGTATTGAATTCACAGATTTCGAGAGCTTCTGCATGCTGCGTTGTGACAATGCATCCGATTGCCGATCGGAATATAGCTGCATAGACTTGGACGCTACGTCAAAGTTCTGTGCACCATCCGTGCTATCGGATCGGGACGATGCGCCATGACGCGGTTCCTTCCGCTCCTTTGCCTATTCATTTTGGCGTGTGCTACGCCCCAGGATAAGACAGTCAACAATCGGCGAGGTCGGCTGCTGGACGAGGAGGCTGAACGTGCTGCAGGGCAAAGTCAGATCCCGACAACGACGGACGCAAAAACGACACCCCAGGTACGAGTAACACCGGGACGTGCTGGCATCAACGCACAGATTGGACGACGAATTCTAAGCCGTTCAGAGATCAATGCCATCCGAAAGGCCGGCCCCGGAAAAATTTTGCAGTTTGTGGAGGTCGCTCCCGCCTTTTGGAGCAGCCGCTTCCTCGGTTTCCGACTCAAACGGATCCATACTACGGATGCCCGGGCTCGCCCCCCCCATCTGATGGAGGGAGACGTCATCCTCCGCATCAACAAAGTCCGCATCAAGACTCCCGATGATTTCTTCTTGGTGTTTCAGACCCTCGACAAAGCACGAAACATAGTCTTTGACATCTGGCGTAAAGAGAAGAGGATCCTGGTTTCCTACGAGATTCGAGAGCCAGAGTCGGCACAGACATGGTCGAGATGAAAAGCCGAACCATATCTACCCTTCGAGATAGACAGTCCCGATGGCTCTACCTGCTTGGCATAGGCCTGGTCTGGGGATGCTCTTCCAGTTCCATACCTCCGCACCAGTCGGTCCATACGCAGCTTCCTCCAACTCCAGATCAGGTCGCGTGGACGTCGACCGGTGAAACGGTTGTAGCCCGCGTAGGATCCAAACCGATCTATGCGTCAACAGTCCGCTTGATCATGCAGCTGGAACCGAGCCTATCTCCCCGACAGGCGCTGGACCGAGCCATCGAGATCGAAGCCATATCGGCCGACGGAGCAAGTAAGTTCGGAGCCTCGCCACCCTCGAATCTGGTTCATCGATATCGCCAACTCCTGGTCCAACGATTCCTACAGAAGAACTTTGAGGAGGATCTGACGGTGACCACCGTCCCCGACAAGTACCTTAAGAAAGCCTTTAAAGTGAAGAAGGTACGTAAACACTTCATTCATTACGACACATTCTTCGTTCGGGACCTTCAGCTCATCTGTTGCTCGACCAACCATGTCGTATGTGCCCAGAATTTAAAGAAAAACGCCCCGTGCTTTGAGAAGTTCAAGCAAGAATCAAGGCGACTGCGTAAGTTTGTTCTGGCAAACAAACCAAAAACAGCCGATGAATTCTCAGCTCTGGTGGACCGTGCCAAGGAAGAGATCAACCCGAGGGTCCAGCATCAAAAATTCGATTTCTACTATGACGTGAACGAAAGCTATAAAGCGAACCAGGCCCGGGTAGATCGAATGACCCGTGCCGTAAATGAGGGCGTATTGACCCTTGAGATCGGAGACATATCGCCCGTTCTGTCGGACCAGTACGGCTACCACATCCTATACCTGGAAAACCACATTCCCGAAGCCAATGGTTCGCTCGCGGATGTGGAGGTCAGAAAAGAACTCTCCGAGAAGATCTTTCCCGCCGTTCAACGGGAGGAATTCATGCAAAGCATCACCCAGAGCTTCCGGGCCTACCACGTCACACTTGACGATGAAGCTCTGAAAAGTCTCCGCGCCTTCGGACGCCAACCCGAACCGGAAGCTATCCGCCCCTAATCGCCGGAAAGATTATCCAGGACCTCTGTCGCCCGGTCCCTCAGGGCCGTGTCCGACTCGGTCTGGATATATTCGCGAAGCGCACCTTCAGCCTTCATGCTATTGATCGTCTGTAAGGCATCAAGTGCGGCATTCTTTACGACCGGATCTCGTTCGAATAAAGCCGCCACCACATATTCAACGGCTCGGGGATCCTGGGTCTGCGACAGAGCACCGATGGCTTTGGTCTGAACCGCCACTTCCTTAGCTGTCACCAACGCACCGAGGTTTGAATAGGCGAGAGGATTTCGGAAGCCCCGAACCGCATCGATGACGATCGAACGGATACCTTCATCCGTATCATAGAACATCTCGGCTAGAGCGCTGATATTGTCTTCCCGCTCCCTGGCCGATGAATGCTTTACGATCGTAGCGAGGGCCTCCCGTCGAATATCTGTATTACCGTATCGTAGTAGACGCCAGACCTGGGGAAGAGCACTCTTTACGCTGAGTTTGTTGACTCCACGAAGAGCCTCCAACTTCACGGTCGGGTCGAGATCCGCAAGCATGGCTGACACAAGAGTACCCGCCTGCGAATGCTTGACGGAGACAATCGCCTTGACCACCTGAACACGAATTGCCGCATCCAGATCACCCTTCAGGGTCAGTAAACGATCGGCTACCGAGATATTGGCAATGCCAGCAAGCCCCGTAACTGCAGCTCGACGAATACGGATATCCTTATCACCGATCCGGTCTAATAGAATTCTGCGGATACGACTACTACCGCCCGACCCAGACGAGCCCAGTGCCTGGAGTGCAGCCGCACGAATTCGAGGGTCGGAATGGCCCGCATACGTCTCGATCCGGTTTAGACCAAGACCGACGAGAATGGTTACGAGTTGGGTCTTGGATAGCTTTGCCAGAGCCCCGTCACCGTCCGATAGATCCGCCATTGGAACCACGGCCGCCTCCAACTTCAAGGCGGACGCAGCCCGGATTGCATGTTCCCGAATACCGGTATCGGTCGAACCAATATGCTTCACCACAGATTTGCCATGCCCTGTAATATGTTTTTCTCGTATCATCGAGAGCGCAAAAACCTTGTCGGCTCCCTCTTCGCTGGAGAGAAGAACCTCCAAAGCCTTCGTCCGATACGATGCCGATTGGGATCCTGTCATAGCGCGAGCAAGCCGAGAACGGATCACGGGGTCCAGCCGGTTGTCATCCAGGAGCTTCGCTACAGTTTTATGCAACTTCAACTGGATAAGGCCATCGGCAGCCAAACTTCGAATCGTCAAGGACCCATGAAATAATAGTGGTTGAATCGAAGGTCCAATGCGGCGATCCCCCGTTGCTACCAGTTTCTTTATGGCCGTAATGACACGTTCTTCGTCTGGAAGCTGCAGATCCTCCATCAGCAGATAGACGCGGTATTTTTCATCTCCGGCATCTACAAGGGCCCGTACCGCAGCGAGCTTTACCTTTGGATCCGAATCGGAATCCACCATAGAGGCGAAGCGACTCAGGACGTCCGTATTTTGGACAAGCGATAGTTTCTGAATCCCAAGCACCCGAACCGACGAATCGGAATGATTCAAGAGGGGGCTCAGACTTGTTCGCCCCAATATACCGAGTTCTCTAGCGTTCTGAGCAATCTCCATGATCCCGGTTATGGGCCCCGATCGCAAGATCTTGCGGGCCGCACGTATGATCTGTGGATCTGCCTCGGATTTGCGCAACCTTGCATAAAACGTTGCCGGTTTTACGTATTCATTACCTATCCGAACCAGTCCAAAATAGATCTTTGCAGGTGGCAGAACAGCCCAGAAGGGAAATACAGGGATGAAGGCACGTGCTGGAATGTTCTGGGCGGACGACACGGAGACAGAGCCCTCCAGGGTCACGCGCTCAACACCAATGATTGCAAAAGTAGCCCCCACCTCCGCGAGCGCCTGTTCGCAGTCCAAGGGATCGGGGCGTTGGCATTTGAGTATCACCTTACGGGCCAGATCAAAGCCTTCGGGTAGCTCCAACACAACCCCTTCGTATCGTTCTCCACCCTTGACCTTCAACGCCTCGAATAGTTCCTGAACACGCCCACGTAGAGAGTCGGATTGCGTGACCATCGACTGCGGAACCAGAATAGAGGTCTCTGTCAGTCCATTTTGGACGGTTTCGGTAACGAAGATCACGGTCCGTCCTTCGGCTGCCACTGCATGGCCAGAAAAGACCGTAACGCATACAAATACTAAGAAAATGATGAGAAAAGACGGAACGCGCATATTTCTTAAACTCTTAAGTTGTATCATTTGTCCGGCCATGGATTCCCCAAACGATGCATCGAGCCTATACCCTGGCCCTTGAGGAGTACATGTTATCCCGATTGGTTTCATACCACGGAAAACCCACGAAGGGTAGAGTTTCGCCGTTTTTAGGAAGATCATCTTCGGGCATATATCACTCTCGTGAACAGTTGTATTAATCGCTTTCGAAAGAAACCCTGGTATACGTAGAATACGATTCATATTCAGCACTCATCCTTTCTATCGACAGCCAGAACGATGATATTCAACGGAGTTGTTATGCCTGCTATTCCAGCCGTACATCGCTGGGCGCACTCCGGACCCGGCTCGATGTTGGGTATGATCATCGTCGTCGTTGGTATGGGGCTTGTGCCGAATATGTCATTCTGCGACAAGGTTTTCGCGGCGACCGCTCAGCCGGAGGATACATCCGGAGTCATATTATTGGACTTCGACGTAGCTGTCGCCGAGGTCGTCCTCGACGGACGACTGATCAAACTTGATCTGGCGACCCCAACCAGGCAGGTAACCATCCCCCATGTGGACCGGAGCTACTCGCATTGGTTGGAAGTTTCCGGCCAGGATTCTGCCCTGCCCACAAAGTCCCTCAAAATAAGGCCCGGAGACTTTAAGCCAAAGCGTGGAAAAGACGGGCGAGAGGTATACGTAGCACAAAAAAAAGTCGTGTTTCATGCCGCCAAGACCAACGCCGGAGTGATGCAATACGTTCGTGATGGTGGACCCGTAATAACCAGTGTACTCGCTATCCTGGTTCTCCTTTCCGTCCTTTCCTGGTTGTTGATTGTGTCCAAGCTTCGTCAGATTGGGCAGGCCAAACGCCAGACGGATGCCTTCCTGACTGCATTCAACGATGCTCGCACCTTTACAGATGCGCGTTCGTCGGCCGACTCCTATCCTCATAGTCCCGCCGTCACCATGTACCACGCCGCCCGGTCGGAAATGGAGAAACGTTCCCGAACCGGAGGAACCCTGGACGATCACGTGGCAGAGAATGCGCAACGAGCCATGGAGAGAGCAGGTCGCGAGGCCATGTATGGATTAGAGCATCGGCTGAGCTTTCTCGGCACGGTTGCATCCGCCGCGCCCTTCATCGGCTTATTTGGAACCGTATGGGGCATCATGGAAGCCTTTGGAAGCATTCAGCCGGGACATGAAACTCTGGACGCAGTAGCACCCCATCTAGCCAACGCATTGATCGCCACTGCGGTTGGTCTACTCGCGGCGATCCCAGCCGTAATGGCGTACAATATGTTCATCGGAAAGATACGCGGGATCTCGATACAACTTGATGGCTTCGCCGACGAAATGAACAATCGACTCGTCCGTGCATCGTCGGAGATGAAAGTAGATCCGCAGCCCGTGGAGGTGAGCGATATCCTCCGGGCGGAGAATGGCGAGGTACCCTGATGGGCATGAGTAGTTCGAACTCCGGCTCCGATGGCCGTGTCGGCCCCCCTACCCTCGCAGAAATCAACGTAACACCCTTTGTGGATGTAATGCTGGTCCTGCTGGTAATCTTCATGGCCACCGCGTCCGTGGCCAAACAACAGGATGTCGCCAAGCTGAAGCATCAGCAGGACCTGCTGGAACTTCAGGAACAGGAATTTTCCGACCCCGGCGAAAAACAAAATCAGTTGGTTGAGCTCGACCTTCCGCAAACAAACTCCAAGGCCGTAAATCTTCAAGAATCCCGAAAGATCGTTCTATCGTTGACCGTGGATTACACCTTTGTGATCGAGGGTTTCAAAGAAGATGGTTCCGACGATTTCAAACTATCGTGTAAAGACCAGGTAATGGGCTGGCCCCAGGAACTTCCACCTGGGGCGGAAGGTGACATGCTATTTCGAAAATGCCTGAAACCCTTCGCCAAGAAACTGGTAGCCAATCCGAAATTGAAATCCGATCAGGAACTCTACCTACGAGCGGACCGGGCACTGGACTACGGACATGTCGTGATTCTAATGGCAGCCATCCGGGCAGCTGGTATCCATAAGTTTGGACTGGTCGCAGAAAGCGAATGAAGGAACCATCCCCAAGACGCAAGAAACACCTTCGGGTCATCCTCGGCGTATTGTTTGTCCACGGTCTCGTCGGATACTTGATCGCGGGAAACGGAACCGAGACCGTTCTGGCCGAAAACGCCACCATAATCCAACCCCAGCTCCAGCTCTACCTGCCTATAAAACCCGGCAAGGACAATACGCGGTTATTTGATGCGGAGATGCTCCTGGATAGGGCCGTCGTCCATCAACTCGTCACGAAAACAGCGAAGGGATACCATTATAAAAAACGTTCTATTGGGACGAGTCGCCGTATCGCTGCACGCTGGTTGGCCCGAAACACCCGCTCACGCGAACGCATTGAAGATAGTCTGGCAGCACAGGTTCATCCGGAATTCGTCCAGGACGCCCCCCAATTGCTGCGCTACCCGATGCAGCGCCGGAGATCCGTGAAGCGAGCCACCGCGGAGACCTGCCAACAGGTCTTCCTGCCCGTCCACGGGTCCGACAGTGAATCCTGCCAGACGGAAATGGCTCTTATGCAACTCGCGAACGCGCATTGCCAGAAAACCAGACAGACCTTTACAAGCCATACCCTGGTTGAGCCCTGCAGTGGATCGCCCCTGCTCTTTCGCACCATTCGGTTCGCATGCTGCTACCTCAGGACCTTTGAGGTCGTAGATGCCAAGCTCGGCGGCCGGGAAAAGGCGAAAAAAAATCAGATGAAACGCCTGTTGAAATATGAACAGCCCGAAAAACACGAACGAGCGGTGAACATAAAAAAGCGGACCCAAAAGCCCAAAGTCCTGAAAAAAGCCCCGAAACATAAGAAAGCACAATTGGACCGGAAACGGCGGAACACAGTCCTCAAAGAGGTCTTGGACGTACCGGACGACTCCGATCCGCGAAAACGCGCCACTTCTCTGGAGAATATCGTCGGGATACGGAGTGGATCTGCACTCGGACGGGGTACAACACAAGGGGACACCGACCCCTACTTCCGAAAAATCCAACAACGTCTGATGCAGGAATTCACGGCACCAGGGGCAATCTCGCGGGAAAGATTACGACACCTCGTAGCCGTCATTCATATTTCGGAGATCGGTGCGGACGGCACCATCAAGAAATATCGTCTAAAGAAAAGTAGTGGGGTTCGACTATACGACCGAGCCGTAGAGGAAGCTGTACAACGGTTCATGCCAAACTACGGTGGTTCATCATTCCTTCCCAGACCCCCTCCAGATAAACTACGGCAGGTGAAGGGGCGCGGTATCGACCTGCGCATGGTACCCACACAATGATTCCGATCCTTCGTCTTCTTATACCCCTGGTACTGGCCTGGATCCTGCTACCCTCACAGGTTCAAGCACAAGGCCCCTGTTTGACCGACGCGGACTGTACATCAGCTCACCGTTGCGTCAGTAGCCGTTGCGTGGGCCAGGTGTTGGCAACACGGCTGGCCCCTCCTCCCATACGTATCTTCATCGATCCGAGAAAATCGTATTGTGACATGGGACAATCCCTTGCCCAGGCCGTCCATACGCAGCTGACCCTCTTCCTGGAACAGGTTGAGTTCCCCATGGCCGGAGAAGCACCGATCGTCTTGCGCCGTGGAGCCGAACATCAACTCAAGTTGATTGATCTAGCCCTCGCCACAAACCAACGAGCATTGGTACGAATCCAACCGGACTGCGCCCCCAACGCCACCGCAGTGGACATCCATCTCACAACCCTTGATCTCGCCTATCTTCGTACACCGCGCCATCTGACGATGACCCTGTCCGAAGTAAGCGGATCGCTGAAGAGTTTTCGTGGATCTCTGCAACGGTTTGCCAATCGCTTGCGATCCATTGATGGAGCCCCACCCGGGGTCGCCGGCAGTCGAATCGCTATGGCATGCAAACTTGATCGGCGCACGAAGGAGATCTTTTCCATCAGTTCCTCGGGCACCAACCTACGCCGAGAAACCCAGTTCAATAACCTTACGATGTTACCATCTTGGACCCACGATGGTCTGATCGCAGCCACATCGTACGTCCAGGGCAATCCGGATATCCATGTTGATGGGGTACCTTTCCTCACAACACCCGGCCTGAACACAGGCATCGATTTTCATGGTCCCTCGGGGCGGTTCGTCGTCGCGTCGGCCCCAAATGACGCCCAACACCTCTACCTGGGCGACTCATCCACCGGTAAGGTTCTCGAACGACTGACATCATCTCGCGCCATTGATACAGCTCCCGCATTCAGTCCAGATGGGCGGAGAATTACCTTTGTCTCGGATCGAAGTGGAACACCCCAGATCTACGTCCTCCGACTCAAGGACAAATCGGTCCGCAAGATTTCACGTCATGGCAGTTATAATACCTCTCCCACCTGGTCACCCGATGGAAGAAGCATGGCGTGGGCACGGCGAACATTCGGGGAACGACACGAAATTGTCCTGAGTCAATACCCACCGGGCAAGACGGGGGAAACCGTTCTCGCCACCGGTCGATACAGTTATGAAGATCCATCCTTCAGTCCCGACGGCCGGTATCTTGTCGTCGTACGTAAGAACCGAACCCAGGCCGAGCCCGTTCTTATCAATCTACGAACTCGAAAGATTCGCCCATTGAGCCAGGAAAAATTACCTGGTCCCTGCTCTCAACCCGCCTGGGGTCCCGTCCTGGTCGGTCGTTGAAGGCCAGATTCATATAGGCCAAAACCACATAAGGCGGAGTCCTTGCGGGCTCCGCCTTATGCGTGAATGAAACGAAAAGATCGGGTCTGTCTCTCAGAGCTCAAGCTCCTGAGTTCCGATGACCGTGCCCTGTGCAGCCTGCCGCAAGCGGTGGTTCTACTCGGGACGCGTCCATC